>JAEEGL016517546.1_pt1 | contig 29341 bp, 23 predicted proteins | sample 9134231 | NCBI WGS metagenome assembly JAEEGL01 (sample SAMN16246548, study PRJNA631951) | gut metagenome | biome: gut microbiome; feature: rumen; material: fiber-attached | host: Bos | place: Iran: Karaj | collected 2018-10 | reverse complement strand
CCAACGGAGATACTCGCAGAACAGCATCTGCAAACCATCATGACATTCCTTAAGGATATGGACCTGAGGGTGGCGCTGCTTACGGGTATCGTCAAGGGCAAACGCCGACAAGAGGTGCTCGACGGACTTCTCGACGACACAATACATATCCTCGTAGGTACCCATGCCGTGATAGAAGACACAGTACAGTTTGCACGATTAGGATTTGTGGTTGTTGACGAGCAGCACCGCTTTGGTGTGGCCCAGCGAGCCAAGCTATGGAGCAAAAGCACCAATCCTCCACATGTGCTCGTGATGACAGCTACACCTATCCCCAGGACACTGGCTATGACACTTTACGGCGATCTCGACGTAAGTGTGATAGACGAGCTTCCACCAGGCAGAAAACCCGTAAGAACCACCCATGTCTTCGACACCCGTATGACATCGCTCTACGACGGCATCCGTCAACAGATAAACGAAGGCAGGCAGATATATATAGTCTTCCCCCTCATCGAAGAGAGCGAGAAATCCGACCTAAAAAATCTCGAAGAGGGCTTTGAGGTGTTACGTCAGGCATTCCCAGAGTTCCGTCTCAGTAAGGTTCACGGACGGATGAAACCCAAGGACAAAGATGATGAGATGCAGAGATTCGTAAGCGGAGAGACACAGATACTTGTAGCTACGACGGTGATAGAGGTGGGAGTGAATGTGCCCAATGCCTCTGTGATGGTAATCCTTGATGCCCAGCGTTTCGGACTCTCGCAGTTGCATCAGCTGAGAGGTCGCGTAGGACGAGGTGCAGACCAGAGTTTCTGTATCCTTGTGACTCCATTCAAACTCAGCGAGGATACACGTAAGCGAATCGATATAATGTGTGACACCAACGACGGATTCCGTATTGCCGAAGCCGACCTGAAGCTACGTGGTCCTGGCGATCTGGAAGGAACCCAGCAGAGCGGCATGGCCTTCGACCTGAAGATTGCCGATATAGCACGTGACGGACAATTGGTACAGATGGCTCGTGAGACGGCTCAACCCATCATCGAAGAAGACCCCACATGCAGTTCAGAGAAGTATGCCATACTGTGGAGAAGGCTACGAGAGATTCGTAAAACCAACATAAATTGGGCAGCAATTTCTTAATTTACAGTAAGTTGACGAGTGTTAAAAAGACACAAATTATTGTTAACGAACACAATTTTTTGCATGATTTTGGAATATTATTGCTACCTTTGCACCGAATTTTTCGCATTAGCGATATAAACTCTAACAAAGTAAGATGATAAAAACCATTGCAAAATCTATATTTATAGCACTGATGTCGCTATCAGCCACCTCTATGCAGGCTCAAGATCTTTTAGCACGCCAGGCTCCAGTAGATAAGAAAATGAAGAAGGTTGACTCTGTTGCACTCAACCGCCTTATATATCAGGAAATGCTCGAGAATCCCGCTGCCGATCTCTATGATGACTTCGGAAGCGAGTCGACTCACTATATGGCATCTCATATGCCAGACACCGCGACTATCGATCTTCGTGGTTTCTGCATGCCTACATCAAGCCGCGTTATCACATCAAACTTCGGTGCCCGTTGGGGACGCCAGCACAAAGGTCTCGATATCAAGGTGTATATCGGCGATACCATCCGTGCTGCTTTCTCAGGAAAGGTTCGCGTTGTGAAATATGAGGGACGTGGTTACGGAAAGTATGTTGTAATCCGCCACTATAACGGTCTGGAGACATATTACGCCCACATGTCAAAACAACTTGTAAGTGAGGGAGATGATGTACGTGCCGGTGATCCTATCGGACTCGGAGGTAACACAGGACGTAGTACCGGTTCTCACCTGCATTTCGAGACGCGTATCTGTGGTGTTGCCATCAACCCAGCAGTAATGTTCGACTTCCGCAACCAGGACGTTGTCAGCGACTTCTGGACATACCGTCGTAGCAAGTACGCAGCTGAGTCGGCACAGGCAACACGTCTTCGTGGTGCTAATGCAAGCACTCATGGAAGCCGATTGGATACCGACGAGGATGACGATGAGGAGATGGCTATAGCAGCTCCTGAAGCATCATTCGCACCTGAGGTTCACTTCCACAAGGTGAAGAAGGGAGAGACACTTCAAAGCATTGCCAAGAAGCGCGGTATGAGCATCGACGCACTATGTAAACTGAACCACATCGGCAAGAACATCCGTCTGATGCCTGGTCAGATTCTGAAATACAATTAAGGTAAAAAGAAGTAAGGATACGAAGGTCAGAATTGACCTATCTTAATTACATCACGGATTTATCAAAATTTTCGAGAGGAAAATATGAATAAATCCGTGATTTTTTATTATCTTTGCACCCTAAAATGCATTTTATAACGTTATAAAGAATAATATGGCTGACAAAAAGAAGATTAAGACCGCATTGGTGTCGGTTTTCCACAAGGACGGACTTGACGAGTTGCTTAAAAAACTCAATGAAGAAGGCGTTAAGTTCCTTTCTACTGGTGGCACACAGAAGTTTATTGAGTCACTCGGTTATGAGTGTCAGAAGGTAGAGGATGTTACAACATATCCTTCTATACTCGGAGGTCGTGTAAAGACTTTGCATCCGAAGGTGTTTGGAGGTATTCTGGGACGTCGTGAGAACGAAGGTGATCAGGAGCAGATGAAGCAGTACGAGATACCTGAGATAGATCTCGTAATCGTAGACCTTTATCCATTTGAGCAGACTGTTGCCAGTGATGCTTCTGAGGAAGATATCATCGAGAAGATTGATATCGGTGGCATCTCACTGATCCGTGCAGGAGCGAAGAACTTCAATGATGTAGTGATTGTTCCAAGCAAGGCAGAATACAGTGTATTGCTTGAGATCCTTAAAGAGCAGGGAGCCGAGACGACAAAGGCTCAGCGCCGTATGTTCGCAACACGTGCCTTCGGTGTTAGTTCACACTACGACACAGCTATCAATGCGTGGTTTGAGAAGAAGAAGTAATAATAAAAATCAAAGTTCAAAGTTTAAAGTTCAAAGTAAAGAATGGGATTTTTCAGTTTCGTCCAGGAGATAGCTATGGATCTGGGCACAGCAAACACCATCATCATCAGCGACGACAAGATTGTGGTAGATGAGCCATCTGTCGTAGCCCTTGACCGCAGAACCGACAAGATGATTGCCGTAGGTGCAAAGGCAAAGATGATGTATGAGAAGACGCACGACAACATCCGCACCATCCGTCCTCTCCGTGATGGAGTTATCGCAGACTTCTCTGCCTGCGAACAGATGATGCGAGGACTTATCAAAATGGTACACACAGGCTCTCGCCTGTTCTCACCCTCACTCCGCATGGTAATCGGTGTACCTTCTGGTTCTACTGAAGTTGAGCTCCGTGCCGTACGCGACTCTGCAGAGCACGCTGACGGACGTGACGTATATCTTATCTTCGAGCCAATGGCTGCTGCCATCGGTATCGGTATTGACGTTGAGGCACCTGAGGGTAACATGATCGTTGATATCGGTGGTGGTTCTACAGAGATTGCAGTCATCTCTCTTGGAGGTATTGTAAGCAACAACTCTATTCGTACTGCCGGTGACGATCTTACCGCAGACATTCAGGAATATATGAGCCGTCAGCACAACGTGAAGGTTTCTGAGCGTATGGCTGAGCGTATCAAGATCAACGTAGGTTCTGCACTCACAGACCTTGGCGACGATGCTCCAGAGGATTTCATCGTACACGGCCCTAACCGTATCACAGCTCTCCCTATGGAGGTGCCTGTATGCTATCAGGAGATTGCACACTGCCTGGATAAGACCGTTGCCAAGATTGAGAACGCGGTGCTCTCTGCACTTGAGAATACTCCCCCAGAGCTCTATGCCGACATCGTAAAGAATGGGATCTACCTCTCTGGAGGTGGTGCCCTGCTGCGTGGTCTAGACCGCCGTCTGGAGGACAAGATTAATATTCCATTCCATGTGCCCGAGGATCCTCTCCACAGTGTGGCAAAGGGTGCTGGTATCGCACTGAAGAATATCGATCGCTTCTCTTTTCTGATGAGATAACCTATCCGCAGTAAGTCAGATGCACAACCTTCTCGACTTTCTGAGAAAATATCATCACTGGTTCCTCTTTGTATTTTTAGAGGTAATCAGTGGTGTTATGCTGTTTAAATTCAACAGCTATCAGGGAAGCGTGTGGTTGTCGTCGGCTAATGCCATGTCGGGTAAAGTGTATGAGATGCAAAGTGAAGTGACATCATTCTTCTCTATGACGAGAGCCAACGAAGAACTCACACTCCGCAATTTCTATCTTGAGAGACAGGTGGATCAGCTCCGCCGACTCTATACCGATGTCACAAAGGATACTACTGTTGAGGAGCGTAGTCAGTTGCAGTTCCTGAATCAGTATAAGCTTATCCCGGCAAAGGTGGTAAGCAATTCCATTAACAAGCCCGACAACCTGATGACCATCGACAAAGGAAAGACTGATGGTGTGGAAGTTGACATGGGAGTAGCTTGTGGCAATGGCGTCGTAGGAGTGGTCTATCTCGTTTCTGACCACTACGCAGTGGTTATCCCCGCACTGAATGCCAGTTCTTCACGCATCAGCTGCGCGATAAGAGGCCGCAACTATTTCGGATATCTTCACTGGCCAGGTGGTGACCCCACCATTGCCTTCGTAGAAGACATTCCTCGCCATGCACAGTTTAAGAAAGGTGAATGGATCGTTACTAGCGGATTCTCTTCTATCTTCCCCTCAGGAGTCCTTGTAGGAAAGATTGAAAAGGTGTTCAACTCTAGCGACGGTTTATCGTATAAACTCCAGACACGTCTGAGTACGGACTTCAGTTGTCTGCGTGACGTGGTAGTAATAAGTGACAAGAGTATCGCTGAGCGAACAAAACTCATTAATGCAGCTCGCGACTCAATGACAATTAAGAGATAATAAGCAGATATGTCATTCGACCTCATCAAACGATTAACTATCTTCATTGTGCTCTGTGCGGTTCAGATACTCTTTCTGAACCACATACGACTGTTTGGTGTCGCCACTCCCATGCTGTATATCCTCTTTGTCATCATCTTCCATCGTAATACGCCAAAGTGGGCTTTGCTGCTTTGGAGTTTTGCAATGGGACTGGCTATCGACGTTTTCTCTAACACCCCAGGACTCGCAGCCGGTTCGATGACGCTTATTGCCATCATCCAGCCATATCTTCTCGAGCTGTTCGTGCCACGTGACTCCATAGAGGAACTCCGTGTATCAACAACAACTCTCGGATACGGCAAATATTATTTATTCTGCACTATACTGACAATTATCTATTGTCTGGTATTCTTTGCCCTCGAGGCTTTTTCTTTCTATGACTGGATCCACTGGCTCACCTGTGCAGGAAGCAGTGCTTTGCTGACTCTGATTCTACTCGCGTCAATAGAAACGGTACGTAAGAAGTGAGAGACTATAATCTTGAAAATAGACGATATGTTATTGGTGGGGTGGCAACATTTATTGTGGTCATCTATATTATCCGTCTGTTTACACTTCAGATTACCAGTGATGACTACAAGAAGAGTGCTGACTCCAATGCATTCCTGAAAAAGGTGGAGTTTCCATCTCGCGGTGTCATCACCGACAGAAACGGTAAACTCATGGTATACAACCAGCCTTCTTATGATATCATGGTTGTCATGAATGAGGCAAAGGACCATCTTGACACACTTGAATTCTGCAATGCTTTGAATATCACCAAGGAGGAATTCGACCGTAGGATGAATACGATGAAGGACCGGAATAAGAATCCTGGTTATTCACGTTTCACCCAACAGTTGTTTATGAGCCAACTCAGTGACAGGGATTTCAGCATCTTCCAAGAGAAGATGTATCGTTTTCCCGGTTTCTATGTGCAGAAACGCAGTGTGAGACAATACCAGTATAACATGGCGGCCCATGTGCTGGGTGATGTGGCGGAAGTATCGCCAGCAGATATCGAGGAAGATGACTATTACCAGCCAGGTGACTATATCGGGAAACTCGGTATTGAGCGATATTACGAGAAACAGCTTCGTGGCGAAAAAGGTATCCAGATTCTCCTCCGAGATGCACACGGACGAATACAGGGCCGGTATATGAACGGAGCATTAGACCGCAAACCAGTGCCAGGTAAGAATCTCACACTGAGTATCGACAGTGAACTTCAAGCTCTTGGTGAAAGGCTCCTTGAAGGAAAGATAGGAAGTATCGTTGCCATCGAGCCCTCAACAGGCGAGGTACTATGTATGGTATCATCGCCTTCATATGATCCTCGTATGATGGTAGGCCGTGAACGAAGTAAGAATCACAAGTTACTAAGTCAGGACGTTTGGAAGCCGCTTCTCAACAGAAGTATCATGGGACAGTATCCTCCTGGTTCAACCTTCAAGACGACACAGGGACTGACATTCCTCTCAGAAGGTATTATCACCCCTTCAACTCCATTCCCATGTGGACATGGTTTTAACTTCAAGGGATTGCACGTAGGATGTCACGGACATGCATCACCACTACCCCTGGTACCTGCTCTTAGCACATCCTGCAATGGATACTTCTGTTGGGGACTTTATCATATGATAAATACCAACATATCGAAATACGGGACCGTACAGAAAGCTATGGACACATGGCGTGACTATATGGTTTCTATGGGTTTTGGATATAAGCTTGGCGTAGACCTACCAGGTGAAAAGAGAGGTCTGATACCCAATGCAAAATTCTATGACAAAGCATATAAGGGTTCATGGAACGGACTTACTGTTATCTCCATTGCCATTGGTCAGGGAGAGGTTAACGCCACTCCTTTGCAGATAGCCAATCTTGCGGCAACAATCGCCAACAGAGGATTTTTTTATGTACCCCATGTTGTGAGGAAAGTTCAGGGCGAGTCCTTAGACACCACCTTCACACGCCGTCATTTTACCAAGGCCGATCATAAGGCCTACGATTATATCGTTCAGGGTATGCGTTCCTCTGTACTCGGAGGTACTTGTAAAGCTTTGGGAAAATATGAGTTCGTAGCTTGTGGAAAGACTGGTACAGCTCAGAACCGAGGCCATGACCACTCTGTGTTCATGGGTTTTGCACCTATGGATAAACCAAAGATTGCCGTTGCCGTCTATGTAGAGAATGGTGGATGGGGCGCTACCTATGGTGTGCCTATCGGTGGTCTTATTATGGAAAAGTATATCAACGGAAAACTTACAGAGGCCTCAGAGAAAAAGGCTACGGAGTTTCAAAACAGAAGAATCAACTATGGCTCAGCAGACAGATAAAAACCAGAGTGTGCTTCGTTCCATTGACTACTGGACGATTCTCATCTACCTTGCGCTCCTCGTGTTTGGATGGGTGAGTGTCTGTGGTGCCAGTTACACTTATGGTGAGACGGATATTTTCAGTCTTGACTCTCGCTCGGGCATGCAGATTGTATGGATAGGTACATCTATTGTCCTAGGACTTGTTATACTTCTGCTTGACGACCGTTTCTACGATACTTTCGCATTCGTGATATACGGCGTACTACTGATACTGCTATTTGCCACAATCTTTAACCCACATAGCATCAAGGGTTCCAGATCATGGCTGGTACTGGGGCCATTACGAATACAACCGGCGGAATTTGCGAAATTTGCAACAGCCCTGGCTCTTGCAAAAGTGATGAGTATCTATGGATATGACATCCATAAGTGGAAGCACTTTGCAGGTACTATCGCCATAATCCTGCTGCCGATGATATTCATCGTACTGCAACGAGAGACTGGTTCAGCCCTCGTTTATGTGGCATTTTTCATGATGTTCTATCGTGAGGGAATGCCAGGCAGTATTCTCTTTACAGGTGTGGCAATGGTAATTTACTTCGTTGTAGGCATAAGATATGCAGATGTGATGCTGCTGTATACTCCGACATCGATAGGAAAGTTTGTGGTGTTGCTACTCATACAGATATTCTCAGCAGGACTGGTATATGTGTACACAGAAAATAAGCGCGATTCAATAAAGATACTGATATTTTCAGTAGGTTTCACATTGGTATCGCTTATGTTCTCGCTCTTTGTGATACCATTCGACATTGTCTTCATACAGCTTATCATCACAGCATTAATGATAGGATATCTGCTATGGCAGTCACTTGCTACACGTATACGCAACTATATGTGGATTGCATTGTTCTCACTGGGCTCGGTACTATTCTTCAATGCTGCCGACTACGTGCTTAACAATGTCATGGAGCCACACCAAAGGGTACGTATCAATGTGCTTCTCGGTCTGGAGGAAGACCTTAAGGGTGCTGGATATAACGTACATCAGAGTCAGATAGCCATTGGCTCAGGAGGTATCAAGGGTAAAGGATTCCTGAATGGCACTCAGACAAAGCTGAAATATGTGCCAGAACAGGATACTGACTTTATCTTCTGTACTGTTGGCGAGGAGGAGGGATTCTTAGGATCAGCAGGAGTGCTGGTATTATTCCTAGCGCTGATACTGCGCCTTATCCATCTAGCAGAGCGCCAACCATACCGTTTTGGCAGGGTATACGGATATTCGGTACTAAGCATATTCCTTTTCCATGTGTTTATCAATGTGGGAATGGTACTTGGACTTACTCCTGTTATCGGTATCCCACTACCATTCTTCAGCTATGGAGGTTCATCGTTGTGGGGATTCACCATTCTTCTGTTTATCTTCCTGCGTATCGATGCTGGAAGAAACCTCGTAAGATCTTAGCATCTACTCCTCATCTATACGAAATCCTATATCTGACACGCCAAGCATCACCTCACGTTTCATATTATGCTTGATGTTGATATGTAATGAGTCACCCTCATGCAGACGGATTGTGTTCAGATGGAAGGTCTGCTGATAATAGCTGACGCCCTGACCACGGAACTTACCACTTTCATCCACAAGTTTGCAGACAAGTGTGTCGCTATGCACATAGCCAGAAGGAAGAATTGTCTGTTTTACCACCAGGCTGAGACTCATAAAGGGATATGAGCGGGCAATACGGACTCCCACCTCTTCATGATATCTTCCTGCCTTAAGCGGAGAAACGTCGTAGGTAAGAGTATCGTTCTTGTCCCATCCAGACGTCGGTACATGCTGATATTTTACATATACGTTCTTACGGTTACAGGAGACAAGAACTACTGCAACCGCAAGAATCAATGAGTATATCAACAGCCTACTCCTTGTCATTGTTCTTCGAAGCCTCTTTAGGGGCGTTGCCATTGTTTGATGACTTCTTCTTTTTCTTCTTTTTCTTGGCCTTGTCGAAACGACTGATATCGCCTCCTGCCAAATCAACATGCTCTTTTTCAGGCTTCTGATATCCATTCTCCTGAAGCGATACAGGTTTCTCACCCATCCTATTCATCTCTATCACCTCCTTAGCACGTTCCGCAGAGATTGTCTCTAAGTTTGCTGCGATATTCTTATCAGTAGAATATGTAATCATACCGGCAAGGATATCACTCTTAAAGAGATAATAGTCGGAATCTTGTGTCTGAAGTATCTGATCTTTGTGAGGAAGACGTTTTGAAGCCTCCATATAGTCATCAACCTCATAGTTCAGACAACACTTCAATTTGGCGCACATACCTGCCAGCTTTTGAGGATTAAGTGAGATATCCTGATAACGTGCAGCATTGGTACTCACGCTGGAGAAGTTCTTCATCCATGTAGCACAACATAACTCGCGTCCACAAGGGCCGGTTCCACCGATACGTCCTGCCTCCTGACGAGCACCGATCTGTTTCATCTCAATACGTACATGGAATGCGGCAGCAAGGTCTTTGATAAGTTGACGGAAATCCACACGATCATCGGCTATATAATAGAAGATAGCCTTGTTACCGTCACCCTGATATTCCACATCACCGATCTTCATCTGCAATCCAAGCCCCTTGGCTATCATACGGCTCTCAATCATCGTATTATGCTCACGAGCCTTGGCCTCATGGAACTTCTGCATATCCACATCCCTGGCTATACGGTAGATACGTTTGATATCATCCGGTGACTTTATTGTAACCTTCTTTAATTGCAGTTTCACAAGTCTTCCCGTCAGTGTAACCACACCGATATCGTGACCCGGATTTGCCTCGACAGCCACAATATCACCTTTCTTCAACGGAAGGTTATTCACATTATGATAGTAGCCCTTACGAGTATGTTTGAACTGAACCTCTACAAGGTCAGTATCATTGAAATTACCGGGCACATCAGCAAGCCAGTCATATGTATTCAACTGTCGGTCTTGTCTTCCAACAGCCTGATGACACAGTCCCCTATCACATCCAACCTTTACAACTCGGTCTTTATTATTCTCAATCATATATTTACTTTGTAATTAAAAGCACAATCATTTGCAGGCAGAAGTCGAAAAATACTATCTTTCCGTTTGCATTTTGTCCTATATCGCGTATTGCCTTATTTGCCAGATCGCTGATTGGCATGATGTTAACCTCATTCACGAATCGTGCAAAGTTACGCGCAAAATCTTCTTCCTTCTGCGTCATATATGTCAGTTCCTCCTGTCGGAAGTTATACATAAAGTTCTCACGTATCATTCGCAGGAAGTATGTAAGCCAGCGTTTCTGTTTTTCTCGCCCGAAGCCCGCCATAACCTCACTCCACTTTCTAAGGTCCTTAATCTTTCGCTGATAGGCAAGGCGCATAAGCGAGATAAAAAGATCCAGGAACTGCTCGTTTTCCGAACCCACCTGAAGCTCCTCCACCGCTTTAAGCCAACTGCCATTAGCCAGTCTTGCTATACGGTGTGCTGCATCTTCGCTTATACCTCTGCGCTCTACAAGAGCCTGTTCTATTGAGGTATCATCTATCTTCTTCACATCAATACGCTGCACACGACTACGAATGGTTTCAAGCAATTTATCCGGCTCTTCACAGACCATTATAAAGACAGTCTGCTGAGGCGGTTCCTCGATGAGTTTGAGAAGTTTGTTAGCACACTCGATATTCATGCGCTCAGGCAACCATACCAGATTAACCTTATAACCTCCCTGGCTTGATTTCAGACTTAATTTTCTCACCAAGTCATCGCTCTCGCCAGCAGTGATGATTGCCTGCTGGTTCTCACCTCCCATAGCCTGCATCCACTGGTCCATAGTAAAATAAGGTCCCACCATCACCAGTTCGTGCCACTCCTTTGCAAAGTCATCGCTTACAGGTTTGTGGTCTGTACTCATAGATGGCAGTTTAATAGTAGGATAAGTAAAATGCAGGTCAGGATGCTCCAGTTTTTCCAGCATTGCCTTCGATGAAGTACTACCATCATCAAGAAGACCGCAAGCGAAAGCTATTGCTATCGCCATCTTCCCTATTCCATGGGGGCCGCAGAGCATAAGAGCATGAGGCAGACGGTCTTCACTCACCATCTGCATCAGGCGCTCCTGCATCTCTTTCTGTCCTATGACACTCTCAAACCCCATAAGATTATCATTTTTCCATTATAAAAGCCTCCTTACGACCTCTGCCACGCTGTCAACAGCCGATACAGTGTAGAAGTGGATATTATTCACTCCGTTTTGATAGAGATTACGACATTGCTCTGTGGTCCACTCTATACCAAGCTGTTTAGCATCATCGTCTGTCTTACACTTCACGATCTCCTTAGCCAATGGCTCTGGGATATCGCAGTGGAATGTCTTTGGGACAACCGTCTGCTGACTTAGTTTTGCAAATGGTTTTATTCCAGGAATGATAGGTATAGTGATACCCATTGCCCGAGCCTTATTTACAAATTCGAAATACTTCTCATTATCGAAAAAGAGTTGTGTCACAGCATATTGTGCTCCCAATTCCTGTTTCTGACGAAGATATTCCATATCACGCTCCAGATTTGGAGCCTCCTCATGTTTCTCGGGATAACAGGCAACTCCGTAATCAAAGGACTTGCCCGGGTTCTTTATAGGACTTCCGTCAGCAAAACGACCTTCATTGAATGCCTTAACCTGTTTAATCAAATCTGTGGTATGCGCATGGCCTCCTAGAGTTGGTATAAACCTACTATCCTCCTTTGCTTTATCTCCACGTAGCAGTAGCAGGTCGCTGATACCAAGGAACTGCAGATCAAGGAGCTCATACTCGATATCTTCTATCGTAGCTCCACTACAGATGACATGTGGTTGTACAGGTATGCCATATCGCTGTTGGATTGCAGCAGCAATGGCTATAGTACCAGGACGTCTGCGAATACGTTGGCGTTCAAACTGACCATTCTCGAGTTCACGATACACGAACTCTGAATGGTGGGTTGTGATATTTATATATGCAGGATCAAACTCTCTCAGCTTGTCGATGTCGGCAAACAGTTTTTCCGTACCTGTCCCCTTTAGCGGTGGCAACACTTCAAACGAGAATCTCCTGCTCTCGTTATCTATATTCAATACACTCATCGTGTCATTATCCTTTTTTGGGGTACAAAGGTACGAATAAAAGATTAAAACGCCAAATTTTATTTAGGTATTTCAGATATTATCCCCTTCTTTGCTGAAGTTTCTCGGATAACAATCTGTTGCGGAACTATCTTCTTATATATCTTTGTATCACCTCCTATTGCTTTTAACAGCATCTCACATGCAGTCTTACCCATCAGGTTCGACTGATCCTCAATGACCGACATCTTCGGAGTGACGTAAAGTGCATGAGGATCGTCGGTAAAGCCAATAAGAGCAACATCTTCAGGAATACGTAATCCCGTCTTCTTTATTGCAGCAAGAGAAGCGAAGGTAATGGTATCATTGAATGCAAGGATAGCATCAGGGCGATATTCGCTTTGCAAGAGATTAGTGACTGCCTCAACATCCTTCTGATAGTCTATCTTATCACAAATCACAAGTTCACGCTCTATAGGAATACGGTTTTCACGTAGTGCTTCCAGATATCCATGCTTACGACGACGTACCATATCGAGATGGTTAGGGCCGCCAATAAACGCTATACGACGACTTCCGGTATCGATAAGATGCTGGGTAGCCTGCTGTGCAGCCTCATCACCATTAGCCGTAACGCATGAGAATTTATCCGAGAGACAGGTCCGTCCAAAAAAGACCAAGGGGATTCCCATTGTAGCGATTTCCTCGAAATGTGTATAGTCTGTGGTGCTCTGAGCCAGACATGCGACAATACCCTCCACATGCATGCTTATGAAGTTATCGATTGCACGTACCTCCGCCTCACTGTCTTCATGAGTATTTGCACTGATGACAGAATATCCTGCCTTACTGGCCTCATATTCGATACCGTCGAGTACGGAGGAATAATAATGGCTCACGAGATTTGGCACAACAACCCCAATCATCCTAGGAGCCTCCTTACGCAAACTCTGGGCAAAAGGATTAGGACGATAGTTCATCCTTTTTGCAAGACTCTTTACCTTCTCCTGCATTTCAAGTCCTATTTCAGGACTGTTACGCAAAGCTCTACTTACAGTCGCAATGCTTACTCCTAGTTCACGTGCAAGGTCCTTCAACGAAGTTCTATGTTTACTGTTTGGCATACCGTTGAAAATATTTGGTGGCAAAGATACGCATTTTTATCGAAAAACGCAAACGTTTACGTGTTTTTTTACGTTAAAAAGCATGATTTTACGGGAAAAACTACGTACCTTTGCAACAGAATTAAGAAATGAGTAATGAATAGTTGATAATAAGTTAGTTAGAAAAATGAGAACCGAGGCTGTCGTGATGACATCCTCGGTTTTTTGCTTTAACCAATAAAGGCTTATTGAATATGGTCTATATCCCCAGAGCCAGACTTATGCTTTTCCAAAGACTCTACATGTCCCTTCAATTTTATGTCGCCACTACCAACAAGATTGCACTTTGCTCTCTTACAACCCTCGACGAAACGGACATCTACATCACCAGAACCCTTGAGATGGATATCCGTATCAGCTACATCCCACTGACTTACTGACACATCACCGGATCCAACAAGAGAAATAGATGATGAAAAAGCCTTTAGCCGTTTTATCTTCAGATCACCAGAGCCAACCAGTTCACTAGTGCAATTGTCACATATAATATCACTGAACTCAATATCACCGGATCCACGTAGCATGATACGCATATCGTCAGTATCTAAATGGCTCTCTGACTTAAAGTCGCCTGATCCATACAATTGTACCCCAATAAGATCAGGTGACGAAACATAGATTTTCACGTCACCCACTGAACCGACAGATATATTCACGAAACCTATTTTTCCCTTATTACGGACAGTAAGAGTATTACCTTCTACAGTAGTAACGATCTCATTCACAACATTTTCCGGGCCATCAAGACGTACTGAAAAAGAGTCTGCCTGAGTATAAAAAACAGTAGGAGATCCATAGACCTCAATGCGTTCAAAACCATAAAGTTTACGTACCTGGGTAATATTATTCGAATCTGCCAAAAGGACATTCTCTCTATACACACAGGACATCATCATTTGAGCCATCACCAGAACAAACAGGCAGGACACTAAAGAATGTTTTGCTTTCATAATTCAATCATTTTATTGTTACGTTCTGACCATTTGACGCAACAAAAACCGAAAAAGTTGCAAAGAAAACTAAATTTTTCTGGTAAGAGGTAACAAAACCCAGAACTTAGAACCTTCGCCAAGCTCTGAGATAACACCTGTAGTACCACCGAGATTAGTCACATGAGATTTAACCACAGACAGTCCGAGACCAGCACCAGGAACAAATTCATCGAGTTTAACAAAGCGGTCAAAGATACGTTCCTGATCATCTTTACTAATTCCCTTACCGGTATCGCTCACCCAGATAGTTACCTGATTACCATTGGTATCGTATCCCAAGGTTATAGTACCATTAGTGGTAAACTTAATCGCATTCTGCATAAGGTTATCCAAAATCTCCCTCAATACCGCCTGGTCTGTTCGTATCAGCATTTCTTCCTGAGGCAGGTGATTAAGGATAGGAACATCTGTACTTGGCTGATAGAACTCAACTATCTCCTTAAACATCGGATTTAGGTCGACAGCAGCCATCGCCAAGCTACGGGCTCCTGCTTCTATCTCTGCCATGCTTACAAGACCACTTACGATGCGTAGCAGCTTCTGATTATTCTGTTGAATCTCACTGATAATCAGATTCCTGTCATTCTCATCCTGTACCATTGGCAGCAAGTCTGCAAAGCCTACTATAGCATTCAGTGGAGTTCGTATCTCATGTCCCATATTTGCCAGGAATGTAGTCTTCAGACGGTCACTCTCTTCTGCCTTATTACGTGCCAGGATAAGTGCCGTCTCCAACTCCTTACGTCCATCAATACGCATCGAGGCACCAACTATCTTTGTAGGCATGCCATCAGCATTACGGTCACCTATCGTGGCATAACTTTCTTCCCAATAGGTCTTACCCTGAATAACGGACTTCACATGATACTGTTGGAAGAAAATATCCGTTTTGCCTTGACACATATCATCCAGAGCCTTTGTCACACGAGCCTGATCGCTGGGAAGGAACTGTGAAATCCAATCATCAATATTAGTTCCAGCCTCTGGAGTGAAGTTATCATTATTTTCACGGAAATCATTTTCAAAGGTAATAGAGCGCATCTTAGGGTCAACATGCCAGGTTGCCAAACGCATCGCCTTAAGGACAAATTCATATTCTACATTTGTCTCAAGCATCTTCTCTATCTCCTTGAGCTCTTTTTCCAGTTGCTTACGCTGCACCATCTGACGATAGATAAGTGCAATAAGCGCAAGAAAAATTACTAATCCTACTAACCAAAGAAGGATAACCAACGAAGAAGTTCGCAGTGTGATAAATAACATGCCTCCGGTCATATTTACTACGTTGATGTGGCAAAATTAAGAAAAAAAACGGAATAACACAAAATAAAGATGATTTTTTTGTGTTTTATTTGTTTTTTTGCCTAACTTACATTAACTTTGCAGTCGTTTTTCCACATTATAAAGAAAATGGAACAAAATTTCAACCTCATCGCCAAAACGTTTATGGGACTGGAACCTGTACTGGCGAAAGAACTGACCCAATTAGGGGCAAATGATGTACAAATAGGTAGACGAATGGTATCGTTTACTGGTGACAAAGAGCTGATGTATCGTGCTAATTTTCAATTGCACACAGCTATCCGTATTTTAAAACCAATCAGGCATTTCAAGGCAAAGAGTGCTGATGATGTCTACGAAGAGATTAAGAAAATTGATTGGGCCGAATATCTTAGCCCAGAAAAGACTTTTGCTGTAGATGCTGTGGTTTTCTCTGAAGAGTTCCGACACTCCAAATTTGTGTCTTATAAGGTTAAGGATGCCATTGTAGACTTTTTCCGCGAGAAAACAGGCAAGCGTCCGAACATCTCTGTAGCAAATCCCGACATACGTCTTAACATGCATATTGCAGAAGACCACTGTACGCTGAGCCTAGACTCCAGTGGAGAGTCATTGCATCGCAGAGGCTATCGTCAGGAGAGTGTAGAGGCTCCTCTTAATGAGGTACTTGCAGCCGGAATGATACTGATGTCTGGATGGCAGGGCGATACTGACTTTATTGATCCTATGTGTGGTTCAGGAACTCTCCTTATCGAGGCTGCACTGATAGCAAAGAACATGGCTCCTGGACTTTTCCGCAAGGAATATGCCTTTGAGAAATGGCCAGACTTCGATGCAGATCTCTTTGATTATATCTATAATGACGATAGCCAGGAACGTGAGTTCAATCACCATATCTACGGCTATGATATAGACATCAAGGCAGTAAATACAGCCCGTCTTAACGCAAAGGCTGCAGGTCTTTCTGCTGATATCACCATTGAACAGCAGGACTTTAAGGATTTCATGCAGCCTCAGAACAAAAGTATCATGATTACCAATCCTCCCTATGGAGAGAGAATATCCACGCCAGACCTCCTTGGCACCTATCGTACGATCGGTGAACGTCTGAAGCACCAGTTCAGGGGTAATGACGCATGGATTCTCTCATATCGCGAGGAGTGTTTCGAGCAGATCGGTCTCAAGCCGAGTATCAAGATTCCTCTATATAATGGATCACTTGAATGCGAGTTCCGCAGATACCAGATGTTTGACGGCAAATTGAAGGACTTCCGTCATGAGGGTGGCGTTGTAAAGACTGAGGAAGAAAAGCGCCAGATGGCTCAGAAACACCGTTTTAAGAAAGAGCGTGAGTTTAAGCAACGTCTCGAGGAGACAGAGCAAAACGAAGAAGCCGACATCCGTAATTTCACCTTCCATCGTCATGATATCGAGAAAAAAGAGCGTCCTATCCGTAAAGAACGAAATTTCCATGAAGAAAATGACAAACGCAAGGGACGTGACTTTAAGAAAGGTAGGGACTTCGGAAAAGGAAATCGTGATTTCGGTAAGAGCAAACGTGACTTCGGCAAGAACAAAAGAAGATTTGACGACGATGAAGATTAAGTACTTACTGGGTATCGTTGCCCTGATAATATCTGTATCGATGTCTGCACAGGATAAGTTATTCACCCTTGAGGATCTGAACTTTGGCGGCAAAAACTACGCAAACCTCCGTCCACAGAACATGTGGCTCACATGGTGGGGCGAGAAACTGATACAGACAGATGTAGAGGAGTGCTACACCATAGACACCAAAACTGGCAAGAAAAGCCTCCTCTTTACTCTCGAAGATATCAACAAGATTGCAGGTAGCAATGATGAGAGTTACGTTCGTCATCTGATGAATGCCAGATTCCCCTACCCCGACAAACCTATTGTAGCTTTGGGAAATAGAAAGGCTTTTATTCTGCTTGACTTCGAGACTAAGAATATTGTTTGGCAGGATAGCATCTCAGGGCAGGAGGCAAACGACTGGAACTCAGTATCCCGAGCTACAACTTACGTAGAGGATAATCAGTTATATGTAGTTGACGGTGAGGGGGAGAAGCATCAGTTGAGTACTGATGGAAGTCGGGATATAGTTTATGGACATAGTGTTCATCGCAATGAGTTCGGTATTCGTAAGGGCACATTCTGGAGTCCAAGAGGTAACAGACTTGCTTTCTATCGCATGGATCAGAGCATGGTAACCGACTACCCTCAGGTAGACATTTTCCCACGTTCAGCCACCTATGAACCAGACAAATATCCAATGGCAGGCATGACAAGCCATAAGGTAACCGTGGGTGTCTACGATGTCAAGACCGAAAAGACAATCTATCTGCAGGCTGGCGATCCTACCGACCGTTATTTTACCAATATAGCATGGAGTCCAGACGAGAAGACCATCTACATATTTGAGCTGAACCGCAAGCAGAATGATTGCCGCTTGGTATCCTACGATGCAGAATCTGGTGAAAAGATTGTAGAGCTTTATCACGAGACTTCAGATAAATATGTAGAACCACAGAACCCCATACTGTTCCTGCCTTGGGATGAGACGAAGTTCATCATGCAGAGTCAGAAAGACGGCTACAACCACCTTTATCTCTTCGATGTGAGCGGTAAAGAGCTGAAGCAGATTACCAGCGGAAAGTGGGTAGTGCTCAATGTCGTAGGCTTTAACACCAAGACAAAGAGCATATTGATACTCAGCAATGAGGCCCATCCGATGAATAGTAATCTGTATACCGTCAACATTAAGAATGGTAAGCGCAGACTTATGGGCAAAGGCATCGGAGTAGTGCAGAGTGCACAACCATCGGCATCAGGACAGATGGTTGCTCTTAAGCTGTCTTCTTACAATCACCCACGCTTCATCGACATCATCAATACAAACGGCATGGGTAAGGTAACAGATCTTCTGGATGCCGAGGACCCCTGGAAAGAGTATCAGCAACCTATTTACGAAAGTGGAAGTATTAAGGCCGCAGATGGAACCACCGATCTGTACTTCAGAATGGTAAAGCCCCATGACTTCGACATCAATAAAAAATACCCGACAGTGATATATGTATATGGTGGTCCTCATGCCCACAATGTAGATGCTTCATGGCATTATGCCAGTCGTTCCTGGGAGACATATATGGCTCAGAAGGGTTATATCGTTTTCATTCTTGACAATCGTGGGTCAGAGAATAGAGGCAGAGACTTTGAACAGGCCACTTTCCACCAGCTGGGTCAGATTGAGATGCAAGACCAGATGACGGGTGTGGAATACCTTAAAAAGCAGCCTTATGTAGATATGAATCGTCTGGGTGTTCACGGTTGGAGTTTCGGAGGTTTCATGACGATCTCACTGATGACCAATTATCCAGGCATTTTCAAGGTTGGTGTTGCAGGAGGTCCAGTCATCGACTGGAAATGGTACGAAGTTATGTATGGCGAGCGCTACATGGGCACTCCACAGGATAATCCAGATGGTTACGCCAAGACCAGCCTCATAGATAAGGCAAAGAATCTGAAGGGTAAGCTTCAGATGATCACCGGTTATAATGACAATACGGTAGTGCCCCAACATTGTCTCTCGTTCCTTGACGCATGTATCAAAGCTGGCACCCAGCCCGATTTTTTTGCCTATCCAGGCGAGGAGCACAACATGCGAGGACACGCCTCAGTGCATCTGCATGAACGTATCACCCAATATTTCGAGGACTTCTTGAAATAAATTCATAAATTGTAAATTAGTAAATCGTAAATCATAAGATGAGAATATTATTGTTAGGAAGTGGCGGACGTGAGCACGCCTTAGCTTGGAAAATCGCTCAGAGTGACAAATGCGAGAAGCTCTATATCGCACCAGGCAACGCTGGTACAGGTAATTGTGGTGAGAACGTTGCCTTGAAAGCCGACGACTTCGAGTCTATCAAGACATTCTGTGTTGAGAAAGGCATCAACATGGTAGTTGTAGGACCTGAAGACCCATTGGTAAAGGGTATCTACGACAACCTCAAGGAAGACCCTCGCACAAAGGACATACCCGTTATCGGTCCTTCGAAGGCAGGAGCAGTACTCGAAGGCTCTAAGGACTTCGCCAAGTCATTCATGCAGCGCCATAATATCCCGACAGCACGTTATCATACTTTCGATGGCGAGCATCTCGAAGAAGGCCTGAAGTTCCTTGAGACACTTCATGCCCCTTATGTATTAAAGGCCGATGGTTTATGTGCTGGTAAAGGTGTACTTATCCTCCCCACCCTCGACGAGGCCAAGAAGGAACTCAAGGATATGCTGGGAGGTATGTTTGGCAATGCTTCCAGCCGTGTGGTCATCGAGGAGTTCATGAGTGGCATCGAGTGCAGCGTCTTTGTACTTACCGATGGCAAGAACTACAAGATTCTGCCTGAGGCAAAGGACTACAAGCGTATCGGTGAGCACGACACTGGTCTCAATACAGGCGGTATGGGTAGCGTTACCCCTGTGCCATTTGCCACTAAGGATTGGATGCAGAAGGTTGAAGACCGCATCATTCGTCCTACCGTAGAAGGTCTTGCTGCCGACGGTATCAACTATAAGGGATTTATCTTCTTTGGACTCATCAACCGCACAAATACTCCTAGCCAAGAGCCAGAACCATTTGTCATCGAATATAACTGTCGTATGGGCGACCCAGAGACAGAGAGTGTGATGCTGCGATTGAAAAGCGACATCGTAGACCTCTTCGAGGGTGTTGCCGAGGGCAATCTCGACAAGCGCGCCATAGAATTAGATCCCCGAGCTGCAGTCTGCGTCATGCTGGTAAGCGGTGGCTATCCTCAGGAATATAAGAAAGGTTACCCCATCAAGGGCATAGAGGATGTCGATGGCAGCATCGTCTTTCACAGCGGCACAGCTCTGAAGGATGGTGAGGTAGTAACTAATGGCGGGCGTGTCATCGCTGTCAGCAGTTATGGCAAGGACAAGGCAGAAGCCCTGCAGAAGTCGTTTGAAGAAGCAAATAAGATACAATTCACAGATAAATATTTCCGTAGGGATATCGGAGCAGACCTGTGAAGAATTGAAGAATTGAAGAATTGAAGAAGAGGTTTCAGAACAGAGTAGCCGAGAGCCGCATCATGCTCCCTTCAGTATCTGTTTACGGTTTAGGAGTATGGTTGCTTTGCGGTTTGATAGGGCAGCAATGGTGGATTCAGTTTGCATGTTTTCTGCTGTCAGCATCCCTGATGGCGGTAATCAACAATCAGAATGTGCTGATACGCATATACAGCCGTTCTGTGTCTGCAGCATTCATCATCCTATCTTGCGCAGCCTGTTTCCTTTTTTCTTCTATTAATGGTTCCATCGTGCAGCTATGTCTTGTGGCAAGCATGCTTACGATATACCAGACATATCAGGACTATCAGGCAGTAGGATTAAATTTCTATACGTTCCTTATTCTCAGCCTGGGCTCTCTCTTTGATGTCAGGATACTATGGTTTGTACCAGTTTACTGGCTTTTCATGGCTTTTTTCGTTTATTCGATGAGTCTAAGGACATTCTTTGCATCGCTTTTTGGTCTTATTCTTCCATATTGGTGTGTCTCGGCATGGCTTTTGTGGAAGGAAGAGGGTGATTTCAGCTATTTCGTCGACCACTTTATACCCTTGTGGCATTTTCAGTTTCCTGTCGACTACACCTCAACACATCCGATACATATAGCGATATTGGTATTTCTCGTAATACTTACTCTCACAGGAGTGATACACTTCATCAGAACCAGTTACAACGATAAGATTCGTATACGTCAGATATACTACAGTTTCATGTTTATCAATTTCGTAACATTAGTATTCATGATTCTTCAACCTCAAACTGAGGACATAATGCTTCGTACGATGATTATCACCACCAGTCCGCTGATAGGTCATTTCGTAACGCTTACTCATACCCGCATCACCAATATTGCTTTCTTTGTCATCTTAGCAGTATCATTGGTACTGACCATCCTAAGCATATGGGTATCATCATCGATTTTCTAAGTCAGTACGGCTACTGGGGCATGCTCATAGCAGCATTCCTTGCAGGCAGTTTCTTTCCATTCTCCAGCGAGGCGGTGATGATAGGACTAATGGCTACAGGCCTTGACCCATGGACGCTGATGATATATGGCACTACAGGCAATGTGCTTGGCAGCATATTAAACTACAGCATCGGACGAATGGGAAAAATGGAGTGGATAGAGAGGTACCTCCATGTAAAGAAGAAAGATCTCGACAAGGCCCACCGATTTCTTGCCGGACACGGAGCCTGGATGGGATTCTTCGCCTTCCTACCTGTCTTGGGTAGTGCCATTACAATAGCCTTGGGTCTTATGCGCTCAAACATCGTTATTACATTCATTGCCATAACCTTAGGAAAGATTTTCCGTTATATAATCTTAATTTACGGCGCAGGATTGTTTATGTAGCCATTTTTTTTGTAATTTTGCAAGGAATTTCGATTTTAACGTAAAAATAATTTTTCAGATGAAACAATTCAAATTAGTGGACAATATCCTAGGTTATCTTACCTTCTTTATTGCAGCCTTCGTATATTGCTCCACAATCGAACCTACAGCCTCGTTCTGGGACTGTCCGGAGTTTATCACTACAGGTTACAAACTTGAGATAGGCCACCCGCCTGGGGCGCCGTTCTTCATGCTTACAGCAAATCTTTTCTCGCAGTTTACCAGCGATCCCACTCAGGTGGCTAAGATGGTTAACATCATGAGTGCCCTACTGTCGGCAACGTGTATCCTGTTCCTCTTCTGGAGCATTACCCACCTTGTACGTCGTCTGATTACAGACAAATGGGAAGATATTACCCTCTCCAAGCTTATTGCCATCGAGGCATCAGGACTTGTAGGAGCTCTAATCTATACCTTCAGCGATACTTTCTGGTTCTCTGCTGTAGAGGGTGAGGTTTATGCCTACTCTTCTGCCTTCACAGCAGTGGTATTCTGGCTTATACTGAAATGGGAAGACCATGCCGACGAGCCTCATAGTGACAGATGGCTTATACTTATAATGTACATGACGGGACTGTCTATTGGCGTTCACCTTCTGAACCTGCTCTGTCTGCCTGCCATCGGTCTGGTATACTATTATCGTAAATTCCCCGATGCCAATCTCAAGGGTTCTCTCATTGCTCTTGCAGTATCGCTGGTAATCCTTGCAGCCGTGCTCTATGGTGTCGTTCCTGGCATCATAACTGTAGGAGGATGGTTCGAGTTATTCTTTGTCAACACTCTCGGCATGCCATTCAACACCGGCGAAATCATCTATATCATCCTGCTTGTGGCTTGTGTCATCTGGGCCGTCTACGAGACTCAGACCCAGAAGCACAGCATAACCATTCAGAACATTGCCTTCCTGCTATCTGTAGGTATGCTGGGAATACCGTTCTACGGATGGGGATGGTCAGCATTCATCATCGGCATCGTGGTATTGGCAGCTCTCTGGTTCGTTCTGAATCTTTCCAAGGATAAGATGCCTCTTATCACAGCACGTGCCAAGAACACCGTCCTGCTTTGTATGCTGATGCTGATGATCGGTTATTCTACCTATGCTCTGATAGTTATCCGTTCATCTGCCAATCCACCAATGGATCAGAACTCTCCAGAGGATATCTTCACCCTCGGCGACTATCTTGGACGCGACCAGTATGGTAACCGCCCTCTCTTTTATGGTCCTGCCTACACATCTCAGGTGGCTCTCGAGGTTGAGGGTAATATGTGTAAGCCTGTGATGTCTAAGGGAAAACCAGTATATCAGCGTAAGGAGAAAGCCTCTGCTGATGAGAAGGACTCTTACTTCGTGGTTCGCACCAAGGATGAGTACAAATATGCCCAGAACATGCTCTTCCCACGAATGTATGACAGTGGCCATGCTGCTGCCTACGAGTCATGGATGGGAGGTGTTGATGGTTCTGAGGTATCCTACGATCGATGTGGCGAGCCAATGATGATTAAGGTGCCTAGCCAGCTCGAGAATATCCGTTTCTTCCTCAGCTACCAGTGTAACTTTATGTACTGGCGTTACTTCATGTGGAATTTCGCCGGTCGTCAGAACGATATACAGGGTAACGGTGAACTCGAGCACGGCAACTGGCTCACAGGATTCTCATTCATCGACGATGCACGCTTAGGTGATCAGAGCATGCTTCCCGATGACTTGAAGGAGAACAAGGGCCATAACGTATTCTACTGCATGCCGCTTATCCTCGGTCTGCTTGGTCTCTTCTGGCAGGCTTGGTACACCCGCAAGCGTAAGGTGATGATCAATGGTTCTGAGAAAACTATCGATGATCCTATCGGTATCCGTCAGTTCTGGGTAGTATTCTTCCTCTTCTTCATGACTGGTCTCGCCATCGTAATATATCTTAACCAGACTCCGATGCAGCCACGTGAGCGCGATTATGCTTACGCCGGATCATTCTATGCCTTCGCCATCTGGTGTGGTATGGGTGTAGCCGCCATCATCGATTGGCTGAATAGCAAACTTAAGAAGGATAGTCTGGTTCTCGCCATCCTAGTATCCCTAGTATCCCTGGCAGTGCCTATCCAAATGGCCTCTCAGACCTGGGATGACCACGATCGCTCTGGCCGCTACTGCTGCCGCGACTTCGGACAGAACTACCTCATGACCCTTCAGGAGACAGGCAATCCTATCATCTTCACCAATGGCGACAACGACACCTTCCCACTCTGGTATAATCAGGACACTGAGGGTGTGCGTACCGATGCCCGTGTCTGCAACCTCTCTTATCTGCAGACCGACTGGTACATCGACCAGATGCGCCGCCCAGCCTACGATTCTCCTTCTGTTCCCATATCTTGGAGCCGTCTGGAGTACTGCGCAGGCACTAACGAGTATGTTCAGGTAGACCCATCGCTCAAGGAACAGGTTAAGCAGCTCTACAAGGAGTCACCTATGGAGGCTGCCTCACAGTTCGGCGATGATCCTTTCGAACTTAAGAACATACTCAAATACTGGGTTCGCACAAAGAACAAGGATCTCCACGTCATTCCTACCGACACCGTATATGTCACCATCGACAAGGAGGCAGTACGTAAGAGCGGTATGCTCATGGCCAGCGACTCCATCCCCGACAGGATGGTTATCTCGCTGAAGGGCAAGAGCGCTCTCTATAAGGGCGACCTGATGATGCTCGAGATGATCGATAAGTGCAACTGGACTCGTCCTGTATATATTGCTACCACCGTTGGTGCCGACAATTACATGAACCTCGGTGATAACTTCGTTCAGGAGGGTCTTGCCAACCGTATCACTCCATTCACCACCAATATCGACGGTAAGCCGATACCAGGTGTAAAGGACTTCGATACCGAGAAAACCTTCGACAACATCATGCACAAGTATAAGTTCGGTGGTATCGACAAGCCAGGCATCTATCTCGATGAGACAGTGATGCGAATGTGTTATACTCATCGTCGTCTGATGTCTCAGTTGGCCAACCGCCTCATCGACGAAGGAAAGGCCGACAAGGCTAAGGAGGTTCTCGACAAGGCAGAAAAGGAGATTCCCGGCTATAATGTGCCTCATGATTTCCAGAGCGGTTCACTCGACCTCGCCCGTGCATACTCCGTTACAGATCAGAAGCAGAAGGCTCAGGAACTCGTAACATTGCTCTGGAAGAAGTCTTCACAGTATCTGCAGTGGTACTGTTCTCTCGATGCCTCACGCTTTGCCAGCTCTCAGCGCGACTGCATGCTCCACCTCTATCTTATGAATCAGATGTTGGAACTCCAGAACAGTCTCGACACTAAGAAAGGAGAACAGATGGAGAAGCAGCTTCAGGCTCTCTCAGAGCTCTATTATTCAAAAGGGGGATCGTTTGAGGAATGATTATTGAGCAGCCCGCAATATACCTCCGTTGGCTTTATCCAAAAGCCTATTGGAGAATGGATCGTCACGAGAAGGCAGTATATCTGACCTTTGACGACGGTCCCATTCCGGAGGCTACACCTTTCATCCTTGATACCCTAAAGGAGCATGACATCAAGGCCACCTTCTTCATGGTGGGCGACAATGTCAGGAAATACCCTGAGCTCTTCGAACGCATCAAGGCTGAGGGTCATCAGGTGGGCAACCACACTTTTAATCACATGAACGGTGCCAAGTACTCAATCTGGAAGTACAGCGAAAACATAAAGAAGGCCGACGACTATATCCACAGTCATTATGTCCGTCCTCCCCATGGATGGATGCGCCTCGGACAGTATGCATGGCTCAGCCGGAAATACAAAATCGTAATGTGGGACCTCGTAACGCGCGATTACTCCCGCCTTCTAACAGCCGAAGACGTGGTAAACAACGTGAAGAAATATGCCCGCAACGGCTCTATCATCACCTTCCACGACTCTCTGAAGAGTATCGACAAGCTTCGCACCGCCCTCCCCGAAAGCATAATATGGCTTAAATCCCAAGGCTATGCTTTCAAGATTTTCCCATAACACCATCTCAGGTTCTCCTGGTCATTCCTAGGTTATCCTAGTCAATCCTTGAACTTCCTAATCAAACAAAATAATATGAATAAACTTCTAACAACCTGCATTTTAGCAACATCACTCACAATGACAGCAAATGCTCAAATACAGCTCCGCGCCGATAATATCGACGAGGTGCTTAATGCGATGACCCTCGAGGAAAAGGCAAAACTCCTCGTAGGAGGTGCAAACAACTTCTTCGGTACAGGAGCGGTAGTAGGCGGCGAAGCCGACCTCGTTGCCGGTGCAGCGGGAACAACTCCCCAGATATCACGTCTCGGGATCCCTGCCACAGTGCTCACCGACGGTCCTGCCGGAGTACGTATCGACCCCACCCGTAAGGGTACCGACCAGACATATTATGCCACAGCCTTCCCTATCGGCTCTTGTCTGGCATCTACATGGAACGCAGAATTGGTAGGAAAAGTTGGTGAGGCCATTGGTAATGAAACCAAGGAATACCGTTGCGACGTTATTCTCGGCCCTGGCATGAATCTGCACCGCAATCCTCTCTGCGGACGTAACTTTGAGTACTACAGCGAAGATCCGTTCGTTACCGGTAAGATTGCCGCTGCATATATAAAGGGAGTACAGAGTCAGGGAGCCGGTGTCAGCGCAAAACACTTCGCAGTCAACTCTCAGGAAACAGAACGCACCAGTGTTGACGAACGTGTATCCCAGCGTGCAGCTCGCGAACTCTATCTCCGTGGTTTTGAGATTGCAGTACGCGAGAGTGCCCCATGGACCGTTATGGCATCATATAATAAGGTAAACGGTCAGTTCTCTATGGGCAACTACGATCTGCTCACCAAGATTCTCCGCGACGACTGGGGCTACAAGGGTATCGTGATGACCGACTGGATAGGTATCCGCCAGGGGCTGCCCACTATCACTGAGGTGCATGCTGGTAACGACCTTATGGAACCAGGACAGCCCGCTCAGGTAGATGAGATCGTGGCTGGTGTGAAGAGCGGCAAGCTCGACATCGCTGACGTAGACCGTAATGTGCGTCGCATGCTCGAGTATATCGTCAAGACTCCAAGCTTCTACAAGTACCCGGCTACCAATAAGCCAGACTTCGAGGCTCATGCCGCCATCACCCGTCAGAGTGCTGCCGAAGGTATCGTCCTTCTCAAAAACAACGGTACCCTTCCCTGGAAGGGTAATATCAAAACCGTAGCCCTCTTCGGTGAGAACTCATACGAGTTCCTCTCTGGCGGTACCGGTTCTGGCTGTGTTCATCCACCATACGTCATCGACATGCTCAATGGTCTGAAAAATGCCGGTATCAGCTCATCTCCTGTGCTCACCGATATCTACCGTAAGTATATCGAATATGCAAAGGTCAAGTTCCAGGCAGAGCGCCATCCGGCAAAGTGGTTCCAGACTGAGACAATGGGTCAGCAGAAATATCCAGAGATTGCCCTCTCGCCTATTGCCATCAATAAAGAAGTAGCAACAGCCGATGCAGCCATCATCACCATTGGTCGTCAGGCCGGTGAGGGTATAGACCGTGACATCGACACAGAGTTCAACCTCGTTCATGAGGAGCACGCCCTGATTATCGACGTGTGCAATGCCTTCCATCAGGCAGGCAAACCCGTCATTGTCATCATAAACTCAGGCTCTGTTATCGAGACAGCCTCATGGAGCGGATATCCCGATGCAATCCTCTGCGCATGGCAGCCTGGCATGGAGGGTGGTAACTCTATCGCCGACCTGCTCACAGGCAAGGTCAATCCTTCAGGTAAACTCACGATGACATGGCCTCTTGCTGCTACAGATCATCCTTCTACGAAGAACTTCCCAGGCTATCTCGACCAGTATTCAAAAGACATCATGAGAAGCTATACAGGCAGCGTGTCAGGCAACGATTATACCAACCACGAGGAGGATATCTATGTTGGCTATCGCTATTTCGATACCTTCAACCGCGAGGTGGCTTATCCATTCGGATTTGGACTGAGCTACACCACCTTCGCCTTCTCTAAGCCTGTGGTTAAGGCTAAGGGTAATGATGTCGAGGTTAGCATAACTGTTAAGAACACCGGAAGTGTAAGCGGTAAGGAGGTTGCTCAGGTTTATGTAGCAGCCCCAAAGGGCAAGCTCGAGAAACCCGCTCAGGAACTCAAGGCCTTTGCCAAGACCCGTGAACTTCAGCCAGGCGAGAGCCAGACGCTCACAATGACGATTCCCGTTCGCGACCTGGCAAGTTTCGACGAGGCTGGCTCACAATGGCTCACCGAGGCAGGCAACTACACCTTCCGCATCGGTAACTCAAGCCGTAACATCCTTGCCACAGCGTCGCTGAAAATAAAGGAGTACACGGAGAAGACAAGCAACGTCCTAGCTCCTAACGAGAAGCTGAACTTGCTTCACCAATAATAATAGTGCTGGGCAATTGTCCAGCACTTTTTTTATCCACAGTGGAAATATTTCGTTACTAGTTTCTGTATCTCTTCGGGATAGCCCTCGATATCTTTGCGGAGTGTCTTGTCGTCGAAGGCACGTAGCTGGGCGATGACACCATCAATCATAGCAGAAGAGAACACATTGTGCTCCTCGAATACCTTACGCTGGCGTTCCAAGCAGTCTGCAGAAGCAACACAAGAGTCAGGAAGCTGTGCGAGAGCAGCTAGACGATCAGCATTCTCGGCTGCATGAATATTCACATTGACATAAGTCTTCTCTGCAAGCTCAAGTGCATTCTGCATCTCAAAACCATGACGACAAGCTACACAGAGACCTGCCAACAACTGATACACATCGGCACTACCGTCAGGCGAACGCATCTCAACAGTCTGCTTGATGCTTGTATCATAGGGACTGTCGTTAAATATTAAGATTATTTATAACTATCTGTTTCTCAATTTGATAGAAATTTTGTACCTTTGTAAGGGATAAGAAAAATCCCCCAATCACCGTAGGAAAGTGAAAAATTGGGGGAATCACAAATGTGAT
>JAEEGL015067058.1_pt1 | contig 29342 bp, 21 predicted proteins | sample 9134231 | NCBI WGS metagenome assembly JAEEGL01 (sample SAMN16246548, study PRJNA631951) | gut metagenome | biome: gut microbiome; feature: rumen; material: fiber-attached | host: Bos | place: Iran: Karaj | collected 2018-10 | reverse complement strand
ATTACAAATCACGTGCTCTGGCCAACTGAGCTAAAGAGGCGGGTGGGAAAGCGATCTGCATCGCGCCGCTACAACCAACTACCCTTGCTGCGGTCAAGCCCTGGGGGATTCGAAGGGAGCTGGCCGTACAGGACTTTCCCATGTCTGCTGTACGCGAGCGCTCCACTCGTCAAGCACGCCGTCTGCGGAGAGACCGGGATTCGAACCCGGGAACCAGTTTTGCCGGTTACACGCTTTCCAGGCGTGCCTCTTCAGCCACTCGAGCATCTCTCCTCGTGTGCTGTTTTGAGTTTTGCGGGTGCAAAAGTAGAGCTTTTTCGCGACACGACCAAATAATTTCCGAGAAAAGTGAAAGTTTTTTTGGTAATACTACAAAAACGGACTAACTTTGCAGCATGACGAGACCTTTCCCGACTCTAAAAGCCACACAACGATGAAGCCTATTCTGACCCTCCTCATTGCCCTCTCTGCGCTCACCGCGAGTGCACAAGTCATCGATATCGAACCCGACACCTGGGTGGCCACCGACGCACTCGGACGCACCACCCCGACAGCAGCCGAAGAACCGTTGCGCTCCGACAAGAAACGTACTGTTGGCATTTTTTACATCACCTGGCACGACGAGGGGAAGTTCAATCTCCGTTCCCCCTACGGAGGCGACGTCACGCGCACGCTGGCAGCAGCACCTGAGGCTCGTCTGGATGCCTACCACCCCGCGTGGAAGGAATGGAGCCTCCACTGGGGCGAGCCCGAGGCGGGCTACTTCCTCAGTCAGGACCGCTGGCTCATACGCCGTGACCTATCTATGCTAGCCGACGCTGGCGTAGACGTGCTGATTCTCGACGTGACGAATGCAGTCCTATACTGGGACGAGTGGAAAGTGCTGTTCGAGGAGATGCAAGCGATGTACGACCTCGGTAACCAAGTGCCGCAGTTCTGCTTCTGGGCTTTCAACGGAAATGTCGTCAGCGTCGTCACACAACTCTACGAGCGCATATATAAAGAGGAACGCGCGAAGGACTTCTGGTTTATCTGGGACGGAAAGCCCCTGCTGCTCTACAACGCCGAACCCGACCATGACGCCAACGGAGGGGGCTACGAAGCGGGCAAGTATCCGCAGGAGGTGCTGAATTTCTTCACCCTCCGCAATATGTGGTGGGGCTACTACGAATGGGGCGGTCATCGCTACGTGGGGACTGAGGACAATTGGTCGTTCGGCTACGAGATGAACGACGAGCGAGTGGCTGCCTTGACCCCAGCCTCACTCGCCGCGCGCCACAATGGACGCCTCGAGCAGATGGCTGTCACGCCCGCACAGCATCCCATCAGCATCACGGGCAAGAGCTGGCGCCGCGAGACGAAAGAACCCTCGCTGAACCAATACGATATGCCTGATTCGGCCTACGTGCCCTGGCTGGGACACTCCGTGGCGCACCCCGAAGGTTATGGCATCTATTTCCAGGACCGTTGGGACGAGGCACTGCGCGTAGACCCCGATTTCATCTACATCAACGACTGGAATGAATGGACGGCGGGCAAGTACGTCTCGGGCTTCGCACCCGGCAGCACCACCACGCCCGGCCCAACCACTTTCCTCGGTCGGCAGAACCCCTTCTATTTCGTCGACCAATACAATGCCGAGTTCAACCGCTCGATCCAACCCATGAAAGGCGGCTATACCGACAACTACTACATGCAGATGGTGCAGAACATACGGCGTTACAAGGGTGTGCGCCCTAGCCCTGTCGCGCACGGCTACAAGCAGGTGGCCACCTTCCGTGACACCCGCGGCGACATTCTCCACCGCGACCATAACGGCTATGGCGGTCTTCATTACACCGACACCACCGGCCGTAACGACATCATCTCGGCCACAGTCAGTGTAACCCGTAAGAGCCTCGTCTTCACCGCCACAACAGCCGAGGCACTCACACCCGCCACCGATGCCAATTGGATGATTCTCTATCTCGACACCGACCTCAACACCTCCACAGGCTGGCAGGGCTTCGACTATCTTGTCATGAGCCGCCTCCTCTATCGGTTCGATGCCTCCACCTCTGCGTGGCAGCCTCTGGCACCTGTCGCCACCACCCTCCTCTCTGACTCTACCCTCGCCTATACCATTCCCCGTAAACTCCTCTGCCTCAATGCCTCTTCCATAACGCTCGACTTCAAATGGGCCGACAATCCTGCCGCACCCTTCGACATCATCTCCGTCAGCACCACTGGCGACACAGCCCCCAACCGCCGTTTTCGCTACCGTTTCTCCTGGGTGAGAGCTGCGCGGTGAGGTCTCAACTCCTTTAAAGGCATCGGAGTCTGGGGTGATTGATTTGTGGATTTAACTTTCGCTAGCTCCGCTTGCTTGGGAGTTCTTCGCAGAGCGAAGCGTCCCCGTAGGGTCGAGCGCTTGAAGTGTGCTTCGACAACCTCAGGATGTACAAAGCGAGCAAGCTCGAGCGAAGACGAATGCTTTGTTCACAGAATTGAGCTGCTTCGTTTCCATCGACAGCGGCTTGGCGATGTCCGAGATGGTGACGCAGCCGTCGGCATTCCTGTTGTTGCGCCGCAGCTCCAATCCTACGATGCGCTCCGCCTCGTTCATCACGTCCGTGTCCGTCACCAACAGCACCCTCGCTGCGCCCCTCTCGATGCGCTCCCTTTCCAGCTACTCCCAGCGCAGAACCAGCTTGGCGCGATCCTCATCGTTGAACTTCGTGGCGACGTACAAGCACTCCGTTTTCGTCAACTCATAGCAGGGCACTTCGCGTGTCCCTCCATTAGGCTGAACCACGATTCTCGATGTGAGGGAAAAATTTCCCTCACATACTTTCCGCCATGCGATTTCCATCTTGCGGATGGCCTTCAGCACGTCGTTGTGCGGCTTCCCTGTCACCTGGTCGATCTCCAGCGACGTCATGCGCTGAGACCCATTGGCCGTCGAGTTGGCCTTCATAACAACCGAAACTTGAATTTGTTGATTGAGCGAGCGCTATCATTCTTGATGTCCTTTGCGGCCCGTCACATTGCGCACTGCGACTCGTCGCGCGGGGACTCTCGAATGACGGTGCAAAGATACGACAATTCTCGGACGTGTGCAAGGTTTTTCGAAAATTGTGGCCTCCGCGGGAGGGCACTTTTTTCATGACACAGGGCGTAGTATCTGTTAGTTGCAGGGAACACCTGCGCGCGCGTTCATGCTGCCTTTTGTGACATTGTGACTTTGTGACATGTGACATTAAGGTGTTTTCAAATGTGCAGGGGTGGGTGCTTATAATGGTTAATTATATATTATATATGAATATATAATATATAATTAAATTCTACTCCTTACATTTTTCACCTCTGCATGTCGGAACCTGCTTAATGTCACATGTCACAATGTCACAATGTCACAAAATGTACTTCCCTAGTTGAATGGATTTTACCTTAACCCTGCCATAGGTTGAATGTCTATTTGGTACCTTAATCCTTATCCCTGGCAGATGTTGAGTAATTCTCTCTTAACCATTGTTTTGTTGAACATGTACCGCAGAAAGCCGCTCAATCATATTCAGGGCTAGACAAGGGCGAGAGGCAAGGGGCAAGGGCTAAAGGGCAAGACAGGGGCGAGAGGCGAGAGGCAAGGGCAAAAAGGGCGAGGCAAGAGGCAAGAGGCACGCATGAAAAAGTACCTTCCGCGCACCCCCACTTTTTTCAGAAACGCTTGCGCGAGTCGCAGAATTGTCGTAACTTTGCACCATCATTCAGACGAGGAGAACGCCGACGTTTGACGGCTCGGGGATGCTGGCTGACGTGTGCCGCGCGCTGACGCTTGTCAATCCAGCCCGCACCAAGCAGAGGCTGGCCGAGAGGGGTATAGCTACTACCGATACCCCTACCCTTAACCAGTTCGGAGCCATGGTGATGCAGCCGATGACGTACATCGACGAGGCGAACCTCTACAGCGGCATCTTCCAGAGCTACAAGGCGGAGGCGGAGAAGTATCAGGACTGGGTGTTCGAGGTGGTGTTGCGCAACCACGTCGACGAGGAGGACAGGACGCTGAACGAATCGTTCACCGTCAATGGCACTCACCCTGTACTCACCGACGAGTCGGGACGCTATGCACTCATCCTCTCGTCGCAGCCGCCCTCGCTGTCACAGGATAGTGCACAACTCTGTCCTTCCGACTTGCCAACGCGTATAGATGTGACGAAGCACTGAACGTATGACGCACTATTGGCTGACTTGTATGGTGATGGTAGAGCTGCGGCGCAAGAGATCGTGACTGAGGAACCAGCCTTTGACGGGTCGCTTGTCGGCCTTGATGGCTGTGATGCGTCGCCCTGTGCCTTGGCGACGGATGGTGGTGACGTGGCCGTCGACGAAGGTGAAGCGCACGGAAGAGAAGAGAGGGACGCTGACAATGTACTCGGGATCGGCAGGAGAGTAGGTGTAGAGGCCGATGGCATTGAGGACATACCACGAGGACATCTCGCCAGCGTCATCCATGCCGGCATAGGCGAGGTGTTCGCGGCCCATGTCGTAGAAGCGGTTCATGATGCTGTCGAGGACGGCCTGCGCCTTGGGCTGACGGTCAACGAAATAGTAGACGTAGGGGATGCTGTGAGCAGGCTGGTTGCCGTGGCAGTAGTTGCCTATGAAGCCCGTCATATTGTGAGCTTCGTAGCCGCGCCAAGGCTCGGTGAAGAGTGAGTCGAGTTTGAGTTCGACAGCACGCTTGGAGGGATAGAGGGCGACGACTCCCTTGGGGTCATGGGGCGCAAAGAAGAGTGAGTTCCAGGCATTGGCCTCACGGTACTGATAGGCGAAATAAGGGTAGTAAGGCCGAAAGTCCTGAATCCACGAGCCGTCGGCGATGCGACCTCGCCAAAAACCTGTCTGGCGGTCGAAGAGGTGCTTGTAGTTCATGGAGCGTCGCATGAGCTCTCGCTCACTCTTGCGGTCGCCCAGCGCGCGGGCGATGAGGGCGGTGGCGTAGTCGTCGTAGGCGTACTCGACGGTCTTGGTGACGGCAGCTTTGTACTCGTCCCACGTCGGGACGTCAGTGGTGTCCTTCTCGGCTATCCATCCTTGGCGCAGGTACTCGTCGAGATAGGGTCGCCCACCCCGCCCTGGACGGAAGGCGTTGTTGTATAATAAGGTGTAGGCTCGGCGCAGGTCGAAGGAGTGAATGCCTCGAAGCCAGTTGCCCGCTACGACGGCTGAGCCGTGGTCGCCATGGAAGAAAGTTGGGAAATAGCCTCCCTGCTTCTCGCCGCGGTCGATGCATGACATGATGACATCGGAGATGACATCGGGGCGCAGCAGTCCGAGCAGGATGTCTTTGTTGCGATAGTCATCCCAGAAGGAGGGGTCGGTGTAGTAGCTGAAGTCGGCACGTACGACCTGTCCACGGGCATCGCGGTACTCGCCGTTGACATCGCTGAGGAGCGAGGGCCACAGGAGTGAGCGGTAGAGGGTGCTATAGAAGAGTCCGCGCTGACGCTCGGTGCCGCCCTCGACCTGCAGTTTCTGGAGTTCGTGCTCCCATGTAGCATCGGCCTCGGCACGAATCTGGTCGAACTCCTTCTCCCCCACCTCGGACTGGAGGTTCAGACGTGCATTATCGATGCTGACGAACGAGAAGCCCACCTTCACGACAAGCGGTTCCTGCTGCCGGCTGTCGGCAAAAGCGATGTCGGTGATGACGCCACGGCGGTCCTGCCGTTGCTGGAGGTCGCGTATGGCGTAGTTGGTCACAGCGTAGAAGTAGATGCGCCCTTCGCCGTTCTGCGAGCCGGAGAAGGCGTGGTCGCCCTCACGCTGAATGCTCCAGTCACGGACATCGTTGTTGGAGTGGGTCATGTCGGCCAGCAGGTGCTTCTCGTCGTCGGGACGGAAGGTGTAGCGATGGACGGCGCAACGGAGGGTTGACGTCAGCTCAGCGTTGACATGGTAGCGTTGCAGATAGACTTGATAGTAGCCAGGGTGAGCGCTCTCGTTGGTGTGGCTGTAAGGCGAGGCGTAGTCGGTGGCCGAGAAACGCCCAGTGGCAGGCAGCAGGGGAACGTGGAGCCCACCCCAATGTCCTTTGGCCGTATGCCCAAAGCCAAGGATCGTGGGGTCCTCGTACTGATAGCCGGCTCCGCTATGGTACATCGTGGCAGGTGTGCATTGCACCATAGCATTGGGCAATGAACTACCAGGAAACACCTCGGCGCCCCAGGTGCGCTCCTTCCACGTGCGGACATATCCGAGGTCCTCGGGTTCCCAGAGGGTGGCGGTGCCAAGGAGCGGGTTGACATAGGAGGTCAGAGGGCGCTGCTGGGTAGTGGCCGAGCCGCTGAGAGGGCTTGCAGGAACGCCCTCGAGGGTCATGCGGACGGGCTCGATGGTGCCGTCTGGACGGAACACAAGACGGTCGATGCAAGTCTCACGACTGTTGCCGTCGGTCTCGGTGAGCGGGCGGCGATGGTAGATGATGTAGTACTCATCAGGACCCGGGCCTTGGATGACGGAGTGGTGGCCGGCGCCCATAGCCACCTGTGGGTCGCCCTGTAGAATCTTGCCGATGCGACGGAAGGGGCCGAAGGGGCTGTCGGCGATGGCGTAGGCCACGCAGTAGTCGGGGCCTGTCCATCCGCCTTCGCTCCACATGAAGTAGTACTTTCCACCACGTTTGAGCATGAAGGGACCTTCGACGTAGCTCTCGCTGGGCGTAATCTCATGGAACTTCTGTCCATCCTCCCAAGGCACGATGCTGAGCAGGTCGGAGCTGAGACGGCACACATTGCAATGGCGCCAGCCACCGTAGTACATATAGAACTGCCCGTCATCGTCGCGGAAGACGAACTGGTCGATGGGTTGTGCGCCATTGACAATCTCGTTGATGAGTGGATGTCCAAGAGCATCTTTATAGGGACCTTCGGGTCGGTCGGCCACAGCCACGCCAATGCCTCCGATCTCACCTTCGTGAACGTCGTTGCCGCTGAAAAAGAGGTAGTATCGACCTTGGTGCTCGATGACGGAGGGAGCCCAAAGGGCGCGCCGCAGCCAAGGGATGTTCTTCTGCTCGAGCACACGTTCATGCTTCTGCCAATGAACGAGGTCAGTGGACGAGAAGGCATCGAAGAACAGCTGCTCGTCGTAGGGGGCACTGTAGGTGGGGAACACCCAGTAGCGCCCATCGAGAACGGCTCCCTCAGGGTCGGCGTACCATCCGCGGAAAATGGGATTGCCGCTTGTCACTTGTTGCTGCTGCGCACGCATGGCCGATAGACCGACGCTGGCCAGCATAACGATCAAGAAAAGTCTTTTCATATCAGTTGTTTCTTTTGGCTATGGAGATGATAGGAACTATAGAAGCTAATGACCCTATCGAAGCTTAATGGCGGAACGAAGGGCGACCCTATCTCAGCTGAATGACCAGCCCCGGGTCGGAAAGGTCGCCGGGAGTGGCCGCGCTGAGTCCTACTCGGCGGACGAGGGTGGCTGGTAGGATGATTCTATCGGGCAGGATGCGCACTTGAGCGGTGACGTCGATGGCTCGTTCTGCTTTCAAATCTTGTGCCAGCACGCGCAAGCGGTTGGTCGTGGGCAGAGGCGAAGCGAAATGAATGGTGACATTCCCCAAGACGCCAAAGAGACCGATGGGCGCCTGCCAGTCGTCGACCTCAATGCGCACGTCTACCGGGCGCGAGACATAGGAGCGGTCCAATGTGCGCCCGATGGCAGCGAGAGCCGTGGCACCATTAGGATAGCGCGAAGCGAGGATGTAGGGACGGTCGTCGTCGCTACTCATGAACTCGGGCAACGGCATGCGGCGACTGATGCGAGCGGGCGCATCGGCACGGACGGCCTCGCCCTCATTGTGGGGAGCCCAACTCTCGCCCTGATGATAAGTCCAGTAGTCATGGAGGCGGACATTGTCAATACGGCAGTCGGCGTTCACGCCAAAAGGCTCAGCGATACGATGCCAACGCACGGCACGGACTACCTCATCGAGGCGGCATTTGAGGTTGCGCACGGCCGTCGGGAAGACATCGTCGGGGCGGCCGTCGGGTAGCGTCCCAACAAAGGGGTGACGCATCACGCCTATGGCACAGCCCAGTCCCACGGCGATGTAGGGCTCGTCCTCGCAGTTGATGAGTCCGCGTGCCTCGTCCGAGCGGCTGAAAGGCAACAGACGCGCCACGCGGTCGATGGTCACCGGCTGGGCAATGATATTCTCTACGTCGTAAGTGCGGAAAACATCGCTGAAAGCCACGTACTCGTTCTTCATCGCATTCTCCACCATCAGATGAGGCGCCAGCATGCGTGCGTCGGCAGCGAGTTTTCGGCGGAAGTCGTCGTCGCGGTCACGGCGGCCCCAGTCGACCTTCCAGTAGCGCACGCCGGCAGCTTCCATCTCGCGCAACCGCTTGTGCCAGAAGGTGGTCTCATCCTCGTCTGACAACTGTACAGCTTTCTGGGCTGCCACCCACAGCCCGAGGCCTTTCCATCCGCAGGCTACGATGCTATCGGCAAGCCCCTTCATTCGCTGCACGGGTGTACCTTTGAACGAAGGGAAACGCGTGGCATCAAGTTCTAACAGTCCGATGGCGGGATGGTCACTGCCCTGATAGCCTTCGGCAGGGATGTCCCACGAGTCATCGAGCACGAAATAGAGGTCGCTTCGCACCGATGGATAAAAGTTCACCCAATTGCCGAAGGCGCCACGGCCGAGCACATTGGACTCGTTCATCTCCTGGCGCATGCGTTCGCTGCTGGCGTAGCTGTTCACGTAACCTTGGATGTTCCAAGTGCAAAAATAATCGGGTGCCGCCGAGGGTTTGGTGGGAACCAGCGAGAGCCCCTGCGCCCACGACAACTGTAACGACAGCAGGCTCGCCAGAATCATGCAAATCTTCAATGTTCTCATAATTAGGGCAGACTTTAATCTGTTTTTCTGCTGCAAAGGTACGGACTATTTTCAGCAGAAAGGCGCACTTATCGGTCTAAATAGGCTGAAATGTGGTCAAAACGGCCCTGGAGCATCCGTTCAGTTCTTCGGGGATGTCTTGTCAAGAGCATCTTGCCCTTGGCATAACAATCTTTACTGAAGCCTTGCTTGTTATGTATTGGCCGGACTACGGCCTCCGTTCGTCTCGAAGAGACGCTTCTTGAAGTATCAAGCGTCACCTTTTGGGATACCGAGTGGAGCAAAGCGACCTAAAAGCCAATGGAATTCAGAACTTGCGAAACTCAAGAGCCTTTACCTATTGCCATAATCAATCTCCACCTTTACACCGTCGGGCTGATTCTCAAAGGAGAGCCATAGCGTATGGCTGTGCTTATCCCAGCTACTCTCATAGCTTCCTGCGACACGTATCCGTCTTGGCTTCTTGGGCAGAAGGATGCGCATGACGTTCGTGGTCTCGGCAGGACTTTTGGAAATGAAAGCGAAGGAATGAGGGCCGACTTGTTCGTCGTACTGACGTGAAGCGGCTGCCAGCACCTGAGGGCGTCGGGGGTCGGGCACGCTGGCAATATTATACAAGAACGCCTGTTCTCCCGGCAGGATGGTCTTCTGGCGAAGGACGGGTAGTTGAGGGTCGAACAAGTCAATGAAGAGGCCGCGGAGGGTAAGAGGAGCTGAACTGACTGCATCCTCGTCCAGCACGGCAGCCAACTCGTAGGCCCCACGTGTAAGACGGAAATCGTTCTTGTAGTCCACCACCTTCAAAGCAGTCCTCACGGCATCTGTCAGAGGTTTATCGCCTTGCTGTTGCATGACAAACTCTTTCGGATCCTGTCTGATGAGTTGAACGGAACCTTTGCCATAGCGGTAGGTCCCAGCAGCTGCCGAGGGCGGTATGCCCATGAGCGAGAACAGATGGTCGGCAGGCGAGTCGTAATGGTTATTACCCTGATTCCACCACTCATAGACGCGTTGGAAGGCATCTTCGTCGCGACCGGCATAGACGAGTTGCCCACCGTTGCACACCCATTGTGCGATGTGCTCATTCTCTGCAGCCGACATGGGTTTCTGATTGGAATAGCTCATCAGCAGCACGCGGGTGTCCTTCCACGTGTCGGCGAAGCCCGTGTTCTCGAGATGGACGATGCCCACGGGCACCCCACGTTTCAGTAGGGAAAGTGCAAGGCCGTAGAAATTAGATAATTGCGGGTCGTCGTAGCCTTCCACGGGTTGAGGCGAACGCTGGAACATCAGCGAGTTGGACATCAAGACGCTCACGCCCTGAGTGCCACTGAGTTTGTTGGCACTGAGGGGCATATCGTTCAAGGCGTTGATCATCACCTGCATCTGAGTGCTGTAGAAACGGGGAATGCGGATGCGCTCGTCGCTGTCGAGGCTCTTGCGATATAGGCCCTCGTAGATGCGGTCGGGCCAGGGCATCACCTCGAAGAAGTTATTGCATGGATAAAGCAGTTGGGCCGTGAAAGTGGCCTGATAGTTGCGGCGGAAGTCCTGCCAGTCTCTGGCGCGATCCTCAATTGGGTCAGTAAGGAAATAGACACGTCGGTTCGTCGGTGCCACCATCGAGTACATGCAGCCATACTCGAGGAAAGCAGTCTCGAAAGTACGCTCTTTCCGTACGCCATTATAGTAATTAGGTTCGCGCGACGTACCCGTCCACACTTGTGCAATATAGCCGTCGCAGTTCTCCATGGAAGCCAACGAGGCTTCGGGGCTGACGATCTGCCACTGAGCATAGTTGAGCAGAGAGTGAGTGGGGACGTAACAACGCACATCAAGTCCTCGCTCACGTCCGTACGTCTTGGCATAAGTGAAGGCTTCGTCGAGCGCGCGATAATAGAGATGGTACTTCAGCTTGTTGGAGAGGTAAGTGTTCTCGGCCGATTCGTGTTGCGGTCGCCATGGGAAGCCATAATAGTCCTGCCATTCGCGCTTGAACGCTTCGCTGTAGCCACTGCGAGCCCAGAACTCCGGTTCCTCAAGGAAGATGGCACTGATGCCCGCGTCTATCACTGGTTTGATGTGACGCTCTTTGAAGTATCTCAGGTAGTTGCGCGATGGAACGATATACGGGACCAGCCGCCCGTGCCAAATGGTGTCGCCATCGACTTGCTTCTGACCTTCGTCGAGGTGCCATTGGCCGTCCCACTTGCCTGTGAAGTAATCCTGATAATCGCCCCATGCGATGCCTGTCATGAAGTGGGTGGTGTAGCCACGGTCGCGCCACGACTGCACTCGTTGTCGGAAGGTCTCGCCTGGGCGGTCGTTGGCCCCATAGACCATCACGAGGTCGGAGCGGATATCTGTTGCCGGCTTCCAATGGCCTGAGGTCTGAAAAGTGGTCTGCTCACGCACCACTATCCGGCCACCATTTATAGTCTGGGACTGTGTGGAGTCGGTGAACATTGGCCATTGACGTTGAACTGTAGCAGCAGATAAGAGCGACGCTGGGCGTTGATTCTCTTGTATACGCATGAAACTCCACCCCTGCGAGGGCAACAAGGATAGCGTGAGAACGAGCAAGTTGAATAGGCTTTTCATATCAGTTGTTGGCTTTAATGTCGGCAAAAATAAGTATTTCGAAACAAAAAGCAAAGAAAAAGCCTCATGAATAGTAGTTTGGGCACTTATTCCGTACATGATTAGCACGAAATCATACAAATTGAGGGCTAAGACGACCGTTTTTACTCCTAACTTCTTAACCCATTAATTCTTTACCTCATTAACTTACCCAACTCTTTCGCTCTGCGCTCACAGCGCTTGGCTCTGCGAAGAATTCTTCGCTCGGCCCAAAGGGACGCTTGATACTTCAAGAACTCCTTCCCATTTACGCTCTAATAATCTCACGAAATCCTCAAGCATCAAGACAGCGAAAGACGGCTTTGCGCGCCTATTCCTTTCCGATTCAAACTAGATATGAGCCCTCCATCGGAACTGTCGTGGTATCTCCGTAAAGTACATTCTGCAAAATATCCAAAAAATGAGCTACGGAGTAATGTTTTCTCACGAGAATGACATTGAATCGTCCATTCGTACGCGCTTTGGGCAGTTTTTTCCGCACGAATGGCTGTTTTTTGGGAAGAAAGTACTAACTTTGCCGTCGACAACGTTAAAACGACCTCTCCATGCACACCATCCGTCTTCGTCATCTCGCGGCCGTCGGCCTCCTGTTGCTCGGTTGCGCTCTCATCCACGCCCAGGGCTGGCAGTCGGTACAAGCCGTCGGCGTGCTGCCCACAAACAGCTCCGATGTGAACCGCCAGAACCTTCAAGCCGCCATCGATCGCATGAGTCCGCTCGGCGGCGTCCTCTACGTCGAACCAGCCGAAGGCGGTTATCCCATGGACGGAGGGCTCATACTGCGCCGAAACGTAAGCCTCGTGGGAGCACACGGCCCCACGGGACGCGGCACAGCCCTACCCGACCGCTCAGGACCTACGGGCTCGCTGTTCGTCATCCGCGACCAGTCGCAGCCGTTCCTCACCGTAGAGTCGGCCACACAAGTGCGAGGCATTCAATTCTACTACCCCGAACAAGCATGGCAGGACGACAGCCGCATCATCCCCTACCCGCCCACCATACAACTGTCGCAGCGGCAACCCGTGCAGGGCGTCACGCTCAGCGCGCTCACCTTCTACGGCGAGTACATGGCGATGGACTTTCGTGCACACGCGCCTCACGCATGCGAACAGATTTTATTTGAGCACTGCTACGGCTACCCCCTCAGCGGAACGTTCATCGCCATCGACCGCTGCTATGACGTGCCACGCATCCTCCATTGCCACGTCAACCCTGCCAATATGCGCGAGTTCAGGCGCTCGTTCTCGAGGAGCGTCATCGACTCGGTGGTACGCCGCAAAACCTTCACCTACTGGATAGACAACACCGACAATGCACAGCTCATCGACCTCTTCACGTTCGGCGTCTACGGCGGCATCTACCTGGGCCGCGAGACCTACGGGCAGCTGACGAACTTCAACTTCGACTGCGTAGGCGTGGGCATACACAAGCTCGGCAGCCAATGGAAGAACCGCAACTGGCAGATAGCCCAAGGCTCCATCATCGCCAATACTGGCGAACGGTTGGAGGACGTTCATCCTATCCTCATCGAAGGACTCGGGCACACCTCGCTCACAAACGTAGAAGCCTTCTCAGGCGGCAACCCAGCCCTCACGAACCTCGAGGCTTCGTGGGACTTCATCACCGTCCGCGACAGCGCCACCGTAGTCCTCACGGCCTGCCGCATGCAGGGCTACAAAGCCGATTCGCCCATCCATGCCGAACCAGGCACCCACGTCCAAGCCATCGGCTGCTTAGGCCGTGACAATCAGCCCGTGAAATGGTGAGCAGTATGAGCACAGATAGTTTTTTCTCCGAAAAGATTAATTGTTCTGCTTTTATGCATGGGCTTTTAAGAAAAAGTGTTACCTTTGCACCATCTTAAGGACGATTGAGTCCCGATCAACAAGTAATTAATTCAACTTCAAAACTCTTTATACTTAATCCAACAGACAATGAAAAAGCTATTCCTCTCGCTGGTGGCCGCCCTCACCCTCTGCGGCACCGCACAAGCCCAACAAGTGGACTACGGCAACAAACATGAAGTAGGCATCACCTATGGCGTCTACTCCAACTCGCAGTACTTCTCGTTCCTCGAGGACCTGGTCACCCTCTCAGTTACAGGTGGTAGTCTCAGCAACGAGAACGAGAAATTCTTCGGTCCGATGACAGTGGAGTACTTCTATCGTGTGAAGCCCTGGCTTGGCGTAGGTGGCATCGGCGCCATCCTCATCAACAACAAGGATCTTTACTTGCACAACGAGAAGTGTGGCACATCCCGCAGCTGCTACTTCAGTCTCCTGCCCGCCGTGAAGGCCGACTGGCTGCGCCGCGAGCACTTCGGCATGTACTCCAAGCTGGGCATCGGCGTTACCGTACTCTCACTGAAGGACAAACTGGACACAGGCGACAAGGAATCCGGCACCGCCGCCACCGTCAACTGGCAGCTCTCGCTCATCGGCATGGAAGCCGGCGGCTCTAAGCTTCGCGGCTTTGCCGAACTGGGCTTCGGCGAACAAGGTATTTTCCTTGCAGGTATCCGCTATAAGTTCTGAGTATTAACCCCCATGACTCACCTCTTCTCTCATTGAAGGGGTGAGCTTTTGTTTTTCAGATCGTCAGAAGATGAAAAAGATTGTTTTATGCGCCCTGTGCATCAGCGCTTCCTTGATGCTCACCAGTTGCTACGTGCAGGAGGTCAATGTCGGCATGGCACTTGATGCCGAGGCTGTCCGCGTGGCCAAAGTGAAGAACCATCAATTCCTCTATGGCCTAGCCGAGATGACTCAGGACAAGGCCGAAAATCATGTGAGCGACACCCAGCATTTCCGCATGCGCACGCAACAGACCTTCTGGGACGGTTTCCTTGCTGGCATCACGGCTGGCATCTACACGCCCTCAACCACTTATTATTACGAACCGGCTAAATAAACTGGAACACGACTTTGACTATGAAAAGACTATTCCTGCTGGCCGCTACCGTGTTGGCCTCCATCGCAGCTGATGCTCAATACGCCCCTGGCACCCTCTCGCTCCAGCCTAAGCTCGGCACGAGCATAGCCACTCTCTCCAACGCCCCTGATGTACAGTTCGACCATCATGTAGGCTCCATCAAGAGCAATCCCAACTCAGGCGCATTCGTTGGCGTGGAACTGGAGTACCAAGCCACCCGATGGTTGGGCCTCACCGCCGCCCTCAACTATACGGGGCAGGGCTGCGCATGGGAAAACTACAAATTCACGGAAGACGGCGTCAAATTCGAAGGCTACAATAACAAGCTTGACCTTGGCTACATCAACCTGCCCATTGTGGCCAACTTCTACGTTTGGAAAGGCCTGGCACTGAAGACAGGCGTGCAATTTGGTTTCCTCACCAATGCCCACGTAGTCAGTTCACTCAAGAGTGATGTCAAGATGGGCGATACCAAGATCTATACCAACGTAGACACGCGCACCAACATCCGCAAGGATTGCCGTAAGTTTGATATAGCCATCCCCATAGGCCTCAGCTACGAGTTCAAGCGCCACATCGTGCTCGACGCCCGCTACAACATAGGCCTACTGACTGTCAACGATGAGGATGACCCCGATGAGCCCGCCCGCAACGGCGTCTTCCAACTTACCCTCGGCTACAAGTTCAAGTTGAAGAAGTAGCGACGGGACTGGCTCTCCACTCCCTACGTTCGCACACGCCCGTACATTTATTTATCTTCACCCCCCAAGATTTATTCCCTCATTCGTTGGGATTTGAATCTTGGGGGATGAACTTTTTTAGGAGAAGATATAGAAGCCATAGAGGTATCATTCGCTCAGTCTACAAGGGCGGCGAGAGGGGGAGTTTTGAGGTCTTTTGCGACACAAAACGGGGATATGGCCTTCATCTGTCGCAGATAAGTCGACCTGTCGCATGCAAAGGGACACTTTTTTTGATGAGGGCTTGCACACATCGGTTTTTCTACTGACCTTTGCATCGTCAAACAGAAGTTCAACCCCCAAAAAATACAATCATCATGAAACGCTTCGTAAATATCCTCAAAATCTTCTTAGCCTACGCAATGGAAGATGAATAAAGACTCATACCCCCCCTAAACAACAATAACGCTAATTCAAACCCTAAAAAAAACAGATTGTCATGAAACGCTTTTCACTTTTCCTCTCTCTCATCTTCGCTCTCGGCGCGATGAACAGTTACGCTCAGCTCATGAAAGCTGCCGACCTTGAGAAATATGCCAAAGATCGCTATGGCGACAAATGGATTGACGCAGCCGCTAACATCGCCAGCGGCCTGACGCTCGACAAGAACGAATCACTAACTTACCAAGAGGTCATCGAAGCCCCAGGCAAGAACAAACAACAGCTCTACGTGACCCTCAACTACTGGGCTACCGCTACCTTCAAGGACAAGCAGGCCATCACTCTCAACGACAAGGATGCCGGTTGCATCATCATATCCTCGACCATCGCCAACATCGTGGAACATACGGGTACGCTCAACAAATACTCGGTCAGCATCACCCCGATTATCCGACTCGACATCAAGGACGGGAAGATACGCGTCACCTACACCGTACAGAGCTACGACATCCTGGCCGACGTCAGCGGCGGATGGATCACCATGATGGCCGACGACGACCGTCGCACCTATGGTGACTCGAAGCGGAAGAAGGACGACAAGACGAACGAGAACCTCTACGACGAACAATGGGAACTGGCTCACCACTACCCCTTTGTGCCTAAAGATGCGCAGAAGCGCACTTGCGCCAAGGCACTCGTGATGACACATGCTTACTCCAACGCCGTCATCGATAAAATCGAAGAAGCCGTCAAGAACGGTATCGTTGGCAACGACGATGACGATTGGTGAAAAGAGGGCTTCTCAAGATATTTCGATATCACTACAACTCGGTCTTTCGATATTTCGAGATATCGACATCCCAAAAAGTAATACAATCAACGGGGCCGCGTCTTCAAATAGACGCGACCCCGCTTGATGATAGGGACGTAAGTCACAACGTTCACGCGTTGTACTCCTGCCACGACTTGATCTTGATGTCCTCGAGGTCCATCGAAGTAAAGGCTTCGATGAAAGCCTTGGCCAGACGCGTGTTGGTCATCAGCGGCGTGTTGTGGTCGATGGCTGCACGACGGATGCGATAGCCGTTAGTAAGCTCGCGCTTCGTACGGTTCTTTGGCACGTTGACGATGAGGTCGAACTTGTGCTGGGCAATGAGGTGGATGACGTTCTGGTCGTCTTCCTCGTCAGGCCAGCTTACGCTGCGGGCGAAGACGCCATTCTCGTTCAAGAAAGCCGCTGTGCCTGCGGTGGCGTAAACATCAAGCCCCTTCTGCACAAGCTGGCGCGCAGGCTCCAAGAGGTCGAGCTTACCCTTGACGCCGCCCGATGAGATGAGCACAGCCTTGTTGGGAATGCGATAGCCCGTGGCGATGAGCGCATTGAGCAAAGCCTCATGCAAGTCATCACCAAGGCAACCGACCTCACCCGTAGAACTCATATCGACACCCAGAACGGGGTCGGCATTCTGCAGACGAGCGAACGAGAACTGGCTGGCCTTAACGCCAATGCGGTCGATGTCGAACTCGCTCTTCTCAGCACGCTGGTAGGGAGCGTCGAGCATGATCTTCGTGGCAGTCTCGATGAAGTTGCGCTTCAGAATCTTCGACACGAAGGGGAACGAACGCGAGGCACGGAGGTTGCACTCGATGACCTTCACCTCGCGGTTCTTTGCCAGGAACTGAATATTGAAGGGGCCGCTGATGTTGAGCTCGGCAGCTATCTTGCGCGAGATCTTCTTCATCTGACGGATAGTACTGAAATAGACGTTCTGCGCCGGGAATACCATCGTGGCGTCGCCAGAGTGTACGCCAGCATATTCCACGTGCTCGGAGATAGCGTATTCGACGATTTCTCCCTTGTCGGCTACTGCGTCGAACTCAATTTCTTTCGTCTCAGTCATGAACTTCGACACCACCACGGGGAATTCCTTCGATACCTCGGTGGCCATATTCAGGAAGCGCTCCAGCTCCTCGTCGTCATAGCAGACATTCATGGCAGCGCCGGAGAGGACATACGACGGGCGCACGAGAACGGGATAGCCTACTTCGCTGACAAATTCCTTGATATCCTCGAGGCTGGTCAGAGCACGCCATGCAGGTTGGTCTACGCCGAGCTTGTCGAGCATGGCCGAGAATTTGTCGCGGTTCTCAGCGCGGTCGATGTCTACAGGTGAAGTGCCAAGCACGGGCACGCCCTGACGATAGAGTTTCATGGCGAGGTTGTTCGGAATCTGTCCGCCCACGCTGACGATGACACCGCGCGGTTGCTCCAATTCGATGACATCGAGTACGCGCTCGAGAGTCAACTCGTCGAAGTAGAGACGATCGCACATGTCGTAGTCGGTCGACACGGTCTCGGGGTTGTAGTTGATCATGATGGACTTATAGCCCAACTTGCGAGCCGTGTTGATGGCGTTGACCGAACACCAGTCGAACTCGACCGAGGAGCCGATGCGATAAGCACCTGAGCCGAGAACGATGACCGACTTGTCGTTGTGATAGTAGGAGATGTCGTGAGAGGGAGTGTAATTGGTATCGACAGAGTCGGCGCCTACACTGAAAGCATCCTGGAAAGCGGGGACGTGGGTGTAGGTGAAATAGAGATAGTTGGTGAGCTCGGGGTGCTCGCTGGCCACAGTGGGAATGCGCTTCACGGAGGGAAGGATGCCGCGCTGCTTGCGATGGCGGCGCACCATGAGGTTCTCTTTCTCCAAACTGCCAGGACCGGGCTTCAGGACGAATCGCGCAATCTGGAAATCGCTGAAACCAGCCTGCTTCACTTCGAGCAGGAAGGCATCGGGAAGTTCCTCTAGTGAATTGTAGCCTTCGAGCTGATGCTTGAGGTCTACGATATGCTTCATGCGCGTGATGAACCACGGGTCAATCTTCGTCAGCTGTTCGATGCGCTCCACGGTGTAACCCTCCTCCAACGCCTGTGCGATGGCAAAGATGCGGAGGTCGGTGGGATTCTCAAGGGCGTCGTCCAAATCGTCGAAGCGAACATGCTCGTTGCCCACGAAACCGTGCATCCCCTGACCTATCATGCGCAGGCCTTTCTGAAGCATCTCTTCGAACGAGCGACCGATGCTCATGATCTCGCCGACGCTCTTCATGGAGGAACCAATCTGACGCGAAACGCCTGCGAACTTGGTCAAGTCCCAACGTGGAATCTTGCAAATCATATAGTCGAGCGAAGGTGCTACGTAAGCCGAGTTGGTCGTGCCCATCTCGCCAATTTGGTCGAGCGTGTAGCCGAGAGCGATTTTGGCAGCCACGAAGGCGAGCGGATAGCCCGTAGCCTTGGAAGCCAAAGCGCTGGAACGTGACAGACGTGCGTTGATCTCGATGATACGGTAGTCATTCGTCTGTGCGTTGAAGGCAAATTGAATATTACATTCGCCTACGATACCGAGATGCTTGACACATTTAATCGTAATATCCTGCAGCATCTTCACCTGCTCTTCGGTAAGGGAGCAAGTAGGAGCCACGACTATCGACTCGCCAGTATGGATGCCGAGGGGGTCGAAGTTCTCCATCGAAGCCACGGTGAAGCAGCGATCGTTGGCATCGCGGATGCACTCGAACTCAATCTCCTTCCATCCCTTCAAGCTCTCCTCTACGAGGATCTGCGGTGCAAAAGTGAAAGCGCTCTCGGCCAGCTCGATGAATTTCTCCTCATCAGGACAAATACCCGAGCCGAGACCACCGAGGGCGTAAGCGGAGCGAATCATGATGGGGAAACCAATCTGACGTGCAGCTTTCAGGGCGTCGTCCATATTCTCAACAGCGTGACTGACGGGCACCTTCAGATTGACCTCAGCCAATTTCTTGACGAAGAGGTCGCGGTCCTCGGTGTTCATGATGGCTTCGACGCTGGTGCCCAGCACCTCGACGCCGTATTCCTTCAGTGTGCCGTTGAGGTACAACTCCGTACCGCAGTTGAGCGCGGTCTGACCGCCGAAAGCCAGGAGGATGCCATCGGGGCGCTCCTTCTTGATGATTTCAGTTACAAAAAAGGGCGTCACCGGTTGGAAATAAACTTTGTCGGCAATGCCCTCAGAGGTCTGAATTGTAGCGATATTTGGATTGACGAGCACGCTGGAGATGCCCTCCTCGCGCAAAGCTTTCAATGCCTGCGAACCTGAGTAGTCAAACTCACCTGCCTGTCCAATCTTCAAGGCTCCACTGCCTAAGACTAGCACCTTCTTCATTTCTTTTTTCATAAAGCAAATTGGCGTTTCTATTAACTGAAAATAATGGTTTTATTCTTGTATGTGAGAATCTTTCGTTCGATGTGCTTGGTCACGGCCCGCGAGAGGACAATCTTTTCCAAGTCCTTGCCTTTGTGGGCGAGGCTCTCGGGCGTGTCCTTATGGGTGATGCGAGCTACGTCCTGCTCGATGATGGGTCCGGCATCGAGGTCGGCCGTAACATAATGAGAGGTTGCGCCGATGATCTTCACGCCACGCTCCCACGCCTGATGATAGGGCTTGGCGCCCACAAAAGCGGGCAGGAACGAGTGATGAATATTGATGATATGATGTGGGTAGCGCGCAATCAATTCGTCGCTGATAATCTGCATATAACGCGCCAGTACGATGAAGGTGACTCGCTCGCGCTCCAAGAGTTCCTTCTCGGCAGCTTCGACCTCGGCCTTGTTGGAATGATCCTTGTTGATAGGCCATACATAATAAGGTATATTGAACTGCTCTGCCACAAAACGCAAGTCCTCGTGGTTGCTGACGATGCAAGGGATTTCCACGTTCCATTCGCCCGCTTTGTAGCGCGCCAGCAGGTCGTAGAGGCAATGACTCATCTTGCTCACGAAGATGGCCATACGCGGACGCTCGTCTGAGAAATACAGATTGAAAGTCATCTGATAGCGCGGAGCGTAGAGCGTCGAGAGGTATTCCTTGATCTTATTGCGGGGAATGAGGAAGCGATCCAACTGCCATTCGATACGCATGAAAAACATACTGTCCTCACGATCGACATACTGGTCCAAGTAAATGATGTTACCCTGATTATCGGTGATGAATTTGGTCACCTCGGAAATGATTCCGGGTTGATCAGGACAGTGTAGCAACAGAATGGCGCTTGCTTCCATAGGCAACAGAATATTTGCTTCTGGGCTGCAAATATACAGAAAAGTTTCATGTTTAAAGTTTAAAGATGAAAGTTTTTATATCATTTGCTTTCTTTTCTTGATATATTTCGCCTCTTTTGCAATCTTTTTGCTACCTTTGCACCCTAAAATGTAAATCGATAACCCGTAAATCGACAATAAAGATGGTCTATCCACAGACTTTTGAAGAGAAAATCGGGATGAAGGATGTCCGTATGATGTTGCGCGGCCACTGCCTAAGTGCGCTGGGCGAGCAGCGCGTTGAGGAGATGACATTCACCGCCGATGCCGCCCTACTCAAGGAGTTGCACCAGCAAGTGGGTGAGTTCGTGCGTTTAGAGGAAGAGACCGACGGCTTCCCCGACAGCGGCTTCTACGACCTCCGCCCTACCCTTCAGCACATCCGCATCGAAGGCACCTACATCGAAGTGGATGAGATGTTTGCGCTGCAGAGGGCGTTGGAATGCATTCAAGGGATAAGAAAAGTAATAGCGGAACCAGCCCCGGACTCTTCCCCCGCCCTACCTGTCAGGGAGGGAGCAATTACCGAACAAGAAGGGCCGTCATCGCAGAAAAGTGTGCCATACCCCGCTCTCGCGCGTCTTGTCTATTCTCGATTTCCATCACATACCGCTCCCTCCCTCGCAGGGAAGGCAGGGGGTGGGTCTGCTCTTCTTCTCTTACGTCGCATCGCCCAGATCCTCGATAAATTCGGCAAAGTCAAAGATTCAGCCTCATCGGAGTTGGCTCGCATTCGTCGCGAGTTGGCCAGCGCCGAGGGAAGCGTGAGTCGCGTGCTCAATAATATATTAAGGAACGCGCAGGCGGAGGGGACGGTGGCACAGGACGTGGCGCCCACCATGCGCGACGGACGACTGGTCATCCCCGTGGCTCCTGCCTTGAAACGTAAAATCAAAGGCATCGTACACGACGAGAGTGCTACGGGCAAGACGGTGTTCATCGAGCCTCAGGAAGTCGTGGAAGCTAACAATCGTATCCGCGAACTCGAGGGCGAGGAGAAGCGCGAGATACTGCGCATCCTGCGCGAGTTCACCGATGAGGTTCGGCCGATGGTGCCACAACTGTTAGACAGTTTCGAGATGCTTGCCGACGTGGAGTTTGTTCGTGCTAAAGCGCGATTGGCCAAGCAGATAGGAGCATTCACAACCACTCAGCCGCAGATTGCCAAGCATCCGCTCATCGACTGGACTCTGGCCGTGCACCCATTGCTCAAACGCTCTTTGGAGAAACATGGAAAGAAAGTTGTGCCGCTGGACATTGAACTGACGCGCCGCCAGCGCATACTGCTCATCTCTGGTCCCAACGCAGGTGGCAAGAGCGTGTGCCTGAAGACCGTCGGACTGCTGCAATACATGCTGCAATGCGGCTTGCCCGTCACTATGGGCGAACGTTCGCAGCTGGGCACGTTTGAGCATATCATGATTGACATCGGCGACGAACAGAGCATTGAAGATGAACTTTCGACCTACAGCTCTCACCTGCTGAATATGAAGCAGATGATGCGCCACGCCGACCCTGCCACGCTACTGCTCATCGACGAGTTCGGCGGGGGCACGGAGCCTCAGATTGGCGGCGCTATGGCCGAGGCCGTGATGAAGCGTTTCGTTCAAAAGGGAGCCTTCGGCATCATCACGACGCACTACCAGAACCTCAAACATTTCGCTGAGGAGACGGAAGGTGTCGTCAACGGCGCCATGCTCTACGACCGCCACCTGATGCAACCGCTGTTCCAACTTCAGATAGGTCAGCCTGGCTCGAGTTTCGCCGTGGAGATAGCCCGCAAGATAGGTATCCCCGAGGATGTCATTGCCGATGCTTCCGATATCGTAGGGCGCGACTACATCAACGCTGATAAATGGCTGCAAGACATCGTGCGCGACCGCCGCTACTGGCAGCAGAAACGCGAGACCATCCACGACCGCGAGCGTCAGATGGAACAGACCATCGCCAAATACGAAGAGGAGATTGCCGAACTGCAGCGCAAGCGCAAGGAGATCATCCGCAAGGCGAAGGACGAGGCCGAACAGCTGCTGCTCGACTCCAACGCCCGCATCGAGCGCACTATCCGCGAGATACGCGAGGCACAAGCCGAGAAGGAGGCCACACGACGCACACGCCAGCAACTCGAGGACTTCCGCATCAAGGAGGTGGAAAGCCTCGAAGGGCTCGAGGACGATGCCATTACGCGCAAGATGGAGAAGATCAAGAGGAGGCAGGATAGGAAAATGAAGAATGAAAAAGTGAAAAATGAAAAATCGGAGTTACAGACCTCAGCAGGTAAGCCTGATTCTTCACTCGGAGGCAGCAATTCCCCATCCATTCTGAAGCATTCCGCCCCGAAAGGAGAGCCCTCCTATGTCCGCATCAAGGGCCAGACCTCTGTAGGTATCCTCGAGCATATCGACGGCAAGCAGGCTACGGTCGTCTTCGGGCAGATGCGCACGACGGTGGCTGTGGATCGGCTCGTGCCTGCCCAAGCGCCTAAGAAAGAGGACACCCCAGCAGCGGCAACTTTCGTGGGACGCGAGACCCAACGGCAGATGCGCGAGAAGTCGCTCAACTTCCGTCAAGACATCGATGTGCGCGGAATGCGCGGCGAAGAAGCTTTGAACGCCATCACGCATTACATCGACGATGCCATCCAGGTAGGAGTTGCCAGAGTGCGCATTCTTCACGGCACCGGCACGGGCGCCCTCCGCCAGATCATCCGTCAGTACCTGCGCACGATTCCCGCCGTACGCGATGCCCGCGACGAGCACGTCCAGTTCGGCGGAGCAGGCATCACGGTAGTCGACTTCAATTAGTGGTTTTTTATTGCCCGCCCAGCCAAAACCTTCTGACGGCGAGAGTTTTTCTGCTTAATTTGCAGTTGAATGAAAAAAAAGTCGTACCTTTGCGGCCAATAACAAAGGCCTGCACAATGGACAACAAGAAAACAAACATCACCGAGAGTCAGCAGACACGCGCCTACGCCGCCTACTACGGGCTGTGGGTAGGGCTGTGTTGGGTGGCAAGCTTCAGCCTGTTCGTGATGGGTTTGAAGCAGTCGCCCGTGGGCAGCCTCAGCCTATTGGTTGGCCTTTGTTCTGTACCCCTGTGCGTATGGCTGTTGCGGGGTTTTCGCGAGTCCATCTCGCCATTACCACTCAGGCGAGCCTGGTATCTGGCTTGGATGACCTACCTCGCCGCCGCCCTCCTCTGCACGGCCGCTCAATACATCTATTTTGCCTACCTCGACGGAGGCCTGCTCGTACGCTCCTACTCCGAGATGATCCAGCAGCCCGAGATGCACGATATGCTGCAACGCATGCTGCCTGGGCAGGACGTCGACACGCTGACGAACGAGGCGCTCACTGCCTTCGGCGCTACCCCACCCGCTCAGTTGGCCCTGCAGTTCCTATTCTGGAATGTGCTGCTGGCCACCGTACTGGCCTTCCCTACGGCGCTGTTCTCCTTCACGAGGGAGAGCTCGTCCTCATCACAAGAGAAATAACACCTTAGCTTTGGATATTTCAGTAAACGCTAAACTTTAAACGCTAAACTTTAAACGCTAAACAAAATAAATGGATATCTCAGTTATCATACCCCTTTACAACGAAGACGAATCGCTGCCCGAACTGCACGCTTGGATCAAGCGTGTGATGGACGCCAACGGCTTCACGTATGAGATTATTTTCGTCAACGACGGCAGCACCGACCAGTCGTGGCAAGTCATCCAACAGTTGGCCGCCGAGCATCCCGAGGTCAAGGGCATTTGCTTCCGTCGCAACTATGGCAAGAGCCCTGCGCTCTACTGCGGTTTCGATCGCGCACAAGGCGATGTGGTCATCACGATGGACGCCGACCTTCAGGACTCTCCCGACGAGATTCCCGAGCTGCGCCGAATGATCGTGGAGGATGGCTACGACCTTGTCAGCGGCTACAAGCAGAAGCGCTACGACCCGCTCTCGAAGACCATCCCGACCAAACTCTTCAATGCCACAGCGCGCGCGGTGAGCGGCATCAAGAACCTCCACGACTTCAACTGCGGACTCAAGGCCTATCGCAAGGACGTCGTCAAGAACATCGAAGTCTACGGCGAGATGCACCGCTACATCCCCTACCTCGCCAAGAATGCCGGATTCGACAAGATCGGCGAGAAGGTGGTGCACCATCAGGCCCGCAAATACGGCAAGACCAAGTTCGGCCTCGACCGCTTCGTCAACGGCTATCTCGACCTCATGACGCTCTGGTTCCTGAGCAAATTCGGGCAGAAACCTATGCACGTGTTCGGCCTCTGGGGAACGCTCATGTTCATCATCGGTTTCATCGCCGTCGTCGTCGTAGGAGCCAACAAACTCTACGCCCTGGCCAATGGCATTCCAGCGCGACTGGTGACCGATTCGCCCTACTTCTACATCGCCCTGACGATGATGCTCCTCGGCACGCAGTTGTTCGTGGCAGGCTTCCTCGGCGACCTCATCAGCCGCAACTCTGAACAGCGCAACAGCTATCAAATCAGAGAAGAGATCTAATCCGTCCTCCTACGACTCTTCAGCCATAAAACGACATGACATTCAACCAACTACGCAGAGAGTCTACGCGCCACCTGTTCCTTCTTGGGAAAGTATGGGTGGCGGTGCTCTGTTTGCTCCTCACAAGTTGCGACAACGTCTCGTGTCCGCTCAACAACAAGGTTGAATGTGTCTATGGCTTTTACGCAACGAATCAAACTGCAGAGGAACCTTTCGCCAACGGCAAAGCCGTCTCGGTGGGCGACACCATTACCATCACGGCCCTCGGCCCCGACACCATCCTGGCCAACAAGTTGGTCAACCAAAGCGGTGTAAACCTGCCCGTCAGCTTCTACGGCGACGTTGACGTCCTGCAGTTCAAGTTCACGGACCTCAACGACCTCTCGGCCTACGACACGATCTGGGTGGAGAAGAAGAACCAGCATCATTGGGACGACCCTTCGTGTGCCGTACACGTCTGGCACACACTCACCGCCGTACACTCCACCCACCACCTCATCGATTCAGTTCTTATCAAAAACCGCGAAATCAACTACGACGGACTCGAGAACATCCAAATCTTTTTCCGCACCAGTTCTGGCGACGATGAAGACGACAGTACAGCCGAAGAACTCTGATACAATGGCACCAACGACGATGACAACCATGTGGAAAAGCATTACGCGAATAGTCGCGCAGGGCGTTGCGAATAGTCGCGCAGGCCGATGCGAATATACGCGTAGCCTCATGCGTCTATACGTGTTGGCGTTGCTCGCCGTTTGCGTTCACACGGCTGTCGCCCAGGACGAGCCTACGACAGTTGTCAACCCCGTCGTAGCGGACTCTGTGGCAACCATGGCCGAGAATGTGGCAGACGCTGCCGGTAAGCACGAGAAGAAGATTCACTTCATCAACGGCGCTGCCGTGGGAGCAGATTTCGTAGGACCCGTTATGAAGGTGTTGGGGTCCGACTGGCTTCACATGGAGGTGCTCGCGCGCATCAACATCCTCGACAAATACTTTCCCATAGCCGAGTTGGGCATTGGCGAAGCCGAGCGCGAGGGGCGCGACATTGACAACCATTTCAAGGTGCGCTCGCCCTACTTCCGCGTAGGTGCCGACTACAACTTCTCGAAGAAGCACAACGGCAATCGACTGATGGCAGGCCTACGTTATGGATTCGCCAAGTACACCTACGATTTCGACTCGCCCGAACCGCTCATCGACCCCTATTGGAAGACGTCGGAGCCTTTCCAACTCCACGACCTCGACGGACGGTGCCACTGGGCTGAAGTTGTCTTTGGATTAGAGACGCGCCTCTGGACCATCGTACACCTCGGATGGGACATCCGCATCAAATTCAAGGTAAATCAGAAGCGTTCACCCGTGGGTGAACCTTGGTACATCCCCGGCTATGGTAAGACGGGCGGCAGCACTTGTTGGGGCGGTAGCTTCAAGCTCCTCTTTGATATCTAATGCCACTTACCATTTACGATTTACCATTCACCACTTACGATTTACCATTCACGATTTACCGTATAACATTTACTATTTACCATTTCCATGACCGATCCCCTAAATCCTATCCATAACATCCAGCAACCTACAGATGAGGAACTTCAGGAGGTTGACGGAATCGAGGATGCCGACCAGCAACCTGAGCCCGGCAAGACCATATTCAGTCCGCTCACGCCGAAGGATGCCCCCAAGAGCCAATGGCGGCGCTGGCATCTGCCCGTGCTCCTGCTCTTCGCCGTGGGCACCTTCCTGATTCTTCACAAGCGCAATACGCCAGCTCCGTTTCAGCGCGACGAAGGCGCAGTCTTCGGTACATTCTACCATCTCACCTACCAGTCTCACGACAACCTGAAGACCGACATCGAGGCCGAACTGCAGAAGGTGGACAACAGCCTCTCGATGTTCAATCCGCAAAGCACGCTCAGCCGCATCAATCGCGGAGAGCAAGCGACAACGGACTCCCTCTTCCAGGCGGTTTTTCGTCTAGCGCAACAAGTCTCGGCTACGACCGATGGTGCTTTCGACATCACGGTTGCCCCGTTGGTCAACGCCTGGGGCTTTGGCTTCAAGAACGGCAGTCTGCCCGACAGCGCTGCTGTCGACAGTCTCCGCGGTCTCGTTGGTTGGCAGCGCGTGAACCTCGATGCCGACGGCCTGCTGACTCGCGACGACCCCCGCATCATCCTCGATTGTTCGGCTGTGGCCAAGGGATTCGGCGTCGATGTGGTTGCGAACTACCTTCGTGCGCGCGGGATAATTAATTATATGGTGGAGATTGGAGGCGAAGTCGTCGTGAGCGGTACGAACCCCAAGGGGCAGCCTTGGCACGTAGGCATCAACAAGCCTGTGGACGACCCCGAGAGCTCTTCCGCCGAGCTTGACACGGTGCTCACCCTCAGCAACTGCGCCATGGCCACCAGCGGCAACTACCGCAATTTCTACACGACCGAGGACGGACGACGCGTAGCTCACACCATAGATCCCGCCACTGGCTATCCCGTGCAGCACAGCATCCTCTCGGCCACCGTGCTCGCACCCTCCTGCGCCGAGGCCGACGCCTTCGCCACTGCGTTCATGGTGATGGGACTTGACCGCGCCAAGAAGGTGCTGCAGCAGCATCCCGAGCTGCAGGTGTATCTTATCTGCGACTCGCTCGGACAGAATCACGTTTACTCCAACTTACAACCGTAAGACGGAAGCTACTTCCCTGAACAACAACCAACTAAGCATACACAATGGAAAAGAAGAACATCAGAATCGCCTCAATGGCTATGCTCGGCCTCATCTTCGCAGCCATGCTGGCTGTGGCTTGCACGAGCACAGAAGAAAAGCTGCGCCAACGTGCAGCTGAGCTGTGTCAATATATCCCCGACCACCAGCTCCAAGAGCAATCGAAAGACTTCATGACCGCTGATTTCTACGCTGTCCTCGACACCCTTTTCAACCTGCCAGAGCACGAAGCGATGGACCACGAATGGCTTTACTATTTCGTGACGGGCAACGGCGGAACGATAGCTGACTATGAGGTCGTAGGAGTGGAATTGACTGATGCGTCGCATGCCATCGCGACCATCAACGTACGGCAGAAGTGGGAAGACGGTACCTTCGACGAAAGCAGCGACGTCGAGCAGCACCTTCTCTACATGGAACGTGTGAACGGCGAATGGCTCATGTCCGATTTCGACGAGCACAAACAGGATTGCATCAAACACATTGCCCTCAACCGACGGGAGCAAGCTCTGCGCGATGCCATCAGCAAGTATCTCGTGGAAGAGGTGGGCCAGCACTACCTACAAGGCGAGCTATGCGTGCCTTCACTCATGATTGCAGCCGAAGAGGGCTTCGACTCCGTAGAGACACGCGTCTACGGCGACTTCTGGGTCTACTGGTACAAGCAGGAGGGCGACACTCTCAAGACCGTCTCTGGCGGCAATCATCCCGGTTGCATGACCCTGCTCACGCAGGACGGCACACCGAAGGTTACGGCTTTCGACCAAGCGTCCGACGGTTCGGACTTCACCCCCAGCGCTAAGCGTATCTTCGGAGAGCACTACGACACCTTCAGCCAAATGCATTCCAACGATGAAGTCCGCGAAGCCGTACGACAGGAACAACTGAGCGACTACGTGAGCCACTTCAATATCAACGCCCACTACTATCAGGACTATGGTTGGGAGGCCAAGGAGCTTACCATCGAATAAGAACGAAGACAGCAAACAAAGAAAAAGCCTTTCTCTGCAAAGAGGGAGGCTTTTTGCGTTGCGTACGGGGCTCGACTTGCGAAGCTTGATGAGGCTTGTCCGAATAACCCTGACCCGGAGGGGAACGAGTGAGAGCGAAGACACTGAGAAACAAGAAAAGCCACCCGAAGGGATGGCTTTGCTTGTTGCGGTGCGTACGGGGCTCGACTTGCGAAGCTTGATGAGGCTTGTCCGAATAACCCTGACCCGAAGGGGCACGAGTGAGAGCATATACGCAGAGAAACGAGAAAAGCCACCCGAAGGGATGGCTTTGTTTGTTGCGGTGCGTACGGGGCTCGAACCCGTGACCCCATGCGTGACAGGCATGTATTCTAACCAGACTGAACT
>JAEEGL014195007.1_pt1 | contig 29342 bp, 29 predicted proteins | sample 9134231 | NCBI WGS metagenome assembly JAEEGL01 (sample SAMN16246548, study PRJNA631951) | gut metagenome | biome: gut microbiome; feature: rumen; material: fiber-attached | host: Bos | place: Iran: Karaj | collected 2018-10 | reverse complement strand
GTGACACCTCGTCCCGAAACATGGTCGCAGCGCGTCGTTATTCACTCCTTCTGCTCCCTGTTTCGGTCGCGCCTCACCTCGCTTCTCCTCGCACAGCGAGCGCTCGGATCGGCGCCCCATCGTCAGAGGGAGGTCGAATCGCCCTGCTGCAAGCTGTTGTGGCTGTTTGAAAAACACCCTTTGCAGAATAGTTCTTCCGAGGCTCCTTTTTGATACGCTTTTACAGCAGCGCGGAAAGATCGGGGATCTCCGTGCAGGTTTCGGGGAGGGACGGAGGACGGGGACCGGACTGCCATGTATGATAATAGAAGCTGAAAAGCCCCGCCGCGTCCGCGCCGCCGATATCCGCAGCGGCGTCGTTGCCGACCATGACCGCGGTTTTGCGGTCGATCCCGTATCGCGAAAGCAGCAGTTCAAACAGCCCGCGGTACGGTTTTTTCATGCCCGCGTCCGAGGAAAGCAGGATCCCGTCGAATTTGTCCGTCAGCCCGAGCGCGTCAAGCTCGTCCCGCGTGAAGCACGACTGCGCGTTGGACAGAAGAAAGACGCGTTTGCCGCTTTTTTTCAGCGCGTCGAGCGTTTCAAGCGCGTGCGGCATGGGCTTAAGCCACAGCGTGGAGCGGCGGCGGAACGCTTTTGCAAACGCTTTCGCATGCGCTTCGTCCGCGCCGTACGCGGCAAGAAGCCGTTTGAACACGTTCAAAAGCTCCGGCTCGACGTACGCCTCCGGCACGCCGGGCAGCGTCCGCGCGCGCAGAAGCACCTCGTCCCGGCAGAGCCGCAGATAGTCCCTCCGCAGCGTTTCGCCCGTGCAGAGCGCGCCGAACGCTTCGGCGTCCCGCGCCGCGCCTTCCCAGAACACGGCGGGGTTTTCGTTCGTGCAGACGTCGGCAAGCGTGCCGTAGAGATCGAAAATGCAGTCCGTAAACATCATGATTTCCGCCTCAAAAACGCGGCGCCGCTTTCCATGATCTGCTCCGCCGCGTTTGCGAGCACCTCCGGACTTTCGACCATGCCCTCGCGGATCCAGCGCTCCATCAGCGCAAAGCAGCCGCCCGAAATGAACGTATAATACGCGTTGATCTGCCATTCGTCGGCGTCCGGGAAATACTGCCGGCAGCTTTGCACGACGCTGATCTTGCTTTCGCGGATCAGCTTGCGCGCAAATTCCTTGTCGCCGAACGGACCGATCGTGACGCGGCACAGGTCGGCGTTTGCCTCGATGCACTCAAAGACCTTCTTCGTCACCTTCGGCGGCGTCATCTGTCCCGCGGCGGACAGCATCGGCGCCAGCGCGGCGGAAAAGTCGGCTTCCATCTCGGCTTCGATCCGGTCCAGAAGATCGTACACGTCCGCGTAATGCGCGTAGAATGTGCTGCGATTGAGCTTCGCCCGAAGGCACAGCTCCTTGACGGTGATGCTGCGCAGCGGCTTTTCCGCAAGAAGCGTCATCAGCGCGTCCCGCAGAAGTTTCTTTGTCGTTTGTACACGGTGCTCCGGATTGTGCATGTTCGGTCCCCGCTTTCCAAAATGTATCAGATCAGACGAAAAAAACGGCATAATCAGACAGTTTTCCGGATAATGTCGATTGAATCGGTAATCTTTATATTATATAATAATACAAACAAATTGATAAATCAACACGGTGTCTGGATTTTTTTTCGACGCCGGACAGCTTGCCGGCGGCTTTGCTTGATGATTCTCAAACCGTACGGCACAGACAGAGGCCGGTCGACCCCGACCGTGACGGCGCGAATATCCCCTCATTCTCCAGATGCGCGCCTTGCCTCGAAACCTCCCCGCGTGATGAACGGGGAGGTTTTTTTATCCGAGCGGGGTGAGCCTGAGCCAATACCCGGTGCCGTCGCGGTCGCGGAGAAACCGCGTAAAGCCCAGAAGCGCGCGCGGCGGACGCGGCGCCGCATGCCCGCGCACCGCAAGAATGTGCAGCGTCGTACCGTTCGGCTGCGTCCACGTTCCCTCATAGTGCGGCAGCACGTCCGTTCCCTCCACATACCGCCAGCGCGCACCGGGATATTCCTGCGAAAAGAGATCGATCCCGGCGCTCTTCTCGACCGTGCTGTCCTTATTATGCACCATGTTATCCGTGGTCTTTTCCTCATAAGCGTCAAAAAACGCGCCGGCGCGCTCCAGAAGCACAGAAAACGCCCGCACTTTTTGCGCCGAATCGGAAACGTCATCCGTCAAGATGGTGCTATTATGGGATATGCTATCGCCCTGCTGCGCGGGCTCCGCGGCCGGACGCGCTGTATCCTGCTCTGCATGCGACAAAATCGGTCCATGGTCGGCGGGATCGGCGGCGGATCGGGTTTCTTTTGCCTGCATGGTGCGAAAACGGTACATACGATTGCGATAGACCGACATCGGTGCGGCGGATTCGGCGGCGGCAAAGCAGGTCACGCGATCTCCGTCCGTGCCGAGCAGGGCTTCCGCGCCGGAAAGCTCGGTTTCGGTCCCGGGGACGATCGGCGCGGCGCCGTTTGCGGAAAACAGCGTAAAGACTCCCTCGACCGGCGCGGACAGCTGCAGGACCGCGCGGTCGTTCTGCGCCTTGACAAGTCCGACCGGTTTCCCATCGGGGCGTCTCAGAATCCAGTAGCAAAGCATGAAATCACCTCGCATCTATTGTATTTTTTGAATTTTCATAGTATGATATCATCAGAGAATTATCGGAGGTTGCTATGATTTTTTTGATTGCGATCCTGTTGGGACTGGCGCAGGGGTTTTGTGAGTTTCTGCCGGTTTCCAGTTCGGGACATCTTTTATTGATCTCAAAGCTGACAAGCGGCGCCACGGAGCAGCCGTATTTCGGCTCTTTTTTCACGGTCATGCTGCACGTCGCGACGCTGATCGCGGTCCTGTTCGTCTATCGTGAGCAGGTCCTTTCGATTCTCCGGCATCCGATCCAGAAGCTGACGCTGCATCTGATCATTGCGACGCTGCCGACGGTCGTGTTCGCGCTGATCCTGAAAAAATGGGAAGCGCTGGACAAGTGGCTGGACGAAGGCAACTTCGTCGGCGTGTGCTTTCTGATTACCGCGGCACTGCTGACGGTCAGCGAGCTTTTATGCCGCAGAAGAAAACCGAAGAAGACGATCAAAACGATGCGCTGGACCGACGCGCTGGTCATCGGCGGCATGCAGGCGGTCGGCGTACTGCCGGGCGTGTCCCGTTCCGGCTCGACGATCGCGGGCGCACTCGGCATGCGGCTCGACCGCAAGAGCGCGGCGGACTTTTCGTTTTTGATGTCGATCCCGGCGATCCTCGGCGGGCTCGTGCTGGAGCTGTATAAGGCCGTCAAGGAACCGCCGGCATTTGACGTCGACTTCGTGTTCGGCGCGGCGCTGATCCTTGCGATGCTCGTCGCGGCGATCTCGGGATACTTTGCGGTCCGCTTCATGATCCGGCTCATCACAAAGAAGGGTCTTCTGGGCTTTGCGATCTATACCGGCGCGCTCGGGATCATCGTGCTGATCCTGCAGCTCACAAAGACGCTTGGATTCGGCTTTACGCCGTTCGGAGGCTGATATGCGGCTCGATAAATGGCTGAAGGTTTCGCGCATCATCAAGCGGCGCACCGTTGCGAACGAGGCGGCGGGCGCGGGGCGCGTTTCGATCAACGGCAAGGTGGCAAAGCCCGCAAGCGAGGTCAAGCCGGGCGACACGATCGACATCCTGCTCGGCGGCAAGCACATGCTCTGCCGTGTCGAAAAGACGCCGGAGGTCGTGCGCAAGGAGGACGCGGATTCGCTCTACACCGTGCTGTCCGGAGGAGAATCGTGAGCGCGTGCGGGATCCTGCTCTGCGCAGGTTCGTCAAGCCGCATGGGCTTCGATAAGCTGAATACGCCGCTTCTCGGCAAGACCGCGATTGAGCGCTCCATGGACGCGCTTGTGTCCGGCGGCTGCGATTCGCTTGTGTTCGTCGTGAGCGGCGAGAGCGAGCGGACCGTTGCGAATCTTTCCGTGCCCGTGCCGTTCACCGTCGTGCAGGGCGGCGAACAGCGCACCGACTCGGTCCGAAACGGATTAGTGACGGCGACCGGCGACGTTGCGGTCATCCACGACGCGGCGCGCTGCTTTGTGAGCCCTGCGACCGTGAAGGCGAGCATCGAAGCTGCCGAGCGGTACGGCTCCGGCGTTGCGGCGCTGCCGGTGACCGACACGGTCGTCAGGCTCGGCGACGGTACGGTCGAAACGCTCGACCGCAATACGCTTTTTCGCATGCAGACGCCGCAGACGTTCCGGCTTGAAAAGATCCGCGCGGCGTATGCGGACGGAGGATCCGCCACGGACGACGCGACGCTGTACGCGGCGAAATTCGGCGTACCGCACTTCGTTTTGGGCAGCGAGGACAACCGCAAGCTGACCACCGCGAGGGATTGGGCATGGGCTTTGACCCGCCTTGCGCCGCTCGCGTACGGGATCGGATTCGATACGCATCGCCTCGTCGAGGGGCGAACGCTCTTTCTCGGCGGCGTGGAGATCCCGTTTGAAAAGGGACTTTTGGGACACTCCGACGCGGACGTGCTGCTGCACGCGATCATGGACGCGATCTTAGGCGCGCTGAAGCTCGGCGACATCGGCAAGCTCTTTCCCGACACCGACCCGCAGTACGCGGGGATCTCGAGCCGTGTGTTGCTCCGCAAGGTCAACGAGTTGGTGCAAAAACGGGACATGCTTGTCGGTCACGTCGACGCGACGGTGATCTGCGAGCGGCCGAAGCTGGCGCCGTACCGGGACGAGATCGCGCGGACGATCGCGGCGGACCTCGGCATTTCGCCGGACGCGGTCTCGGTGAAGGCGACGACGACGGAGGGAATGAACGACGAGGGACGCGGCCTTTGCATCTCGGCACAGGCGATCGTCTCGGTCTGTCACAAATAATATGGAACGAAAAGATCAGGACCTTTGCATCTACGGCGCAAGGGAACACAATTTGAAGAACATCGACCTCGTCATTCCGCGCAACAAGCTTGTGGTGATGACGGGCGTTTCCGGCTCGGGCAAGTCCTCGCTCGCCTTCGACACGATCTACGCGGAGGGGCAGCGGCGCTATGTCGAGAGCCTTTCTTCGTATGCGCGCATGTTCATCGGACAGATGGACAAGCCTGACGTCGACCGCATCGACGGGCTTTCACCCGCGATCTCGATCGACCAGAAGAGCACGGGGCATAACCCGCGCTCGACGGTCGGCACGGTCACGGAGATCTACGACTATCTGCGTTTGCTCTATGCCCGCTGCGGCATTCCGCACTGCCCGAACTGCGGCAGAGTGATCGAGCGGCAGTCGATCGACACGATCGTGGATCAGGTCATGACGATGCCGATGGGAAGCCGCCTTTCGGTCCTCGCGCCGTGCATCCGCGGACGCAAGGGCGAGCATCAAAAGGTCTTTGAGCGTCTGCAGCGCGAGGGCTATGTGCGCGTGCGCGTCGACGGCGAGGTGTACCCGATCGAGGAGGCGCCGGCGCTCGATAAGCAGAAAAAGCACACGATCGAAGCGGTCATCGACCGCATCGTGCTGAAGGAGGGCGTGGAAAGCCGGCTCACGGAATCGCTGGAGCACGCGTTTGCGCTCGGGCAGAACCTCGCGATCGTCGCGGTGCAGGACGGGGAGGAGACGCTGTTTTCGCAGAATTACGCCTGCCCGGACTGCGGCATTGCGCTGGAGGAGCTTGCGCCGCGCGCGTTTTCGTTCAACAATCCGTTCGGCGCGTGCCCGACGTGTCTGGGGCTCGGCGAGCAGATGAAGATCGACCCGACGCTGGTCGTGCCGGACGAATCGCTGTCGCTGAACGACGGCGCGATCGTCGCGCCCGGCTGGAAGAGCGGCTCGAACAACGTCTTTTCCGATATGTATTACGAAGCGATCGCGCGGCATTTCGGCTTCTCTTTGGATACGCCGTTTGCCGAGATCCCGCAGGCGGGTCGCGACGCGATCCTGTACGGCACCAAGGAAAAGATGGAGGTGCAGTACGAGCGCAGCTTCGGCGGCGGACACTTCCTTGCGACGTTTGAGGGCATCGTGCCGAACATGGAGCGGCGGTACCGCGAATCGCAGAGCGACTGGGCGAAGGCGGATCTCGAAAGCTACATGGCGCATATCCCGTGCCCGGACTGCAAGGGCAAGCGCTTAAAGCCCACCTCACTTGCCGTTACCGTCGGCGGGATCAACATCGCCGATCTCTGTGATATGAACGTCAGACGTTCGCGGGAGTTTCTGAAACACCTCACGCTCACACCCACGCAGCAGACGATCGCCGCAGCGATTTTGAAGGAGCTCGACGCAAGGCTCGGCTTCCTCGTCAATGTCGGATTGAATTACCTCACGCTGTCCCGCGGGGCGGCGACGCTGTCCGGCGGCGAAAGCCAGCGCATCCGGCTTGCCACGCAGATCGGCAGCGGGCTTGTCGGCGTGCTCTATATCCTGGACGAGCCTTCGATCGGTCTGCATCAGCGCGACAACGCAAAGCTTCTGGAGACGCTGAAGGGACTTCGCGATCTCGGCAACACGCTGATTGTCGTGGAGCACGACGAGGAAACCATGCGCGCCGCAGATTTCATCGTGGACATCGGTCCCAGAGCCGGCGTGCACGGCGGCGAGATCATGGCTGCGGGTACGCCGGAAGAGGTCATGGCGTGCGAAAACTCGCTGACCGGGCAATACCTGAGTCAAAAACGCACCATCCACGTCCCAGAATCGCGCAGACCCGGCAACGGACATCTGCTGACGGTGCGCGGGGCAAGGGCGAACAATCTCAAGAACATCACGGTCGATTTCCCGCTCGGGAAATTCATCTGCGTGACCGGCGTGTCCGGCTCGGGCAAGTCCTCGCTCGTCAACGAGGTGCTGAAAAAGCGGCTGCTGCACGATCTGAACCGCGCAAAGACCCGCGCAAAGGACCATGACGGCATCGACGGGATCGAATATCTCAACAAGATCATCGACATCGACCAAAGCCCGATCGGGCGTACGCCGCGGTCGAATCCCGCGACCTATACCGGGCTCTTCGACCTCATCCGCGCGCTGTACGCGACCACGCCGGACGCGAAGCTTCGCGGCTACACGAGCGGCAGGTTCAGCTTCAACGTCAAAGGCGGGCGGTGCGAAGCCTGCAAGGGCGACGGCATCGTCAAGATCGAGATGCACTTTCTGCCGGACGTGTACGTTCCGTGCGAGGTCTGCCACGGTAAGCGCTATAACCGCGAAACGCTCGAAGTGCGCTACAAGGGCAAGAACATCTACGACGTGCTCGACATGACGGTGGAGGAGGCGCTGCCGTTCTTTGCGCAGCACAGCAAGATCAAAAACATCCTGAAAACGCTCGACGACGTGGGTCTCGGCTACATCAAGCTCGGGCAGCCTTCCACCACGCTTTCCGGCGGCGAAGCGCAGCGCATCAAGCTTGCAACGGAGCTATCCCGCCGCGACACGGGCCGGACGCTCTACGTGCTCGACGAGCCGACGACGGGACTGCACACGCACGACGTCAAGCGCCTTCTGGAAATTCTGAACCGTCTTGCCGACGCGGGCAGCACGGTCATCGTGATCGAGCACAACCTCGACGTCATCAAGACCGCGGACTGGATCATCGACCTCGGTCCCGAGGGCGGCGACGACGGCGGCACGGTGATCGCGACCGGTACGCCCGAGCAGGTCGCCGCCTGCGAACGCAGCTACACCGGGCAATTCCTCCGCCGCGCACTCGGGCTGGAATGACAGCGGTACGGGAGGGTATGACCCTTCTCTACGATTGATCCCTGCCGTAGGGGCGGATCGCATCCGCCCGTTTTCAATGATGTCGGTAGTGGAGGGTATGACCCTCCGCTACAAACGGGATTGTTGGGTGCGACGTCCTCGGCGCCCCCGCGACGAAACAGCCAACCCCCGTAGGGACGAGCATTGCTCGTCCGCGCCGGAAATCTTTACCGTTCTGACGCATTCCGGTCACAATCGTGTGCTATGCTGATCCTGTCCGAAAGGAGGAGAACATGAAAGTGCTGCGCATCATCTGTATCGTACTTGGTGCATTTTTGGTACTGGATACCGTCATTGTGCTCAACCTGTCCAACTATAACCTGGGCGTCATCCTGCCCGCGATCCTCGGTCTGCCGCTTCTCCTGCTTGGTGCATTTATGCACCATATGGACCACGGATTCCTTGCGGCGCTGAAATGGATTCTGCTCGTTTGCTATGCGCTCGGCACGGTGTTCCTCATCGTGCTCGGCGTGCTGATGGGCACGGCGGCAAAGCGCGCGGACAAGGTGGACGCGGACGCGCTGATCGTGCTCGGCGCCGCAGTGCACGGCGACCGCGTGACGTGGGTTCTGAGCAATCGCCTTGACACGGCGGCGGAATACCTTGAAGCGCATCCGGACACGGTCTGCGTGGTCTCCGGCGGACAGGGCGACGGCGAAAGCGTCACCGAAGCTTCCGCCATGCAGAAATACCTCGTCGAGCGCAAGGGGATCGACCCGAGCCGCATCCTCGTCGAGGACAAGGCGGAAAACACGCGCGAGAATTTCGCGTTCAGTAAGGCGCTGATCGACAAAACGCTCGGTGAAAACGCTTCGATCGCCTTTGTCACGACCGATTTTCACGTCTTTCGCGCGGGGCGCGTGGCAAAGAAAGCGGGCATTTCGGCGGTCGGCATTGCCGCGCCGGACGTCTGGTACATCCGCATCAACAACTTCCTGCGCGAGTGCGTCGGCATTACGGTCTACGGGTTCCGCGGGGATATCTGATTGACCGGATGTTAAGCGGGAAGTACACGGTTAAAAACTGCGCCTTCAGCGCGTGACATTATAAAAGGAGAATGCATATGCTGGAATTCAAGTATGACACACAGATGCTGATCGACGGGACCGATCTCGACGAGGACAAGATCCGGGAATACTTCCTGGAACACTTCGAGGGCGACTGCCTGCTTGCCGTCGGCGGACCCGAAACGATCAAGATCCACTTCCACACAAACGAGCCGTGGAAGGTGCTCGCATACTGCGCAAGCTTAGGCGAGATCTACGACATCGTCGTCGAGGACATGGACCGTCAGTCCCGCGGACTGAAGGGTTAAAAGAAACAGCCTGTCCCATTTTCGGGACAGGCATTTTTCTACATATGGGTGTACCAAAATCGGTACAGGTTAAACAAAATCAAACCCGATCAGCCGTCCCGCTTCGGTGAAGCCGACGGCGCGGTAGAGCGCGTTGGAGGGCGCGTAGCTTGTGTCGGCATAGAGCATCGTGCGCTCGCCGCGTGCGTGCGCGTCCGCACAGACCGAGCTGACCAGCGCTTTGGCACAGCCCTTCCCGCGGTGTTTGGCGTCCGTTACGACAGAGCCGATATAGGCAAGCCTGTCTTTGCGTTCATGGAGCCGGATCAAGGTAATACATGTACCATTTATACACCAACCATATGCGTCGGGGCTTTCGCAGAAGTCCGTTCCGGCAGCAAGCCGCGCCGCCTCGGGAATGGGTTCTTTTGCCTGTTCGCCGAGCTGGGCAAGGATCTCGCCGCAGACGGCGGGATCGAGCGCGCTTGCGGGCAGACGTTCGCCTTCGGCGGTAAACAGATTCGGTTTTTCGCAGAGATATGCGGTCAGCGGCAGACGGCGTTCGGAAGGAAAGGGGAGAGCAAGCTCGAGATAGCGGACAAGACTTGCGCGTCCGATGACGCCCGCAAGGTTGTGCGCTTCCTTCAGCACACAGAGCGACGCGGCAAGCTCGGAAAGCGTCTCGTCCGGGATCCCGCGCCGCGTGTAGATCCAGGCGGGGAAGCCCTGTCCCGCGCGCACGAACAGCAGGTCCTTTCCGTCGGACAGGCACAGCGCGTCGGACGCGGTCAGAAGCTGCCGCATCTTATGAAATGTGATCTCCTCGGCGTCGTTTTGAAACGGAAACGCCGCGGCTTCGTCTCTTGAGATCATCCGTATCATACGGTCAGCTCTCCTCGGAGAAGCGCTCCTTTGCATGGAAAACCGCGGAGATCATCTTGTAGTCGCCGAACACGGTCACCTTGTCGCCGGCCTCCATGACCGTCTTTGCGCCTGCCGGGACCGCCTTTTTGCCGGGCTTTTCGATCAGCATGACCATCAGATTGTGCTCGGCGCGCAGGCCGGTCTTTGCAAGCGGTTTTTCACGGAATGCTTCGGGCACTTCGACCAGCGTGACCTGCGCGATCGAATCCTCGCCGAGATAGTCGACCAAAAGGACGGAGTTTGCGGTCTCGCGGCGCGTCATGCGGCGCGCAACGCGCTCAATGAAGCTGTCGCCCCATGCGCGCACTTTCGGCACGCGCATGAAGATGATGATGATCGCGGCGGCAAGGACGGGGATCAGAACGCTGAACAGGTTGGAGATCACGGAAAGGTCGATCGAGAGGAAGACGTTGATCAGCATGGATACGATCGTCAGATTGAACACATATCCGAACAGCATCGTGATGCGGGCAAGCCGTCTTCTGGAACGGCTCGTGAGCAGCAGTTCGCTTTCGTGCGTGGTGAAGCCGCAGCCGGTGAGAAGCGAAATGACCTGGAACCGTGCCTTTTCGTCGGGCAGTCCCGTAAAGCGGAACAGCATGGCAAACAGCTCGGATATGACCCAGTATACGAGAATGACGAGCGAAAACAGCGTCAGCGCGACATAAATGTTCATGGTTTCCGTCCCTTCGGTGCGGCTTTTGCCGCTTTTCATCATTGTAGCATGATTCGCGCGTGATATCAATCACACCGGCAAATCGTTTACGCTTTTTTCATGCGTTGCGAAACGGAAAGGAATGTGCTATAATAGGACGAAATTTGTCGGGAGGAATGAAACATGCGGAAGAGACTGCGCATCGGCTGCCTGCTGCTTGCGTTCGGACTGCTGTTCGGCTGCGGCGGCACGGGTACGCCCGCGCCGGTGGTCGAAGCGACCCCTGCGATCACGCCTGCGCCGACGGAGGAACCCGTTGAAGAGACCGTGATCGAATCCGCAGAGACGCCGGTCCCGACCTTGCCGCCGACGCCCACGCCGAGCCCGACGCCGACGCCCACACCGACGCCCACGCCGAGCCCGACGCCCGTTCCGACGCCGTTCGGCATGGCATGGCTGCCCGACACGCAGGCGCTTGCCTATTCCCATCCGGATCAGCTGGAAGCGCTCGGCACGGAGATCGCCGCGCGGCGCGAACCGGACCGTCTCGTCGCCGTACTGCATACCGGCGACATCGTGGACAACGGCTTCAAGGACGAGCAATGGCGCAACTTTGATCTGTGTCTTTCTGCGTTTGAAAACGATCTGCCGTTTTATCCGGTCGCGGGGAACCATGATCTCGGCGTCAAGCTGCAGAAGTACGACGGATACCTCAGACAGCCGTTCCTTGAGAAGCTTCCCGAGGGGCAGGTCTATGAAGGCGGCAAGATGTATTATATCCTGCTTGAAGAGGGCGGGATCGAGCTCCTGCTGCTCTGTGTCGGGTGGGATTCCGGCAAGACCGAGGCGGAGCACGCATGGATCGAAACGGTGTTCGAGCAGTTCCCCGACACGCCCTGCATCCTGTTAACACACGGTTTTCTGAAGACGGATGGCATGATCTTTCCGAAATCGGCGTATCTCGAACAGAATATCGTCGTGCCGCATCCGACCGTCCGGCTGGTGCTTTGCGGACACTCGCGCGATTCCGGTCTGCTCCGAAAGGACTATGACGACGACGGCGACGGCGAACCGGACCGCACGGTCACCATGCTGATGCTCAACCGGCAGGGGAGAGGGTACGTATATCGCATTCTGACGGTCGATCCGCTCGCACGGTCGATTGACGTCAAAACCTATGCGATCGGCAAGAGCGAACCGCTCGAAAAGGACAATCTCTATCCGTTGAGCTTCACGCTCGAAAACGCGTTCTGATCATGGAAACACAGAAAACCGCCCGGTCCGGGCGGTTTTTTGTATGTCCGGCGGCGGAACGGAAACAAAAAGATAACAGCTTGATAACATCCGGTTACAGCTTGGCCATACGGATGTGGCATTTCGGTTACAATCGCGCGGCAGCATGAGGTCGCAGGGAAGCCGAGCACCGTGGGACGCCTATGCGCCGGACGACAAAGGAAATGATGCGGAACGAATGAAAAAAGCGGGAGCATTTCGCTCCCGCTTCTGTATATTGACAGATTATTTGTCCAGCGTGTCGGACATGGTGGCGACCATGACCGCCTTGATCGTGTGCATGCGGTTTTCCGCTTCGTCGAACACGACGCTGTGCTTACTGCGGAAGACCTCGTCGCTTACTTCCATTTCCTTGAGACCGAAGCGATCGTAGATGTCCTTGCCGACGCTCGTCTCGAGATCGTGGAAGGACGGCAGGCAGTGCTCGAAGATGACGTCCGGATTGCCGGTCTTCCTGAGCATATCCATGGTCACGCGATACGGCTCGAGGAGACGGATGCGTTCTTCAAACTGCGCTTCCTCGCCCATGGAGACCCAAACGTCGGTGTAGATGACGTCCGCGCCCTGGACCGCGTCGATGGAATCGGAAAGCTCGATCTTGCCGCCGGTCTCCTTGCAGAGTTCGCGCATGCGGTTGACAAGCTCCTCGGAGGGGAACAGCTCTTTCGGCGCGATGCCGACAAAGTGCATGCCCATCTTGGCGCAGCCGATCATCAGGGAATTGCCCATGTTGTTGCGCGCGTCGCCGACGTACACGAACTTGACCTCGTTGAGGGGCTTTTTGACGTGCTCTTCGATCGTCATCCAGTCCGCAAGGACCTGCGTCGGATGATAGAGGTCCGTAAGACCGTTCCATACCGGAACGCCGCTGTATTTCGCGAGCAGCTCGACAGTCTCCTGCTTGAAGCCGCGGAACTCGATGCCGTCATAGAATCTTCCGAGCACCTTTGCGGTGTCTTCGAGCGATTCCTTTTTGCCCATCTGGCTGTTGCTCAAAAACGTGACGTTTGCGCCCTCGTCGTATGCCGCGGTCTCAAACGCGCAGCGGGTACGGGTGGAGGTCTTCTCGAACAGCAGCACGACGTTCTTGTTCGCCATGCGCTTCGGGAAAATGCCCTGTTTCTTTTCGGCTTTGACCTGATGCGCAAGCTTCAGAAGCTGGCGGATCTCGTCGGGTGTGTAGTCGAGCAGCGTGAGAAAGTTTCTTCCCTGGAACATAATGTGTTTCCTTTCTGTATGTGATATTTTTTGGATTTACTTTGTAATGGGATCGCGGACGAACGGCATGCTCATGCAGCGCGGACCGCCGCGTCCTCTCGAAAGCTCTGCGGACGGGATCTCGTGGACCGTGATGCCGTTCTCCCTTAAGATCCGGTTTGTGACGTAGTTGCGCGAATAGGTGATGACCTCGCCGGGCGCGACGCAGAGCGTGTTAGCGCCGTCGTTCCACTGCTCGCGCGCGGCATCGATCTCGCTTGCGCCGCCGCATTCGATGAAGCGGACCTTCCGACCCAGCACGTCGGAGAAGACCTCGACCAAGGGACGCGCGTCCTCTTCGATCCGGATCTGTCTGCCGTCGGGCTTCGTGAGCCGGAATGCGCGCATCGTGCGAAGAATGTTCGGATGCACGACGAACGAATCGGCGTCGACCATCGTCATGACGGTGTCGAGGTGCATGAACGCGCGGACCTTCGGAATGTCGACCGCAAGGACAGACTTGATGCCGGTGCGCTCGCCGATCAGACGGTTCGCCGCCAGCTCGACCGCCTGCGCGCTCGTGCGCTGCGACATGCCGAACGCCACGGTTTCGGGCGAAAGCACGAGGCAGTCGCCGCCTTCGAGTGAATGCACGTCGGTGCGGTCATGATACTTCGGGACCCATTTATAGACCGGATGATACTTGAAGATGTACTTTGCAAACAGCGTTTCGCGCCGACGGACCTCGTTTGCCATGCGCGAGATCAGCACGCCGTCGCCGACGTTCATGAACGGATCGCGCGTGAAGTAGAGGTTCGGCATCGGATCGACGTAGAACGGATACTTGTCGTCCGTGAAGTCGACCAGATGGCGCTTCGGGACCTTCGGAATGTCGCTCTTTCTGACGCCGCCCGCCAGGATCTGGATGAGCTTATCGAGCGGCTGCGCGGAGAGGTATTCGTTGACCGCCTGCTCGGCGCCCTCCGCCGCGATATTCGCTTCGCGGATGTATTCCCAAATGAGCTCGTCCTTTGCGTCCGCCGCTTCGATCGCTTCCTTCAGGAGCGTGTCGAGGTACAGCACTTCCACGCCGCAGTCGCGGAGCGTCTTTGCAAACTGATCGTGCTCCTCCTTCGCGTGGACAAGGTACGGAATGTCGTCGAACAGCTGCCGGGCAAGGTAGTCCGGCATCAGGTTTTCGAGCTCCGCGCCCGGGCAATGCAGCATAACGGTTCTGAGCTTCCCGACTTCGGAACGTACGCTGATCGGTTTATTCATGGGGTTCCTCCTTCATCTCAGGCGTCCGGATCGAAACAGGCAAGAATGCCGTTTAAGATCCCAACTGCCATCTTATCTTGAAAAGTGTCGCTCGTCAAGAGCAAGTCTTCCGATTCGTTGGTCAAATGACCCATTTCTATACAAACGATCGGTCGCGTGCACCAGTTGAAGCCCGTTTGCGAGCTGCTGTAGGTGATGCCGCTGCGCTTCTGCATCGAAAGTCCGGTCTCCCTGCAGTACTGCTCGATGATCAGCGTCGCCGCGCGCACATTTTCGTTGTAGAACGCCGTACGCTCCTGCGTCGGCAGCAGCATGAACGCGCCGCGCACGCTCGTGTCATCGGTTCCGTTGCAGTGCAGACGCACGGCAAGATCGACTTCGTTCTCATTGAAAAACTCCGCGCGCTCGCGGTTGCTGATGTTCACGTTGTTCGTTTCGCGCGTGAGAAACACCGTGGCGCCCGCCTGTTCCAGAAGCGCTTTGAGCTTCAGAGCAACGTTCAGATTGACCTCGTATTCGTAGATCCCGGTCGCGATGCCGCGCGTGCCGGAGGAGCATTTCATCTTGGTTTCCGTTTCATCCGGCGCGATCGGCTCCTCGTTGATGTTTGCGCGCTGCTGATGTCCCGGGTCGAGCCCGATCCTGATCCCCGTCAGCGGCGGGGGCGTGGGCGTCGGCGTCGGGGCAGGAGTGGGCGTCGGCGTCGGCGGCAGGGTCGGCGCAGGCGTCGACGTCGGGACCTCGATCACGACCGTGTCGACCGGCTTTTTCGTGATGACCGGCACGGCAGGGCGCGCCGAAGCGCCCGCTGCTTCCGTTCCCTGCGGACTGCCGCAGGCGAGCGTAAGCAGAAGGATGAGCAATGCCGCGATCCGAAACCGTTTCATCACAGGATCCTGCGTCCCTCCAGCGCCTTGGCGAGCGTGACCTCGTCGGTGTATTCCAGATTGCCGCCGATCGGAATGCCGTGCGCAATGCGCGACGTTGTGATCCCCATCGGCTTCAAAAGCTTTGCAATGTAGGAAGCGGTGGCTTCGCCCTCCACGTCCGGGTTGGTGGCAAGAATGACCTCCTTGACCGTGCCGGTTTTGCAGCGCTCCAAAAGCGCGTTGATGCGCAGCGCGCCGGGACCGATGCCGTTCATCGGCGAGAGCGAACCGTTCAGCACATGATAGCGCCCGTGGAACTCGCGCGTTTTTTCCATGGAGAGCACGTCGCGCGCGTCGGAAACAACGCACACGATCTCGTCGGTCCGCTTCGGATCGGCGCACAGCTCGCAGGTTTCAAGGTCGGTAAACGCGCCGCAGATCGGACACGGATGCACCTTTTCGCGCGCCGCAAGGATCGCCTCGGCAAGCTCTGCCGCCTGCTCCTTCGGCACGCTCAGAAGATGGTACGCAAGCCGCTGTGCGGTCTTTCGTCCGACGCCGGGCAGACGGGCAAGCTGTGTCGTCAGTTTTTCGATGGATTCGATCGCCATATCAGAAGCCGAGACCGATGCCTCCGGTGATCTTGCTCATTTCGCGCTCGACCGTGTCGCCCGCTTCCTTCAGCGCGGCGTTCACGCCCGCGACGATCAGATCTTCGAGCATCTCGACGTCGTCGGGATCGACGCACGTCGGATCCAGCTTGATCGACCGCACGGTCTTGTCGCCCGTGACGGTCACCGTGACCATGCCGCCGCCTGCCGTCGCCGAGAACTCGGTTTCGTTCAGCTCCTGCTGTTTCTTCTGGATATCCTGCTGCATCTTCTGGGCCTTCATCATCATCTGCTGCATATTCATGCCGCCGCCCATGCCGCCTCTCGGGAATCCGCCTTTTGCCATGTTGCTACCTCCGTTAATTGATGGTCAGGGAGCTTCCGAACAGCTCCTTCAGTTTTTCTTCGTTTTCGTTCATCAGCTGCGCGAGCCGGAACGAGAGCTCGATTCCCGGCGCCGCTGCTTCGAGCGCGTCCTTTGCGACCTGCAGGTTGCGCGCGTTTTTCATGCCGATCATGCTGCTTTCCTGCGTCGCAGGGAACTCCACCGTGAGCGCGCCGTTTTCGAGCGCCGCGCCGCGCGTATCCTTCACATAGAAATACACCATCGGGTTCATTTCCATGATCTTCTTCTTCGCCTTTTCCCAGAGCTCCGCGGCTTCGCCGAACTGCGGCGCCGTATCCGCCGCGGGCGGTTCCGCTTGCGGGGAAGCCGGCTCCGGAAGAGGATCGGCGCGGCGTATCGGTTCGGGATCCGGCGTCTCAAACACCGGCGGCGCGTCGAACACAGGCGGCGCGTCGGGCAGCGGCGGCGCATCGTTCCGGGGCTCCGACTCTTGGCCCCCCTGTGCAAGGGGGGCTGTCGAGACCTGTCGAGACGGGGGGGTTGTCTCCAACAGCGCCACGCGCGCTTCGAGCGCGGCAAAGCTCCGGTCGTCCGCCGGGCGGCAGATGCGCAAAAAAGCCGCTTCGATCGGGATGCGCGGGGCAGGGAAGAGCTTTAGCTTGCTCTGCACCGCAAGGATCTGTTCCGCGGCGTAAAGGATCCGCGCTTCGTCCGCGGCCTTTGCCGCTTTCAGATACCGCTGCATCTGATCGTCGGTGCAGTCCAGAAGATCCGCGCAGTCGCCGCAGGTCTTCGCAAGCAGCAGCGCGCGAAAATGTTTCGAGAGGTCGCCTAAGAATACGCCGAGATCGCGTCCGTTTCGCACGACCTCATCAAGCGCGCGCACGGCATGTTCGGCGTTTCCCGAAAGAAGCGCGTTCGCGGCGTTTTCGAGCATGGCGCCGGAAACCGTTCCGAGCGCGTCCAAAACGTCCTGCTCGCTGACCTTGCTGCCCGCGTAGGAAAGACACTGATCTGCAAGCGACAGCGCGTCGCGCATGCCGCCGTCCGCTGCCCGGGCAATGAGCCGAAGCCCGTTCGGTTCGATGCTTGCGCCCGCCTTTTCCAGTACGGCGGAAAGGTTCGTCACGATATGCGCAACGGTCAGCCGATGAAAATCGAATCGCTGACAGCGCGAGACGATCGTTGCGGGGAGTTTTTGCGGCTCGGTGGTCGCGAGGATGAAGAGGACGTGCTTCGGCGGCTCTTCGAGCGTTTTCAAAAGCGCGTTGAACGCCGCGTTCGAGAGCATGTGCACCTCGTCGATGATGAACACGCGGTATTTTAGCTCCAGCGGCGCGAACTGCGCCTGCTCGATCAGGGAGCGGACGTTGTCCACGCTGTTGTTCGACGCCGCGTCGATCTCGATCACGTCGGCGCTGCCCGCCTTGATGAGCTGACAGGCGGCGCATACGCCGCACGGTTCGCCGTCCTTCGGGTCGAGGCAGTTGACCGCGCGCGAAAGGATCTTCGCCGAGGTCGTTTTGCCCGTCCCGCGCGAGCCGCAGAACAGATAGGCGTGGGAAAGCTTGCCCTCCCGCACCTGATTTTTCAGAATGGTGGTGATATGATCCTGTCCGATGACAGCCGAAAAGGTCTCCGGACGGTATTCGCGGTACAATGCGCGTCGTGCCAAGGCGTTCGTTCCTTTCCGAAGCGGCGGCAAAGCCGCACACTCCTACAGAATGCATTATAGCACATTCTTTTCGGAATCACAATCCACAAGGTTGACCGAAAATTGAAATAAGTGTAAAATAACGGTATGAAGCATGAAAAACGGTACCGCTCCACCACGAAGCTCGGAAAACATCTGATGCGATTTCGCGTTCTGCCCTGGATCGAGCTGCTGCTCGTCCTGGGTTTTCTTGCCGCGCTCGGGTGGGCGGCATGGAAATACGCGATCCCGTTTTTCAACGACCTCGGAAATCACGCCTATTCCTGTCAGAAGGCGACGCCGGAGCCGCCGCCGACGCCGGAGCCGACGCCGGAGCCGACGCACGATCCGTACCCGGATCATGCGCTGTACCATGCGGATCTCCGGTCCATGCAGACGGAGATCGTCATTCCCGAATACCAGTATGCGGCGGAGGTCGGCGTGCATGCCGGCACGCTCTATGCGCCGGTCGGCAACTACACTCCGGACGGCACGGCGGCGTTCGTGCGGCTGCTTCTCTACGACGTCGCCGCGCACAAACAGAGCTATCTGCGCCTTCCGCTGACCTATAAGAGCATCCGGTTCCCCGCCATGAACGACGGCTGGATCGTCTATCTCGACGCGGCGGCAAACGGCGGCGGGCAGATGACGGCATACAACCGGGAGACAAAGGAGACGCGCGTATTGAAGGTCGTGCATACCGGGCTTCCGCGTCCGGTGGTGTACCGGGATACGGCGTTCTGGATCGAACGCACGGGACAGTCCCGCGACAAGCTCTTTGCGGTCGATCTTCATACCGGCGAGAGCGCAACGCTTGCGATCTACGACGGCTCGTCGTATGCGCTTTCAAAGCCGTTCGTGTACGGAAGCACGCTTTTGTACGTTGCGCCGGACGGCATGCTCACCAAGATGGATCTTGAGACCGGCGAACGCGAAACGGTCGTAACCGACGCCGCGTATGTTCACGATCCGGAGATGAACGCGGACGGGATCGCGTTCCTCGATTCCGATCACGCAAAGGACGGGCACATCCTTTGGTACAACGGAGAGACGACGGTCGAGGTCTCCTCCGGCGCGGTCGGTTTCGTGCTCGGCGACGGCTTTATCGCGTATTCGCGGTTCAATAAAAACTATGTGTATTACTACGGCGACGGGACGACGTTCTGCACGACCAGAAGCGACGAATCCGCAATGCTTTTGGGCGGCGGCGAGAACGTGATCGTGTGGATGGACGTGACTTGGCGCGACAAGGACATCATGGAGATTATGACGGTCGGAGAAAAGCAATGAAAGAAAAAACGCTGTACGTCTGCGGAGAATGCGGCTATGAAACGCCGCGCTGGATGGGGAAATGCCCGCAATGCGGCAGCTGGAACACGCTTGTCGAGGAGGAGCGCGTGCTTTCGCGCGGCGCGGTTTCCGCCAAAACCAAGGCGGTGCCGCTCCAAAACGTCCGCGCCGAGGCGCAGACGCGCGTTTCCACCGGCATCGGCGAGTTCGACCGCGTGCTCGGCGGCGGGCTGGTCCCGGGCATGGTCGTTCTTTTGGGCGGCGATCCCGGCATCGGTAAATCGACGCTGCTCCTGGAAGCCGCGGACAACCTTTCCGCCTCCGGTCCGGTGCTCTATGTGTCCGGCGAGGAGAGCAATTCGCAGATCAAGCTTCGCGCCGACCGACTGCGCGTCAAAGGCGAGAACCTCTTTTTGTACACCGAGACCTCGGCGGAGGACGCGATCGAGCGCGCAAAGGAAATAAGCACGCAGATGCTGATCGTCGACTCGATCCAGACGATGGAGACCGAAGCTGCCGAAAGCGCGGCGGGCAGCGTTTCGCAGGTGCGCGCGGCGACGGCGCTCTTTACGCGGTTTGCCAAGGAGACCGGCACGGTCGTTTTCATCGTCGGGCACGTTACCAAGGACGGCGCGATCGCCGGTCCGCGCGTGCTCGAACACATCGTCGACACCGTTCTGTACTTCGAGGGCGACCGGCACGAGGGGCTCCGGCTTTTGCGCGCGGTCAAAAACCGCTTCGGCTCGACCGACGAGCTCGGCGTGTTTGAAATGTGCGAGACCGGCATGCGCGAGGTGAGCGATCCCGCGTCGCTGTTCGTATCGGGACGCAGTGTTGCCGGCACCGCCGTCACCTGCGTGCTCGAAGGCTCGCGTCCGCTTCTGTGCGAGATCCAGTCGCTTCTGTGTCCCTCGGCGTTCCAAAGCCCGCGCCGCACCGCCGTCGGGCTCGATGTGAACCGGCTGAACGTGCTGCTTGCCGTGCTCGAACGCAAGGCGCGGCTTCGCCTGTCCGACAAGGACGTCTACTGCGACGTCGCGGGATCCCTGCGCATCGCCGACCGCGGCGCGGACCTTGCCGCCGCGATGTGCGTCGCGTCCTCGATCCTCGAAAAGCCGCTGCCCGAAAAGACCGTCGTGATCGGGGAGGTGGGGCTGACCGGCGAGATCCGCTCCGCGTCCCAGCTCGATACGCGCATTAAGGAAGCGGTCCGCCTCGGCTACACGACCGTTCTGATCCCCGCCCGCGGCAAGGTCGGCGATCATGCCTGCCGCCTCATCCGCGTCTCCGACGTCTCCGAAGCCATCCGCGCGCTGTTTATGGAGTGAAGCATCAAAAAAACACCGCCTTCGGGTATTCCGAAGACGGTGTTTTTGATTTGTGATTTACCGTTCCGCGGCTTTCAGAACGTGGTCCAAAAGCACACAGGTCGTGACGCCGCCGACGCCGCCGGGGACCGGCGTGATCGCTTTGACGCACGGCGCGACGCGGTCGAAATCGACGTCGCCCGTGAGCTTTCCCGCTTCCTCGTCAAAGTGGATGCCCACGTCGACGACGATCTGGTCCGGGTTCGTAAACTCCGGCGTGACGCTTCGCATCACGCCCGCGGCGCACACGAGAATGTCCGCTTCCCGCGCGACGGCGGGGACGTCGACCGTACGCGTATGGCAGGTCGTGACCGTGGCGTTTGCGTGCATCAGAAGCATCGAGACCGGACGCCCGATGACGAGCGATCGTCCGATGACCGTCGCGCGCTTGCCCTTCGGGTCGATCCCATAGAAGCGCAGAAGCTCGATCACCGCCTGCGCAGTGCACGGCGCAAAGCCGAGGTCCGTGTTTGCGTACACGCCCGCAAGCGAGCCGTCTGTCCAGCCGTCGATGTCCTTCTTCGGATCGAACAGCTTGCGGATGCGTTCGGAATCAAGCGTTTTAGGCAGCGGGCGGAACAGCAGAATGCCGTGGACCGCGGGATCGCGGTTGACCATCTCGAATGCCGCCTCGAAATCCGCCTGCGAAACGTCTTCCGGCAGGATCACCTGCCTGCATGCGACGCCGACCTCAGCGCAGCGTTTTTTGACGCCCTTTTCATAGGACAGGTCGTCGGCGCGTTCGCCCACGCGCACAACGCAAAGCGTCGGCTCAATGCCGTTATTCCGCAGTGCGTCGGCGGTCTCGCGCATCCGCGCGATCATAGCGTCCGCGACCGGCTTGCCCTTGAGGATCTCCGCCATGGCTCAGTCCTGATAGATCGGGTACTTGTCGCAGAGCTTCTTGACTTCGCCGTCGATGTACTCCTTGGAGTTCTCGAAGTCGTTGATCGCGAGCGCGATGCAGTGCGCGATCGTCTTCATGTCCTCTTCCTTGAGACCGCGGGTCGTGACGGCAGGCGTACCGATGCGGACGCCGGAGGTCACGAACGGGCTTCTGGGCTCGCCGGGGACCGTGTTCTTGTTGACCGTGATGTGGACCTCGTCCAGACGGTTCTGCAGCGCCTTGCCGGATACGTCGAGACCGATCAGGTCGAGCAGCATGAGGTGGTTGTCCGTGCCGCCGGAGACGATCTTGAGACCTTCCGCCTTCAGCGCTTCCGCAAGCGCCTTCGCGTTCAGAACGACCTGGTGCTGATACGCTTTGAATTCGGGCTTCAGCGCTTCCGCAAGCGCGACCGCCTTGCCAGCGATGACGTGCATCAGAGGACCGCCCTGGATGCCCGGGAAGATCGCCTTGTTGAAGTTGAACTTATCCGCCGCTTCCTGGTTCGCAAGGATCAGACCGCCGCGCGGACCGCGCAGCGTCTTGTGCGTGGTGGTGGTGACGACGTCCGCATAGGGGAAGGGAGAGGGATGCTCGCCCGCGGCAACAAGACCCGCGATGTGTGCCATGTCGACCATCAGGACCGCGCCGACCTCGTCGCAGATCTCGCGGAACTTCGGGAAGTCGATCGTGCGGCAGTACGCGCTTGCGCCTGCGACGATCAGCTTCGGACGGAACTCAAGCGCCTTTTTGCGCACGTCCTCGTAGTCGATGACGCCGTGCTCGTCCACACCGTAGGAAACGCACTTATAATACTTGCCGGACATATTGACCGGGCTGCCGTGGGTGAGGTGACCGCCGTTAGAAAGGTCCATGCCCATGAACGTGTCGCCCGGGTTCAGCACCGCAAAGAACACCGCCATGTTCGCCTGTGCGCCGGAATGCGGCTGTACGTTGGCGTAATCGCAGCCGAACAGCTTCTTGGCGCGCTCGATCGCGAGATTTTCCACGACGTCCACAAACTGGCAGCCGCCGTAGTAACGCTTGCCGGGGTAGCCCTCTGCGTACTTGTTGGTGAGCACGCTGCCCATCGCCATCAGGACCGCTTCGGAAACGATGTTTTCGGATGCGATCAGCTCCAGGTTCCCGCGCTGACGGTTGAGCTCGTCCTGCATTGCCGCGCCGATCTCGGGATCATACTGCAAAAGCTGTTTCAGTGCCTCATTAACCATGTGTCTTCCTCCTGTAAATTGGTTTTTTATGAGCTTATCAAGCGCAAAAACGCGCCTTTTCCACTATGTTAAATGTAACGCGAACGCGCCGCCGTGTCAACACCTTCGCGGAGTATATTATCCGCGGATCACGTCGTACAGCGCGAAGGCTTTTTTCAGCACGTCCGCATGGTCGAACGCAAGCGTGACGCCCTCCGGAAGCCGGATTCCGTCTGCGGTCCGTTCCACCGGGATCCACGCCGCGTCCGCCGCGTCGTCGCCTGCGCAGAAGTCGATCGTTTCGCGGTCGACCGGAACGAGGAACGCATCAGAAACGATCCAGCCGCGCGGGTCGCGTCCGGGCTTACTGAACAGCCCGATCTCGAAGATGTCGTCGACCGTGTATCCGGTCACGTTCGTTTCCTCCCGTAGCTCTCTCAAAGCGCCTTCTGCGGCGCTTTCATTCGGCTCCACAAACCCGCCCGGCAGCGCCCAGCAGCCTAAGAACGGATGTCCCTTGCGCCGGATCAAAAGGACGTCCCTGCCGCCCGACAGCAGCACGACGTCCGCCGTCAGATACGGCGCGGGGTAGTGCCTGTCCCTGTATGCCGCCAGAAATTCCCGTTCGGTCAAGCCGTTCTGATCCCGTACTTCCATCTCGATCCCTCCCGCATGTTCTGTTCCTCATTATAATACCGAATGCGGTCCGCGTCCATCGGTTATTTTTTGCCGCGCACGCGCCCGTTTCCCGCAAAAATCAATTGAAAACGGTATATGAATATGATATAATAAAAAATACGAATGAGCATTCCCGAAAGGAGAACCGATATGAAACTGAAACGACTGGCTGCGCTTTTGCTCTCGGCAGTTTTGCTGCTGCCGCTGGGGATCGTCCGGCTTTCCGACGGCACGAGCGCCGATGCGGAGCCGGATCTCTGGGAGCAGATCAAGCGGTATGAGGACGCGTGCCTTTCGGAGCGCGGCGTCAGCGTCTCGACCGCCTCCGCAACCGATTATATGACCATGACGGACGGCGTCGTCGCACTTGTCGAAGGCTGGAGCGGCTATGAAGCGGGCTCGCTGTATCTGAACGGACAGTCCGTCTTCTGGCACGATACGGACGGCATCGGCAACGGCTGGGTCCCGAACGCGCGTCAGAAGCAGCGCGCCAACCTGACCGGCAGGGATCCGAAGGAGGTCGCGTCAATCGAAACGGTCTCGTACGCGAGCAAGGGCGGCTATCCCTATTCCTCGGACGTCGCGCTGATCGGACCGTATTACGGCGTGGACTCGAGCTTCACGAATCAGTACCGGAACGAGGCAAACTCGATCGCGCAGGCGACCGGCGGCTCCTGCACGGTTTATTCGGGCAGCGCGGCGACGATTGAAACGGTCGCGCACGCGCTCGAGACCTGCGGCACGGTCATCTTCGACTCGCACGGCAACACCGACTATTCCTCGGCGTCCGGCGACTATACGTCGAAAGCGAACACTTCCTATCTCTGTCTCACCAGCTACGAGGGTCTGACGAGCGCGGATACCGCCACGGTGCAGGGTCCGTTCGGCAACTATCAGCATGCGTTCCGAAGCGGCAGCGGCGCTTTCGTCGATGGCACGGCGATCAGAAACCACATGACCGAGACCGCGCCGAACAGCTTCCTGTGGATGGCGATCTGCCTCGGCATGGCGACTGACGGCATGGAAGCGCCGCTGCGCGCACAGGGCGTCGAGGCGGTTTACGGCTATTCCCAGTCCGTCACCTTCGCGGGCGACTACCGTTGGGAGGCATACTTCTGGAACAAGATGAAAGACGGTGCCGACATTGCGGAAGCGGTCGCATACATGAAGACGATGGGCGGATACAAGGATCCTTACGAATCCAGATACCCTGCCTATCCGATCGTCGTTTCGTCCGAGGATGAGTATCCCGGGCAGGGCAACGTCGACGCGCGGCAGGACGTGTATTCCTCGTGGACGCTGTTTCCGCAGTTCGAGGTGACGGCGGTTTCGAACGACGTGAGTCTCGGCACGGTCGAAACCTCCGGCACGACGGTCATTGCGACGCCGAAGGAGGGCTGCGCGGTCACGGGATATGAAGTGGTCTCCGGTACGGCGACGGTCACGCAGAACGGCGACGGGCTTTCGAGAACGCTGTTCTCGGTGCGCGCGGAGGAGGATTGCACGATCCGCATCGATTTCGCGCGGCGTACGGCGGTCAAGGCGACGTTTGTGACGCCGGAAGGCGTAAGCTGCGCCGCGATCAGCGGCTACACCGGCGATACGATCACCCTGCCGCGCCCGACCGGCAAGCCGAAGGCAAACGCGCAGGCGTACGCGTTCTACGGCTGGGTCGAACAGCGCGTTTCCGATACCGATGTGCGTCCCGACTGCCTGTTTGCGGACGATACGTTTGTGCTCCGGGAGAATAAGACATTTTACGCGCTCTATTCTTACGTGGTGCAGGACGGCGCGCCGGTGCCGCAGGGAACGTTCCTGCTGCTTATTGCAGAGCCGGAGGACTGGTCTGGCGAGGCGGTCCTGACCTATGACGGCAAGGTCGTTCTCCGCTCGGATGGCGCCGCGAACAGCGTCGGCACGGCGACAGATGCGGCGGCGATCGGCAGCACCGGCATCACAGTCGCAGGCGACGCGCTGGCAAACGTCTCCGACGGTTATATCTATGTGCTCGAAGCGGTCGGAAACGACATGTACACGATCCGCATGAAGGAGTCCGGTCTGTATCTGTGCTACACGAGCAGCACGAACAAGCTTTCCGCAACGAAGGAGCTGCTGACGTCCGCCAAGAATCCGGCATACTGGACGCTTTCCTGGAAAAACGGCAAGCCTGTCATCGCAAATGTGCAGACGCCGACCGCAACGCTGTGCTACGATCGGGAACGCGGCTGCTTCACCTGCAAAAAAAACAACACGGGCGAGCAGCTGACGGTCTATGCGGTGTCCGAAAGCAGCTTGTATTACACCACGGAGCTTGCGTATGCGGCGTCACCGTCTCCGTCGCCCACGCCCACGGCAACCCCGACGCCGACCCCCACGCCGACGCCGACCCCGACGCCCACACCGACGCCGACGCCCACGGCGGAGCCGAAGACGCTGTACGGCGACACAAACTGCGACGGCAAGGTCACGGCGGCGGATGCGGCGCTTGTGCTGCGTGCGCTGGTGGGGCTCGATACGCTCTCCGAACAGGGCGTGAAAAACGCGCAGGTATCCGGCAGTGAAGCGCTGTCCGCGGAGGATGCGGCACTGATTCTGCGCTATGTGGTCAAGCTGATCGACCGCTTCCCGGTCGAGGAATAAAGACAGCAGAAAAAGGAGCCTTTCTCAGCGAGGCTCCTTTTTGTGTGGTGCTTTTTCAATGATAATCTGCGCCGGTGTAAACGTCCTGCGCGGTGTCGAAGAGTCCCCGTGCGCAGGAGAGCGCACAGCCGGCGGCAACGCAGGCGGTGCAGGCGGCGCAGCCGAGCCCGCAGCCGCTGCAGCCGGAACGGTTTGAGGTCCGTGCGTTTCCGGAGCAGGCGACGAATGCCGTGATCAGCACAAGCATGATGATCAGCAGGGTCATAAATCCTTTTTTCATGTGCGGTTCCTCCTTTGCGTGAAGTTCTTATGGTGAAAAGCGCCGGTGCTTTTATTTGATACATATACAATACACCGATCGCGTCCGATTTTCCAGCCGCATCGGTCCCGAATGGCGGCGGTTATTTCCGCCGAATATCCGAAATAACGGCAGGATATTTGCCGTGCGGCGCCGCATCAAAAACTGCGCCGCGGCATTGACCGAACCCCGCGCGGATGGTATAATCGATCTATCGAAACAGGATCGGATGAACATATGAGAGAACCGTTTTTGACATGGAACAAAGCGATCGCGCCGCAGGATACGGCGGCAGCGGCGCGCGCGAAGGCGCATTGGGACGGGGTGGCAAAGCCTTTGAACGGGCTCGGCAAGCTGGAGACCGCGATCGAACGCATCGCGGGGCTGACCGGCGACGAGAACGTGTCGATCGGCAGCCGCACGGTGCTGGTGCTCTGCGCGGACAACGGGATCGTCAAAGAAGGCGTCACGCAGACGGACGCGTCCGTGACCGCAACGATGGCGCGGCGCATCTTCGAGCATCGTTCCTCGGTCTGTCTTATGGCAAAGACCGCGCATGCGGACGTGATCCCGGTCGATCTCGGCATGCTTTCGCGCGTCGAAGGCGTCCGCGATCTGCACGTTGCCGACGGCACAAACAACATGGCGGAGGGACCCGCCATGACCGAAGCGCAGGCGATGCAGGCGATTGAAGCCGGCATTCTGCTTGCGAAGGAACGCAAGGCGGCGGGGGATTCGATCCTTGTCACCGGCGAAATGGGGATCGGCAATACCTCGACCTCCTCCGCGATCGCATCGGTGCTTTTACGCCTTCCGGTCGAAGCCGTCACCGGCCGCGGCGCGGGGCTTTCCGACGCGGGACTTTTGCGCAAGCGGGAGGCGATCGCCCGCGCGATCAACGTGAACAGACCGGATCCGACCGACGCGTTCGACGTGCTGGTTAAGCTCGGCGGGTTCGATCTTGCGGGACTGGTCGGGCTGTACATCGGCGCGGCGCTTTGCCGGCTGCCGATTTTGATCGACGGACTGATCAGCTCGGTCGCGGCGCTCGTTGCGGCGCGGCTCGTGCCGAATTGCGTCACGGCGATGCTCGCAAGCCACTGCTCGAAGGAACCGGTCGCGCAGGCGATCCTGAACGAGCTTGGACTTTCCGCGATCCTGTATGCGGACATGAAGCTCGGCGAGGGCACCGGCGCGGTGTGCATGCTGCCGCTGCTCGACATGGCGCTTGCGGTCTATCACGGCTCGGTCTCGTTTTCGGAGACCGGCATCGAACAGTACACCCCGCAGGGAGGCGGCGCATGCTGATCCTGGTCACCGGCGGATCCGCGTCCGGCAAAAGCGCATACGCCGAATCGCTGTGCCTTTGGGCTTCGCCGCGGGTCTATCTTGCCTGCATGCAGCCGTTCGGCGAGGAGGGCGCGAAGCGGATCCAAAGGCATCGCGCCATGCGGAAAGACAAGGGCTTTATCACCGTCGAGCGGTTCACGGACCTTGCAGCGCTTTTGCTTCCGCCGTGTCGCTGCGTCCTCTTGGAGGATCTCGGCAACCTTGCCGCAAACGAAATGTTTCAAACGGAGCCGCCGCGCGATCCGTGCGGCGCGGTGATCAACGGCGTGGAAGCGCTTTTGACGCAATGCGAACGCGTCGTTGTCGTGACCGACGAGATCGGAAGCGACGGGACGGACTACGATCCCGCAACGACGGCGTATATCGAAGCGCTCGGGGCGCTGAACCGTGCGCTTGCCGCGCGTGCGGACGCCGTGATCGAGGTCGTCGCAGGGATCCCGATCCCGCTGAAAGGAGAATTGCCCGCATGAAAACGCTGTGGACCGCGGTGATCGCCGCGTTTTCGACGTTCTCGGTCCTGCCGACGCCGCGGATCGAATGGAACGCGTACTCTTTGAAAAACGTCCTTGCCGCGCTGCCGCTCGTGGGCGTTGTAATCGGCGGAGCGCTGTGTCTCTGCCATTGGCTTTCGACGCTTCTGTCGCTTCCCGCGATCCTCGTCGCGGTCCTCTTTACGCTGTTGCCGATCGCGCTGTCCGGCGGCATCCACATGGACGGCTTTGCGGACATGACCGACGCGCTGTCGAGCCATGCCGCGCCGGAAAAGAAACGCGCGATTTTGAAGGACCCGCATTGCGGCGCGTTTGCCGTGATCGGCGTTTCCTGCTATCTGCTGCTGTACTTCGGGCTCTCGGCAGCGCTGCCGTTCGATTGGAAAACGGCGGGACTGCTTGCGATCACGCATGTGCTGTCCCGCGCGATCGGTTCGCTTTTAAGCCTGCTTCCGTCCGGCGCGGGCGAGGGCATGCAGAAAGCGTTTCACGATTCCGCATCGAAGGGCTCGCTCTGGATCCTGCTTGTCTGGGTCGCGCTGTCGCTCGGCGGCGCGGCAGTTCTTTCGCCGGCGGCGGCGATTGCCATGCTCCTTGCGGGCGGGCTCGTGTTCCTCTATATCATGCATACGGCAAGGAAGCAGTTCGGCGGCATGTCCGGCGATCTCGCGGGGGCGGGGATCACGCTTTCGGCGATCGCGATGCTGATCGGGCTGGTGCTTGCGGAAAGGGCGGTGGCTTTATGGTTCTGATCCTCGGCGGTCTCGGCGCGGGCAAGAAGCGCTATTTGAGATCGCTCGGCTTCACGGACGCGCAGTTGTCGAACGATCCGGACGCGGACGCGCCGGTGCTCGTCGATCTCGAAGCGGCGGTCAGGACCGATCCCGCCTCTTCGGAGACGCTTTTCGGAAAGTGCCTAAAAAAGGCGTTCGTTGTCTGCCGCGAGGTCGGCAGCGGCGTGATCCCGATGGATCCGAACGAACGCGCGTGGCGCGAGGCGACGGGACGGCTCTGCTGTGCGCTTGCAAAGGAAGCGACAGCGGTCGTACGCGTCGTTTCGGGGATCCCGGTCGTTCTGAAAGGAGAACCGCCATGCATATCCGACTGATCCGTCACGGCACGACGGCGGGCAACGCCGCGCGCCGCTACGTCGGCATTTCCGACGAGCCGCTGTGTCCCGAGGGACGCG
>JAEEGL015299238.1_pt1 | contig 29343 bp, 26 predicted proteins | sample 9134231 | NCBI WGS metagenome assembly JAEEGL01 (sample SAMN16246548, study PRJNA631951) | gut metagenome | biome: gut microbiome; feature: rumen; material: fiber-attached | host: Bos | place: Iran: Karaj | collected 2018-10 | reverse complement strand
CTGCAAAGTGACTATCAAACTTTTCAACTTCTTTGAAAATATCAATCGTGCGACTATCACCTATCAAGCATCGTTGAAATGTATCAGTGCGTAATTTGCTAAATTCTTGCAAACGAAGTATCGTATCTTTGGTGTACGTTTCCCACCATTTGATTATTGAAAAAAGAGGTTTGCAAATCTTTCCATGCTTACTACAATAATAGGTTGTAGTGACTGCTTCTTTGAGTGTCGCTAAATCCGAGTGAGTTGTAGCACGGCATGAACGCATAGTGCGGCTAAGCATTACACATAGCAAATCGTGCAGTTCTTTTTGTTCTATAGGCTTAATGAGAGAGTAAACAAACTCTATCTCATTGCGGATTTGCTGAGTAAACCACTGATCAAGGAATGTTTCTTGCTTTTCTTGTTTTAATTGGATACCATATTTAGCAACCAATTTTTCGTAAATAGGCAAAAACATTTTTTCCTTTTCTTCGCCATAGACTTTAGGGTCTATCTCTTTGCGGGTTACTTTATATTTATACTCCGGAACAGGGAAATACTGATTATTAAACTCATTAAGTGCTTGCAACAATTCATCTTCAAAATCTGCAACTTTACTATTGGCAATATACGCTTTTAGTTTATTTGTAATTTCATTTACGTATTGTTGCAATTCTACCAGATTAACCTTAGCTAATTTGCTATTGTCAATCATAGCATTGAAAGATGATATATCGATACCTATTGCATTGATACCCATTTCATTTGCTTGCACAAGCGTTGTACCACTACCGGCAAATGGATCTAATACGATGTCGCCCGGACGAAAATATACTTTGTCCTTAAACTCATCTGTATGTCCGTCCAAAAAGTATTCGACTAACTGAGGTATGAATTTTCCTTTATATGGGTGCAAACGATGTACATGTTTGGTAGTCTCTTTTTCCGGCAGATTGTCAAATGAAAGTGCCCAGTTGAGATCATCTCCTAATTTGTCCTTCCATTCTACTTGGCGTTGTCCATGAAATGTGCGATAATACTCTTCTAACTCATATTTCATTATAACGACAACTCCATTACGGGTGTATTTTTTTACTTTTCCGTAATTGACCAGATAAGAGATATTTGCATTAGAAACAGGGCGTTTTAAGTGGTCTGTCGCCCATAACGCAGCCTCTTTAATGGTAAAGAAGCCATCAAAACTATTCTCGGTTGGTTCCTCTATAGGATTAACCACTTTCTCATCACGCGAATCTATTTGCGGGAACAAATCCTGTCGTTTATCGTATACAACTACTGGCATATTATCGTCTAATTGGATGCAAAGGTAAAAAATATTTGATATATAATTTCCTCCTATTTTTATTTCTCGTTCAACTCCAAATATACATAGGATTGAGGAGGGACAAAATCGTCTATAAATTCGTTAGGACTCTTTCCTTGCTTAAACGGAGTAACTGATTTGATTACAAAAGCACATCCTTGAGCATTATTTGCGTAATAATTGAAAAAGTCTTCTTTCGCTATACCACCAACATCTTTGTACTTCTCCCACAAATTAGCAGGGGTGTCCTCGTCAATTTCTGTAAACGTGAAATAACCGACAATCTGTTTAACTGGAACAGAGGCGTAAATGTACACTCTCCGCACTTTCTCCTTGAAGCTCCGTTTACGAAACTCCACTTTCTTCGTACCTGCCAATATCTGATTGGCATAAATGGGTTTAATTGATAATATAGCGTCCATCGAAGTATCCCTCATTTTTTAATTGTATATAATCATCTTCGGAAAGATGTGTAATCGTTTGTATCTTGTTCTTGAAACTTTTGATCTGTTTGATTTTGTTTAACTTAATAGGCTTTTTCAGATAGGTCACAAGCCGAAATATAATTACATTCAGTTTGCTGGACTCCTTTAGCATCTCTTCCAATTCTTCGGGACTGAATACCGTTTTCTTTTGTACCAGTTGCCAAAGCGTTTCTTTGTCCTTCACCACCTGTATGGATTCTAAAATTCCGATAGGTTCTATTAGTTGTTGGCTATGTGACGCATAGAAAAAGAGTAAATCACCTTGTTTTAGTGATGTTTGTCTGGAATTGGAGATATACGCTTTCACAATGGTATTGCCTTGTATCTCATTCAAACTATCTTCTGTCTTGTCAAATAGCGTCGGCTCCCTAAAGCGTCCATCTTTAAACAAGGTTGAATAGAATTCGGGTCGAATAGGAATAACATATTTCTCGATAGCAGAGTTATCGTGATAATACGGGTGGATGCTTTGAGTATTTAATGAAGTTGTTATTCCGGTTGGATTCATGCATTTTACCATCCGCATTTCTTCATTTCCTGCACTATTGACAAATTTTTGCTTTTCAAAACCGAAAGATGACAACAGATTAATCAAATGGATTTGCTTTTCATAAGATGTAATATACAGATAGTTGATTTTTTGCTCTATGCAATATTCAAACATCTTTTGCAAAAACAACTCTCCGAGTTTAATACCAAAAGCAGTATCTGCGACCTTCAATGTACAAATCTTCAATACCGGTTCAAAAACGCCTTCTATCTTATGGTCTTTCACTTGCTCAATATTGTATATCAACAAAGCTCTTATCTCATCATCAACTTGTAAGGTGTAGCATTTCCGATTCTCCTTGACACATTTTTCCAACCATTGATCAAATCCTACATAGTCCTCCCGCAAACTATTAAAGAAAGAAGAAGAAAATTTATCTGCAATGGCACGGATACTTTGTTCTGACAAAATCGGATGTGACGGAATCGTAATCGTGAATTTCTCTTTTAGTACTTTATCAATCTCAGAAACCGTCAAGACATTGTGCCCGAGATTTACGTTCTTGGCGTTTTGATGAATGCCAATATCTTCTGTCACAAAATAATCGACATATCCTTTATATAGTTGATACAATTGCACATTATCTATCCTATCATGCGAATTAGTGTTCTTCACCATAGCAAGAAATTCTGCTGTCGGCTGCGCGTAATCTTGTAGTGTCTCATACTTTTTCAGTTTGGACAAAGTTATTTCGCGCCGCTGGGTGTCTGTGTCTTTCTGCAAATCATTCGGAATCGCCAACGGATGATACAATATTTTACAATTGTTAGAGATGGCAAAGCGATAAAAATGTGAAAATTTCTCATCCACGACTTTATTATCCTCTAAATGTATAAGTATATTTGTATCTATCAAGAGTCGCATCTTCAATAATATTGCTTTTCTTCTGTGTTTCTTCTTTTCTGGTAAAAAGTCATGCAAATTTACCAAGTTTTTCTAAAATATACAAGTTTTTTGCCCACGATCCACTTAAAGAAAGATATTTTATGTGTTTAGATGTGCAATATATCAATTATACCTATATCTTATGCGGCGAAATTTTTGTGTAAGAAGAAAAAACGAGAGGAAAAGACGTTTTAATGAAACCTGTAAAATGCTATAGATTTTTAAACAGGGAAAATATAAGCGAATAATAACGTCTTAGCCATTCTCCTTCAATAATGCGTGCACAAAGTTAGAAAAAAACTTTTGTTGACATTCTCATTCGAGTGAGGTTCCTTTTTTATTTTATGCTTTTCAGCCATTCAGCACACTCGTCGGTCAGCAGGGCGATGAGTTTCATATAATAGGTCGTCAATTCTGCCTCGGACATACGATTCAGACCTGCCATATTGTGCTGCAAAGTGAGCAGGATTCGCAATATACGTCTGGTAAACTGCTCATCGTCAAAGTAATTGATTAAGGCAATGATATGCTTGTACGGGCAAAGTCGATGACCACACTCCCACGCATTATACGTAGCATGCGAGATATTCAGACTCCATGCAATCTGTTCTTGTGTTACGCCTTTACGTTGGCGTGCTTGTAACAAAGCGGTCGAAAAATCATGCAATATATTCATAACACATCAGGCTTTTAAGGGTTCATCTTTCGTTTCGCCTTTCAGATAATACGGCATAAACTCATCGGGTTCACTCACGCTAATAGCCACAGGCAGACCTTTCGTGCGATAGATAAGAAACGCTTTTGTCTTGTCGGTAACAAAAGAGCGGTATGTACCTATTCCTTTGGTTCTAAAAATGCCAATAAAACCAAGCACTCCACCGATACCAAACAGACGCAACGTATTGGTGTTGCTCATAAAATTCTCTGGTGCACGCTCAATTCGGTCAATGTCCGAATAAGGAATCCTACGCGTACTGAGTAGCGTGTGAATGCCAATGCCTTCATCGTCCGCAATAATGTACTGCGGATACAGGAAAAAACACGATAGCAGTGCGAGCAGTAGCACAATAATAATCACGATGGCAGAAACGTGGTTGACGCCCATCGAAACATACCACACCTCTGTCGCAATAGCAGCAATTGTAACTGCCACAAAAACAACCGTCATCCATTTCACGGCTTTGCTATGCGAACATTCATACATCGTTTTCATACATGTTTAATTTTAATTTCAATACGAAAGTACTGCTTGTTATGGAAAAAACGTATCAGTTTTGCTGATAAAATAACGGTCGGGCATTTTTTTCCAGATTAAAACACGATTGAGTTTCTAAAAACGATATTCTACCAATCAAATGCCAACAAATTTGGCTCTTCCTGCCGATTTTCTGCAACAAAAGGACTCGTAACGGTCAAGCCTAATAAACGCACAGCCCGTCCGTTCATCTCCACCTCCGAAAGCAATTTTTGGGCAATTTGCAAAATCTCATCCATACTTTCAATCGCCGTGGTTCCCGTAAAACTATGCGTTGTTTGCCGAAAATCACTGTACTTCACTTTCAGCACGAGCGAGCGACCTTTGAATTTATTTTTTTCCAAACGCCGAACCAATTCGGTTGCAAGAGGCGTAAGTTCGAGCAACATCTCCTCGTATGTAGCAAGGTCTTCGGCGTATGTGCGTTCACAGCCAACCGACTTACGGACATAGTCGGTTACAACAGGACGATGGTCAATGCCTCGTGCAAAATCGTAGAACACTTTTCCCATCTTCCCAAACTCACGTGTAAGCGTGCTGAGCGACACATCACGCAACTCTTTCCCGTTGTTTATCCCCAAAGTATGCATCCGTTTAGCCGTCTTGGCACCTACACCCCAGAAACGCTCTATTTTCAGTGTGTCAATAAATTCAAGTGCTTTATCGGGATGCACAACGCACAAGCCATTCGGTTTGCGGTAATCGCTCGCTACTTTGGCAAGAAACTTGCAAAAACTCACTCCCGCAGATGCCGTGAGACCCGTCTTTTCAAAAATACGTTGCTTTATTTCTTTGGCTATATCCACCGCTAAAACGATACCTTTTTTGTTGTTGGTTACGTCTAAATAGGCTTCATCGAGGCTCAACGGCTCAATGAGGTCGGTATAGTCGCGAAAAATAGTATGAACCTGTGCCGAAACCTCTTTGTAGCGGTTATAATGCCCTGCAACCACTATCAGATTGGGGCATAAACGATGGGCATGTGCGATAGATTGTGCTGAATGAATACCGAATTTGCGTGCCTCATAATTGGCTGTGGCAACGACTCCTCGCGGTCCATCATAGCCCACGACAACAGGATGACCTTTGAGTGCAGGATTATCATGCTCCTCCACAGACACAAAAAACGCATCCATATCCACGTGTATAATCTTGCGATGCTCCATACAAAAATGAGGCAAATTCACTTGATTTTATCGCCACAAAACTCTTTTCGTCCGCATTTCGTGCAACGACCCCCTTCCCAAATGTTATCAAAATGCGACATGACAGAATCCACCAAACCTGGTTCATCGGTCAATATGCCTGCCTCAAAATTTCGTCTATTTTCCGACTTCATTCCCATCCCTGCACCCGTCATATTCGCCGAACCAATATAGACAAACTCGCTATCAATCGCAATCAATTTGCAATGCACTCTTGGACACAGTCGCCTATCCAATTCGCTCCACAGAAGCGGGAATTTATCAAAATCATCACGAAAAGGCTGTCCGGGTTCTTTGGCGTGCAACAATCGCACTTCCACACCACGTTTGAGCAAGTCGTTGAGTTTTTTCAAAAAAGGAACAGCATTATCGTTTTGTTTGACGTATAAATCTTTCAAATCGGCTGTGGCAATCCATAACAACCGTCTTGCATTCATCATTCGCGATAAAATTTCAGTGTAATGTTCCGTATCTTGAATATATTGTATCATACTCTTCCGTAAAATTGATGCCGTAAACTACTCCTTATAGCCCTCATTCTGCTTCCACTGCGGGTGCATAAGCATCATGTCGCCTGGGATAGGAAATACGGTCGTGTGGTCTGTGGGAGCGATGGTGCCGTTGGTTGTCCATTTCCCAAAGCGTACCATATCATTGCGGTGCCAACCTTCCCACATCAGTTCCAGCCAACGTTCTTTGTAAATATCATCAAGCGTCGGTGCAGAAGTGAGTTGCGTGGCTCCTACACGGTCTCGCACAGCGTTTATCTCCGCCGTAGCATCTTGCCCTTTTCGCACCAATGCTTCGGCTTTCATCAGCACCACATCCGCATACCGAAAAAGGACAATGTCGTTTTTGCCGACGGTTGCATCGCTCTGTCCATTGGGGTCGTGCTCATACTTCTTCATACGGGCTCCTGCCGTCTTCTCAAACTCAGTCCCAGAGAGGTCGAGTGCCACTTTTTCGGCATAATACACAAGGGGCGATTTGCCATCTTCTGCCGTAACGATTTGACCGTTCACTTTGACCGTATCATCGTAAAAATACATAGCAAAACGCGGGTCTTGCTGGGCTGTTTTGTAGCCAAAAACTTGCAAGGTTTGCAATGTGGCACATTGTCCATTTTCGCCCCCAATACCCATCGCAGAAGCGTGATTATAGTGTGCCGAACGATGAAAATAATTGTATCGGGTGGTAAAAAGCCCCACTTCGCGAGGAATCACAAAGATATTTTCCTTCGACTTATCATTATTGAGTGAAAAATTGGTTGCCAAGTCAGTTTCCATTTGATATTTCGTCGCCAAGTCGTCCGCACAAACAATCACCGAATCGTACAACGCAAGGTCTTCTTTGCCCGTATAGACCTTATGATTGAGGAAGAGTTTCATCTGCACAAACCTCGCCACATAGTACGTCATTCTGCCATAATACTCCCCCAGCGGATCATTCGAGAGTTCGTTGGCAAGCAAAGGCATCGCGACTTGCAGTTCTTTGACCGCAAAATCATACACCTCGCCCCTATCGGCAAGCGTCAAACTCTCACTCGCCACATCCGAACGCGTAACGATAGGCACCCTTCCGAACATATCCACAAGGTAAAAATAGTACATCGCACGCAAAGCACGCAACTCGGCTTTCAAGGCACGCAACTCCTGCTCATCGGCATCGGCAAGCGAGTAAGCATCAATGGCTTCAATCCCTTTCGTAGCAAGCATGACCACCTTAAAGAGATAGTTCCAAGTGTCGTCAATGGACTTATCGCCAGCCGTCCACGTATGCAAATGAAGGCTCTGCCAATAGCCACCATCGTACCAGTCGCCACCACGCGTAGGCATAATCTGTTCGTCGGTCGTGATAGAATTGAGGTCATACACGCCCCTACCCGTTCCTTGCAACCCTTGCGAGTCCGATTCGCCCCCTATGTAGTGGTAGATTGACAGGACGGCATTTTGTCGCAAAGCCGACATGGACGAATACACATTGTCGTCAGTCAGGGCAGAATACGGTTCTTCGTCCAGAAAAGAACACGCTGGAATCATCACTATGCAGACGCTTATCAAAGAAATATAGAATTGCTTTTTCATAATCATTTGGGGTTAAAATCCTACCGACACGCCAATCGTATAGGTATGATAAAGTGGATATGTGCGTTTATCGTCAACGCCTATTGTTGAATTGATATTGCTACTATTTATGATGGGAGTGAGCCCACTGTAACCGCTGAAAGTCGCCACATCATTCATCGTCAACACCACACGCAACGTCTCCACGACTTTGTTTTGTGGCAAGGGAATCGTGTAGCCTAATGTAATGTAATCCATGTTGAGGTAATTGCCACGCTCGAGCCAATAATCCGTTACTTTTTGGTCGTAAATTTTTGCCGAAGGAGCTTTGGATAACACGTTATACAATGGCAAAGAATTTAGGTTCATATACGCTAAACTTGTGCCGTTAAAAACCTTATGCCCGAACGCTCCGTTTAGTTGTATGGACAAATCCCAACTCTTGTAACGCAAACTTATGTTTGAACCCAACAATACTTTCGGAGTCGCCTGCCCTGCTATATGGTACTCGCCCGCTTTGTATTCGTAGCCACCAGCACCGTTCTCCACCAAACCCTCAAAACGCGGCAGATAAAACGTTCCCAACGGCTCACCCACAATCTGCCAAACGATGTCGTTGTCGCCACCGTGCGATCCTGCCCCGCTCAATGATGCAAGTGATTGATAATCAGCAGTATATAAGTAATCATTGCCACAATAACCACCCAGCGACAAGAGTTTATTATGTTGCCAAGTAACGTTGCCGTTGATGGTCAGTTTCCAATCTTGCGTATTCACTACCGTTGCTCCGAGCGAAACCTCCACACCTTGATTCCGCATCTTGCCAAGGTTGGCGACCAAAACGGGATACGTATAGGGTGGCGTAGATACGCGGTAGGGATAAAGCATATCGCTAACAGACGTGTTATAATAGCCAATCGTTGCCACCAAGCGTCCCTGCCAAAAACTCATATTCGTCTCCACATTGAAGGTGCGACTGACCTCCCATTTCAAGTCAGGGTTGGCATTACGCAACGAAGTATAGGTAACCACCGACTTGCTGTTGACGCTCGCAACACCGTTCGGCTCGTATAGATTGAAACTCAAATAACTATCAATGCCCGACTGATTGCCCGATACACCGTAACCCGCACTGATTTGCCAATCATCAAGGATTTGTTGGTTTTTCAGCCATCGTTCGTTGGTCAAAATCCACGAAGCCGACACCGAAGGGAATAGTCCCCAGCGATTTTTCTTGCCAAACTTACTGCTCGCATCCGTCCGCAACGACACATTCAGCGTGTAGCGGTCCAGCAACGTATAGTTCACTTTGCCCATGAAAGACAACATATTACTCATTGTGCGGTAGGAGTCCGTGCCGTCCCAAGGTCGCATCGAACCACCCGAAATCCTGTCAGAAAGCAACGAGGAAGAGGCTCTTTCGGTCGTTACATGGTAGCCCGACTGTTTTTCCGATTGGAGTTCCGCAAGTGCTGTTGCCGAAATATCGTGGATAGTGTACTTATTGGAGAAAGCCAGCGAGGCATTTGCGAGGATACTTTGCTCTTTGTCCGAGCCTCGGTATGCCGTACCACCTCCTTCGGTGGGCAAGTTGTGCGTTTCGTTCCCAAAACGATAGGTATAGGCAGTAAAAAGACGCAAATGCAAGGGTTCGATAAGCCGAAAATCAAGGTTGAGATTCGTGCTGATATGTGCATTTTCGGGCAGCACCTCGTCTTCTATCCACGACTTTGGATGGGAGATTTGCGAAGCAGCAGGATAGCCGTCCCAACTGCCAGAGGCGTTCTGGGTTGCAGGGAAAGTAGGATTGAAGCAAGCCGCACTATAAAACAACTTCTGCTCATTGAAAAACTGTTTTTCCTCTTGCACCGAGCCAAACATCCCAAAATCCATTCTCAAAATATCTTCAAACATTCGGTGTGTCAGGTTGATGTTCGACATAAGCGTACGTGTGCCCGTATTGCCCACAACGCGTTCATTATCCATATACCCCACGCTGGCACGATACGCACTCTGTTCCGTACCTCCCGAAAGGGCAAGATGGTGGTTGTGCGACAAAGCAACACGCGTTATTTGCCGTTGCCAATTGGTAGAAGCCCCGTAGTCAAGTATCGCTAACGAATGTTCTTGGGCAAACTTGCGGTAAGCATCAGCCGAAAGCATATCCAGCGTTTTATACACCGAACCCACCGAAACCGAGCCATTATAGTTGATGCGTAGCCGTCCTGTGCTTCCGCGTGAAGTCGTAACTTCTATCACACCCGAAGCCCCACGAGAGCCGTATTGTGCCGTCTCGCTCGCATCTTTGAGAATCCGAAAAGACTCAATGTCGGTAGGATAGATGGCTTCCAACAAACTCATATCGCCCAGCACCCCGTCCACGATGATAAGCGGGTCGTTGTTGCCCGTCAGTGAACTTGTACCTCGCAGTCGCACGGCACTCATCGCATTTTGGGCATTCTTTTCCACCGTCATACCAGCGACCCTACCGCGAATAGCGTCAATGGCATGCGATGATTGGTCGCGGTTGTTCATATCCTCCTTACCGATGGTGGTGCGACCGTAGTGGTGCTTGTGCGTAACCTCCGCAGTATCGTTTTGTGCGTATATCAAAACTGCTGAAAATAGGTACAGCGTTGCTACTAAAACGCTTTTTTTAATCCGACTAAACATAGTTGTAATGTTGCAAAACTTCTTGTGCAAAGGTACATAATTTTCTGAAAGATAAAAAAATAACCGACACTATTGCATCGGTTTATTGTACGAGGATTAACTTCAACCTTTTTCGATTCTTTTCTCTACTTTTTTGACCAACTTCTGCCATTTAGGATCAAGCCGCTTATTGTAGCAGCGAAGCAACGGATTGATGATGAGGTGTAAAAATTTGTCCAAAAGAACCGCAACCACATAAAAAGCAATTGCCAAACCCAACCAAACAGCCACATTGACCATCGGCGAAAAAACATGCGAGAACGGCTGCAGTATTTGATACCCCACCACCTTTTCATTCAGCAAAAAAACGCCCAACGTGGACGAAGCCAAGAAATTGACGAACCGACTTTGAAACCGAAACGACATAATAAATAGAAAGAAACAGACGGTATTGATAACTAAAAGCGGATTATGGTAGCAGAATGTTCGCCAAGTCGGGACATCGATACCCTTCCCCTTCAACCAAGCAAGCGTGCCCCACAAACAAGCCCCAACAAAGTATCCTGCAAAAAATTTCCAGCGATTACGAAGGCGAAAATCCTCCGTCATATACTCTTTGAGGAAGTTACCGATGAAATAAAGCCAAACAAAATGCACAATGTTATAACCCGTATAATTAACCACGCCCGAGATGGTGAAATAGCCAAAATAAACGTTCACAAAGGTCAAAATGATGAGCAACCAGATATATTCTTTTTTGTTGATACACTCAATAAGCATGTGCAGTAGCGGTGCTATCAGAAACAAAGCAATATAACACGTCATAAACCATATTCCACCCAAGCGAAACGGGAAAACAAAGCTCACAAACGCATTACCCAGCTCTTTTGCATCAAACTCAAAATCGGGACTCACGAAGAAATAGGTGTAACCAATCGTATATAATAAAGCCAATGCACTGTAAAAGAAATAGGTCAAATAAAGCCTAACAAAGCGGCTCATCGTGGTTTTGATGCCGTAGTAACCACTTATCATCACAAAACAATTCACGCCTATATACAAAAAACCGTGCAAAAACGTCATTAGTTGGCTGTCCCACTCGGTGTCGGCTAATTTTTCCTTACCCACTTCGGGAAAAAGTGCGTGCACACAAAAATGATGCAGTAAAATGAAAATTATACAAATAATACGTAATAATTCGGCATTTGAGTCTCTTTTCATGTTTTTTGAGGTTACTAAATCGGCATAAAGGTACAAAATATCGGCTATTTTGCAAATAAAATTCGACTTTCAGGGACAAACGTTCAACGCCCTATTTTTGGAAAAATGCCTCAAAACCAACCCAATCACTCCTTTTCGGGAACCGTTTCGCCTTCTTCGTGCAACACAAACCGTTGGTAGTACGAGATGAGCAGCGTGGTGAGGGGCAAGGCGATAATCATACCTATGATGCCCAACAAGGCACCCCAAATCGACAAACTGAGCAAAATCATTGCCGGACCCAAGCCCGTTACATTGCCCATAATCTTGGGGGTCAGAATCAAATCTTGGATGGATTGCACCACCACAAAAACCGCTGCAATACTCAATAAAATAACCCAAAACGGTCGGTCGCTTTCCATAGATTGCAGCAACCCCAACAAAATACACGGAGGAATGCCCAACGCCTGCATATACGGCACCAAATTAAAAACGCCTATAATCAAGCCCATCATAATGCCCATCGGCAAATCAATAATCTGGAAGCCAATCGCAAACAAAATCCCCACGCACAAGGCAATCAACGACTGTCCACGAAAATAGCCACTCATATTTTTGCCCAAATCCAACATCAACGTCTTAACCGTTTTGCGATACCGAAGTGGCACGTAATTTTGCCAATTATTGGAGATTTTTTCGTAATCAAGCAGGATAAAAATAACGTACAACAGGCAGATAAAAACCACTGCAAGACCCGCTAAACTACTCAATCCGCTACTAATTATGTTGCCCACTTTGGGAATTATATTTTTGACGGTGTCCCGAAATTCGGGGTCATTCATCATCGTTTTGAGGTCTAAATTGCTCACCCATTCTTTGATGTACGCATCTATTTCGGGCGAGATGTAACTTGTTTGTCCTAAATTCGCACGATATTCGTGCAGGCTCTGGGAGAACGTCTCCACTTGTTCCGCAACCATCGGCGACAAGACCGCAAATGCACCTACCACAACACCTAAGGTCAAACCAAGCGTGAGCAAAACGCACAAAATACGATACTTCAACCGACATTTATACTGAAAAAAACTAACGATCGGTTCCAAAATATACGCCACCAAAAAACTAACCACAAAGGGCAACAGCACGCCACTCAAACGCCGTATAAGCAGGTATAAAGCCACAACCACCACTGCCGTGATGACCCAGCGAATAATCGTATCTTTGTCAAAAGTCTTTTGCATGGGCTTATTTTTCGCAAAGGTAGTAATAAATTCTTTTTTTGCTAATAAAAAACATCAAAACTGCCTGCCGTCATAATTCTTATCCATTATGTGCCTTTCACAGAAATATCAAACATCTAATTTTGGTTCTTCTAAATTATTTCGGCACTAATGATTTTTTTCAAATCATCGATATTTGGCAATGCTTTTCGCAAATCTTCTGGCATATCATCGTTGGTTTTATAGGTAGCCACACCCATAGGACTTGTATATTTCTGAATGACGTATTCCACAAAGTCTTTGTTGGCTGATTTACATAGTACAATGCCGATTGAAGGATTTTCGTGCGGTTTGCGAACGTGGTCATCAAGAATTTGTAAATAAGTGGTCAGTTGAGCAAGGTATGCAGGCTTGAATTCGCCTATTTTTAGCTCAACAACAACCAAAGAATTTAGTTCACGATTAAAAAACAACAAATCGGGGAAAAACTCAACGCCATACACTTCCAAGTGATATTGATTGCCAATAAACGAAAAATCCTTCCCGAAAGTCATAATAAAGTTTTTGATATTTTGGACAATCTTTTGTTCAACCACTCGCTCATCAATATCTTGGCTATCACGTTCACCAATTTCTTCCGTATTAATAAACTCCAACGCGTATGAATCTTTGAACATCATTACTGCCTTGCGAGCCATGGATGAATTAGAAATGGTTTGTGAAAAATTATTCGGCAACTTATCTCTATTTTCAAACGCTTGCTGTTTGATTAGTTTTTCAAGAGCCTCAACCGAAAGATGTTCTTCGGCAGTACGATGGATATAGTAATACCTTGCTTTTATATTTTGTATTTTCTCTATGAGCCTAATATGGTGTGTAAATGGAATTTTAAGAAAGTCATCTATCGGAAATTCTGCTATATTCGGAATTATTATTGCATGATGTATATCAATTTCATTTACAGTGTTTGGTAAATCGCCAGTCGCGATTGGCGATTTGGAATTCGCACTTTCGCCAATTATAATTGGCGATTGTTGTTCATTATTTGCTGTACCGTCTAACATTTGCCATTCCTCAAAGAAACGACGCATATTTTTCAAACTACTTTCAGAAAATCCTCTTAAACCTGGCAGTTCTTTGTGAAGTTGTTCACTGATAGCCTTAATTGCCCCCGCACCATAAGCAAGTTTACGCGTATTCACCGACAGATACTTCCCAATCGCAAAATAAACGGCAAGTTGCACTCGATTTACATCTTTCAATGCCTCGTACTGACCTCGCAAAATGGCAGTTTTTATCGCCTCAACCGCTTCGCTCAATGGTATTAAAGTCTTTTCTTTATCCATAACTTTGTTGTAAATAAATGGATACTACTTTATCCAATAGCATATTTTGTAAAGAATATCAAAAACGCTCTATTTACTCTTACTTATACAAATAATACTTACTACTTTCTTGGCGATATTTTTCCACGTCTTTATACCAATAGTCTTTCACCTCGTCCCAACGATAATTTTTGCTGAAATGCTCTCGGATGTAGCCCGTGCCACATGCGAGGTCAAACATTCGGAACTTACCACCATTGGTCTTTTCAAATATATTTTCTTCGGGATAAAGCCGCATCAACTCTTGGATAATCAAGAAATTAAGGTCGGTGAGTTGCACTTTTTCAAAATCCGTGATGTGAATCTGTATGCCTTCCAAAGTCGTCCCAGCACCTTTGGAGAAAAATGGATTGTAATGCAACGGTCTAAACACCACACCAGGCAGGTGCAAGTCATTCATCGCCTTCGCAAACGCACCCGCATCCTTTATCCAAGCCGCACCCAAAATCTCAAAGGGCAACGTGTACCCCACGCCATTATTGAAGCAGTCAAAATCCCCCAACATCCCCGTTGCAGGATAGAAGAAACACGTCTTCCAATGCGGAATATGCGGCGATGCAATCACCCACTCCAAGCCCGTCTTGTCCCACGTCATGTCGCGTGTCCAACCCTCCATCGGAATAACCGTCAAGTGGCACGGCGTATCCCTCTTGGCATTCAGATACAGAGCCAACTCGCCACACGTCTGACCATAAATGTACGGAATGGGGAACAAACTGATAAAACTCACATAGTCTTCTTCCACCAAACAACCCTCTATCCGCTTGCCTCCCAACGGATTGGGACGGTCTAACACAACCAACTCTTTGTTGTTTTCGGCACACGCCTCCATCAGTTTGCCCATCGTGGAGATGAAGGTGTAGCTGCGAGAGCCGTTGTCTTGTATGTCGTACACCATCACATCAATGCCTTCGAGCATCTCGGGCGATGGTTTGAGCGATTTACCAAATAATGAATACATCGTTATGCCCGTTTGTTCATCGGCTTCCGTCTCTATCTCGTCGCCTGCATAGATATTGCCTCGCACACCGTGTTCGGGACCGTATAAAGCCACCAAATTAACGTTCGGGGCTTCGTTCAAAATATCTATCGTTGCCTTCAAGTCGCGATTCACACCCGTCGGATTCGTACACAAACCCACCCGTTTGCCTTCCAACACCTTGAAATTTTGCTCTATCAACACATCAATGCCCGTTTTAACAATCGGTTTTTTCGTGTTTTGCGTGCTTTGCGAATTACAACAACTGCACAGAACCCATGCAGTACAAAAGAGAATCAAATGTATTTTTTTCATAACTAAATTAGTTAAATCGGTTTGCCAAAGATTGCTCGTCCAACAAAATCATCACTTTTTTGCCGTCTGGCGTGCGTTGATTTTCTTCCAAGTTAAACAACATCTGCAAAATCTCCTCTTTCTCCTCACGCGACAGGATTCGGTTGCGTTCCACAGCCACTTTTTGTGCCAACGACAACGCTATGATTTGCTGGCTATCACGCACCGAAAACGGCTTCTGCTCCCACGAAGAAAGCATATTTTTGATGGTATTTTCGATTTGCGAGGCATCTAAAACGTACGGAATGCCTTGTATAGTAAACTCGTTTTTGTTCGTTTGCTCAATCATAAAACCCACATCACGCAACTCGGGCAACATATTGTACATCAAAATCGTCTCGTCGGGCGTCAATTCAATCACTTCGGGGAACAACAACGACTGCGATTTGGCTGGCATATCGGTCAGATTGAGCAAAAATTGATGGTACAAAACGCACACATGAGCCCTGTATTGGTCAATAATGAGCATTCCTTTTTCGGTCGGAAAATAGATGTAACCCAAGTGCGAAAAGGTGGAATTGATGTCCAAATCATCAAAATCCCACAATTTTCCCATCAACTCGGTTGGCTCCGATGGCGGTGTATTCATAGTTTTTTGGGGCAAATTTTCATCTAATAACGAAATATATTCTTTGACTTCCTTCTTTTGGAAAGGATTATATTTTGTGTCCACAATCACGTTCGGACGAGCGGGTGGCGTGCTATTCTTGGGCGTAGGATAAACGGGCGGATTTTCATAATCCATCACCGAAACCATCGTAAACTTGCCCAAAGCCTCGCGTGCCGTTGCCAAAAGGATTTGGAAAATCTCCTGCTCGTTTTCAAATTTAATTTCTGTTTTAGTCGGGTGAATGTTCACGTCTATGGCATTGGCTGGCACTTCAAAATAGATGAAATAAGACGGTGTTTGGTCGGGTGTAAGCATTTTGCTGTACGCTTCCATGATGGCTTTGTGGAAGTACGGATGTCGCATGTAACGCCCATTGACAAAGAAGTACTGCTGGGCTATTTTAGTGGCATTTTCGGGAACGAGCAAAAATCCATGAATCTTAATCAGTTCGGTTTCAACGTTGCAAGACACAAACTTCTCTACATACACGTTCTTTTTTCCACCAAAGATACTTTCAATTCGCTGCTTTTCGGACTGTGGTTTGAGGTCAAAAAGGATTTCGTCGTCCACCACAAACGTAAATTGCACCTCTGGATGCACCAACACGATGCGATAAAACTCCGTCAGCAGGTTACGCAACTCGGTTTGGTTGGATTTGAGGAATTTTCGCCGAACAGGGATGTTGTAAAAAAGGTCTTTTATCTTAAAATTCGTGCCGTCAGGGCAACTGCAAACCTCCTGCTTAACCACCTCCGAACCCGCTATTTCGATGTACGTTCCCACTTGTGCATCGGCTGGTTTGGTGGTCATTTCCACGTGAGCAACCGCACAAATAGACGCCAACGCCTCACCCCGAAAACCCATCGTATGCAAGTCAAAAAGGTCTTTGGCTTGGGTTATTTTGGACGTTGCGTGCCGCTCAAAAGCCATGCGGGCATCTGTTTCGCTCATTCCACGCCCATTATCAATCACTTGCAAAAGCGTTCTACCAGCATCACGAATAATAATTTGAATGCGTGTTGCACCTGCGTCAAGCGAGTTTTCCACCAATTCTTTCAGACACGAAGCTGGACGCTGAATCACTTCACCAGCGGCTATTTGGTTGGCAACACTATCGGGTAATAAGCGAATAATATCCATAATCTACCATTTATAAAACGTAATAAGTCAAAAAAAGTAGCAAAATCAAAAGGGCAACATAAAACACCAGTTTACTTTGGCGTGCTTGCTTTTGACTGCTCATATTTTTTTCGTGCATTTCTCTAAACGTACCACGATGCATATTATGCCGTTCTTTGCGTTTCTCTTTTTGTGGGTCATAGTAAATAGGACGATAATCCCACTCTCTTGGTTTATTTACTTTTGGAAATAATATGCTCATTGTGTCTTGTTTTTAAGGTTAATCACCACAAAATAAATATAAAGCCACCTTTTTTACAGATGGCTTTATAGTATCAAAAATATACAAAATTAGTGAAGGATTGCTTGGAAATCGTCATCTTCTGCAAATTTTGCAAATTCAATATCTTTTTTCACTTTTTCTTTGAATTTTACGTCTTTTTCAATAGCGACTTGCAAACCTTCTAACACTAAATCTTTGTCATTTGTTCTGGCACCTATGATGGCTTTGAGATATGCGGTTGTTGCATTAGGACGATCTACAAGTTCCAACGTTTCACGAGCCGCTGCATAATCTTCATTGAGGATATATTGCACCGCTGCACTATTGGAAGGAGTCTCTCCGTATGCTTGTTGTGCTTCTGCATACTCGCCACGTAAGGTATGAATCGTACCTTTAACCGTATTATAATCGCCCGTTGTACCTGCGGATTTACCTAAATAAATCTCTGCCTGTTCAATATCACCAAACACCAATGTTACCAAGGCAAGATTGAAGTTCACGTCTGCATCACCTTCATTGAGTTCAAAGGCTTGAAGGAGGCTACGATTGGCTTCTTCATAATGTCCACGCTCAAACTCAATTTTTCCTATATTATTGAATGCACGATAATCCATCGGATACAATTCGGTCGCTTTGAGGTAATATGCTACTTGCATATCAACGTCTTCAAACAACATTGCACCGTATAACAACTCTTCCACGGTCAACGAATCTGCGTTGGACATGAACAATTCTTTTATTTCGTCATCTGATTTACCAACAATATCCAATGTCAGTTTCAATTTACTTCTTCTCAATGCAGGCAAAATTTCTTCTGCAATTTTCTTGTACACGGCTGCCAAGTTCTTGATTTGTTGTTCGCGTTCTTCGGGGTCGTTGTACATAGAAAGCACACGCAAAACCAACTCTTTATCTTCCAAAGTTGATTGCTCCATACTTTTGCGGAAACCTTCCCAGTCTTCGGCTGTAATCTCGCCTCCGATTTGGGCTTCCAATTTATTCTTGGAAAGTTCTCTGGACATAAAAATTTGCGTATTCTTTTGTCTTTCTGTCGCCAAACGTGTATTCAATTTTTCACTTCCTTCTGGCGAAGCATAACCTGAGATTTCAAATGTATTAACACGTATTTTATCATTCCCTTTTGCATTTTGCAACACCTCCCGAATACGCATAATACCCTGATTTTTGAGTTCAGAATCACGCAAAGTAGACTGTTGAATTAAAAACTTAATATCCGCTTCTTGCATCTCTTGCATTACACGCTGAAATTTATCAGGTGCAAGCACATCTTCTAAATGAGACACTTCAGCCAAATTTTGGGTTACGATTATACCATCAGCAATTTTTACGTCAGGCATTGGCACTTCTTTGCCATTATTCACTGCCTTAAAACGCAAATACAACTCTGACCTTTCCATTTCAGGAACATAATCAAACGAAGCCTCAAGCGTAAACGTTCCACCTTGCTTGAAATATACCACTTCGCCATTTTCTTTGGCTTTTTCACCTACGAACACTTTCGATTCACCCACTGCTTCTCCACTTTCGTATTTCAAAACAGGCGTGATAGTGAGAATACTTTTTTTGCCAAAAGCTTTTACCGGAAAAGTTCCAGCAATTTCACAATCCACTTTATTTCCAACTAACACAAGTGGATTCGGATTAACTCCAATACCTTCTGGCTGCTTTATATTGCCATTACAAGAGATACAAACTAAGCCAACAAAGAGTACTAATAACAGAAATAAATTCTTTTTCATATATTGTTAATAAAAAATTTTACACATTTCTTTGCGAAAATAAATAAAATCAAAGAAATAAACAAAAAAAATATACATAATTATTTTTTTCAAAACTTCGAACTTGTGTCCTCTGCAAATGCCACTCTGCGTGTGTATTTAACTATAAAAATTAAAATCTTTTTGGGGAATTATGCTTCATTTTGTGTTAAGCCTTTGATTGATTTTATACTTTTTGCTGAAAAATGGGTTGCCAAAAACGTTCCAATCAGTCATTCCATTTCAGCAACACAATATGCTATTCTGTTTTTTTGCACTTAAATAGGTGGCAATCTTGAAGATGTATCCCGCTTTCACTCCGAAAATTCCATCAAATATGCCTTGATGAAGTCGTCAATATCACCGTCCATAACCGCTCCCACGTTCGATGTTTGATAGTTGGTTCGATGGTCTTTGACGCGTCTATCATCAAACACATACGACCTGATTTGGCTTCCCCACTCTATCTTTTTCTTGCTCGCCTCAATCGCATTAGTCGTTTGACGACGTTTCTCCAATTCCAATTCGTACAACTGACTCCGCAAGTGTCGCATTGCGTTTTCGCGGTTCTTGGGTTGGTCGCGTGTCTCGGTATTTTCTATCACAATCTCGTCCTCTTGGTTCGTGAGCGGATTGATGAATTTATAATGCAATCGCACTCCCGACTCCACTTTATTGACGTTTTGTCCACCCGCACCACTTGACCGAAACGTATCCCAACTGATGTTCGCGGGGTTCACCTCCACCTCAATCGTATCGTCCACCAACGGCACCACAAACACGCTCGCAAAGCTCGTCATCCGCTTCCCTTGTGCATTATACGGGCTTACACGCACTAAGCGATGCACACCATTTTCACTCTTCAAAAAACCATACGCCATATCGCCCTCGATGTCGAAAGTTACCGTTTTGATACCTGCCGTATCGCCCTCTTGGAAGTTGGAAATCGTTACTCTATAGTTGTGTTTCTCGCAATATCGTTGATACATTCGCATAAGCATCTCTGCCCAATCCTGTGCCTCCGTTCCACCTGCTCCAGACACAATTTTGAGTACCGCTGGCAGTGAGTCTTCTTCTCGGCGAAGCATGTTCTTCATCTCCAAATCCTCCACTTCTTTGTAGGCTTTTGCGAAGATATTATCCATTTCCTCCTCACTAATCAACTCATCTTTGACAAAATCCACCGACAGCAAGACCTCCTGCACAAATTTTTCGGCATTCTCGTAGCCTTCAATCCATTTTTTGATACCCTTCACTTTTCGCATTTGGTCTTCGGCACGCTTTTGGTCTTGCCAAAAAGTGGGGTCTTGCGTGTGCAATTCCTCCTCTTGCAAGGTCATTCGCTTCTCCTCAATGGCCAAACATTGGTACAAACGCTCCAAACGGCTTTGTAAATCTTTTATTTGTTCTGCGGTTACCATATCTAATTCAAATCATATCCATAATGTTTCAGGCGTGCCACATTCGAACGCCAATTCGGGTCAACCTTCACAAAAAGTTGCAAATAGACGGGTTTTTCAAAAAACGCCTCAATATCTTTGCGTGCTAACGTTCCTATTTTTTTGAGTGCCAAGCCATTTTTGCCAATGATAATGCCCTTTTGTGAATCACGCTCGCAATAAATCGTTGCCGAGATATGCAAGCAAACGCGATTTTTATGTTTAAATTGCTTATTATCAACATTTTGCGTTGTTTCCGCAAGCGGTTTTTCCTTAAAACTATCCACTTCCACTTCCACCGAATACGGCACTTCTTTTTGGTAATTCAGCAAAATTTTTTCGCGGATTATTTCGGTAACAAAAAAGCGGGCAGGCTTGTCTGTGAGTTGGTCTTTCGGGAAAAACGGCTCACTTTCGGGCAAATTGTCCTTAATCTGTTTGAACAAAACCTCGATTCCAAATTTATTCAGTGCTGAAATGGGTAAAATAATCGCCGTAGGCAGTTCTTGGTGCCAATAATCGTACAGTTTTTCCAACGTTTCGGGCGTAATCAAATCAATTTTATTGATGATAACGATGATTTTGGCTTGCTTCTGTGTTTGCTCAAAACGCTTTATTTTACTCAAAAAATCGCCATTTTTGTCGGGATTATCTTGCCCATCCGTAACATAAAGCAAAATATCCGCATCAAGCAATGCCGACAACGAAAATTCCAGCATTTTTTCCTGCAAACGATACGTAGAGTGGAGCAAACCTGGCGTATCCGAATAAACAATCTGAAAATCTTCGCCATTGACGATGCCCATAATGCGATGCCGAGTCGTTTGGGCTTTGGAAGTAATAATAGACAAATGCTCCCCTACAAGAGCATTCATCAGAGTTGACTTTCCCACGTTGGGATTGCCGATAATGTTCACAAAACCCGCTTTGTGCATATCCTGTTATTTTGCAAAAGAAATCGAACGCGTTTCACGGATAACGGTTATACGCACTTGACCAGGATACGTGAGTTCGTTTTGGATTTTATTCGCCAAATCAAATGACAAAACTTCTGAATCTTTGTCCGATATTTTGTCTGCACTCACAATCACTCGCAATTCTCGTCCCGCTTGCAAAGCATACGTCTTACGAACACCTGGATACGAAAGTGCCAAATCTTCCAAATCTTTCAAACGCTTGATATACGCCTCCACAATCTCACGGCGAGCACCCGGACGAGCACCCGAAATAGCGTCGCACGACTGTACGATAGGTGCGATTGGAGTCGTCATTTCAATTTCGTCGTGGTGAGCACCAACGGCATTGCAAATATCTGGTTTTTCGCCATATTTCTCGCAAAGATTTTTTCCAACCAAAGCGTGTGGCATCTCCAAATCTTCGTCATACACTTTTCCAATATCGTGCAACAGACCTGCACGACGAGCACTTTTTGCATTCAAACCTAACTCAGAAGCCATTGTGGCACACAAATTAGCCGTCTCGCGAGCGTGCATAAGCAAGTTTTGACCATACGAAGAACGGTACTTCATGCGTCCAACCATACGTACCAATTCGGGATGTAAACCATGCACACCCAAGTCAATAGTGGTACGTTTACCTACCTCGATGATTTCATCTTCCACCTGTTTTTTGACTTTGGCAACCACCTCTTCAATGCGACTCGGATGGATACGACCATCTTGCACCAAATTATGCAGTGCCAAGCGGGCAATTTCCCGACGAACAGGGTCAAAAGCGGAAAGAGTGATACATTCTGGCGTATCATCAACGATGATTTCCACGCCCGTACATGCCTCCAACGTGCGGATATTTCGTCCTTCACGCCCGATAATACGTCCTTTCACCTCGTCATTATCAATATGAAAAACGCTCACTGCATTTTCCACAGCCGTCTCCGAAGCCAAACGCTGGATGGATTGAATGATGATTTTTTTCGCTTCTTTGGTTGCATTCATGCGTGCCTCGTCCATCACATCGTTGATGTATGCCATCGCAGAGGTTTTTGCCTCATCTTTCATCGACTCCATCAACTGCTTGTGTGCCTCTTCGGCAGACATTCCCGACACGTCTTCCAACCGCTGCAACACTTGACGTTGCAACTTTTCAACTTCTTCCGTTCTGTTGTTCAACGCATTCCGTTTTTGCTCAATTTGTTGGCGGTCTTGTTGCAATTCATTTTGTTGTTTTTGCAACTCGGCTTGCTTACTACTGAGTTGTTGTTCGTGCTGTTTATTGCGTTGATAGGCTTGTTGAAGCTTCTGTTCTTGTTGGCGAAGATTTTTCTCTTTTTCTTCCTTCATAGCCATAAATTTTTCTTTGGCTTCCAACAACTTATTTTTCTTAATTAATTCGCCATCTTCCTCTGCTTTTTTGATTATTCCATTTTTATGAAAACGCAAAATCACATAAGATATAGCAACGCCTGCAATAAAGGCGATAATCACAAATAGTATGTCCATATATTATCATTATTTTGTTATTTGTTCAATTTTTTTATTCAATTCTTTCAATTTTTCATCAATTGGTTCCAAACTTTTTTTTGCCGAAACCGACTTGTAGTTGGTTGCCATCTCTAATGCCACGTACACCCAAATCAACTCGGAAGATGTTTTTGGCATTATATCGGCATAATATTTAAAGCGAGTGTTGAGCAGGCGTGTAGCATCACGATACCACTCTTCTTGTTTTAACTCTATGCTTGCCGAAATGCGGTGCTCACCCAACTGCAAGTTTATATTTATTTTTCCGTCATTCATTATTTTGTTTTTAGCAACTCCAACGCCTTTTCACAACGTGCAATCAAAGCCGTCAAATGCTGTTTGGTCTTTTTTCGTTCTTCTTCGCTGCCGTACATTCCCGACACAAAACGCATCTTTTTATTGTCATTTTCTAATTGAGCAATGAGCGTCTTGGCTTCAAACAGTTCCTGCTGTAATTTTACGTTATAATTGCGTAAGTTTTCTATCTCTTGCAACAGTTGGTTATGACGTGCAATGGCAGCATCAATGTTTTTTTCTATTTGTACTAAACTCTCCATTTTTTAATACTGTGCCGCATCATAAATTTGGTCTGCAATTTCCTCGCCTGCCAATCGCTCAAGGATACAAAACGCAAAATCGCTACTCAAACCAGGCCCTTTGGCAGTAATGATGTTCTTCGATTCCACCACCAAGCCACCCAAGTAACTCTCGCCCAAGTATTTTTCAAAGCCCGGATAACAAACGGCTTGTTTGCCTTTCAAAATGCCGAGATGCCCGAGAATAGAAGGTGCTGCACAAATAGCGGCAATACGTTTATTTTCCGCATTATGTTGCAACAAAACCTTATGCAAAGCCTCCCGCGAGAAGTAATCCACCGCACCACCTGGCAAAATCAACGTTTCGGCATCTTGAAAATCCGTATCCTTAAGTAAACAATCACAAATCACCTGAACCTGATGAGCCCCCATAACCGTCAACTCATCTTCAAGCGACACCAATCTTAAAGCAATGTTTGCCCGACGAAGCAAGTCAATAGTAGTGATTGCTTCAATTTCCTCAAAACCTTTGCCAATAAAAATGTAATTCATATTATTTAAACTTAAATGTATAAGTGATTGTTCCCATTTGGATTTCGGTATTACTCGGGGTAAAAGTGGCACTTTTGGCTGCTGCCAAGGCGATATTCCTCGTACGCACACCCGAAACCGTCGTTCCACTACCCACCGAGGCACTAATTACTTTGCCTTGACTATCTACCTGCACATTCACCACCACTCGCCCTTCTTGGTCGAAGTTGGAAGAAGGTGGTGGTAATTTGCGGATATTGCGTCCTGCCAAGCTCCAATTGATACCTCCAACACTCCCCTTGCCTACTGGATTTCCGCGTTGTTTATCACCGCTCGTCTCTGTGCTGCCAACACCATCTGCCGCATTGTCATTTGCAAAGAGTGAACCTAATGCATTCGCTCTATCTATGGCATTCTGCTCATTGATTCGTTGTTGTTCTAAGGCACGTTCTCTCGCCTCTTGTTCTTCTTGTCTGCGTTTTTCTAAATCTTCTTGCGGTTTTGCTGGTTCTTGTTCTTGCTTTTTATCTCGCTTTTTCAGTATCTCTGACGGGTCTTCCTGCACCAATAAATCATCGTCCTCAAATATATTTTGTGTCTGCTCGAAGTTGCTTCGTGTTGGCAGATTAAAGCCTTGCGATGCTGGCAGTGCTTCACCTTCTTCAGCGTCTCCAAAAGCCACTTCGATGCCTTCATCTTCCTGCACTTGCACATCAATCACAAAAAACCACAACAAAACGAACACACCACTTGTTATAAGCAATGTAATCAAGAATGCAAGGAACGAATCACGGCGATTGTTTTTCTTCTCCTCTTTTTGTATTTGATTAGCGTTTACCGACATTTTTCGTTGCTATAACTAATTTCATATTATGTTCGTTGGCAATATCCAACACGCGTACCACCTCTTTGTAGGGAATATCTTCATCCGCATGCAAAGCCACATACATCGTTGAATCCTGCTGTTGTATGCTTTCCAAATATGCCTCCAAAGCGTTGACGTCTATTTTTATTGGCTTTTCCTTACCCAAAGCCACGTAGTATTGCCCCAAATTATCAATCGAAACTTTTGCCACCACCTTTTTGGTATTTCGATTAGCGTGTGCCTGTGGCAGATTGATTTTGATGTCGTTTGGCGAAGACATCGTACTTGCCATCACAAAAAAGAGCAATAGCAAGAAAATCAAGTCCGTCATAGACGACATTGCAAAAGTGGCAGAAACTAAGTTTTTTCGTTTTAATCCCATAACTTAAGCGGGTTCATTTAACAAATCCATAAATTCCATTGTGCGTGCTTCAAGAATTTGAACGGCACTGCTCACCCGTGCAACGAGTATATTGTAGGCAAACATCACGATAATACCCACAATCAGACCACCAATCGTGGTTACCATGGCTTGATACATACCTTCGCTCAACGCTGCCATTTCAATCACTCCTGAAGCCGTTTGCGACATATTGAAGAACGTTTGCACCATACCCAAAACCGTTCCCAAAAAGCCTAACATCGGTGCTCCACCAGCGATAGTTGCCAATATCACAAGTCCTTTTTCCAACTTACCGACCTCAATGTTACCCGCATTTTCAATGGCGATTTGCACGTCTTGCATCGGTCTGCCAATACGCAAAATACCTTTTTCAATCATGCGAGAAGCGGGTGTATTGGTTACTTTGCAGAGGTTGATTGCCGAATCCACTTTGCCCGAATGGATGTAATCTTTAATCTTATCCATAAAGGTTTTATCGGTTTTTGTGGCACGATTCACAATCAAAATACGTTTGAAGAACAAGTAAAACGCCCAAACAAAAAGGAATAACAAAACGGCCATAATCCAACCGCCATAACTCGCCATTTGGAGGAGGTTAATTGACTCTTGCTCCATCTCAGCCACTGCTGCAGCCTCGTCTAAAAAGTTTTCAGTTTCTATTTGTAAAAAAATCATCTTATATTTTATTTTTGTTTATAATCAAATTAAACAGTTTTTATAGGCTTTAATCGTTTGTTCCAAGCCCAAATAAAGTGCATCACTAATGAGTGCGTGCCCGATAGAAACCTCCGCAATAAACGGGATTTTTTCCAATAAATAGTGCAAGTTCGTGCGATTCAAATCGTGTCCTGCATTGATGCCCAAACCCAACGAATGTGCCACGTTTGCTGCCACCACATACTTCTCAATAGCCTGCTCTTTGTCGCCCGACTCGTACTGCTCGCTATACGGTCCCGTGTACAACTCCACCCTATCGGCTCCCACTTTTTTCGCTCCTTCTACCATCTTTTCATCGGGGTCTACGAACAAACTGACACGAATGCCGTTGGTTTTCAGCATCGCTACGACTTCACTCAAAAAAGCCGCATTGGCAACCGTATCCCAACCGTGATTGCTCGTAAGTTGTTCGGGAGAATCGGGAACCAAGGTTACCTGTGCAGGTTTGACCAGCAGAACCAAGTCCAAAAACGCTTTGGCAGGATACCCTTCGATGTTCAGTTCGGTGGTCAGCAAAGGCTTTAAATCCAACACATCTTGATGGCGAATATGCCTCTCGTCAGGGCGTGGATGCACGGTTATGCCATCTGCACCAAACTTTTCGCAAGCCTTCGCAAAAGCCAATAAATCGGGCAAATTTCCACCCCGAGAATTGCGTAGAGTTGCTACTTTATTTATATTTACACTGAGTTTTGTCAACTTTTTTCACTATTTCTCGCAAAAATAATAAATTTTATACAAAATTACAAAAGAAAAGTATCGATTTTTTACAACTATGCCAAAATGGCAGTAATTGTAGAGTGGCACACAGTTTGACTTAATCAGAGTGATTGTGCGTTGAAAAAGACGCAGAAAAAAAGCATATTAACTTATTAAAATTGAAATAATTATGGCAAAGATTATTGGTATAGATTTAGGAACCACGAACTCGTGTGTTGCTGTGATGGAAGGTAACGAACCGATAGTAATTCCTAATTCGGAAGGTAAAAGAACGACTCCTTCGGTGGTTGGATTTGTTGAAGGAGGTGAACGTAAAGTGGGCGACCCTGCCAAAAGACAGGCTATCACGAATCCACAAAAGACGGTTTATTCTATCAAACGCTTCATGGGCGAGACCTACGACCGTTTGGACAAAGAGATTGCACGCGTGCCTTATAAAGTGGCAAAAGGCGACAACAACACGCCCCGTGTGGACATTGACGGACGTTTGTACACGCCACAAGAAATCTCCGCTATCATCTTGCAAAAGATGAAAAAAACGGCGGAAGATTATCTTGGCACCGAAGTCAAAGAGGCTGTCATCACCGTTCCAGCTTATTTTAACGACAGTCAGCGTCAAGCCACGAAGGAAGCAGGCGAAATTGCAGGTTTGAATGTAAGACGAATCGTCAACGAACCTACTGCAGCGGCTTTGGCGTATGGTTTGGATAAGTCCAACAAGGATATGAAAATTGTCGTTTTTGACTGCGGTGGTGGTACGCACGATGTGTCCGTTTTGGAGTTGGGCGACGGCGTTTTTGAGGTAAAAGCAACGGCTGGCGACACGCACCTTGGTGGTGATGATTTTGACCACCGAATCATTGAATGGTTGGTGCAAGAATTTAAAAATGATAACGCTGGAGCCGATTTATCCAAAGACCCGATGGCAATGCAACGACTCAAAGAAGCAGCCGAGAAAGCCAAGATTGAACTTTCAAACACTACTTCTACGGAGATTAACTTGCCGTACATCATGCCTGTGGATAACGTGCCTACCCACTTGGTTAAGACCCTCACGAGGGCTAAATTTGAGCAGGTGATTGATGACTTGGTTCAGAAAACGATAGAACCTTGCAAGACGGCTCTGAATAGTGCAGGCTTGACTACTTCGCAAATTGACGAAATCATCTTGGTCGGTGGTTCGACTCGTATCCCTGCCATCCAAGAAGCTGTGCAAAAATTCTTCGGCAAAGCACCTTCAAAGGGCGTTAATCCTGATGAAGTGGTGGCTATTGGAGCGGCTATTCAAGGTGGTGTTTTGACGGGCGAAGTGAAAGATGTGTTGTTGCTTGACGTTACGCCATTGAGTTTAGGTATTGAGACGATGGGTGGTGTGATGACGAAGATGATTGAAGCCAACACGACCATTCCGACCAAGAAACAGGAGATTTTCTCTACGGCAGCCGACAATCAACCGTCTGTGGAGATACGTGTGTTGCAAGGTGAACGCCCGATGGCGAACCAAAATAAACAAATTGGAATCTTCCATTTGGACGGCATTATGCCCGCTCCCAGAGGCGTTCCACAGATTGAGGTTACGTTTGATATTGACGCGAACGGTATTTTGAACGTTTCGGCGAAGGATAAAGCAACGGGCAAGGAACAACAAATACGTATTGAGGCTTCAAGTGGTTTGTCGGACGAAGAAATCAAGCGTATGAAAGCCGAGGCAGAAGCCAACGCAGAAGCCGATAAAGCCGAAAAAGAGAAGATAGATAAACTCAATAAAGCCGATGCGACAATCTTCCAAACGGAGAAGCAACTCAAAGAGGTGGGCGACAAGATTCCTGCGGACAAGAAAGCACCGATTGAAGCGGCTTTGAAGAACTTGAAGGAGGCTTACGAGAAGAAGGATGCGGACGCTTGCGAGCGGTACAACAACGAGTTGATGACTGCCTTCCAAGCCGCAAGCAACGAGATGTACGCGGCACAAAACGCAGCCAACGCACAAGCGGGCAATCCAACGGCGACCAACAACCCGTCCACGGACAACAAAGCCCCCGATGCCGAAGATGTGGATTTTGAGGAAGTGAAGTAAAACAAACTTTTTAGTATAATCAAATGGGTGTAACACAAGATGTTATGCCCTTTTTTATATAAATAAATATCTTTAAAAATTATTTTTACGGCAAACAAACGACACGGAAACCAATGATATTACCACGGTCATCGGGCAATTGGTCGTAACGACTCGCTACACGACAGTAGTTCGCATTGATGCTCCAACCACCACCTCGTAACACACGCTCAAAGCCCGACGAAGGACCAGAAGGATTGTTCGTAG
>JAEEGL011102449.1_pt1 | contig 29343 bp, 25 predicted proteins | sample 9134231 | NCBI WGS metagenome assembly JAEEGL01 (sample SAMN16246548, study PRJNA631951) | gut metagenome | biome: gut microbiome; feature: rumen; material: fiber-attached | host: Bos | place: Iran: Karaj | collected 2018-10 | reverse complement strand
TATATCCCACCGGTACAGGAGCCGGGACCCCAGGTTCCCGAACCGGAAGAGGATGAGGACGAGGATGATGACTGGGATGATGAGGATCCCGAGGAAGATTCCGGGTCTGAAATGTACAGAAAGCGTCTCAGACGGTTGATCCGAAACCTTTCGATCATCGCGGCATGTACTTTGGTCGTTGTCTGCCTGATCGTATTTGCGGTCTTCAATCATATGCGCAATGCACAGAAAAACAAGAAGAAACAAAACGCGGCCGAATCCGCGAGCGAGGTCGCTCCGGAAGAGGTCTATGAGGGTGCGGAAGTCGTCGGTGTCATCGAGCAGATCGATGGCGTGAACGGCAAAGTCACTGTTTATTCAGCACTGACGGAATCCACTACGGATTTCGACCTCAGCCTTGCCGAAAAGATCACGGACCAGTATGGAACCGAAATCGCCGTCAGCAATCTGCACCGCGGCCAGATCGTGGATGTCCAGTTCAATGCGGCGAACGGGAAGATCGATCTGTTCCGTCTGACGGCTGAAGCCTCAGAATTGACCAATGCGTACGGCGCTGTGATCGAGGATCATGTGCTGACGGTTTCCGGTGTCGCCTATTCCATCGATGAGCATGTGGTCTGCCTGTATCAGGGCGAGGATTTTGGGATCCAGAATCTGACGCAGCAACAGGTATTTACGGCTAAGATCCTGGACGGCCACATCTATACGATCTATGTTACATACAATACGGGTCAGTTGGAGCTGAAGAATATCAGCAGTTATGTGGGCGGCATGCTGACCGTTACGTCCGCGACCGGAGCGAAAAGCACGGTACAGGACGTCTCTTCCATCATGGGTCCGGTCGACGTGCTTGAGGGCCTGAACACGGTCACGATCACGAAAAACGGTTCCACACTGTACACCGCGAAGGTCTTCATCGTCGGCGGAGAGGTGCGCACACTGAACCTGCCGGAATCTTCTGAACGCACCGGAGCGGTCAAACTGGTCGCTGATCCGGAGTCTGCCAGCATCACCATCGATGGTGCTTCTTATGTGGCGGGTGAGACCATCGAGCTTGCGTATGGCGAGCATCAGTTGGTCGCGACCGCGCCTGGATATAGTGATTATACGAAGGATATCACGGTCGGACAGCCGTATCAGCGCGTTTTGATCCAGATGGTCAATAGTACGACTTCTGTTTCCATCACGTCCGCCGTGTCCGGATCCGCTGTTTATATCGATGGTTCCTACTATGGTACTGCACCGCTGCGTGCTTCGTTGTATCCGGGAACCTACAGTATCACATTGGTCACGCCGGGATACTACGATGTGACCATGAAGGTCACGGTCACCGGCGGTACGCTGGAGCAGGTCGTCTATTTCTCCGAGTTCTATCCAGAAGAAAAAGAAGAGAGCAGCGAGCCGGAATCCTCCAGCAGTGAGCCGGAATCTTCCAGTGAATCGGAGTCCAGCAGTGAGTCGGAGTCTTCCAGTGAGTCGGAATCTTCCAGCGAGCCGGAGTCCAGCAGTGAACCGGAGTCCAGCAGTGAACCGGAGTCCAGCAGTGAATCAGAGTCCAGCAGTGAAAGCATCCCGGACGAACCGGAACCCGATCCTTCTGAAGAGACGGGTGAATAACGACAGACATCCTGCGAGGACTGAAATACGCCGCGCGCAAAAGAGGAGGCTGGAGAACTCGTCGAGATCCTGCAAAGACGTTATTGACGTGTTCCGTTGATCCATCATGAATCATTTTCAAGAAAAACAGGAATACAGCCGGGGCTATGCCAAGATCAATCTGACACTGGACGTCGGGCCTAAACGCGAGGATGGGTTCCACGAGGTCAGCATGATCATGCAATCCATCCGTCTTTGGGATGACGTGTGGCTCACGCGTACCGAGGGTGACGAGGTCACCATGGAGTGCAACATCCCTTTTCTCGGCGCGGATGACCGCAACATCGCGTATCGTGCCGCCATCCTTATGAGAGAGCGGTTCGGTCTGGATGGAGGCCTGCATATCCGCATGGAGAAACGCATCCCCATCGCGGCGGGACTGGCCGGCGGCAGTGCTGATACGGCTGCCGTGATCAAAGGCATGAACCGCCTGTACGGCCTGGGGCTGAAGACCAATCAGCTGATGCAGATCGGCCAGGAACTGGGGTCCGACGTGCCATTCTGCATCGTCGGAGGCACATGTTTTGCCCGCGGCCGCGGAGAGGTCATACAAAGGCTGAAAGTGCCCATGCCCTTCGCTTATGTGATACTGGTCAAACCGCCCTTCGGTATTTCTACACCCTGGTCCTATCAAATGTTCGATCAGCAGATCATTACCCGGCGCCCGGATGAACAGGCCATGGAACAAGCCATCGCGGCCGGGGACCTGGATGCGGTCGGCAGGGAAATGGTCAATCTTCTGGAACCGGCAGCGTTGGAAAAGTTTCCGATCCTGGTCTGGCTGAAAGAGCGCCTGCGCAGTCATGGTGCACAAGGGGTCATGATGAGTGGAAGCGGGCCAACAGTGTATGCCTTGTTCCGGGAGAAGAAGACAGCAGTCGAGGCACTCAAGGACTTGCGCAGCATCTGTCCGAAACGATATCAGGTACTGTTTTCCCAGATCCTGAACCGATGAAATGATAAGATCAAGTGCTCCTCATCGATCAGAGGGGCACTTTGTATTATGTTGGTAATTTGAAAACAATATGATATAAACATAATAAAGAACTTCTGATGAAAAGTTCTGATCAGACTAAAAGGAGAATTGATTTATGAAACGTATTACCACGTTCACATTAGTGACCCTTCTTATGCTTGCTGTGCTTGCAGGCTGCAACAAGAGTTCCAGTGCTGCCGGCACCTATATCGTCAAAACGATCGGCGGACAGACTGTCGAAGAAGCTTTCACAGAAATGTTGGAACAATATGGTGACGGCACGACTTTGGATGATCTTCTCGCCATGTTCGGCATGAAATCGATCGACGAGTTCATGATCCTCGAACTGAAGGAGGACGGTACTGCTGTCATGAAACTGGCGGGAGAAGATGATGAGTCCGGTACTTGGAAAGAAGAGGGTGACAAAGTCACCATCACATACGATGACGAGCCAACCGTATTCACCCGCAAAGGAAATGAACTTTCTTATCAGGCAGACGGACAGGACTATGTCTTCATAAAGAAATAAACGGTTTTCAGATCATGAGGAGTTGTTCCATCGAACAGCTCCTTTTTTATTGCGGATATGGCACAGTTATGTTATAATAACTCTGTATGCACATTGCGAAACACCAAAGGTTTCGGGATAAGGAGGAGACATGAAGATCATCAAAAGACCAGTCGTTCTGATGGCTGAAGAAAAGGCGGAGTGGCTGGAACACATCGCACGTCTGGGTGATCCGGAGAAGGTCTTCTTCATGGATATCGAGACCACGGGTTTCAGCCGTACCTACGACAGCGTGTATCTGACAGGATTCCTGTATTATGAGGGCGGTCAGTTCTTTTTGGAGCAGCATCTGGCCTCTGATCTGCGGGATGAACCCGAGATCATCGATGCGTTCTGCGGCCGTCTCAGCGATGCGGACCGGGTCGTGACGTTCAATGGGGATATGTTCGATTTTCCCTTCATGGAGAGCCGTCGGAAGATGATGCATAGCACGGCGCCGTGGCCTACGGTGGAGTCCGTCGATCTGCTGCGCAGATACCGCCCCTATCAGACCCTTTTCGGATGGGAGAACTGCCGTCTGAAGACCATCGAGCGTGCGATCGGTGTCGATCGGGAGGACGTGTTCAGTGGAGGAGAATTGATCGAAGTCTTCGAAACGTACGCGCTGCAGCAGGATCCGGATCTGGAAAAGGTCCTGCTTCTGCATAATTATGAGGATATCCTCAATATCCCGCGTCTGCTGCGGATCGATGCTTTTCTGGATCGGTTGCAGAAAACGGCAGTGGAAGAGATGTCCGTCTGCGGGACCGGCGTGGACACGCTGAAACTGCGAATCGTGCTGGCGGAGGCGCTGCCTCTGTCTTTGGAGACGGATCTGCCTCTGGATAAAAAAGGGACCGACGTGCTGCACTTCAGGACCGAGGCCTTCAGCCCGGTATTGTTCCTGACGGTCCCGGTGATGCATCGCCTGCTGTTCCATTATCTGTCGGATCCGGAGCAGTATTATTATCTGCCTGAATCAGACTCCATCATCCACAAGTCCCTGGCTGATACGTTGGGACCTGTAAAAAAGCGAAAAGCAACGGCTAAAAACTGCCGTATCCCCAAGGAGGGCGACTTCCTGCCTGGACGGATGGAGCAGGAAGGCCTGCACACGTTCCGGACCGAGAAGAAGGAACCGGTCGTGTATTATGACAAAGAAGAATTTACACACTGGCTGGAGACCTGCTGCATAGAACAAAAGACCGGCTTCCTGCGCAGTGTATTACAACTATAGAAAGAGACGTATATGACGATCGACATGACACGCCCGGCGCCCGAAAAAGAGCCGGAGCGGCAGTATCATTTTATGGACCTGCTCAAGGAGGCACTGGAGCAGGAGCAAACAGAGTCTGGTAAGACCCGTACCTACAGCATCACCACCATGGGCTGTCAGATGAACGCCCGTGATTCTGAAAAACTGCGGGGGATCCTGGAGTATATCGGATACCGTGAAGCCACGAGAGAAAAAGATGCGGATCTGGTCATCTACAACACCTGCTGCGTCCGGGAAAACGCGGAGCAGAAGGTATATGGCAAGCTGGGCTATCTGAAGGGGTTCAAAAAGCAGAATCCGAATCTGAAGATCTGTCTGTGCGGCTGCATGATGCAGGAGGACGCGGTGCTGGAGAAGATCCAGAAATCTTATCCGCAGGTGGACTTGATCTTCGGCACGCATAATATCTACAAATTCGCGGAATTGCTGGCGACCATGGAAGAAAGCGGCAGCCGCATCATCGATATCTGGCAGGCACATGGTGAGATCGTGGAGGACCTGCCCTCGCTGCGCAAATTCGGTTTCAAGGCATCGGTCAATATCATGTTCGGATGCGACAATTTCTGCACATACTGCATCGTTCCCTATGTACGCGGGCGGGAGCGCAGCCGGAAGCCTGAAGAGATCCTCAAGGAGATCCGGGACCTGGCGGCGGACGGTGTCAAGGAGATCCAGCTGCTGGGGCAGAATGTCAATTCCTATGGCCGCGGCCTGGAGGAACCTATCACCTTTGCAGAACTGTTATACAAGATTGCTGAGATCGAGGGGATCGAGCGGATCCGCTTCATGACGTCCCATCCGAAGGATCTCTCTGATGATCTGATCCAGGCCATGCGGGACATTCCGCAGCTGATGCCGCACTTTCATCTGCCGCTGCAGTCCGGCAGTTCGGAACTGCTGCACCGCATGAACCGGCATTATGATAAAGCGCGGTATCTGGAACGGGCGGAAGCATTGCAGGCCGCCGTGCCCGGCATATCTCTGACGACCGACATCATCGTAGGCTTCCCAGGCGAGACCGAGGAGGATTTTGAAGAAACGCTGGACGTCGTACGGAAGGTCGGCTTTGACAGCGCCTTCACATTCATATACTCACCCCGCATCGGAACACCGGCCGCCGTCATGGAACAGGTGCCGGAGGAAGTGACCAAGCCGCGGTTCGACAGGCTGCTCAAAGTGCTGGAAGAAGTCATCGAGGAAAACAACCAAAAGCGTCTGCATCAGACCTATCACGTCCTTGCAGAAAGCGTCAGTAAAAACGGTATGCTGACCGGCCGCACCGAGACCAACCAACTGGTGCACTTCGAAGCGCCGGAATGCATGATCGGGCAGATCGTACCGGTCACGCTGGACGAATCCAAGATCTATTATTTCATCGGACATTTAGAAAGAACATGCATCATCGCATGATTGCAGAAAGATGATGTATGAGATGCATGAAAAATCGCTTTCAGCGATTTCGAAAGCATTCTGAAAGGGATATACTATGGCGGGTAAACTTACACCCATGATGGACCAGTATCTGGAGGTCAAACAACAAAATCCGGATTGTCTGCTGTTCTTCCGCCTGGGTGATTTTTACGAAATGTTTTTCGAGGACGCGGTCACGACATCCAGGGAACTGGAACTTACTCTGACGTCCCGCAGCTGCGGCCAGGATGAAAAAGCGCCTATGTGCGGAGTGCCATATCATGCTGCGGAGACCTATATCCAGCGCCTGGTCCAGAAGGGTTACAAGGTCGCGATCTGCGAGCAGATGGAGGATCCTCGGCTGGCCAAAGGCTTGGTCAAGCGGGAGATCACCCGCATCGTGACGCCGGGCACCACCATGAACCCGGAGAACGCGGATCAGGATCAGAACCACTACATCCTTGCGGTCAACCGTATCGAGGATGAGATCGGTATTGCGGTCTGCGATGTGACGACGGGTGCGTTCATGGTCACGGAATTCAGTGAGGAAGAGCGTTTCATGGATGAGATGGCCAAGTTCCGGCCGCAGGAGATCCTGGTCAACGCGGATCTGCTGGGGCTCGCCGGCCTCAACTTCGAGGAAATGAAGCGCCTGTACGATATCTATATCAACGCCTATGAGCCCTATCATTTCCAACTGGAACGCTGCAAGGAGCAGATCCTGAACCATTTTAAGGTTTTATCGCTGGAAGGGCTGGGCCTTGGCGAAATGCCGCTGGCTGTCACGGCTGCCGGGGCTTTACTGGAGTACCTGCTGGATACGCAAAAGCGTGATCTGACGCACATCAGCCGCATCGATATCTATTCCGTGCAGCAGTTCATGATGCTGGATGCGTCGACAAGACGCAATCTGGAGCTGACAGAGACCATGCGGGACAAAAGCCGCCGAGGGTCGCTGCTCTGGGTACTGGATCATACCCATACGGCCATGGGCGGCCGTATGCTGCGCCGCTGGTTGGAACAGCCTCTGATCGAAGAGAAGGCTATCCAGGAGCGTCTGGACTGTGTCGAGGCCGTGGCGAACGATCCTATGCTCAGTGAGGAACTGAAGGAAGCCCTGGACGGAGTCTATGACATGGAACGGCTCATGGGCCGTGTCTGTTATGGATCTGCCGGTGCCCGGGATCTCATTGCTCTTAAGAATTCATTGGGCTGTCTGCCTGTGATCAAAGAGCTGCTGAAAGATCTGCCGGCCGATCGGTTTGCGGCCTTAGGCAGAGACATGGACACGCTGTCGGATCTTTTCGACCTGTTGGAAGCGTCCATCTACGAGGAACCGCCGATCACGCTGCGGGAAGGACATCTGATCAAGTCCGGATACAATGAGACGGTGGATACCCTGCGCAGCGCATCCACGGAAGGCAAAACCTGGCTCATGGATCTGGAGCAGAAGGAGAAGGAAGCCACTGGCATCAAAAACCTCAGGGTAGGTTACAACCGTGTTTTCGGGTATTATATCGAAGTCAGCAAGGGCAATATGCCTCTGGTCCCGGATCGCTATATCCGCAAACAGACCCTGGCCAACGGGGAACGGTATATCACTGAAGAACTGAAGAAGATCGAGGATACGCTGCTCGGCGCGCAGGACAAGGTCGTGGAGCTGGAATATCAGCTGTTCACAGAGATCCGCAGCCGTGTGGCCGGTGAACTGGTACGGATCCAGAGGACGGCGGATGAAGTAGCCGCTGTGGACGCGCTCCGTTCCCTGGGCGAGACCGCGTTCCGCAACCAGTATACAAGACCCATAGTGCGGTATTCGATCAAAGAGGGCAAGAATGAGGGCATCCTGCGCATCAAAGAAGGCCGCCATCCGGTGGTGGAAAAGATGCTGGGCGAGGAACCCTTCATCGCGAACGATACCTACCTGGACAACGGCGACGATCGCACGGCCATCATCACCGGCCCCAATATGGCCGGTAAATCCACCTTCATGCGACAGGTCGCAGTGATCCAGCTGATGGCGCAGATCGGTTCTTTCGTGCCGGCGGAGTCGGCGGAATTGTCGATCGTGGACCGCATCTTTACCCGCGTCGGTGCCAGTGACGACCTGGCCGGAGGACAAAGCACCTTCATGGTCGAGATGTCCGAGGTCTCCAACATCCTGCGTCATGCCACATCCCGCAGCCTGCTGATCCTGGACGAGATCGGCCGCGGTACGTCCACCTTCGACGGCCTGTCCATCGCCTGGGCAGTGGCGGAATACATCAGTGACCGTAAGATTATCGGGGCGAAAACGCTCTTTGCGACACACTATCATGAGCTGACCCAGATCGAGGGGCAGCTGGATGGTGTCAAGAACTACTGTGTGACCATCAAAGAAAACGGCGACGACGTCATCTTCCTGCGCAAGATCCTGCGGGGCAGCGGCGATCAGAGCTATGGTATCGAAGTCGCGAAACTGGCGGGTCTTCCCGCGGCTGTCGTGGGCCGTGCGCATGAGATCCTGGACGAACTGCTGGACCAGGATATCGCGAAGCGCGCCGGCCAGATCAAAGCCAAGCGGCGCGGCCGTGCCGAGAGGAAAGAACCTATGGAGGATCAGATGTCCCTGTTCATGCCGCAGGCGCCGGAGGAGAATCCTGCGCTCGCGAAGCTGAAGGAACTGAAGATCCACGAAATGACGCCGATGCAGGCTATGAACGCATTGTATGAACTGCAGCAGGAAGCACTGAAAGAACGGGGGTGAACCTATGTCTGAGATCCGCATGCTGAGCCAGGAAACGATCAATCAGATCGCCGCCGGCGAAGTGATCGAACGACCGGCGTCCATCGTGAAAGAACTGGTAGAGAATGCCATCGATGCCGGTGCGTCCATGATCCATATCGAGATCCGAGAAGGTGGGATCAGCTATATCCGCGTGACGGACAATGGCTCAGGGATCCCTGCCGACCAGATCCGCCTGGCCTTCAAACGACATTCGACCAGCAAGATCCGGGATGCAGAGGATCTGACGAACATCGGGTCATTGGGCTTCCGAGGAGAAGCTTTGGCCAGTATCGCCGCTGTCAGCCGTGTCGAAGTCTTGACACGTACACCTTCTTCGATCACCGGTACCCGCTACGTCATCGAGGGTGGGGAAGAGAAGCGCATGGAGGAGATCGCCGCGCCGGTGGGCACGACCTTCCGTGTGGAGAACCTCTTTTTCAATACACCGGTGCGAAAGAAATTCCTGAAGAAGGAGAACGCGGAGGCATCCGCGGTCAGCGACTATGTACAGCGCATGGTCATGGGCCATCCGGAGATTTCCTTCCGTTTCGTCCGCAATGGGAAAGAGCCATCCATCCACAGCCCCGGCAATAATCAGCTGAAGAACAGTATCTTCGCGGTGTATGGCAAGGACGTGCTGTCCGAGATGATCGAAGTCCGCGCGGACGGGCCTGTGCGCATCCGCGGCTACATCTCCAAACCGCAGCAGACGCGCGCCAGCCGCAATTATGAGAACTATTATCTGAACGGCCGTTATATCCGCAGCAAGATCATCGAGAACGCGATCGATGATGCATATCGGGATTATGTGGTGCCAGGCACCTTCCCGGTCGTGGTCCTGCAGATCGATATGGACCCGGCGGAACTGGATGTCAACGTCCATCCGACCAAGATGCAGGTGCGATTTACCCGGGAACATGATGTGGGGACCGTGCTGTATGAGGTGCTGTTGAGCCGACTGAAAGAACTGGATCTGACGGCCCGGTTGTCCGGTGCCGCGCAGCTGAAGCCCACGGTGGACGAAAGCGCTCCCGCATCTTTTGCGCTTCCGCCGACAGGAGCCGTTTCCATATCTCGGCCGGAAACGCCGGTACAGCCGGAACTGTCTCACCCAACGATACCACAGATAGACTATCGGCAGGAAGAGATCCTGGTACCACAGCCGTCTCCTGTACCACAAGTTTTGAAGGAGCCGGCGGCGCCTTATGAAGCTGAAATACCATCGGAAGCACCGATCCCGCAGGAAATGCGATTGGTCGGACAGCTGTTCCGAACGTTCTGGATCGCGGAACAGGGTGAGACCGCATATCTGATCGATCAGCATGCCGCCCATGAACGCGTATTGTACGATCGATTGAAGGAAAAGTTGTCCAAAGGTGCTTTGGATGCGCAGATCCTGTTGGAGCCTTTGATCGTTACCCTGGCGCCGCAGGCCTATCAGCGTGTCATGGAAGAGAAAGCCGTCTTCGAACGGTTGGGCTATAGTATCGACAGCTTCGGCGAGGATAGCGTGATCATCCGTGAGGTGCCGTATATCTTCAATGGCGGCCTGGGACAGGAGGACTTCCAGACGATGGTAGACCTGCTGCTCGAAGGCACGCGCCGCGTGGATCAGACCGTCCTGATCGACCGCATGGCCACGATCTCCTGCAAAGCCGCGATCAAGGGCAATGACGCAATCTCTTTTGAAGAGATGCAGAGTCTGCTGGAACAGTTGATGGCGTCCCCCAATCCTTACAACTGCCCGCACGGCCGTCCGACCATGCTGACCATGACCCATCAGGAACTGGACCATCGGTTTAAACGGTCTTAGGAGCAGGTCATGGAAAAGCAGAAGTTGTTGGTGATTGCTGGTCCTACCGCCTCGGGCAAATCTTCTCTGGCGGTCCAACTGGCGAAACGGTGGAACGGCGAGGTCATTTCAGCCGATTCCATGCAGGTCTACCGCCGGATGGATATCGGTACAGCCAAAGTGACCCGGGAAGAAACGGAAGGAGTCCCACATCACCTGATCGATGTGCTGGAGCCGACGGAGGAGTGGAACGTGGCCATGTTCCAGGAACAGGCCGGAGCGGCGATCCGGGATATCGCGTCCCGCGGCAGGCTGCCGATCCTCTGCGGCGGCACCGGCTTCTATCTGCACGCGTTGTTATATGATACACAATTTGAGGAAGAGCCGGAACAGCGGGAGATCCGTCAGCAGTTGGAAGCGCGGATGCGGACCGAGGGACCGGAAACGATGCATGAAGCGCTGCGTGCGGTCGATCCGGAAGCAGCCGAAAGCATCCATCCCCATAACGAAAAGCGTGTCATACGTGCGCTGGAGTATTATCAGATCCATGGCACGCCCATCAGCCGGCATAACCAGGAAATGCGGCAGAAAGAGTCGCCGTACGATCTTTGCTGTCTGGCCTTGTCCATGGACCGCCAGCGGCTTTACGACCGCATCGACCTGCGTGTGGATCAGATGATCGAGCAGGGACTGGTCGAGGAAGTGCGGGCATTGGTCGCGGAAGGCCTTTCTGCTGGAATGACGGCGATGCAGGGCTTAGGGTATAAGGAGATCCTGCCCTATCTGGAAGGCCGTTGTACCCTGGAGGAAGCGGTGCGGATCCTGAAGCGCGATACCCGTCATTTTGCCAAGCGCCAGCTGACCTGGCTGCGGGCGGAGAAGGACATGCGATGGATCGACGCGGGGCAGGGACCGGAGGAACTGCTGCGGCAGGCAGAGGACCAGATTCGCCTGGTTTATGGCAAATAAAGCTTGAAAATACAGACGAAATCAAGTACAATCGACTATATATAGATATATAAGCACTATAGGAGGTTAACATGAACAAACAAATCAATCTCCAGGATACATTCCTGAACATCCTGCGCAAAGAGCGCAGTGAGGTGACCATCATCCTGACGAACGGTTATCAGCAGAAGGGTGTCATCAAAGGATACGACAATTTCGTAGTCATGCTGGATTCTGACAGCAAGCAGATGATGATCTACAAACACGCGATCTCCACGATCGTGCCGCTTCGGCCGGTATCTTTCAATACCATCCGGGAGGAGCAGGAATAAAAGCAGCAATCCACAGGGCCGACGCATAGAGGCTTCTGTGGATTGTTCGGGTTTATGGAAATGAGGACAGGTATGTCATATATAGAATCTTTGCAGCGGATGGGCATCTCCAAAGAGGCCGCATCCTTCTGTTTCGGTGCGGAAGAACGGCTGGCGGAGCGCTTCCGCGAGGTCGATCGTATCCAGGATGAAAACCAGTGGAAGGTCCTTGCGGCGATGCAGGAGCACATGGTCTCCGAGCGCCATCTGGAGGGCAGTACCGGTTACGGCATCGTGGATGATGGACGCGACACATTGGAAGCGGTCTATGCCGCGGTCTTCGGGGCTGAGGATGCGCTGGTGCGCGCGCAGATGATCTCTGGCACGCACGCGTTGACGACGGCCTTGTTCGGCTGCCTGCGTCCCGGGGACGAAGTCCTTTTCGCGACCGGTGCACCGTACGATACGCTGCAGGGGGTGGTCGGGATCCGGCCGGAGATCGGTTCTCTGGCAGAATTCGGCGTGACATACCGTATCGTGGAACTGACGAAAGAAGGCCTGCCGGATATCGAAGCCGTCTGCGCTTCCATCGATCAGAAGACCCGTATGGTCGCGATCCAGCGTTCCAAGGGCTATGCGTTCCGGCATTCCCTTTCCGTTGAAGAGATCGGGCAGATCATCGCAGCGGTACGCACGGTGCGTCCGGATGTTATCGTCATGGTGGACAACTGCTATGGCGAATTCGTGCAGACCATCGAGCCGGGGCAGGTCGGCGCGGACCTGACTGTCGGTTCATTGATCAAGAACCCCGGTGCAGGACTTGCACCAGTGGGCGGCTATATCGCCGGCCGCAAGGATCTGATCGAGCGCTGTGCCGCATGGCTGAACGCGCCGGGCATCGGAAAAGAGGGCGGCCCGTCCCTGAATATCAATCGCACATTCTATCAAGGTTTGTTCCTGGCGCCGCAGGTCGCGGCCAATGCCGTGAAAACGGCCATGCTGGCGGCGGAGGTCTTCCATAGTCTGGGCTTCGCCGTTTCACCGGCGGTGGAAGAGACACACTACGACATCGTCGAAGCCATCGCGCTCGGTGCGCCGGAACGGGTCCTGGCCTTCTGCCGGGGCATCCAGGCCGCCGCTCCGGTCGATAGTTATGCTACCCCTGAACCCTTTGATATGCCGGGTTATGACTGCCAGGTCATCATGGCGGCAGGCGCCTTTATTTCCGGCGCTTCCATAGAACTGTCGGCGGATGCGCCGATGGTGCCGCCGTACACCGTCTATTTTCAAGGCGGCTTGACCTACAGCCATGGGAAATATGGTGTGATGAAGGCGCTGCAGGCGTTGGTGGATCAGCATCTGGTGACACTGTCATGATGCGGCTGCCCGAATCCTATATCGAACGCATGCGCAGCCTCCTGGGTGAGGCGTATGAAGCGTATCTGGCTTCGTTGGACCGGGAGGTCTATAATGGCATGCGGACCAATACGTTGAAACTGAGTCCGGAGGCGCTGGCGGAGGCGCGCGGCCTTCAGGCCGACCGTGTGCCATGGTGCCCGGAAGCATTTTACACCAAGGCCGGGGATCAGGCATCGCGGCATCCCTATTATTATGCAGGCCTCTATTATCTGCAGGAACCCAGCGCCATGCTGCCGGCGGCGATGCTGCCGGTCCATCCCGGCGATCGTGTGCTGGACCTGTGTGCCGCGCCGGGCGGTAAAAGCACGCAGCTGCTGTGCCGACTGCAGGGAAAAGGGCTTCTTGTCTCCAACGATATCAGCCCGTCCCGGGCCAAAGCTTTGTTGAAAAATTTGGAATTGTTCGGCGGACGGAATTATGTGATCACAACAGAAGCACCCCATAAACTGAAGGAGCGTTTCGAGGGATTTTTCACGAAGATCCTTGTCGATGCGCCTTGTTCCGGTGAAGGGATGTTCCACAAGGAGCCGCAGATCGTCCGCAATTGGGAGCAGTACGGCAACGCCTACTATGCAGCGTTGCAGAAAGAGATCCTGGAGCATGCGGCCGCCATGCTTTCTCCAGGCGGGCAGCTTCTGTATTCCACCTGTACTTTTGCGCCGATAGAAGATGAGCAGACGATCCAGAACTTCCTGGAGGGGCATCCGGAATTTCATCTGATCCCGATCCCGCAGCAGGAAGGGTTCGATCATGGCCATCCGGAATGGATCGAGAAGGGGGATCCATCCTTGGTGAACTGCGTGCGTCTGTGGCCGCACCGCGTGCGCGGAGAAGGGCATTTCGCCGCCCTTCTGGAACGTGACGGCCGTGCACCAGAGTGGGAGGCGCCGCGGCAACGCAGCGCTGTGCCGGAGCCGATCACGTCCTGGTGCAAAGAAAATCTGAAAACACCTTTGGAACAGATCCTTCCGGAAGGGGCTTCGATCCGCTTGCAAGGCGAATATGCCGTGGCGGAGCTCCTGCCGCAAACGTATCTGAAGGGACTTCGGGTGCTGCGCAGCGGATTGCTGCTGGGCACGTTGAAAAAGGACCGGTTCGAACCTTCGCAGGCACTGGCTATGGCTTTGACCATGCAAGATGCCGCACACACGTTGGATCTTCCGGCGGACAGTGACACCGTCCTGCGGTACCTCAAGGGTGAGACCTTGAGCGGGGACTTCCACAAAGACTGGTTCTTGGTCGGTGTGGACGGGCATCCCCTCGGATGGGGCAAAGGTGCCGATACATTGCTGAAAAACAAGTATTTGAAAGGTTGGAGATACCTCTCGTAGACATACAGACAGGAGGCTATCATATGTATGATCTGATCATCGCCGGAGCGGGGCCGGCCGGAAGTACACTGGCGCGCCGCATTGGCAAGGACCGTAAGGTCTTACTTTTAGATAAACGCGATCTGTCCAGCGCGGTACATTTCACAGGAGCAGCTGAGAAATGCTGCGGCGGTCTGCTGAACCCGCAGGCACAGGACGCATTGACGGAACAGGGTATCGCTCTGCCCAGAAGGATCCTGGAGGATCCGCAGCTGTTCTCGGTACGGGCGATCGATTTCGATAATCATATGGAACGCGTGTACCCCAAGCGCTACGTCAACATCGACAGGGTCGCCTTTGACCGCTATCTGATCGAATTGGCCGAAGAGCAGCCCGGGGTCACCTTGATGGAAAAAACACTGTTGCAGGATTTTGAGCAGCTGGAGGATCGTGTGCGCGTCCGTGTGCTGCATAAGCCAAGCGGCGAAGTGCGGTATCTGGAGGCCAAGATCCTTGTCGGAGCGGATGGAGCGGCTTCCATCGTGCGGGAACGCATGAAGGAACGGTATCTGATCCCGGTCTCCGGCAATGCTTTGAGCGGCGCTGCCAAGGAATATGCTTGTCTGCAGGAACATTTCACGATGCCGGAGGGCTTCACGATGCCTTGGCATGCGGCCATATTCGACCGCTATGTCACAGACTTTTATAGCTGGATGATCCCGAAGGAAAACCGGTTGATCCTGGGTTCGGCGATCCCGGCAGGAGAGGATCTGCGCCTCAGGTTCTCCCGGCTGAAGGCAGAGCTGATCGATCTGGGATATCCGCTGCAAGGCGCTCCCATCTACCGCAGCGGGGCCAAACTGCTCAGACCGCGCATGTTCGGCAGCGTCATTTCCGGCAAGGACCGCATCTTCCTTTGCGGCGAAGCGGCCGGGCTGATCAGCCCCAGTTCCGCGGAGGGCATCAGCTACGCGATCCGGAGCGGATCCATGCTGGCCGATGTACTGGCAAAGCCGGAGCAGGGCCGTCATAAAGCCTATGATCGGGCTTTGTGCGGATTGAAAAAGGAGATCGCAACGAAGAGTTTAAAATCACCAGTAATGTATGAACCTGCGCTGCGCGGACCGGTCTTTGTCAGCCGCCTGCTCAGCCTCAAGGTAAAGGATGTGCATCATGGCTGACTATCGGATGAATGACCGCCGCCGCACGTCCTCCAACCGCAGACCGCCGCAGGGGAACCGACCTGCCTATGGGCGTCCTGCCGAGAGACGGCCCGTTTCGGGCAGACCTGGGACGAGACCCGCGCCTTCGGGCACAGGAGCGCCAAGAAGGCCTCAAGGCAAAGCCCGCTATCGGATCGAGAAGCCAGGCCGCCTGATCACAGCCGGTCTGATCCTGGTCCTTCTGATCTTCTTGCTCAGCAAACTGGGCGGAGGTCACAAAACGGCTGAACCACAGACGGCAGAATCCTCTCAGGATACGGCGGATCGCGACGAGACCTACCGTAAGTCACAGGAGGAAAGCGCGGCCGCAGAAGAAGAAAAAGAACTTGGAACAGGACAAAGGGGCTTGTATTCAGGCTATAAGACGACGGTCAGTGAGCTGGACGATCAGGTCATGGGCTTTATGAGCGGTATGATCCTGGCCCATATCGACAATCATGCAAAGGATCCGGACCAGCAGCTGAGCGTGCAGAAAGTCCGTTACAATTACCATGTCGTCATCGATCCGGCCCATGGCGGGGAAGACGTTGGATTCATGGCCGGAGATGTGTCTGAAAACCGTCTGAACCTGATCTTCGCCCAGAAGATCCAGGGTAAAGTGCGGGAACTGGATCCGGCGATCGACGTGGTCCTGACCCGTGACAACGATGTGTTCGTTGAATTGGCAGACCGCGTCAGTTTGGCGAACAACCGCGATGCGGATCTGTTCGTCAATATCCAGTGTGCCTCCAATGAAGAGGATCCGGAAGCCAACGGCCTCGGCGTCCTGTATTGGGACAGTGAAGAGGGCACACCGCGCGGCAAGGAATCCTTGCACATCGGGATGAAGATCTCAGAAGTGGCTGCCGAGGCGCTGGGACTGAAAGACCGCGGTGTCCGCAGCGATATGATGGAAGTCCTGTACGAGACGACGATGCCGGCCCTTTCCATCAAACTGGGATATCTGACCAACGAACAAGATCTGGCGGCACTGACGGATGAAGTCCTGCAGGACCGCATGGCGGAAGCGGTGGCGAAAGTCATCGTGGAAGCGGTCAACCAGCATGAACCCCACGTAGACGTGAACATCCCCGAAGTGACCACGGCGAAGGATGACGATAGTGCATCCTCCTCGGATGCACAGACGGATTCTTCCGAGACATCGTCGGAAGATAGCTATGAAGAAGAAAGCTATACGGAAGACAGCTACGAAGAAGATAGCTATGCTGAGGACAGTTACGAAGAGGAGAGCTACGAAGAAGACGGTTACGAGGGCGACGGCTACGAAGGTGATGGTTACGAGGATGGGGACGGCGATGGCGATGGCCAGGAAGACGTCGGAGAAGTTGATGGTTATGACGAGGACGAGGACGAGTAGGAGGATGCGTCATGGCAGTCATGGTATATAAATGCCCACACTGTGGTGCGGCTCTGGAATTCGATGCTGAAGCCCAGAAACTGACCTGCGATTATTGCAAATCGGAGTTCACACCTGAACAGGCTTTGGCGGTCGAACAGAATGTCGAGCCACAGGATATCCGTGAGGAGACACCGGAGGATTCCGAGTTCTTCAACGGTCATATCAAGGCATGGCATTGCCCGGAATGCGGGGCGGACATCGTGGCCGATGCCAATACGGCAGCGACCTTCTGCCGTTTCTGCGGTGCGCCTACATTGATCGAGACCAACCTGACCGGGGATTATCGTCCTGTACGGCTGATCCCGTTCAAGATCTCTAAAGAGGAGGCCAAAACGGCGTTCCTGAAATGGTGTCATAATGGTAAGATCACGCCAAAGGATTTTGCCAGTGAACAGCAGCTGGAAAAGATCACCGGTATGTACGTGCCTTTCTGGCTTTTCGATTGCCAGGTCGAAGGTCTCGCCAGCGGGATCGGTACCCGCCGCAGGTCCTGGATCCATGGAGATATAGAGTATACCAATACACAATACTTCCGCATCCGCCGCCGGGCCAATCTGCATTTCATGAAAGTGCCGGCGGACGGTTCCAAGGGCATGGACAATCAAATGATGGACTATCTGGAGCCCTATGATTATACCCAGCTGATCGAGTTCGAGATGCCGTATCTGGCGGGTTATATGGCCGAAAAATATGATGAGTCGCACGAGGTGGTGTACCCGCGGATCCAGGAGCGGATCGACAAGTATACCTATGCGCAGCTGCGCGATACGATCTCTGAATATCAGTCTGTGCAGATGGATGGACATAAGACGATCTTCCATAAGAGCGATGCCATGTATTCCATGCTGCCGGTCTGGATGCTGACCTATCGTTATCAAGGGAAAAACTACCTGTTCGCCATGAATGGGCAGAATGGTAAGGTCGTGGGCGATCCACCCAAGGATCACCGTAGGATCCTGTTCAGGTCCGGTATTTTGGGCGTCATCATCTACGTGATCCTTTTCTTGATCGGAGGGTTCCTGTTATGAGACATATGAATCTGATCCGGATCCTCACGTGCCTGTTCACTGTACTGCTGTTGCATCCGATTTTCCTGCATGCGGAAGTGACCGGCCAGCGCGTCTACGATGAAGCGGACATCCTGAGTGAAGAAGAAGAGATCCGTCTGGAACAGCTCTGCAAATCCTATGCGGATGAGACCCATATGGATTTCGTGATCCTGACGACCGACGATGCACAGTCCAAGACGTCGGAAGCCTTCGCGGATGACTTCTACGATGAAGGCGGTTTTGGTTATGATAAGCCGCAGGGGAACGGCGTCCTGTTCTTGATCGACATGGACAACCGGGAGATCTGCATTTCCACGTGTGGTGATGCGATCTATTATATGACGGACAAGCGGATCGACGAGGTCCTGGAAGCGGTCTATGAATCGGTCTCTGTGGGAGATTACGGTGGCGGCTGCAAGACCTTCTTGCAGAAGACGGCGGCGTTCCTGAAAAGCGATCCCTACGCGCGGCCTACGCTCAAGCAGCGGATGCTTGCGTCATTGAAACGCAGTCCGATCTACATCGCGATCGCTGCGGTCGTCGCGTGTGTGTATGGCGGCTCTTTGAAGAGATCCCGCGCGTACAGAAACACTACGAATTTCACGACCTATCAGGATCGGGGCAATTTCCACCTGGTCCAGCGGGAAGACTTCTTCCTGCGGGAGACGACTACGACGCGCAGGATCGTCACGGATACGGGACGTGGAAGCGGCGGAGGACACAGCGGCGGTTCATCCACCCATGTATCATCCGGCGGTGTCACCCATGGCGGCGGCAGCATGAAATTCTAGTTAACGAATAAATATTATATACAGGGAGGCTTTTCTATGACCCAGCAGTGGGATGTATTGATCGCGGGCGGCGGTGTGATCGGCGCCTCGATCGCGCGGGAACTGTCCCGATATGAACTCAAGACAGCACTGGTCGAAGCAAACAGTGATCTTGCTTTAGGTACTTCCGGCGCCAACTCCGGTATCGTTCATGCCGGCTACGATGCCATGCCCGGCACCCTGATGGCCGAATTGAATGTGCGCGGCAATGCGATGTATCCGGAACTATGTTCCAAACTGGAGATCCCCTTCGAGCCCATCGGTTCGCTGGTGCTGGCCTTCGATGAGGACGATGAGGCCACGATCCGCAAACTGTACGAGCGCGGTCAGGTCAACGGTGTACCGGATCTTAAAATCCTGAGCGCGGAAGAGGTCAAAGCGATGGAGCCGCATGTGACAGAGACTGTGCGCGGTGCACTTTACGCGCCGACAGCCGGTGTCGTCTCTCCATATGAAGCGACGATCGCGATCGCTGAAAATGCGGCGGAAAACGGCGTTTCCTTCTATCTGGAACACCCGGTAACGGCTGTACGCAAGACGGAAGACGGTTTTGTCGTAACAGCCGGCGGTGAGGAATTCTCCTGCAGGATCCTCATCAACTGCTGCGGCGTGCATGCGAATGAACTCAGCCGCATGGCCGGTGGCGAACCCTTTGAGGTGACGGGCCGCAAGGGTGAGTACATCCTTTATGATAAAAACCTCGGTGGATATGTCAGTCACGTGCTGTTCCAGCCGCCAAGCAAGATGGGCAAAGGTATCCTGGTCACGCAGACGGCCGAAGGCAACATGCTGATCGGTCCCAGCAGCGTCGATGTCGATGATATCGACGACACAGCGACGACCCAGGAAGGTCTGGACGGCGTCCTGGCAACCGCCCGCCGCTCCTGCCCGAATCTGCCTGCCGGAGGCGCGATCACCACATTCGCCGGCATGCGTGCCGTTATTGGCGAAGATTTCATCATCCGGTATTCTGACCTCGTAGATGGCCTGCTGCAGACAGCGGGTATCTGCTCTCCGGGTCTCACCGCGGCACCCGCGATCGCGGAAAAGGTGGCCGGTCTGGTGGGTGAGCGTTTGGAACTGAAAGCCAAGGCGCAGTGGAAAGACACGCGCGAGGGGATCCCGCCGTTCAATAAGCTGGACTGGGATGCCCGACAGAAACTGATCGAGCAGGATCCGGCCTATGCCCGCATGGTCTGCCGTTGTGAAACGGTGACCGAGGGACAGATCGTTAAGGCGCTGCATTCTCCGATCCCTGTGTATACCATCGACGGTGTGAAGCGTCGCTGCCGCGCCGGCATGGGACGCTGTCAGGGCAGCTTCTGCACACCGCGTGTCATGGACATCATCGCAAGAGAATCCGGCATTCCGTTCGCGGAAGTCAGCAAGAACGGGGCAGATGCAAAACTGATCACTGGAGCATTAAAAGGAGGTGCCGCAGAATGAACCGTAAGATCGATACTTTGATCGTAGGCGGCGGTCCGGCCGGACTGGCGGCTGCCTGTGCCTGTTATGACGGCGGTGTCCGTGATATCCTGATCGTAGAGCGTGACGTGCATCTGGGCGGCATCCTGCAGCAGTGCATCCACAACGGATTCGGCCTGCAGTGGTTCAAAGAAGAGCTGACCGGCCCCGAGTACGCGCAGCGTTTCGTGGACGAAGCCGCAAAGCGTGAGATCCCCTATATGACCGAGACTATGGTCCTGGAGATCACCAAAGATAAAAAAGTATATTGTGTCAACCCGGAAGAGGGCGTTGTTGTTTTTGAATGCAAGACCATCATCCTGGCCATGGGCTGCCGTGAACGCGTCCGTGGTAATCTGAAGATCCCCGGGACCCGTCCCGCCGGCGTGTATTCTGCCGGCCTGGCACAGCGCCTGGTCAACCTGGAAGGCGTCATGCCGGGCAAAGAAGTCGTCATCCTGGGCTCTGGTGATATCGGCCTGATCATGGCCCGCCGCATGAAGTGGGAAGGTGCTGACGTCAAGATGGTCTGCGAGATCATGCCGTATTCTTCCGGACTGGCCCGTAATATCCAGCAGTGCCTGAAGGACAATGACATCCCGCTGCACCTGAACACCACGGTCGTCAAGGTCCACGGCAAGAAGCGTGTAGAAGGCGTCACCATCGCGAAGGTCGATGAGAACCGCCGGCCCATCAAGGAAACAGAGCAGTTCGTGCCTTGCGATACGCTGATGCTGTCGGTAGGTCTGCTGCCGGAGAACGAGCTGTCCCGCGGCATGGATCTGGTCATGGATCCGGTCACCGGCGGTCCGGCTGTCGATGAGAACCGTCAGACGTCCGTGCCCGGCGTGTATGCCTGCGGCAATGTCCTGCACGTCCATGATATCGTCGACTTTGTTTCCAAGGAAAGCATGATCGCAGGAGCAGCTGCGGCAGAGTTCGTCAAGAACGAGCCGGAGCAGGAGACCAAAGCCGTGACGATGCAGCCAGGCACCAATGTCCGCTATATCGTACCGCAGCGCTTGGTCGCGCCGGAAGCCTGCAGCCTGTACTTCCGTGTCGGTGCGCCGCTCGGCGCTGGAGAGATCCGTTTGACAGCCGATGGTGAGACGCTTCTTACGCGCAAGTTCATCCGTGCGGTCCCCGGCGAGATGGAAGAACTGCCCTTGAAACAGGAGATCGCCGAAAAGCTGTATAACGCCAAAGACGTCGTCGTTTCGGCAATTGAGAAGGAGGCCTGAACCATGAGAGTTGAAGAAATGGTCTGCATCCTGTGCCCGCGCGGCTGCCATCTGACAGTCACGCAGGATGGTGATGATATCCAGGTGACAGGCAATACCTGTCCCCGCGGCAAACAGTATGGTATCAATGAATTGACGCATCCGATGCGTACGGTCACGACCTCTGTATATGTGGAGGATCCGGGACGCGACAAAATGCTGTCGGTCAAAACGAACCAAGCCGTTCCGAAGGAAAAGATCGAAGAAGTTTTGGCCATCGTCAAGACCGTCAAGGCGAAGACGCCGGTCAAGGTCGGTGACGTGCTGGTCGCCGGGATCGCCGGCACAGAGGCGGATCTGGTTGCGACCCGCAACATAGACTAAAAAGAAAGAAGCTTCTTTCTGGCACAAATGCCTGAGAAGCTTCTTTTTTTGCGGGTCCTTGGGATCCGTATGGGTAACGACTGATGGTTGCGTGGATGGACCTGGCGCGCGTTCCTCCATATCAAATGACAAAATCCCCAGTATTACAAAAGAATATCACGCAGAAGTGTTACTGCAAATTGTTGTTCAGTACGCGATAGAGAACTAAAAAGCCGACCGATCTCATTCATGGATCCCGCCGGCTCCTCGTAAGACTCGATCCCCGCGAATAACTCGGAGAATGTGATATCTAAAGCCTTTGTGATGTGTTCCAATGTCGTGAGTGTAGCACATTTGACGCCTCGCTCCACGGCGCTGATATACACTGGATGCAGATCAGCGCGTTCGGCCAGCTGCTCCTGCGTCATGTGATGCGCCAGCCGTTGGTTCTGGATGCGCACACCTAATTCTTTGATAAGAAGCTGGTTCATAGGCCCTCCTTTCTTTCAGGAGGACCACGTGCAGGCAAATGACAGCATCCTCAGGCGGGACCGTCCTTATCTGCCGGTATGCTCGATGGCTGTCAGATCGTCGACCAGAGCCCGGATATGTTCCAATTGTCTTTCATTCAGCGTTTTCAGTTTTTCGACCAGGTCGGAGAGCTCGGCAGGATATGAGATGTTCATTTCCAAAAAGGCGCCGGGCGTAATTTCCAGGTATTCGCAGATCTTCAGGAACATCGGAAGAGAAGGCAGTGATTTGCCACATTCGATGTCGTGGATATATCCCTGATTTTGGTCGAGCGCGACGCTCATGGTCCTGGCAGAAACGTTTTTTCGCTCCCGCAGGCGCATCAAGCGTTGCCTGAAATCATATTCAAATGCCATAGGATCCTCACTTCCTTTATGCTTGATCAGATGGAGACCGTATCAGTATTATATCCGATATCGAGACACAAAAGGGTGGACTGGAACCTTTTTTTATGCAGAAGCATCGGAAGAAATCCTGCGAAATCTTCCGATGCTTTGGATATTATCATATTTGTGTGAAGGGGGATCGTTCAACGGACTTTGGGCCCTTGCATGCCACCCATGCCGCCCATGCCACCCATCATGCCGCCTTGGCCATACAAGGCTTCTGTCATTTCGATCTCCACGGAGGTCTGGCCTATCGTCAGTGTATATGTCGAACCGACCTGGATCGCCGGATCACTGAGTACGAGGGAAGAGAAATCTTTTTGCGGAGTATAGCTGAGGATCTCCTTGCCGGAACTATCAGTCAGGGTGATCGTGGTACCGGCACTGACAAGGCCGACATTGTATAGGATCGAACCCTGACCTTCCGCAGCGGAGAGGTTCAAGGCCATGCCGGAGGGTCCAACAGCGATCAGCTGGCCACCCGTGATCACAGCCTGACCGTCATAATCCAAGGCCGCATTTCCTTCGTTGACCGGTCCGTCTACGATCACAACACCTCCCGTAATGTACATGGAACCGTTGGAATCCAGTCCATCTCCCGAAGCATCGACATACAGTGTACCACCGGAGATCGTCAAAGTGGGAGAGCCGCTGCCGGCAGCATTGACACCGTCATCATCAGCGTTCAAAGTCGTGTTGCCGCCCGCGATAGTGATCTCATAACCCTCCAGTCCTTCGTGGCAGGAAAGGATCTCGATCTCTCCATCCTGGATCGTCAGAGCCTGTTCCGCATGCAGCGCATCGTCCCCGGCGGCGATCATGAAGGCACCGTTTTCTATGGTCAGATCTCCGTCCGTGTGCAGGGCGTCGTCCGCCGTGTTGATGCGGAACGTTCCGTTCTGGATCAGGATCCCTACGTCGGATTTGATCCCTTTCAGCGATGTCTCGTCGTCGGTGGTACCATTGTTTTTCTGGGTGCTGTTTTCATAGCCTCCGCCGCTCAGGATACTGAGGGCTCCATCCAGGATCGTCACCTGCCCGGAGGCATCGATGCCATCACCTGCCTCCGCGGACAGGTTGACGGTCCCACCGCTCATATAAAACCATCCTTGAGAAGCGTCATCTGTATTTTCGATCTGAATGGCGTCCTTGCCGCTGGTGATATCCAAAGTACCGGCCGCGATACGGACACTGTCGTTGACATCCAGTCCTTTGCCGGCGGCGGTGATCGAAAGGCTGCCTGCGGTGATCTTCAGATCGTCTTTGGCAGCGATCCCATGCCCGGTCTCGCAGGTAAGGGTAAGAGTGCCATCCCCGTTGATCGTTAGATCCTCTTTGGCATAGATGGCCGCGTCGATCTTGTCATCTGTAAACGTACCAGTGGATGAGAGGGTGTTGTCCGTGCCGGCGGCCAAAGTCAGGAAGACCTTGTCAGCGCTCTTGATGTACAAGGCAGCGCTGTTTTCACAGGTCACGGAAGCATTGTCCAGCACCAGCTGGATCTTGGCGGTCTCGGTGGTATCGATGATGATCTGGCCGTTGGACAGGGTCCCGGACAGTACATAGGTACCTTCTTTGCTGATCAAAATGGTATCCCCATCGATCTGCACACCGGCACCGTTCGCGGTAGAAGCACCGTCGGATAAGGTGATGTGGGTGTCAGCTTCATAGGAGGCATCCAGATCCCGTTCCGTGAAGTACTCGTCGGCCTGGGCGGATTCTGTATCCACAGACACAGCTTCCATGGTGCTTTCTTCCGATGCGTCTTCATTGGATGCCGGTTCCGTGGAGCTTTCTTCGGAGACGATCGCTTCAGGGGCTGCCTTGCTTTCATCCACGGTATTCGTGGTGGAAGAGCAGGCGGTGAAGATCGTACTGAGTAGTAAGAACATAGGGATCAATATCGAATAGAGTTTCATAAAGTGCACCTCGTTTCTTTTTCTATTATAAGTTTTCATCGGACTGCGGCCGAAGAGAGAGGCTGATCTCCAGATTCCCGTTGCGCGTGCGGAGTTCGTCGATGAAGGATTTTTCCGTTCCGGGTTTCTGCAAAGTGATATCATACGTGAGTCGGTTGAGGCTTCCTAAGTTGGTGGTCTTGACCTGGCGCAGATGAGCTTCAGAGGTGAAGCGGTCGAACAGGTCATCGAACATTCCATTGTATTCCAGGTCTTCCGGTACCAGGATGCTCAGCCGACGTTCCTGGACCGGTTCTTTGCGCGTCCCGAATCCGATCGCATTGTACACGATCATGACAAGGCAGATGATGAGGGTGAACAGGACGGCGAACCCGATATATCCCATACCACAGGCCAGGCCGATCGCCATGGCCAGGAAGATAGCACCGATCTCACGGGCTGTGCCGGGTGCGGAGCGGAAGCGGACCAGAGAGAAGGTGCCTGCGACCGCTACACCGGCCCCCAGATTGCCGCTGACCATCATGATCACGACGCTGACCATGGCCGGCAGCAATGCCAGGGTCTGGGCGAAACTGCGGGTGTACTGGGAGCGGAACATGTAGATGAGAGCAACGATAGAGCCCAGAAGCAGGGCGGAGATAAGACAAACAGCAAAGATGGTCGGTGTCAGAGAGGAAGAAATGATGGAATCAAACATAGCATAAACCTCGGCTTTCTATAGGATATGTAGAGGGAATAGCGGACCGGTGTGTCCGGATGCCGGTCGTGTACACTGTTCCGTATTTGGAGAAGGAGACCTGGTGGATCTTCAGTTCGCTCAGTGTATGGCACAGCCAGAGTGGTATGGCGGAAGCGGCTTTGATCTCCAGAAGGGCCTGGCCTTCCTCCAGCAGCTGCCGGCCGGAAACCGCCTCCGTCAGAGAAAGATGATCGCGGGACCATAAGATGTTGCGGTCCAGGGTGATCCTCAGATCCGGATCGACGTTGGAGAAATACGCGGTGCGGTCGTAACAAAGGCGGACCACAGGGATCAGATCTTTATAATACCGGCGGAAATACTCGATCTCCCGTCCGATCTGACTTTGATCCGGCAATGATGTACCTTTCTGAAAGCAATCGTCTACCTGTGCTTCCGGCAGTTCGATGCGCCTTTTATATACAACGGAATCATACTTTTTCTTAAGTTCGACGAATACGGGTTGCTCCGGCCGGACCGGACCATAACTGCGGACGCGCAGTTTTTCTTTGTAGGCCGGCTTTTCCAAAGATCGACGGATCAGCCTGAAATCCGGTGTATCATAATAGATGTTGCAGATCGTGCTCTCACCGTGCGGATCCGGGATCGTATGATCCATAAGGATCTTTGTCAGAGCAGTGCGCTGTGCTTCATTGATCAGGTATTTGACCTCGTGCCGTTGAAAAACGGCAGGTGTTTGGATCTCTGCCATGGCGGCACCTCCTTTTCTCTTTGTATGAGACAAGTGTAACGTCCAAAAATGTCAAAAGTTTGAATGCGACGCAAAGAAAATGTGGATACGGTAAAGGAATTGTAAACAACACATTACAACTGTTTGACAACGACTGGTAAGGAGATTATAATGAACGCAGCATTGAATACATGGATACAATAGAACGGAAAGAACGATGGAAACAAAGGAAACAGCCCGAAGCATCAACTTGACAGAACGGGTCTATCAAGAACTGCGTGAAAATATCCTCTCCGGCAAATATAAGGAAGGCGAAGCGCTTACAGAACTCGGTATCGCGAAAACATTGGACGTCAGCCGGACGCCGGTACGCGAAGCGCTGCACCAGTTGGAGCAGGAAGAATTGGTCGAACTGCGGCCGAACCGTGGCGCGATCGTCAAAGGGATCACGATCGACGATATCCGCGATATCTACGAGATCCGGTCTTTGATCGAAGGCCTTGCAGCTGCCCGTGTGGCAGAGCAGGCAACGGCAGAGGAGCTGAATCAGCTGGAAGAGACGTTGGATCTGACGCAGTTTTACTTGGAACGTGAGAACTACGAAAAACTGGAGTCCATGGATGGGCGTTTCCACCAGCAGTTGTATGAGTTGTGCCGCAGCCGCATGCTGCGCCGTATTCTGAAAGATCTTCATAATTATGTGGGACAGTCCCGTGGCGCTTCTTTAAAGACCGAAGGACGGGCGCAGGAATCCATCAAGGAACATCGCAGAGTATTGGAAGCCATGCGGGCCCATGACCCGGAGCTGGCCAAAGAACGCATGACGGAGCATGTGCTCAATACCCGGGCGAACCTTCAGAGGATCTACCAGGACCAGTGATCTAACTCGGTATATAAACAGAAAAAAGTGGCATCGGAAGTGTGTTCCGATGCCACTTTTGGTATGATCCAGGATCAGATGTTTTCGATCTGCCAGTCGATAGGCGTCTTGCCGATTTGCTCGAGCATTGCGTTGGCTTTGGAGAAATGACGGCATCCGAAGAAGCCGTTGTAGGCGGACAGTGGGCTTGGATGCGCGGCTTCCAGGATGAAATGCCGCGGATTTGTGATCAATTTGATCTTATCCCGCGCATAACGGCCCCACAGCATGAAGATCACCGGATCCTCCCGATCGTTCAGAAGCGATATGATATGATCGGTGAAAGTCTCCCAGCCTTTGCCCCTATGGGATCCGGCCTGGCCGGCCCGCACTGTCAGCACGCTGTTGAGCATCAGGACGCCTTGGTCGGCCCATTTCTTCAAATATCCATTATTAGGGATATAGCAGCCCAGATCGCTTTGGAGCTCCTTGAAGATATTGACCAAAGAGGGAGGGGCTTCTACGCCAGGCCGCACGGAGAAACTGTATCCATGGGCTTGACCGGGTCCGTGATAGGGATCCTGTCCCAGGATCACGACCTTGACGTCTTTATAGGCGGTCCCATGCAGACATCCGAAAATATCATACATATTCGGATAGACCGTCTGGGTTTTATACTCTTTGGCTAGAAAAGCGCGCAGTTCTTTATAATATGGTTTCGCGAATTCAGGGTCCAGAAGCGTCTGCCAATCGTTTTCAAATATCGCCGCCATGGGGCTCCTCCGCTTTTGTGACGGTCTTCTGGCTGTCAAAGCCCCGGATCGGTTCCGGAAGGGTTTCTTCTTCGGACAGAGTGGAGTAGACGATCTCGCCGCGGATCAGGGTCATGACAGGTTCTGCCTGCATATCCTCGATCGGGTCGCCTTTCCAGATCGCAAGGTCGGCCTGCTTACCGGTTCGGATGCTGCCCAGGATCTCATCGAGGCCAAGGATCGTCGCGGCGTTGATCGTGATCGCGGCACGTGCTTCTTCTATAGGAAGACCGGCTTTGGCGGCCAGGGCGGCACACAGCGGCAGCTGGCAGCAGGGGATCACAGGATGATCCGTCATGATGGCAACATGCAGCCCGGCCTTGTAGAGGGCAGCAGGGGTCTCGAACGTTTTATTGGTCAGCTCGAATTTGGAGCGGCTGCCGAAGGAGGGACCGATGATGGCCCGGACCTGTTCTTTCGCAAGCGCGTCGGCGATCAGGTGGCCTTCTGTGCAATGATCCAGTGTGATATCCAGATCATATTCCTTCGCGATGCGCAGCGCGGTGAAAATATCATCCGCACGATGTGCATGTGCTTTCAGAGGGATCTCACGGTCCAGGACCGGCAGCAGCGGTTCCATCTGGAAGTCGATGGCGAAATCCGGATCCGCACCGTGGGCCTTCTTTTTGGCCTGATAATTCCGTGCTTTATTCAGTGTTTCGCGCAGGACCGCGGCCGTGCCCATACGGGTCATCGGCATACGGCTCTTACTGTTATAGACCCGTTTGGGGTTTTCGCCAAAAGCGATCTTCATGGCCAGCGGAGCTTTGATGATCATATCATCGACCCGGCATCCGGCGGTACTGAGGGCGGCGAACTGGCCTCCCACGACGTTGGCAGAACCGGGACCCGTCGCGACGGTGGTGACGCCATGTTCCCTGGCCTCCCGTACCGCGATGTCCATCGGGTTGAAACCATCGATCGCCCGCATCTGCGGTGTGACAGGGTCGGTCATCTCGTTGATGTCATTGCCTTCGAAGCCGATGCCTTCTTCGCCCATACCCAGATGACAGTGCGCATCGATGAAGCCGGGATAGATGTTGTACCCCGTGAGGTCCGCCGTCTGCCAGGCAGGCTCGGTCTCGATATGAGGGGCGACCTGAAGGATCGTGCCTTCCGAGATCAATATATCGCCAACGAAAGGTTCATCTCCTTCCATCGTAAAGATCTTGCCATTTTGCAAAAGCAGCATATGTGCACCTTCTTTCTGCATTTGTTTGGCAAAAGTATACCACGCGGCCGGGCCCTTGACAATTAAAAAAGCATTCGATATAGTACAGATGTATCATTCTGTGATTCAAAGGATTTCCAACCAAGGAGGGACCGGAACATGAAACAGATCCATATCGGGACCTGCATCCCGGGAACGCAGGCGGAGGCCTGGCTGCCCCATGTGGTACAAGCCGGCGCTGAATGTGCCGCCATCCAGTTCCACATGTCGCGGGAAGG
>JAEEGL015790936.1_pt1 | contig 29347 bp, 27 predicted proteins | sample 9134231 | NCBI WGS metagenome assembly JAEEGL01 (sample SAMN16246548, study PRJNA631951) | gut metagenome | biome: gut microbiome; feature: rumen; material: fiber-attached | host: Bos | place: Iran: Karaj | collected 2018-10 | reverse complement strand
GCGGATTATAATACATGAAGTAATAATTCTGATAAGCGAGTTTCTGAGAGACTGTTTTTTAGGCAACTTCAGATGCTAACACCCCCTACCAGACTTGTGAAATAAAAAGATGGAAGTATTTAAAACAGCAATAGATGGTGTGGTGATTATTGAACCACGCGTATTCGAAGACGCCCGTGGATATTTCTTCGAGTCATTCTCTCAGCGGGAGTTTGATGAAAAGGTAGCCCCAATCCTTGGACATAAAGTAATCTTTGTCCAGGACAATGAAAGTAAATCGACATACGGTGTGATGCGAGGCCTGCATTTTCAGCGTCCCCCTTATACTCAGAGCAAGCTGGTGCGCTGCGTGAAGGGTGCTGTGCTCGATGTGGCTGTGGATATTCGTAAGGGTAGCCCTACATACGGTCAGCATGTTGCTGTGGAGTTGACGGAGGATAATCATCGCCAGTTCTTTATCCCCAAAGGCTTTGCTCATGGTTTCGTTGTTCTTTCAGAAACAGCAATATTTCAATACAAGTGTGACGAATTCTACCACCCAGAAGCTGATGGCGGTATCAGTATATTAGATGACTCTCTTGGTATTGATTGGCGTATCAAAGATAAGGCAATCCTGAGCGAGAAAGATACAAAACATCCGTTACTCAAAGATTTTGATTCACCATTTAACATTAATTTAGACTTATATAAATAGCCTATGCGTGGAATAGTTCTAGCCGGTGGTTCGGGTACTCGATTGTATCCTATTACTAAAGGAATCAGTAAACAGCTGATACCCATTTTTGACAAGCCAATGATCTACTATCCAATATCAGTATTGATGTTGGCAGGTATCCGTGAGATTTTGATTATCTCCACGCCATTCGATTTACCAAGTTTCAAACGCCTGTTGGGTGATGGTTCTGACTATGGTTGCAAGTTTGAATATGCTGAACAACCATCCCCAGATGGACTGGCCCAGGCTTTTATCATAGGCGAGAAGTTCATTGGTAATGATTCTGCTTGCCTCGTACTTGGCGATAATATCTTCAATGGCAATGGCTTTAGTGCCTTGCTAAAGAAAGCAGTAGAGGATGCAGAACAGAATAACAAGGCGACAGTCTTCGGCTATTGGGTTAGTGATCCAGAACGCTATGGCGTAGCAGAATTCGACAGAGACGGCAATTGTTTAAGTATTGAAGAGAAACCCGAACATCCCAAGAGCAATTATGCTGTAGTTGGTTTATATTTCTATCCTAATAAAGTTGTAGAAGTAGCAAAGCATATCAAACCCTCAGCAAGAGGCGAATTGGAAATCACGACCGTTAATCAGGAATTCTTGAAAGAAGGTAATCTCAAAGTACAGACCTTAGGTCGTGGTTTTGCTTGGTTAGATACTGGAACCCATGATAGCCTAGCCGAAGCATCAACCTATATTGAGGTTATTGAGAAACGCCAGGGCTTAAAGGTTGCATGTTTGGAAGGTATTGCCTACCGTAAAGGTTGGATTGACGAAGAAAAGATGCGCCAGTTGGCACAGCCAATGATAAAGAACCAATATGGTCAATATCTTCTCAACGTTATTGAGGAAGTAAAGCGTACAGGTAATCCAAATATTTAAAATACTATCTCAATTATTATTGATATTTCATGTTTAACCTAGATAAATTTATAGCTGACAGCGTGACGTTTCGCCCTGTGAGTATGTTTGCCGCTGATATTGAGGCAAATAAGGAGGAACTGACCAGGGAGATTAAGGACAAGAAGGTCTGCGTGATTGGTGGCGCAGGTTCCATAGGTTCTAGTTTTATCAAGGCGTTGCTGCGGTTTGAGCCGAAGAGCGTGGTGGTGGTTGATCTGAATGAGAATGGGTTGGCCGAGTTGGTGCGCGATGTTAGAAGCACAAACGGACTGTTTGTGCCTGATGAGTTCCGATGCTATACGTTGAACTTTGCTGATCCGATATTTGAAAGGATTTTACGTGAGGAAAAAGGATTTGATATTGTTGCCAATTTCTCAGCACACAAGCATGTACGCTCAGAGAAGGATAGGTACTCAGTTCAGGCACTAATTGAGAATAATGATATCAAAGCCAAGAAGTTAATGGATTTACTGACAGTGTACCCACCAAAACACTTTTTCTGTGTAAGTACAGATAAGGCGGCAAACCCTGTCAATATTATGGGAGCCAGCAAGCGCATCATGGAAGATTTGGTGATGGCTTATAATATGTACTTTAAGGTCACAACGGCTCGCTTTGCGAATGTGGCATTTAGTAATGGCTCATTGCCTGATGGTTGGATTCATAGGTTGCAGAAGAAGCAGCCACTAGCTGCGCCGAGCGATGTGAAACGTTATTTCGTGAGTCCTGAGGAGAGCGGGCAGATATGTATGCTGGCGTGTATTCTTGGCCGTGGCGGCGAGGTATTCTTTCCAAAGCTAGGCGAAGACCAGATGCTGACGTTTTCTGCCATTTGCGATGACTTTGTCGTGGCCGAGGGCTTTGAGAAAGACGAGTGTTCTTCAGATAACGAAGCCAAGAAAAAGGCGGCAGCCATGGATCTTTCATCTTCCTACTTACCTCTTACTTCAGTTAAGTATCCTGTCAGGTACTTCACTTCAGACACGACGGGCGAGAAGGCCTACGAGGAGTTCTTTGTTCCTGGCGAGAAGATCGATATGAATAGATTCTCAGCTCTTGGAGTGATTGAAAAGACCATTCGACACAACATGAATGAAATTAATGATTTTTTTAATAGTTTGGAGACTATCTTCCAACAGGAGAATTTTACCAAAGCACAAGTGGTTGAGGCTATCAAGTTATTCATACCAAACTTTGAACATAAAGAGAAAGGTAAAAACTTGGATTCCAAGATGTAGGTATAATTCGGTACATGAAAAGATGTACAAGTTGACTCAGTCGAAGTTGAGGTTCCTGTACGTTCAGTTTTTGCTTAATGATATTGAAGAAGCTAAACCTACAGGTATTCCTAGCTTTTAATTGTAATTAAGAATGTATAAGGTAATAATAGTATTAATTGTTATTTGTTTTTCAATAAATCTGTATGCGCAGATTCTTCCAGAAATTGAGGATTTGGGATTATGGTGTGTATACGTTGAAACTGAGAATAAAGAAGAACCTACATGTGATGTTTTGACACCTCCTGCAGGATGTTGGGGGGAAAGCATAACAAATATGAATATAGTACCATGCCGTCTTTTCATTAGGACGGGGGGGGAAATAATATATGATAGCGGTTTTTTTTGTGAAGAAGAAAGTGGAGCTACTATAAGAGTACGTGGGAATACATCTGCATCACAAGTAGAAAAGAAACCATATAAGATTAAATTACAGAAGAAAGAGGATCTCTTATTTAGAGGGGAAGAACAATATAAAGATAAAGATTGGCTTCTAATCAAGAACTGGGGCATACATGGATTCCTCGGTTATAAGATGAACGAACTTTTGGAGATGTCATACGCTCCTCAGTTTCGATATGTGAACGTTATCTTGAATGGTATATATAAGGGGACATATTTACTTTGTGAGTCAGTTAAGAGAAACGTCAAGTGCCGTATAGATGTTAGTAAGTCTGGCTATATTTTTGAATATGATTCATATTGGTGGAAAGAGGATGTCTATGTTAAGTCTATTTTTGACAGACCGATGCATTATACTTTTAAATACCCAGATGTAAGAAACTTGAAACAAGAGAGACTCGATATTTTTTCCGATTACATAACAAAAGTCGAACTTTCTCTTAGGTCTGAAGAATATATAAGATATCTTGATTTAGAATCTTTTGTATTATGGGTTATTGGTAATGATATCCTTGGTAATTATGATAGTGGAGGTAGTAACATCTTTCTTTCCAAATATGATGAATCTATAGATTCGAAAATTATAATGCCATGTCTATGGGATTTTGATGGCATAATGGGTGATGAAAATCAACTCCCTTTAGTTTTTTCTTCAATTCATAATAGCTTCTATTTTAAAGACCTATTTCAAAAACCGACATTTGTGAGTTTGTATTACCATAAATATGTTGAGATATCAGATAAAGTATTCTCAGAACTAATAAAAGCTATAAATTCTTTTAGATCATCTGACTATGGGATAGCCTATGAACAATCATTTGAAAAGGATCGAACATTGTGGTCATTTTATTCTAAAAAGAATTTAGACATGCCCTTTGCAAACTGGTTAGAGATTACTTATAATTATTTAAAAAAGCGTCAATCTAAGTTAAATGAAATGGTTGAACTACTTAATAGTAAAACTACGTTTGTTAAGATTATTAAATATAATCACAAGAGATTTTCTGGTATTTATAATCTATCGGGAGAAAAACAAAATAAAATTAAGAAAGGGATAAATATTATAAATGGAAAGAAATTCATTGTAAACAATTAAGAGGATTTCATAAATAGTAGTTTAATGGTTTTATAAAAAATAATAAGTGCAGAATATATGAATATTGCTTTAATTATAGCTGGTGGTGTTGGCGCCAGAATGGGCCAAGACATTCCAAAGCAATTTATCAATGTGTTTGATAAACCTGTCATTGTTTATACAATGGAGGCCTTTCAAAATCATCCTAATATTGATGGAATCGAGATCGTTTGTCTCGAAGGTTGGCATGAAATAGTTTATGCTTATGCCAAACAGTTTAAAATAACTAAAATAGAGAATGTGGTGAATGGCGGTATAAATGGTCAGGATTCCATAAGGAACGGTTTGCTGGATATCGCTACGAGACATCAAGATGATAACGATATAGTACTTATACACGATGCTATTCGGCCAATGTTAAGTCATGATATAATTTCTGACAATTTGAGAGTGTGTAAACAATATGGAAATGCTATCACGGTTGTGCCTTGTTTGGCCGCTATGTTGAAGACATTTGATGGTATTTCTTCTGAAGAGCAAGTACCTCGAGATTATTTAAAGACAACTCAAACACCTCAATCATTCTATCTGAAAGATATTTTGGAGGCACATCAGGAAGCTCTGAGTAAAGGTATTACTAAATCTGTAGCTTCCTGTACTATGTATATTGAATTGGGGCGTAAACTACATATGTCTGTTGGTTCAGAGATAAATTTAAAACTGACTACCCCCGAAGATTTAGATATTTTTAAAGCTTTACTGCAGGCAAAGAAAGACAGCTGGATGCACTAATTAATTGTTGAATAATGATAGAAAATGTTGTTTATAGAGAGAGTTTAAAACGTGTGATTCCTGATATTTCCATTCATGATGGTAAGGTGTTGATAACTGGCGCTTCCGGTCTTATTGGGTCTTGTATCGTGGATCTGTTATTGCTTGCCAATGATTTTGGCAGACAATTTGATATTTTTGCATTAGGAAGAAATGGAGAAAAACTAAAAAAAAGATTTGAAGGTTTTGCCAATCTTTCTCATTTGCATTTTATAGAACAGGACATTATGCACCCCCTTGATATTACTACTTCTTATGATTACATTCTTCATGGAGCCAGTAATGCAGATCCACGCAACTATGCCCTTTATCCTGTTGAAACCATGCTTATAAATATGAAGGGCTCAATGAATATCCTGAATTATTGCAAGGCGCATCCCAGTACTAAAGTTTTGATGATGTCAACCTTTGAGGTATATGGAAATACTGGCAAGGATGTATATGTAGAAACAGATAGTGGTATAGTTGATTTGAACAAGTTACGGTCCTGTTATCCTGAGAGTAAACGTTGTATGGAAATTTTAACTCGCTGCTTTGTTGATGAATATGGAATAAATGCTGTTATTGGCAGATTAAGTAGTATCTATGGTCCCACTATGTTAAAAGACGATAGCAAGGCACATGCTCAATTCATTAGGAAAGGACTTAATGGTGAGGACATTATTCTTAAGAGTAAAGGAGAACAACGTAGAACATATTGCTACGTTATAGATGCTGTAACAGGCCTTCTATGTATTTTGGCTAATGGTATCTCTGGAGAAGCGTATAATATAGCAAATGAGAATTCCATAGCATCAATTGCAGAAGTTGCTCAAAACGTTGCAGATATTACAGGAGCAAGAGTTGTTATGCAGTTACCTGAAGCATTAGAGAAAAAAGGTTATTCGACACCCCAAAATTGCATTTTGAATAACACTAAACTCAAATCAATAGGCTGGCATGGCAGGTATGGAATACGTGATGGCTTAGAAGAATGCCTGAACATATTAAGGCGTTAGAACAACGATTTTGAAGGAGATCATATTAGAGAAATTTAAAACTATACATGTTGATATTCTTCAGAATATCCATGACTTTTGTATTGATTATGGATTAAAATTATATAATTATTAGTCTGATAAAAAATACAAACTGTGTAATTAGCCTCATAATTTGCAGATAATCAATAGCTGTAATAATAAATATTTGCAATTGATTGCATATTAGCTACAAAGATATCCCGAATATACTTAGAAAGTTCAAATTGAAAAATGTCCGATAATAAACGTATAGCAAAGAACACATTGTTCCTATATTTTCGGATGCTTCTCATCATGGGAGTAACGTTATTTACCTCGCGTGTCGTACTTGACAAGTTGGGGGTAGATGACTATGGGCTCTATAATGTTGTTGGTGGAGTTGTTGGTATGCTTTCTTTTATTAATGGGACCCTCAGTATCGGCACCATGCGTTTCCTTACTGCAGAATTAGGTAGAAAAGATGTAGAAAGACTTCCCCAAACCTTCAATACGGCCTTTTACACTCATTTGGGATTGAGCTTAATTCTTGCTATATTTTTGGAAACAGTTGGACTGTGGTTTGTATATAATAAACTGGTCATCCCTCCTGTTAGATTAGATGCAGCAGTCTTTGCCTATCATATATCCATTGCAACATCTATAGTCAGTATTACTCAGGTGCCTTATACTTCATTAATAATGGCACATGAACGGATGGGGGTATATGCATACATTAGTATTTTTGAGGCCATTGCAAAGCTTGTAGTTGCTTATTTTTTGAGTATATCTTATTTCGACAGGTTAGTAGTGTATGCTATTCTGATTGCATTGGTACAGGTCATGGTTGCCATGTTCTATAGGTTTTATTGTAGACAGCACTTCTCAGAGTCCAAACTTTACCTGTATTTTGACAAGTCAACTTTTAAGTCCCTTATGGACTTCTCAGGTTGGAACCTTATAGCAAATCTTTCCGAGTCTCTTAAATCACAAGGATATATAGTCTTAATTAACATGTTCTTTAAGCCTTTTGTTGTCACGTCCCAGACGATTGCAAATCAGATTAGCGGAACAGTTTTGCAGTTTGTCATGAACTTTAGAACTGCAGTTAATCCACAAATTATTAAATTATATGCAGCAGGTAACTATGAGGAATCCAAGAAGTTAGCAATATCGTCAACAATCTTTGTATTTGACTTGCTACTTTTACTATGTTTACCAACAATCTTTATTATGGATACAATCATGCATATATGGCTTGTAGATGTTCCTCAGTATGCTGTCATTTTTTCACAATTGGCATTGATTCAAAGATTGATAAGTGCTTTTGATGCTTCATTTTACGTACCAATGATGGCTTCTGGTAAAGTTAGAACTAATTCTATCTATGCTGTTGTCTTTGGACCTGGTACTTTTATTGTCCTTTATTTATTATTTAAACATGGATTCGATGTGATGTGGATACAATATGTTGGCATTATTGTAATGTTTATATATAGTTTTTATATTAAACCATCTATACTCATAAAGGAAGTTGAAGGTTATAATTACAAAGATTTTATTCCTTGTTATTTCACGTGTTTTAAAGTGGCAACAATTTCTTTAGGCGTGTCTTTCCTCTTTTATAAGATTCTTGGTAATCAAGAAATATTACCTTCTATTATTCTTTTTTTAATTTCTTTTATTAGTGTTGCTTCAACCTCATTTTGTTTTCTGGATAGAACGATAAGACTCAAAATAATTAATATGATGATACAACGATTTAAGTATTCTAAAATTTCAAAATAATTTGTTTGATACTCTTATTTGTGCTATAGGCTGTAACCATCTGAAAGCACGACAAGATGTTTATAATCACTTTCACAATGATTGCCATATACCTTTTGCTACAATAGTCGATAAGACTTGTCATGTAGATGCAACAGTTCAAATAGGGGAGGGAAGTGTTATGTTCCCAGGAACTTTTGTTGATAAAGGTGTTGAATTGGAAGATAACGTACTACTAAATGTATGTGTTACAATCGCACATGACACAAAGGTTAAGGCGCATACATTCATATCTCCGAAAGTCGCCATCGCTGGCTTTTCTACTTTTGGTAGTCGTTGTATGATAGGTATTAATACTACGATAATAGATAATGTCAAAATAGGTGATGATATTCGACTTGGGGGCACTTTAGTAATTAAGGATTTAGAAAAGCCAGGGCTATATGTTGGTAGTCCGGCAATCTGGAAAAAGGAATGAGAAAGATAAACATATTAGTTTTAGGCGTAGGAGGAAATGTCAGTCAAGGCATAGTAACGGCTATCAAAAGTGCCAATTTAAATTGCCGAATAATAGGAGCATGCATCAGTGAAGAATCACTAGGTCTTTACTTTTGCGATGCAGCCTACATATCACCCTATGCCAATGATCCTAAGTTTGTTGAATGGGTGGTCGATATCTGTAATAAAGAGCAAATAGATATAGTATTTTCAGGCGTAGAAGAGAACGTGATGGCTCTTGAATCAGGACGACAATTGCTTGAATCAAAAACAAAATCAATCTTTGTTTCATGTAATAAAGAACAACTAGAGATAGGGCAAAATAAATATAAGACAGCTATGTGGCTCAAATATCATGGGTGTAATTATCCTAAATCTGCTGATATTTCAAATGATTCTGAGGTTGAGCAAATAATCCGCGAAGTGGGATACCCTCTCTTGGCTAAGCCTAACTCAGGGAAAGGCGCTCATGGTATATTTAAGGTATATTCTTGCGAAGACCTAAAGGAAATAAAAGAAAAGGATTATTGCCTGCAAGAAATAATAGGTGATGATAATATGGAGTATACTGTGGCTTGCTATATGGACAAACATGGTAATATGCAAGATACGCTTATCATGCATCGCTCTTTGAAATTCGGCACGACATTTATGTCGGAGATAGTACAAAATGATATTATCAAGGCTGAATGCGAAAAAATATGTCGCGAGTTTAAGCCTAAAGGTCCATTGAATATTCAGTTAAGAATGAATCAGGGACGCCCTACCTGTTTTGAACTAAATGTGAGGTTCTCTGGAACTACTCCGATTCGGGCAATGTGGGGTTATAATGATGTGGAGGCGATGATCAGAGAATATATTTATGATGAACCAGTAACCCTCAAACCTCAAAAGGAAGGCAAAGCCTATCGTTATTATAACGAGGCATTTATAGATATTAATATGTTATGTAATCTGAAGGAAAATGGCTTTGTTAAAGATACAAATGGTTATACTAATTTTGTAAACAGTAAATGAAGAAGGTAATAATTACAGGGGTTAATGGTTTAATAGGTAGTACAATAGCAGAGTATCTGGTAAAAGGCTATGATGTTATTGGCACATCCATCGAAGATGATAATTTGACTGGGCTTGACATACAATATGTTCAGTCAGATATTACTATTAAAGAGAGCCTAAATTCTTTACCTGAGCATGTAGATGTGATAGTACATTGTGCTGCAATTATCAGTGGTGATAATTTCTCAAACCTCTTACTAAATGCTAATTGCATCGGTGTGCAGAATATTGCATCTTATGCGCTAAGATCTAATTGTAGTCAGGTCATTTATTTTTCAAGTCTTCCAATTATAGGTAAACCGCAAAAAGTACCAATTAAGGAGGATCATCCAATTAACCCGCCGACGGTGTATCATATAACAAAGTATTTTGGAGAATTAGTACTGAAAAAACTGCTCGCAGAAACACGACTTGCAATATTTCGTATTCCATCCCCTATAGGCAAAAAAACGGCTCCAAATAAAATAGTACCGATTTTTGTGAAGAATGCAATTAATAATGTTGATTACACCTTATTAGGTAAAGGAGGACGCGTTCAGAATTATATCGATGTAAGAGACATTGCAAGGGCAGTGGGTTGTGCTATTGAAAGAAATGCTAATGGTACCTATAATATTGCATCAGAGAAATCTTATACAAATAAGGAATTAGCGGAATTATGTATAATCCTCTTTAATTCTAAGTCATCAATTCATTATGAGGGGGAAGATAAAGAGGAAGATTATCAATGGATAGTATCTACTGAAAAAGCAAAGCGGGAATTAGGATTTACCGCTAAATATTCGTTAGTAGATACACTCCGAGAAATTGGAAAGAATTATAAGCAATGAGAATACTCTTCATTAGTGACATACATGGTAATTACCCCGCTTTGCTATCATTGGAGAAATATTTCAATGAGGTGGACAAGATAATTTGTCTAGGCGATATTGTAGGTTATCATTGTTATGTAAATGAGGTTATTGATTTCCTGAAAAAGCATGATGTTGTTTGTATTCAGGGTAATCATGATAGATATGTATTTGAAGGATTAGAAAATCAAACAAAGCATATTAATGACTCCGTGAGGTTTGGAATAGAGGTTGCTCAAATAAAACTTAATGAAGAAAACAGAAAATGGCTCTACCAATTACCTACATCGTTTAGTTTTAAGGATAATGACCTTTCTATACAATGTTGTCATGGAAGCCCTTGGGATGTGATAAACGGATATGTTTATGCAGATAGCGACTTGTTCCCCAAAATGCTAGATTTCGCCTTCGATATTATAGCATTAGGACATACTCATAGAGCATATTCAAAGCAAACAGGAAGACAAATAGTTTTTAACCCAGGTTCGGTAGGGCAAGCAAGAGATACTGAAGGAAAAGCTTGCGCAAAGATTCTGGATACAAGTACTCGAGAAATATATGTTATACAGGAATCTTATGATTTTATGGAAACATTGAAAGACTCAATTTCAAATGGTGCGCAAGACTGGGTGTATAAACATTTTAAAACAGTAATTTAAATTATTTAAATACATGATTCCATTTAACAAACCGTTTTTAACAGGCAAAGAAGCCCATTACATGTATCAGGCAGTTTATACAGGGAAGCTGTCAGGTAATGGTGTATTTACTAAGAAATGCCAGCAGTTTTTTGAGAATAAATATGGTTTTAAGAAAGCCATCATGACAACATCAGGAACTGATGCGTTAGAGATGGCAGCTATTCTTTGTGATGTAAAACCAGGCGACGAGGTAATAGTACCATCATATACTTTTGTTTCCTCAGCATTGGCATTTGTCCGTCAAGGAGCTAGAATTGTTTTTGCCGATAGTTATGAGAATAATCCAAATATTGATGCTGATAAAATAGAAGCTTTAATAACAAACAAAACAAAGGTGATTGTGCCTGTTCATTATGCGGGTGTAGCATGTGATATGGACAAGATCATGGATGTCGCTAATCGCCACAATCTTTTTGTTGTTGAGGATGCAGCGCAGGCTATAGATTCTTATTATAAAGGAAAGCCTCTAGGAGGAATTGGACATTTCGGATGCTTCTCATTCCATGAGACAAAGAATGTTACAGCAGGCGGTGAAGGAGGTCTCCTCTGTGTCAATGATGAGCGTTTCATCCGCCGTGCAGAGATCATATGGGAAAAAGGTACTAATCGTGCGGAGTTTTTCCGTGGTATGGTTAATAAATATGGCTGGGTAGATACAGGATCGAGTTTTCTTCCCTCTGAAATAACTAGTGCCTTCCTATGGGCGCAGCTTGAGGATCTGGATAAAATTCAGAATCGCCGTAAGGCAATATGGAAAATGTATAATGACGGATTAAAGGATTTGAAAATAAAAGGGTGTTTTACAATGCCAGACATGCCAGATTATGCAACAAATAATGGACATATGTTTTATATGGTATGTCGGAGTTTGGAAGAACGGACACTGTTGATATCATATTTGAAAGATAAAGGAATAGGTGCTGTATTTCACTATCTGAGCCTCCATCTGAGTGATTTTTATAAATCTATTGAGATGAATATTCCTAACCTACCCAATTGCGATAAGTATGCGGATAGGCTTGTTCGTCTACCTATGTTCTTTGAACTGACTGATAAGGAAGTTTTGATTATTATTAAAACCATTGCTGATTTTTATGGACAATTATAAACCTCGTGTTCTGGTTATTAGTAGTGTTTCTCCATCAATAGGGCCAGCAGTCATCGGTGAACAAATATACGAAGCATTGAAACAGAATGGTATTGAGGTGGATTTCATGACAAAATATCCAGAACCTAATCATCCAGAGTATTTATTCGCAGTTAAAGATGGATATGACAGAAGACTGTTAGTGAGAATAAAAAACAAGTTAAGGTGGCTTATCGTCGGAGGGAGACCAAAGGAAAAAGGCTACTGTTTTTTTTATACTTATGAGAAGTTTCCGCCGATACCAACGAAGAAAGTTGTGGATGCAATAAAAAAACAATATGATTTAGTATATATTGTATTTTGGCAGGAGATGCTAAGTTTTGATACCATAGAATCAATATATGATAAACTTCATTGTCTGATTCTGATTGCAGGTGTAGATTATTCTCAGATGTCAGGAGGTTGTCATTTTACTAATAATTGTCAGAATTATAAGACTGGATGTGGTATGTGCCCTGCTTTTCACTCAAAACGGAAAAATGACTTCACTGCATGGAATGTAAGATTCCGTAAGAGAGTATATGATAAGATAAAGCCCGTTATCTTTGGGAACTTATATATGTCACATTTTTATATAAACTCATATTTGTTGAAGGATGCAAGAATAGAAATTGGTAACCCTATTATAAATACTAATATTTTTTGTCCATTAGACAAAGACATTCTAAGAAAGAAATATATGATTGACGAAAAGAAAAAATATATTATATTATTTGGAAGTCAAGATCTAGGAGATGAACGTAAAGGATTTAAATATTTGTTAAAAGCATTTGAACGGTTATTTAAAATGATGGGACAAAATTCAGATAAAGTATTAGCTATAACTATAGGGAACAACTATGAAATTATAAAAAAACAGATTCCATTTGATAGTATAGGTATGGGTTATGTAAAAATGAACCAATTACCTGAACTTTATTCATTAGCCACATGTTTCGTTTGTACATCTGTTAATGATGCAGGTCCGATGATGGTAAATCAAAGTCTATGCTGTGGTACACCTGTGGTCGGATTCGATATGGGATCTGTAAAGCAAGTTGTAAAGGACAAAGGAACTGGTATATGTGTTCCTTTACGTGATACAGACTCGTTAGCAGATGGGATATTAAGTATTTTTGAAATGTCATCTGATGATTATAAAAAAACAGCTGCTAGGGCTAGGGAGATTGCCATACAATCGAGTTCATATGAAGCACAAGCAAATGCTATTCTTTCTGTTTTTCAGAAATACATGACATGATTATGATGTATTTCCCATATTCAAGTTGTTGGCATATAGAAGATTACGGGTGCATTTTTATAATATATTTTAATTCCTTAATTTTTATTATATGCATAAGTCTCTGTCATTAGTAATATATTCAGCAGGGTATATCTCTTCTTTTGTGCTTACTAGAGCGATATCTTCTAAATTGAAGAATGTAATAAATACATTTTATACTGGATGGGTAAAAAGAAGTTTTGCAGAATTCGGCCAGATGTCAATAATTGTTAAACCAATATTATTGTCAGGATCTCAACATGTAAAGATTGGGAATGGAACAGTAATAGCAAAGGGGTGTACTATTACATGTACCAATCAAGAAGAAGCAGAAATCAGTATAGGAAATAATTGTACAATAGGATCTTTTAATCATATTACAGCATGTAACACAATAAAGATTGGCGATGGAGTATTAACTGGTCCTTATGTTTTAATAACAGATAATTCTCATGGAAAAAATACTGAAATTGAAACAAAAAGACCCGCTAAACGGAGTATATATTCCAAAGGAAAGGTATTAATTGGTAATAATGTCTGGATAGGAGAAAAAGCAACCATCTTACCAAATGTGACAATAGGAGACGGATCCATAATCGGTGCTAATTCGGTTGTTACAAAGGATATACCCCCATATTCGATTGCAGCAGGCTCTCCAGCTCGGATTATATATGTAATGAAATCAAACAGATGATTATTTATACAATCATAGAGTATTTCCTCATTGTAATAGCTTTTGTAGATTATAAAAAGGGTTTAATCTGTTTTGCTATATTGGATCTTTTTATTGGAGTAAATATTAGAGGATATTTGATTCCGGGAGGAAATATTGTAGCTGTTGAAAATATACTATCCCTTGTATATTCAATTGTATTTCTGATTAAACACAACTCACTTTTATTAGAGAAACAAAGATTTCCACTGTTAGGACCTTTTATCTTTATATCTATTTCCATGGTTTTATCTTCAACCCTTACTATCGCTCCAGGAAACATATCCAAGATTATAAGTGCAATAATTAGGCAGTTTGTGATGGCATACATATATTGGAAAGTTCTAGACAGGAAGTCTTTAATTATGGTTTTTTATGGAAGCTGTGTAGTTTTTTTAATTTCGACAATATATGCTCAATATGAATATATATTCCAAACAAATCCTATTTCTGATTATTTTATTGAATCAAGTGTTGACCAAGAGAATGTGATAGATTGGCATTTTGAAGATAACAGTGAAAGAGGATACCGAGTTAAATCCATATTTGACCATGCTATAGGTGCAGGAGTGATGTGGGCACTCTGCATCTTTTGGATTTTTTCATATTGCAGTTGTTCCCAGATATTTAAACAACGAACAATTAAGACATTTGCATATATCGTATTAATGATAATGTGTTTTATATGTATTATATATACAAGAAGTAGAAGTGGTATAGTTTTCATAATGCTTTGCATGTTAAGTTTTGTAAACTTTAAGAAATCAAGATCTTTTGTATATGGTATATTCATATTATTTGCAATTATATTTTTGGGGAGTCATTTTTCTCAGTTTAACGATATCTTTATGAGTATCTTTAGCCCCAAAGCTCGTGATACGGTTGGGGGTAGTTCTATTGAACTCCGTTTCGACCAGCTTGATGCAGCATTCTCCTTATTCGCTCAATCACCGATTCTTGGTTTGGGATCAGGTTTCCAAGAACTTGTTACTGAAGATATGGCATCTAGGCTTATGGGATATGAAAGCATGTGGTTTGTAATCATTCCGTCTTATGGCCTATTGGGTATGATTACAAATATATATTTAGCATATGTATGCATTATTAAAATCCCTCAAATGTATGAAATGAAGGCAATTAAGTACGTTTGTTTCGCTTACTGGCTTGTAGGCTCACTATCATCGTTACCTGGTATGAAAATGCATTATTATTATATAGTAATTTTTTATTTAATAAAAAATAGCGAAGTCTATATTTCAAAATCAAAAAGAAATAAAACTATTATGTGACATGGATAAAGATGCTTTACGTATTTATAAATCGAAATTAATAGATGTACTTATCTCTTTCGACAATATATGCATTAGACATGGGTTAAATTATTATGCATGTTCAGGAACAGCCATAGGGGCAATAAGACATAAAGGTATTATTCCGTGGGATGATGATATAGATGTATTAATGCCTAGAGACGATTATAGAAAATTAGTAGAAGTAACATCCGAAAATGATAATGGAAGATATAAGCTAGCAAAACTTGGGGATGAAGGTTATATCTACCCTTTTGGGAAGTATTATGATAGTCTAACGACATTGATTGAGCATAAAGAATATCCATCATGCATATTAGGAGTTTTTATTGACGTTTTTCCAGTAGACGAGGTAGCAGGACCTATAGAAGAAATAAGAACTAAGAAATCTGAATACAACAAAAGATTTCAGTCTTTCCAAAACACATATTTAAAATTGAACTGGCATTATATAGCTTCGTGCTTGTATCATATGAGAATAGGCCGGTTGACAGAAATTATTCTATGTTCCATTATTCCGAGCAAAAAAGATCGCTTAAGGAAGAATTTTGTTGAATATGAAGAAAAATGGAGTCAAGAAATAGGCAATTGGCTTATGGTACATCATGCTGAATATTCTTTGGAGAAAGAACTCTTGGATCCCTCTTGGTTTGAGTCTTATTTTTATGTCCCTTTTGATAATTATAAAATACGAGTGTGTAAAGGTTATGATTTGTACCTGAAAAAAATGCATGGTGACTACATGACACCGCCACCAGTAGAACTTCAAAAGACACGCCATTATCATTATTATTTAAATCTTAAAGAGGGATTGGATATAGATAGTGTTAAAGAACGAATAAGACACGGCGAAAGAATCCTTTTTTGATTCACAGAGTGTTCTTTTAACTCATTATGAAAAAGAATAAAAAAACTTAGAATTGTATAAAAAAAAGATTTTGACATGGAAACTCAATACAAAATTGACGTTAGTATTGTAATTGTGAGCATGAATAATGTAAGAAATCTAAATATATGTTTGGATAGCATACAACAATATACAAGAGTTAATTATGAAGTCCTGGTAGTTGCCTATCTCTATACATATGAAAATTTGACTTTTGTTAGAAATAAGTATCCATGGGTTAAGTTTATCGAGAACAATGAAATAAGTGGTTTTTCTGAGAATAATAACATTGCTTTGCGAAAGGCACAGGGGAAATTCTGTTTTGTTTTGAATGATGATACTGAGTTGAGGTCTCCTGCTATCGACAGGCTCATTAGCGATTTAAAGGGTCTGCCTGAAGAGGTTGCGGTTATCAGCCCTGTTACATTGAATGGAGATTTGTCTCTCCAAAGTTGCGGCCGTCCTAAGCATACTATGTGGACTTTTATTGGAGGGAAAATGAGATTGTGGAGTGAAAAAAAAGCTTCTATTTACACTAATCAATCAGGAGTCTTTAGATCATATGATATAGTTGGAGCTGCGTTTTTAATTAAAACAGATATATTCAGAAAATTCGGGTGGTTCGATGAACATTATTTCTTTTGTCCTGAAGATATAGCTCTTTCATCTACCTTGAATAAGAATGGTTTATTCTGTTATGTCGATGCTGATGTATCACTAGTCCACTATAATGCAGGAAGTAATAAATCTTCAACTTATATGCGTACAGCGACTGTTCCGGCTGCTCAAAAGGGAGCTTTGCTTTTTTATTCGTCGGGGGAAAAAAAACGTTTATTATTATTGATATTAGTAATTGTGTTCTGCGATGGTTCAAGAATGATATGGCATTATTTAAAAAGTAAGATTGGCAAGGACAAGGACGAAAAGCAATATCATGAAATTTATGCTATAAGTTTTTGGAACTCAATTGTATCGTGTTTTTCTCATTTATCACCAAAAGAAATATTTATCAAGTATTATTCAAAAATTAAAAAATATGAAAATTATTAAATTTTCGTCTGGTATAGGAAATCAGATATATATATATATGATGTATTTATATTTAAAGAAACGATTTCCATCTGAGAAGTTTTATGGATACTATAACAAGAAGTTTCTTTCAAAACATAATGGATTGGAGATTGATAAAGTATTTGATGTTAATCTACCTAAAAATACATGGGTGAGTGATACAGTTGCTTTCTTTTGTCGAGTATTACATAGATTATTTCGAAACTTAATAGCAACTGATAATAATTGTTATATGAAAGCTATATATTTTGATGGTTATTGGCAGAAAAATAAGTATTTAGAGTTTGCTGATTTTATACATTTTAGAGATTTAGATATTGGTCTCGATAACGAGAGAATTAAGAATGAGATGAATTCTTGCTATTCCGTATCCTTGCATGTTCGAAGAGGTGATTATTATACCCCACAATTCTCAGATATATATGCAAATGTGTGTACTTTGACATATTACCAGAGATCCATTGATTACATTGTCTCAGAACACCCAGATGCAACTTTCTGGGTGTTCTCTGATGATATTAATTGGGCAAAAGAAAATTTGAAAGCAGGAAATATCAAGTATGTGGAAAACAATAGACAAGATAAGTCGTATATCGATATGTTTTTAATGTCGAATTGTAAGTCCAATATTATTGCAAACAGTTCATTTTCTTTTTGGGCTGCCATGTTAAACAAATGCAAAGACAAAATAGTCATTTATCCTGGAAAATGGAAAAATGATGGTTATCTTCCTGATGTGTTTCCTTCAGATTGGGTAAAGATAGAAACAAATTAAAAACTTATGTATATTTTTATAGCATGAATCATAATATAAAAGTTTCTATTCTTATTCCAGTTTATGGAGTAGAGAAATATATTGAAAGATGCTCACGAAGCCTTTTTGAGCAAACATATAAAAATATTGAATATGTTTTTGTTAACGATTGCACAAAGGACAAAAGCATAGATATTTTAAAGAAAGTTATGGATGATTATCCTGAACGTACAAGCCAAGTAAAAATAATAGAACATACACATAATCGAGGATTAGCGGCAGCGAGAAATACGGCAGTGGCAGAATCATCAGGTTCATATATTATGCATGTTGACAGTGATGATTGGATAGAATCTTTAACAGTAAGTGAATGTGTGAATGCATTATCAGAAGATGATTATGATGTTTTGTATTTTAATGTGAAAGTATATTGTAAGCATTATATTGATTATTATATTATACCGTCCGGGATCTCCAAGGAAGATCTATTAAAAATGCAACTTGCAATGGATGTTCGATGCTCTATATATGGTATGGTAGTAAAAAGGGATTTGTATATTGCTAATAAAGTTTCTGTTGCTGAAGGGGTCAATAATTCTGAGGATTATCAAGTGTCACCAAGGTTGCTATTCTATGCAAAAAAAATTAGAATTATGGATGGATTATTTTACAATTATGATCGCAGAAATGAGAATTCTATGACATCCTCCTTCTCAGAAACCTATTCGAATCAGAATTGGGAATCTATTACCATAGTAGAAAATTTTTTCAAACAAAACAGTCCTGAATATCTGTCGTGTATTGAGAAAAGTAAAATATTCTCTTGCTTTGATGACATAAAACGTTGTATTTTAGCAGGTGGTCATTCTCTTTATTATAAAAACATTTTGCTTTCAAGAATTGATGGAATTAATAAAGCATCATGGGGGAAATTGCCTTTTAGCAAAAGAATGATTTTTTATTTGAGAAATGAAGCTATTGCTAAATTGTATTTGCAAATAGCTGTGAGTTTATATATTTGTATAAAGATTTTGAAAAAGAGGTGTCTTTGAAGCCTCGCCTTTTATCTATAATCATATTATGTATAATAAAGTTGTTAATTTCATTAAGGACCTCTATGGCGCACAAAATTTAGTCCCATTAGCAGCGCCTTTGTTTTGTGGAAATGAGAAAAAATACTTAAGCGAATGTATTGATACAACGTTTGTATCAAGTGTCGGAAAGTTTGTTGACCGTTTTGAGAATGAAACCGCCAAGTATACTAGATGTAAAAGAGCAGTAGTATGTGTTAGCGGAACCAATGCTCTTCACATGAGCCTTATATTGGCAGGTGTAGAGCGTGACGATGAAGTTCTGACACAGGCTCTTACTTTTATTGCTACTTGTAATGCTTTAAGCTATATAGGCGCCCATCCTGTATTTATAGACGTGGACAGAGATACAATGGGATTATCACCTGTTGCTGTTCGCGAGTGGCTTGCTACAAACTCAGAACAGAAGAAAGGAGAGTGTTATAATAAGAATACTGGCCGTAGAGTAAAAGCTTGTGTTCCGATGCACACCTTTGGTCATCCTGTTCATCTTGATGAGTTAGTTGAAGTGTTGAAAGAATACAATATTGAACTAGTAGAGGATGCAGCAGAAAGTATAGGCTCTTTGTATAAAAGCAAACATACAGGAACATTTGGTAAGGTAGGTGTTTTGAGTTTTAATGGTAATAAAACTATTACAACAGGAGGTGGTGGTATGATGCTTTTCAATGATGAAGAATTGGGCGCTTACGCAAAGCACATCACAACTCAAGCAAAGATGCCCCATCGTTGGGAATTCCGCCACGACCATATTGGATACAACTATCGTATGCCTAATATTAATGCTGCATTAGGTTGTGCGCAGTTAGAACATATTGAGGAGTATGTGGCATCTAAGCGTGAAACGGCCAAAGCCTACGAAGAGTTCTTCAAAGAGATACCAGAGATTGAGTTTTTCGTTGATACTCCTGAAACTCGTAGTAACTATTGGCTGAATGTTGTTATATTGAAAGACAAAGATGCACAACTTAACTTTTTGGAGTTTACAAATGACAATGGAGTCATGACACGCCCAATTTGGGAACTCATGAATAGGCTTCCTATGTTTGAGAAATGCGAGAATGATGGATTAAAGAATAGCCTTTGGTTTGCAGATAGAGTAGTTAATATTCCATCAAGTGTGCGGCCCGAGACTTTTATGAAGTAATAATACGATAATTATTATGAATAATACATCGAAGATTCAAAACAAAATCATCAGTGCTAATGATACGATACTGCATGCACTGAAGATGATGGATGGACACAGAACAAAACTGTTGTTCGTAATCGATGATGACAAGTTTGACTGTATCCTTACGATAGGTGATATTCAACGCGCCATTATCAGGCAGGCAAATCTTAATGACCCTGTTTTAACAATTCTTGATAGGAATAAGATTTATGCATCAGACAAAGATCCTCTCGATAAAGTGAAAGAGGTGATGTTTAAAGAGTTGATAGATTGTATGCCCGTCTTGAATGATAGGGGTGAGATTGTAGATGTTTTATTCTGGCATGATGTTTTTTCAGAAACCGTAGCGGAGAACCGGCCCAAGATAGATCTTCCAGTGGTTATTATGGCTGGTGGTAAAGGAACGCGCCTGAAACCACTGACTAACGTTATACCTAAGCCTTTGGTGCCGGTGGGAGACAAGACAATACTCGAGGTTATTATGGACCAATTCGAAGCGATAGGGTGTCATAAGTTCTATATGTCAGTGAACTACAAGGCAGACATGATGAAATACTATCTTAGCCAATTAGATCATCAGTATGATATCGAATTCTTCATGGAGGATAAACCATTGGGTACAATAGGTAGTGTTTCTTTGTTGAAAGGAAAAATTGAGACACCTTTTTTTGTGTCAAACTGTGATAGTATCAATGAACAGGATTATCGTGACGTATATGACTACCATGTAAATAATCATAACGATATGACCATCGTGACAATGGTGAAGAGTTTCATGATTCCTTACGGTGTGATTGAAACCGGTGAAGATGGGTTGATGGTTAACTTGAAAGAGAAGCCTGAAAATACTTACATGGTAAACTCTGGTGTTTATATCTTAAACCCAGAGTTGATAAATGAAATCCCAGAAAGACAGTTCTTTCATATTACTCATTTAATGGAGAAAGTCAAAGCCCGAGGAGGGAGGGTCGGTTGTTTCCCTGTTAGTGAAGATTCTTGGCACGACATGGGTGAGTGGCCAGAGTATTTAAAAATGATAAAGGTGTTATGAAGAAGATAACAATATTTGGAGCTATGTATAGCCAGCATGTTTCCAACTTCGTTTATATGTTAAAGAAATATGCTGACTACCAATTTTATGGTGTTAACAAAAAACCGAACTACATTTTAGGTGAGGAGTACTACAAACAGGCACAAAAGGCTTTTGATGATATTTATGAATTGCCCCAAAGTAAGATATGGATTAAGGATATTATACAGAGAAGTCTTTTAGCATGTGTGGGGGTGTTTAAGTATTCGAGAAAGACAGATATTGTTCAATTCCATGCCATAACTCCGTTTGTATTACCTTTAGCCATTATTGTGAAGTTTTTTAGTAAGGCTAAGATTTCTTCTTTTATTTATGGGAGTGAGTTTCTCCGAGCTAACATAATAGGTTTTTGGTGCATCGATAAGGTGTTTGCTATATCTGATTCTATAGTATGCGATTCTACTTTTGTGCTTGAAAAATTAAAAAAGCACTATCCAAGATACGAGGTAAAAATGAGGTGTTGTTACTTTGGATCTTCAATAATTGATAAGCTTATAGAAATAGAAAAAGACTCGAATATTAATCGTATAAACAGTAATAACAAAAAAGTGATTATGTGCGGATATAATGGTACTAAGGGTCAGCAACATCTGAAGATAATAAGTAGTATTGAGAACGTGGCCAAGGATTTTTATTGGGTTTTCCCTATGACTTATTATAATGATGATAAAAAATATATAGAGGAAATACGCAACTTAGCCGATGACAAAGGGCTTGATTATATCATATTGGATACGTTTCTTACTGAAGAGGAATGGGCATCATATATTTTCTCCACAGACATTTTTATACACATGCAATTATCCGACGCTTTTTCTTCTTCTATTTCTGAGCATCTTTTATTAGGTCATATTCTCATTAATGGATCATGGTTGTCATATAAAGACCTTGATGATAATGATGTGTTCTATATATCCAGTGATTTTGAGTCTCTAGATGATAATATCCGGATGTGTGTAGATAATTACAAAGAATATGAGCCAAAATTAAAGAGCAACAAAGAAAAGATTATTAAGTTGAAAAGTCTTGATTACGGGATTAAGAATTATTGGATTCCTTATTTCGATAACCTATAGATACTAAACAAATAATCTGAAGTAAAATAAAGAATAAAATATGGAACAATTAACGCAGAAGCTCTCTAATGGAGAGATGGTAGTACAGGAACTACCCGTACCTCAAATAGGACCTGGTATGATCCTCGTCAAGAATCATTTTTCGCTGATTAGTGCCGGTACAGAAGGCTCCACTGTAAAGGCTGCGCGAAAGAGTCTGATTGGTAAGGCCAAGGAAAGGCCACAGCAGGTGCAGCAAGTGTTGGAGTCGTTAAGAACGAAAGGCATTACACAGACTTATCGTGCGGTAGTCAAGAAACTCGATGCTTATTCGCCATTGGGATACAGCACTGCAGGTGAAGTGATTGATGTGGCTGAGGATGTAACTGAATTCAAGATTGGCGATTTTGTGGCCTGCGCAGGAAATGGCTATGCGTCGCATGCGGAGGTAGTTGCAGTACCTGTGAATCTTTGTGTAAAGCTAAGAAGCGATGCAGACCTCTCAAAAGCATGTTATAATACGCTCGGTGCCATAGCCATGGAAGGTGTGCGCCAAGCAGATTTGCGACTTGGTGAGACTTGTGCGGTGATTGGTTTGGGATTGATAGGCCAGTTGGCTAGCCTTGAACTGCAGGCATCTGGTGTCAGGGTTGTTGGAATAGATGTCAGTGAGGCTGCGGTAAAGCAGGCTGCAGTTCATTGTACGGACATGGCATTTACCCGGTCAACACCAGGAATTGAAGAAAACATCAGGTCTTATACTAACGGACTTGGCGTGGATGCTGTTATCATAGCGGCAGCCACCACCAGTCTGGACCCTGTTAATTTTGCAGGTGCCATTTGTCGGAAGAGAGGAAAGGTCATCGTGCTTGGTGCCGTACCCACAGGTTTCGACCGTGATCCCTACTATTATAAAAAAGAACTGGAACTGAAGATGTCATGCTCATACGGTCCAGGCCGTTATGACCTGAATTATGAGGAGAAGGGTATTGATTATCCTGCCGCTTACGTCCGCTGGACGGAAAAACGTAACATGGAAACATTTCAGGAACTCATATCCACAGGCAAAATAGATATCAGCTACCTGACAACACATACGTTTGCATTTGAGGATGCTCCCAAGGCATATGACATGGTAGCCAAGCGTACTGAACCTTTCTTAGGTATTATATTAAAATATGATATCAATAAGGAACATATTCGTAAAGCTATATCGATTAAGGAACAGTTGGATCCGGTAAAAGACATTAGTATAGCCTTCATTGGTGCAGGTAGTTATGCACAAGGCTCATTGTTGCCAAACCTACCTGATGATATCACCCGTAAGGGAGTAATGACTAATTCTGGTACCACTTCCAAGCGCGTAGCAGAACGATTCGGATTCGAGTTTTGTACATCCAATGAAGATGATATTCTTAAATCCAAGGAAATCAACACCCTTTTTATTGCCACCCGACATGATTCACACGCCAAGTATGTGATCGAGGGATTGAAGAACGGTAAGAATGTTTATGTGGAAAAGCCGCTTTGTATGACGCTAGATGAACTGCTAGAAGTACAGCAGATATGCCAGGATAAACAAAAGTCGGTGATGATCGGTTTCAATCGTCGGTTTTCACCTTTAGCGCAGAAGATTAAACAGAAGTTTGGTGATGGCAAGATGGCGATGATTTATCGTGTGAATGCTGGTGCTATTCCTGCTGACAGTTGGATTCAGGATATGAAGGTTGGCGGTGGACGAATGATAGGCGAAGGCTGTCATTTTATCGACTTCATGGCATTCATGTGCGGAAGTATACCTGTAAAAGTTTCAGCAATAGCTCTTCCTGATAGTCAGGGGTTGAATGATACCCTCAATGTGAATATTGAGTTTGAGAATGGCTCAACGGGTGTTTTGGCTTATTACGCAAATGGCGCCAAGTCAATGCCTAAAGAGTATTTTGAAGTGCATGCAGCTGGCATGTCAGCATCCCTGAATGACTTCAAGGAGTGTACCATTTACGGAAAGAAAGCCGAGAAGCATAAGTTGACGACACAGGATAAGGGACAGAAGAAAATGGTTGAAGAGTACTTCTTAGGACTTCGTAATGGTCAGCAGCCTATTCCTATGAGGGATGTATTTGCAACAACCGCAGCTACGCTTGGTGTTTTGAAGTCACTTCAAGAAGGAGGTAATGTTATAATTATCAATGAAATTTGTTGATTCTTTTAAAAGGCTAAAGTTATATTGCGAGACAGAGCAGTTTAAGGGGTGGGATCCTTTTGATGGGCTTAATTCGAGAATATTTCAGGCTACGCCATTGAAGAAATCTTGGTTCTGTAGGCTGGCCATGATACAACTATTCAAAAGGAACCCCTACAACTGGCGTAAATTGTTTCTTATTGACAAGGGATTTAACCCAAAGGGAATAGGATTGTTCCTGATGGGTTATTGCTATTTGTATGAACTGCTCAAAGCCAAGCCTCAATACGAGAAAGAATTTGGTAATAAAGAAGAGTGCCTGAAAAACATTGACCACCTTTCAAAGTTGCTTATCTCTTTAAGGAGTGAGGGTCATTCAGGCGCATGTTGGGGATATAACTTTGATTGGCAGCGGTTAAATACTTTCTTCTTCCCAAAAGGAACTCCAACGGTCGTGGCAACATGTTTTTGTGCGACGGCACTAATGGAAGCTTATGAGGTTACTGGAAATAAAGAGTATCTTGACGTGGCTCTCACTTCAGCTGATTTTGTTATCAAAGACTTGCACAGGACAGAGTTCGGAGGAGGCTTCTTTTTCTCATATAGTCCACAGAATGTGAATGGAACTGTGATTAATGCTTCGCTGCTGGGAACAAAGTTGCTGAGTTATTGCTATAAGTATACCAAGAACGAAGAGTATAAAGAGTTAGCCCGCAAATCCATTGCCGCTTCTGTTAGTGCCCAAAGCAAAGATGGTTCTTGGGTATATGGCCTTCTTGGTAATCAGGGATGGAAGGACAGTTTTCATACTGGTTATAATCTAGACGGTATTTATTCCTATCAGGAAATTACTGGAGATCATAGCTTTGAGGAAAACTTAAATAAAGGATTGGCTTATTATATAGAGAACTTCTTCGAAGAGGGCTTTAAGCCCAAGTATTATAACAATCTGATGTATCCAATAGACATTCATTGTCCTGCCCAATTTATTATTACTCTGGCAAGGATGGGAAAACTTGATGAATATAAGGATATGATAGATAAGATTCTTGATTGGACTGTTACGAACATGCAGGACAAGAAAGGTTATTTCTATTATCAACTGAAGAAAGGAATATCTTCAAAGATATCTTATATGCGGTGGAGTAATGCTTTTGTATTTAATATGTATACATTATATTTTAGAGAGACACTGAAATGAAAATTTGGTTTGATTTAACAAACTCTCCTCATATCCATTTCTTCAGGGATATGATTAAGGACTTGGAGAGTGAAGGCCATGAGATAGTCATTACGAGTAGGGATGCTGCAAATACGCTTGACTTACTTGAATTGTATGGTATGAAGTATAACATAGTAGGCCGTTACTATGGTGTGAAACTCTCTCATAAACTTATGGGGACCTTAGGAAGAGTTTGGCAGTTAAGGAATTTTGTAAAGAAGAACAAGATAGATGTGGGTATTTCTCAGAGCTCATTTGCGTCTGCAATGGCTGGCTATTTGGCGGGAGTTCCAACAATTTATACCAACGATAACGAGCATGCATTAGGCAATAAGGTAAGCTTTCTGTTTGCCAAACAGATTTTTATTCCTGAGTTTATCCCTGTATCAAAGGTTACAAATCTTTTTGTTCATAAGAAGAAGGTTACACAGTACCCAGGCGTGAAGGAAGGAATATATCTTTGGCATCAATATATGGATTTCAAACAAGAGAAATCAGAGAGGAAAAAGATATATTACAGGCCAGAGCCTTATTACGCTCAGTATTATAAGGGAAAAACCTATTTCCTTGATTCTGCATTAATGGAATTAAAGAATGAGTATGACATTATTATTTTGCCAAGAGACAAGAAACAAACAGAACACTATCTGGCAGAAGATTTTAAGGGTATTACTGTATGTAAGAAGCCTTTGACCTTTGAAGAGATAGCCAAAGACTGTACGCTTTTTATAGGAGCAGGAGGAACGATGACTCGCGAGATGGCAGTTATTGGTATACCAACTATTTCTGTTTATCAGGATGAACTTCTGGATGTAGACAAGTTTATGATCAGTAAGGGCCTGATGAGTCATATACCAAATCTTACTGTAGCTGACATACGCAGACATGTAGAAGCATCTATGAGTAAAGAAGCTGACAAAACCCTTTTAGAACTTGGTGTTAAGGCATATAATATGATTAAGCAAAGACTATTAACACTTAAATAATATGATAAAAGCTGCAATTATTGGATTAGGGAAGATGGGTATGAGCCACGCTGCCATTCTTGGTGGTCTTCCTAATGTAGAGATGGCTGCGATGTGTGATACGGACAGTCTGCTACAGAGTGCATTTAAGAAACTGACGAAGATTCAGTGTTATACCGACTACAAGAAAATGATCGAGGAGGTAAAACCTGACTGTGTCTATGTTGTAACCCCGACAAAACTTCATTATGAGATGGTGATGTATGCTTTGGAGCATGGTTGCCATGTGTTTTGTGAGAAGCCTTTTGCATTAACAGCAGAACAGGGTGAGAAAATGGTTGCCATGGCTAAGGCTAAAGGACTTGTTAATCAAGTTGGTTATCACAATCGTTACATCGGCACTTTCAATGAAATGAAACGATTGTTGGCAGAGGGTGTTATAGGTAAGCCTTTCTATTTTATGGGTGAAGCATACGGACCTGTAGTTTTGAAGTCTAAAGGCGGTACATGGCGGTCGGACAAAAAGAACGGGGGTGGGTGTATTGAGGACTATGCAGCCCATGTCCTGAATTTGATTAACTATGTGACAGGTTCCACTCTAGTGGATTGTAAGGGAACCTTGATGCCAAGTATTTTTAGCGGAGAAGTTGATGATGCGGTATATGGTACTCTCTATTTGGCTAATGGATTGAAAGGACAAATTTCAGTGAACTGGAGTGACGATACAGTCCGTAAGATGACTACGTCGGTAAAGGTTCATGGCGATGGAGGCAAACTCGAAGCAGATGCTACGACGCTTAAAATTTATGTAAAAGAAGATAAGCCACAATATGGGCTTCAGAAGGGATGGAATTTCAAGTACATTACCGATGTGACGCCTCAGGTGACATTCAACCTGCGTGGTGAAGAGTACACAGCAGAAAGTGAGGCTTTCATCAATTCTATTCTAACAGGTAAGGTTGATGATCGTAATTCTTTTGAGAGTGCTTTGCAGACAGATTATATTATTAAAAAGATGGAGGAGGACGCAGTATGATGGATAGAGTAATATTGGGTGATAACCAATTTTTTGCTGTTAATCACCTTTCTGATGAAAGAAGTCGGACCCAGGCTATCCGCTTTAAGGAGGATAAAGCCATAATAGATGTGCTAGACAATGCTCGCGTCTGTGGTATCAATACCTTTATGTGTACAACGCATGACCGAATTGCAAACATCTGTAACTATATGCGTGAGAGACCTGATGAGTATAAGGACTTTAAATTCCATCCTTGTATGCCCTATGCTCACAAATATGCTAATGCTGTTACAGAGCTAGGTATTCTTGGTACACTAAAAGCATATATTCCTGGTAATATTTTTGCTGTAACTGGTAAGGCTGGTATCGCTTACATGCGAAAGGACTACGCAACTCTGATGGAGTTACTGATAGACGCTGAGATGAAGATGTTTGAGGGTATGAATACACCTGTAATATTTCTTCAGAACGTTATTGTTGACCTTCTCTACGGTTTGGGTATGGATGATATTTTTGTACACTATGCAGAATACATTAAAAAGAGGTATAATGCTGAGCCAGGGTTCATTACGATGAATATGCCACGCATGGTGGATATGTGCGAGCGGCTTGGTATTGAGAATCCAATTATCTGCTCCTCTATTAACAAGATAGGCTTCCGTATGAGCGGAACTATAGAAGAATATGAGGACTATCTTAAATCAGACCATAAATTTAGGCCCATGGCCATGCAGTGTTTAGCTGCTGGTGGATTAAAACCAGATGAAGCGATGGAATATGTAACAAGATTCCCGAAGATTGAGTCTGTTCTTTTTGGAGCTTCTTCAAAGGCACACATCCGGCAGACAAAAGATTTGATAGAGCAAGGATTTGCAAGACATAATTGATAAGGTAATAGAAAGTATTAAAGAAATATGATTAACGTAGTAGGATTGGGCTACATCGGATTGCCCACAGCATTAATGATGGCCTCACATGGTGTAGAAGTTATTGGTACCGACTATAACAAGGATTTGGTAGATACCTTGAATGCTGGTAAAACAACATTCAAAGAAAACGGCCTAGATGAGTTATTTAATGATGCAGTGAAAGCTGGCATCAAGTTTACCACTGAGTATCAGAAGACAGATGTATATATCGTATCTGTCCCTACGCCATACGACAAGTTTTCAAAGAAGGTGGATGCTTGTTATGTGGTAGCTGCTGTGAAGGAGGTAATGAAGGTATGCCCTAAGGGCGCAACTGTTGTTGTTGAGTCAACAGTTAGTCCCGGTACCATGGATAAATTTGTTCGTCCTGTGATTGAGGAGAACGGATTTAAGATTGGAGAAG
>JAEEGL015837177.1_pt1 | contig 29349 bp, 20 predicted proteins | sample 9134231 | NCBI WGS metagenome assembly JAEEGL01 (sample SAMN16246548, study PRJNA631951) | gut metagenome | biome: gut microbiome; feature: rumen; material: fiber-attached | host: Bos | place: Iran: Karaj | collected 2018-10 | reverse complement strand
CCCTGCGGCGCGCATACGGTTGGCCTCTTCAAAAATCGGGCCGCGAATGTCGGAATGAACGTATTTCAGTTTTTCTGCACGAAGAATTTGTTCCATAATAACTCCCATCCTAATCTTATTTATTACATTATATACAATCCCGCAAGCGGGGTCAAGGCTGTACTGCGATTGGGCGTTCTTCCGTTTCCGATTCAATGGAAATAAAATTGTTGTGTTCAAAATAGAGCGCGTGCATGCGAAGCGGACGGCAAAAATCATCCACCGGTACGAAAAGTTGATCACGGCTGAGGCGCAGGCACGGGCCTGCCATCTCAAAATCGCCCTGCGAGGTACGCATAACGCCGCTGCCCTCCGTAAACTCGGCAAAACGCCCGTAGATCTCCACCCGGATCCGGCCGGGCGAGCGGATTGCCGTTCCTCCGGTAAAACTCATTACGGCACCGGGGCAAAGATACCAAACGTCCCCGATCTTTTGGGGGAGCGTGTGCTCGCAGCACATACCGAGATCAGCGCCTTTGAATTTGAGGCGGGTACGGTCGTACCGCGGCGCGCGGTCAACGGGCGTGATCGTATCGGTTTCTTTATCGATCACGCAGCGGTCCACAATGCGCCCGTCTTCCACGTAAGCCGTGAGCGTACAGGTTTTTCCTGCGATGTGCACCACGGTATACATGGAAAGCGGTTCTTCGTGTTCGTAGGTTTTGGCGTTCCATACTTTCGGGACCACGCGCGTACCGGGCGGATTGCGGTTGCCGCTGCCCAGATTATAATGCACGGCGCCCTCGCTCGGCAGGTCGTAGAGCCCATTGCCCCGGCGGGGATAGGATCGTGCGAACGAATGCTCGTGACCGGAAAACACAACGTCGCAGAGATCCATGCCATCTTTCAGAGAAGGCCACGTATCTTCGTTTTCAATGGTCGGGCCGGCGTAACACACAGGAAAATGGTGCACGCCGAATTTCCACACGGCCTCGCTCCGGGCCGCATCTTCCTGCAGCCAGGCGTTCATCTCTTCATAACCGGAGGTGCCGAGCACGCTGAAATGCGCGCTGCCGTAATCGAAAGCGTAATTTGCAATCTCCCGCCCCGCGGGGCCGTTTCTCGGATAGGAGCCCCAGAGATGGTTCGTAAAATATTCGGCGTATTCGGAATAATACTTGCCTTCGCCGGTATAGTAGTTCGCAAAGCCCATGTCGTCGTGGTTGCCCAGAGCAAACATTACGGGAATCGATTCCGCGATCCCGGAAAAGCCACCGAACAGCCCGGTCCACTGGATATCGGTCTGACCGCAGTTTGTGTTGTCTCCGGCGGTGAGAATAAAAACACACTCCGGATGTTTTTTAAGGATGCTTTTCAGCACATGCCCGAAAACGGAGTAATCCGCAGGAGGTTCGGCGCTTCCGGTCTGAATATCGGACAAACAGAGGAAGGAAAAATCGGCGGGATTTGCGGGCGCGCTGCAGAACGTATACACCGGGCTGCGGTGCGCATCGCTGCCAACAGTATATTCGTACCGCGTTTCGGGTGAAAGGCCGGAAAGATCCGCGAAATAAAACACGCTCTCGTCCATATCGGTGCTAAACCGGCGCGTTTCGGCCTCGGCGCGCATCCACGGCCCGCCGCTCCCCTGCGCTCGGTAAAGCGCGTAGCCGGGCGCGTCGGTAACACAGGTACGCCAGCGCACCGTGAGCATAACGGATGGATCGCCCTTGATGGAAAGCATGATCTGATCCGGCGCGGGCGCGGACCCGCGGAAACGTTTCCATTCCTGCTTCGTCATACGTCCGCCTCCTTTGCTTGTTTCTGCAGCCGGCGCACTTCGGGAATGAGGAGCGGCATGCAGATCATAAAACTGATCACGTCCGCGGCGGGTTGCGCCGTAATGGCGCCGGTAAGCCCGAAAAACCGCGGCAGCGTGAGAATGAGCGGGATAAATACGATCCCCTGCCTCGCTACGGCAAGTATCGTGGCCCGCAGGGATCTGCCGAGATTCTGCAGCATCATACTGCCCATCATATATACGCCGGTAAGGCACATGGGAAGGCATTGATACCGCAGCGCCCGCACGCCGATCTCAATGGAAGCGGGCTCTCCGGCGATAAAACCGACCACCGGTTCGGCAAACACGTAACACAGCACGGCGCCGACGAGCAGCACGCCGGTGGAAAAAAGCGAAGAAAACCGGAAGGCCTTGAGCACCCGCCGGATATTGCCCGCGCCGTAGTTCATGCCGCAAACCGGCTGGAACCCCTGCCCTACGCCGATCACAACTGCAATGATGATCATCATCACCCGCGATACCACCGTCATTGCGGCGATGGCGTTATCGGAATACGGCTTGAGCGCGTAATTGAGCAAAACGGTAGCCACGGAGCCGATCACCTGCCGCATAAACGAAGGGACGCCGCCGCGGAAGATCTCAACGGCAAAAGCTTTTGTAAGATAAAAACGGCTGAGTTTTACGGGCATATTGCCGCCGCGGAAGGTACAGAATACGAGGATACCGAAACCGATGATCTGGCTCGTCATCGTGGCGAGGCCTGCGCCGGAAACGCCCATACCGCATACGGAAATCAGGATCGGATCGAGCGCCATATTGAGCAGAGCGCCGAAGCCGAGGCCGATCATGCCGTGCTTGGCGTTGCCCTGAAAGCGAAGTTCGTTGTTGAGGCAGAGCGCAGCCGTCTGGAAGGGCGCAGCCAGAAGTATAAACCGCAGGTATTCTTTTGCGTACGGCAGAATGGTATCGGTGGAACCGAGAAACACGGCGAGGGGTTCAAGAAAAACGAGCCCCGCCGCCGAGATCACAAGCCCGGTGAGAAATGCAAGCACGAAACTGTTTACGGCCATGTGCCCGGCGTCTTTATAATTCTTTTTGCCGAGTTCGCGGGACATAAAATTGCCCGCGCCGTGGCCGAACATAAAGCCGAACGCCTGGATCACGGCCATAAACGAAAACACAACGCCCACGGATCCCACGGCGGAATCGTTGATCACCGAAACAAAATAGGAATCCGCGGCGTTGTAAACCGCGGTGATCAGCATCCCAACGATCGCCGGCGCGGCCATACGCAGCACCAGCGGTCCGATGGGAAGGGTTGTAAGTTTTATGAATTTTTCTTCACGGCTGTCCATAGACGCGCCTTATTTAACGGTAATGCTCAGTTCGGCAGTCATATCCTTCACATTGGCGAGGTCGGCCACGGTGTCGCCGGAATCGTCGGTGCCGATCAGATACTGTTTGATCACGCCGCTGAGCACGTAATCGCCGGCCGGGGTACCTTCTTTGATCTTCAGGAACATCGCGCCTGCGTCGCCGTCTTCCACGTCGAAGGTGGTGGCGGTGTAACCATAGGTGCGGAAAAGCCCGTCGGAATAATCGGACATCATCGTAAGTTCACTGACTTTTCCGTCCGCGGTTTTTTCAACCTCAAAGATGGATTCATCAACGTCGACGTCCACACGGAAAGCCGCAAGATTTTCGGAATTCGCAAGCATCACGTGCACTTCCACCGTATCTCCGGCGGAAACCTTCGTTTGATCGGCGGAAAGATACACGTAGGGCAGAGCTTTGCCGTCGCGGTAGATCTCGTTGATCAGGCGCTCGTCCGCGGATTGCGCGCCGCTCTGATCGGCAACGGCTGGATCCGTGCCCTCCTGGGAAGCGCCGCGGTTATTGCACCCGCAGAACAAGAGCGCGCAAGATAAAACAACGCACAATACTGTAAGAAGTTTACGGTTTCGCATAATCATGATTATTCTCCTTCCGGCGTGTGCTCACACGAAATCTTTCAGCCGCTTGGAGCGGTTGGGATGGCGGAGTTTGCGCAGCGCCTTGGCTTCGATCTGCCGGATACGCTCACGCGTAACGTTGAATTCTTTGCCCACCTCTTCCAGCGTGCGCTGATGGCCGTCCTCGAGGCCGAATCGGAGCGTGAGCACCTTTGCTTCACGCGGGGTGAGCGTGGAAAGCGCCAGTGCGATCTCTTTTTTCAGCATAGATTGCGAAGCCGCTTCGGCAGGCGCAAGCGCGTCTTCATCGGGGATAAAATCGCCCAGGTGGCTGTCTTCCTCTTCGCCGATGGGCGTTTCAAGCGACACGGGCTCCTGCGATACGCGCATAATATCACGCACCTTTTCGGGAGCCATATCGAGCACGGCGGCAATTTCATCCGCGGTGGGCTCTTTGCCGTTCTGATGCAGAAGCTGCGAATTGGCCTTTTTGACCTTATTGATGGTTTCCACCATATGTACCGGGATGCGGATGGTACGGGCCTGGTCCGCGATGGCGCGCGTGATGGCCTGACGAATCCACCAGGTGGCGTAGGTGGAGAATTTGAAGCCCTTGGTGTAATCGAACTTCTCAACGGCTTTGATAAGGCCGAGATTGCCTTCCTGAATCAGGTCCAGGAACTGCATGCCGCGGCCGGAATACTTTTTCGCGATGCTGACCACCAGACGGAGGTTCGCCTCCACGAGGCGCTTCTTTGCGGCTTTCGCGTCCGCAAGCACACGGGCGGCTTCGTCGCTGTCCATGGAATCCACATCACGCACCTTGGAAATACGGATGGCAAGTTCAATCTCCTCTTCGGGAGAAAGCAGCGGAATCTTGCCGATTTCCTTGAGGTACATTTTTACGGGGTCGTCGATGGAAAGGGCTTTGGAATCGTCGCCGTCCACACCCTGCGCCGCATCCGTATCGAAACTGAGCGAATCGATGGCGCTCTCGTTCATATCGTCTACGAGTTCGATGTTGTTCGCTTCGAGCAGGTCGTAGAGTTTGTCAAGTTCGTCGATATCGAAATCGTGCTCAAGGATGAGGCTGTCGATATACTGCGTTGAAATTTTGCCCGTAGCCTTCCCCTGTTCAATCAGATGGCTGATGGCGGTTTTTTTATCGCGTCCTTCCATTTGTATCACTCTCCTGTTTCTTTTTTCTTTCTTTTTTGTGCTATATAATTCAAAAACGCTTCATCGGACGTATTTTCCTGCGACGGGACCGAGAGTTTCATTTTTTCATCGGCCAGCGTTTTAATGCAGTCTTCAAATTCGCGCGGGGTGCCGGAGATCTTGCGGCTGAACGCGAAGAGATACGAAAGCATACTGAGTTCTTCATTGGTGCTGTCTTCCGCGAAAAAGGAAAGATCGAGCGGGCGGTTGTTTCGGATGCGATCGCTGAGCCCCTCGAACAAACGGCGGTTGAGCTGCGTTACGAAACTCTCGGCGCTGAGCATGGTGGCGTAGCGCGTGAGGTAATCGGGATTCAGGATGAGCGAGGCAAGAATGGTTTCTTCCGCCTTGCACGCTCTGAGATGCGCCCGCCGCTCGGGATTCGGGATGCGGCCGCGGTCGTCGCCGGCGGCGGACCGGGCCTGCGCTTCAAATTCATCGCGCTGCTTGGTGCGGGTGCGTTGCCGCAGGGCTCTGCTGACCTGTGCGGCAATAGGTTCGCGGGAGGCGCCCGTTTCCGCGGCCACACGGGAGATATAGATATCCCGCTCCACGGGATTCGGCACCGCCGCGAGCACGCCCACCGCTTCGTTGATATAACTGAGCCGCCCGTCGTCGGTGGAAAGATCGTATTTCGTCTTTGCGCGGGAAAGCGCGAATTCGGTATCGTTCATGGCGGAGGTGATGATCTCCGACATTTTTTCGCGCCCCTGTGATTTAATGATCTCATCGGGGTCTTTGCCGTCGGTGAGCTGCAGGATACGCAGTTTGATCGGTGCGTCCGCAAGGCGGGCAAGCGCGCGCTGCAGCGCTTTCTGCCCGGCTTCGTCGGAATCGAACGAGAGATAAAGTTCGTCGCAGTAACGGCACAAAAGCTGCACCTGCTCCACGGTAAACGCGGTGCCGAGCGCCGCCACGGCGTTTGTGAAACCGGCCTGGTGCATGGCGATCACGTCCATGTAACCTTCCACGAGAATGAGTTTGCGGTCTTTATTGTTTTTGGCGAAATTCAGGCCGTAGATGCCCTCGCCTTTTTTATATACCACCGTATTGGAGGTATTGATGTATTTCGGCTTGCTGTTGTCGAGCACACGCCCGCCGAAGGCCATAACGTTGCCGCGCAGGTCCACGATGGGAAACATCAGTTTATTGCGGAACGCGTCGTAGGCGTGGCCGGATTGGCTCTGCCGCGCAAGGTTGAACGCAACGAGTTCGCTCTCGTGAAAGCCCTTGCTCTTCATATGATCGAGAAGCGCGTTCCATGAATCCGGCGCATACCCCAAGCCGAAATGCTTTACGATCTCATCGCTCAGGGCGCGCTTTTTCAGATAAGCGCGGGCCTCGGCGGCACGCTCCGATTTCAGGCAGCCGCAGAAAAACCTGGCGGCCTCGCGGTTGGCTTCGTAGCAACGGCGGCGCAGACGTACGGATTCGTCGTCCACCGGGTCCAGCGGCATATTCATGCCGGCGCGTTCGCACAGGAACCGTACGGCCTCAACGTAATCGAGCCGTTCCATATTTTTTACGAACGTGATGCAGTCGCCGCCGGCGCCGCAGCCGAAGCAGTAGTAGGACTGCGTATCGCGGTAGATGTAAAAACTCGGCGTTTTTTCGGTGTGGAAGGGGCAAAGCGCCTTGGGCATATGCGAACCGCGGTTGATGATGTTTGCATATCTGCCGATCAGTTCTTCGATATCGATGCGGGAGCGCAGTTCGGAAATAAAATCGTCGCTGAATCGCACGGTGTTTGCCTCCTTTCCTTCAAAGTCCGCGCGAAAAATAAAAAAGGATAAGACGTTGGCCTCTTACCCTCATATACGCAATAAATTGCGTTATTCCTTTTTTCGGGCCGGACAGCGTATTTTTGCGCTTTCTAACCCTAATATACAATAAAAAACAAAAAACTCCTTTGTATTCTGCAAAAAAAAATTTTAAACGGCGAACGAATCGTATTTTTCGCCCTTCTTTTCCGCCTGCAGCGCGCCGAGAGTGAGTTCGGTGAATTCCTTCATAAACGCGTTTTCATTTTCGGCGGGCATGCGGAACGTGATCTTCACGGTATCCTCAAAAAGCGTTTCTTCACAGACGCCGCCCGCGCGCTCTATGAGTTTTGTCACGCGCTCATAATATGGATACGGGCATGCACAGAACAGCACGCTGCACAGGCACATCCGCACGATCCCCGCTGCCTCAACCCCGAGAGATGCGGCGTGAGAATAGGCGCGCGCCAGTCCGCCGGTACCGAGCAGCACACCGCCGAAATAGCGGGTGACGACCACGATGCTGTCGGTAAGGCCATTGCCCTTGAGCACTTGCAGCACGGGCATGCCGGAAGTGCCGGAAGGCTCGCCGTCGTCGGAATAGCGGGCATATTCGGGAGAACGCACCAGAAACGCGAAAACGTTGTGCGTGGCGTCGGGATATTGCTGCCGGATGGCGGCGATGAAATCGTTTGCCGCTTCGGCGGAGGCTACGGGAGCAGCGTGCGCGATAAACCGGGAACGGTTCACGGTGTATTCGGCGTCCGCACGCGAAGAAAGGGTTAAATAGTTCATAATACCTTCAATCAATCGCGGAATAAACAAGGCCGAAAGAGACGTTGCTTCTCTTTCGGCTGTTTTTTCTGTTTAGTTGTTGCCCATATTATAGCGCTTCTTGAATCTGTCAACACGGCCGCCGGTATCAACGAGTTTCTGTTTACCGGTGAAGAAAGGATGGCAGTTGGAGCAAATATCTACGCGCATATCGCCCTTCGTGGAGCAAGTTTCGTAGGTCGCGCCGCAGGCACATCTGACCACACAAGGCTTATAGTTGGGATGGATTCCCTGCTTCATAATACGTTTCACCTCTTTTGCTGTTTTATCAACATACAAAAACAGTCGAAATGCGGACCGGCAACGGATCCGCGATTTCCGCTTAAATAGTAGCGTTATTTTAGCACAGTCTTTTCAAAAAATCAATAGTTAATTTTACTTTTCCGAAAAAAGATTCTGAACCCGTTTTATCCTACCGTGCGCTGCGAGATGGCTTTGATGCCGCCCAGCACCCAATCGTAGGAATCCACGGTGATGATGGAGCCGCAGTATTCGCACTTCGCGGTACGGTTGATATTGACCGGCGCGCCGCAGTTCGGGCAGTTCTGCACGGTAACGCCGCCGTCCGCCTGCGTGGTTTTTCCGCTCGCGCGGCTGAGTTCCCATTCGTAATCCATGAATTTTTCCGCCGAACGGCTGCCGCTGAGCATATTTCCGGTTTTATCGTCGATCGTATAGGTGGTGAAGCGCGTTTTCAGCCGGGCGATCATCACGTCACGGCCCTCCTCCTGCTTAAAGCCGGAAAGCTGGACGTCCATCACGGCCACGCGCTCGATCATCTTGGTACGGCCGTTCTGGCGGTAAGGATCGAGCTGACGGTCCATCTGGGCATAGAAGCCGTCGGAGAAATAGGGACGCAGCGTTTCAAGATTCTTATTCTGCCAGCACTGCTGCATCTGCACGAAAAGATTGGAAAGCTTTTCTTTGAACGCGGCTTCTGAAAAGCCGGGGTCAAGCGTAAGATACTCCGAAACCGGACGAAGGGAATTCGGATCGGTCGCGGTTGCACCGGCGCCCGTTACCACCTGCGGCTGCGCATAGGTATGCCCTCCGCTGCCGCTGCTCGAGCTGCCTTTGCGGCTGCGAAGGATGAAAAACAACAGAATAATGCCTACGATAATACACGCGCCGATAAACGCGCTGCTGCGGGAACCGGAGGAAGACGAACCGGAACCGGAGCCCCAATCGGACCCGCCGCCGAAAAAGCCGAAACCGCCGATGTTGAAATCGTTGTTTCCGTAGTCGTAATCGTTGTCGTTGTCGTTGTCGTTGTCGTAATCGTAATCGTAATCGTTGCCGCCGAAATCGTAATCGTTACCGCCGAAATCGTAATCGCCGTCGTAATCGCCGAATGCGGAAGCCATCCGCGAAAGCGAAAGAACGCCCGCACAAACGATCAATGCGGCCATGATTACGCAAAGAACTCTTTTTTTCATATTTGCCGGTTCCTTTCCGAAGGAAATCACAGTTTCATTATATTTCTTTCCGCGAAAAATGTCAATATCTCAGCAGTGAACAAAATCGCGGAGCGTGAGAGAATAAAGGATGCGTTCCTTCACCTCGTACCCCAGCGCTTTTTCCACCGCTTCGCAGTAGATCTCAAGCTGCTGCGCATAACGCGCGGGCAATTCCGCCGCCGATTTTACATGATCCGTTTTATAATCCACGATCACGGCTTTGCCGTCGTCTTCCACAAACACGAGGTCGATCTTGCCGATCACAACGGTTTTCTCATCGGCGAACCGTTCGGGCACCGCGGGATCGAAACTGCGCACGCTGCGGGCGATCGTAAACGACCTCTCTTTGAAGATTTGCCGTGCCGCGCGCACCCGCCCGAACAAAGGAGAACTGAAGAAAGCGGCAATGGAGGCCTTATCCACTCCCGCAGCCTCCGCTTCGGTGAGCCGGGAGAGCGAAACCAGCCGGCGGCATTCGGCGTCGATATTGAGATCCGCGGCGGAAAATTCGCAGTATTCCAGGAATTTATGGGTGGCGGTACCGATATCCGCGGGTGTGAGCGACGCGGCGTACATGAACGCGGGCACGCTTTTGCCGAAAAACTGCGTGGAAAAGCGCTCTTCTTTGAGTGCGGATGCGGTGTGCAGCGAGAGCGCGCCGCTCACGGGAGCGTAGGCGTAGGGGTGATTCACCCGCACATTCAGTTCTTCGCGCAGCGCGGGGTCCTCCGGCGCGGCGGCCGTTTCTTCCGCAGGCGCTTCGGCAGACAGCGTTTCAACCGAAAATGCGATCCTGAAATCCGCGTTTCCGGGCACGCTTTGCGCTGTGCGCAGAACGGATGCGTCCGGGTGGCGCTGCAGCACGGGCAAAAACCACTGCAGCGGCGTTGCGGCGCCCGCCACGTAAAACGGCGGCAACGCACCTTCATACGCGATCTGTTCTGCGGCGGCAAGTTCCCGTTCCGGGTTCGAAAGCGCGCAGACAAGAAAGAGTTTTTCTTTGGCGCGGGTGAAGGCGACGTAATAGATACGAAGTTCTTCGGAAAGGCTCGCGCTGCGGTTCGCAAGTTTCACCGCAACGGAAGACAGCGTATCGTAGAACTTCAGGTTTTCCGGCTCGCGGCGGCGCAGACCCACGCCGTGTTCGTGCGAAACGGACATCACGGAGGAACGTTCCAGCAGATTGAATTTTTTCGTAAGTCCGCCAACGATCACGAACGGGAATTCAAGGCCCTTCGAGCCGTGCATCGTTAAGATGGAAACGCAGTTTTTATCCGCTGCGGCGCTTCCCTTCCGCAGATCGGAGCCGTTTTCGATCAGCATGTCGATATAACGCAAGAACGAACAGAGGTTTTTTTCGCCGTCGGCGCCGAAACGCACCGCGGATTCGTAAAGCGCCCGCAGATTCGCCTCGCGCAGCCGTCCGCTCTCCATCACGCGCACACAGGCGAGCACCGGCGTTTCGTTGTAGAAAGCGTCGATCACCTCGTCCGCCGGCGCCGTGGCGGCAAGCATACGGAACCGTTCGAGCAATGAAAGAAAACCGGCGCATTGCGCATCCCCGGCGGAAGCCGCGGATTCCAGAGCGGAATACAGCGGCGCGCGCTTTTTGCCGCCGGCGCCGAGATGGTCGCTTTTGATCTTCGCAGCCTGCTCGGGGGTGAACATCCCCAACGGAGAAAGCATGGCGGCAAGCAGATCGAGATCCGAAAGCGGATCGTCCACGGCGCGCAGAAATGCGAGGGCAATGCGGATCTCCACCGTTTCAAAAAAGCCCTGACGCGCGTCGTAATACACGGGGATCCCCCGTGCGCGCAGCGCCGCGGCATAGGTTTCGGCGGTGTTTTTCACCGAACGCAGCAAGATACAGAAATCTCCGTAACGCGCCGGACGGCAGGCGTCGTTTTCATATACCGTAAGCCCTTCGTCGATCTTCCGTTTTATAAGTTCCGCGATGAATTCGCCTTCCGCCTGCGCCGTGCTTTTATCGGGCGCGTCCACAATGTAAAACGACGTATCGGGCGTATCGGACACGGGATAAGTTTTCGCGCCGAACACCAGCGCTTCGTCTTCGTTATATGTGATCTCGCCGCATTCCTTCGACATCAGTGCGGAAAACAGATAATTCACCGTATCGGTAACGCCCTCGCGGCTGCGGAAATTGCGGCTGAGGATGATCTTTGATTTTTTTGCCGGCGCCGCCGGGTCGTAGCGCGGGTACGCCTCTAATTTCTCGGTAAACAGATCGGGGCTCGCCAGACGGAAGCGGTAGATGCTCTGCTTGATATCGCCGACAAGGAACATATTCTCCCCGTTTTTGGAGAGGCAGTTAAACAGACGGTCCTGCACGCGGTTGGTATCCTGGTATTCGTCGATAAGGATCTCGTCCAGTTCTTCCGAAAGTTCGCGCGCGAGCGGCGTTTTCCGGTCCGGCGCCGCCGGATCGTAGAGCAGAGCCACCGCGAAATGCGTGATATCCGAAAATCCGTATTTATTTTTTTCTTTTTTCGCCGCGAACAGCGCCTCGTTAAAGCGTTTCACAGCCGCCACGAGTTGCCCGGCGGCAGGCGCGAGAACGGCCGCGTCCTCGGCGTTTTCCGCTTCGCTCGCCGCGTATTTCCCACACATATTATCCACAATGCTTTTGATCTGATCCCGCTTTGCTTTCACGCCGGCCTTCAGCGGGTCGTCGCCGTAACCGCGTACGGTCGGGAAACGCGTTTTCATTAACAGCGCGGTTTGCGAGAGCGCTTCGCCGATGCGGTCCCACTCGCCGGTACAAACCGTTTCGTAAAGACGCGTGATCGCGTTTCGTTCGGAAAGATAAAGGCTTTCGAGTTTTTCTCTCAGCGTTTCATCTTCCGAAAGCGCGCCGAGGGCGGCGGCGTTAAGCGCGAGGCAATACTGCGCGCCAGCGGCGTAGTACCGCAGGATCACTTTCCCCCAATCGCCGTCCTTCACGCTGCAGGGGGCAAAACTGCGGGCAAGGCCGTCGAGCCAGTCGTCGGGATCCGCTTCGCTCATTGAAAAATCGGAAAGGGCAAGAATACCGTCGAACAGCGCGGCGTCGTCGCGCCCGGACTGAAACAGGCGCGTAAGATCGGCAAAGGAATCTTCCGGATCGTTATAAAGGCCGTCCGTTACCGCGCGTGCGATCTGCGCCTTGAGCGCGCGTTCTTCGCCCTCATCCAGCATGGTGTAATCGGGTTCCACCCCGCAGGCGCTGAAATGTTCGCGCACGAGCCGCATACAGTAGGAATCCATCGTGCATACGTTCATTTCGTCCAGCCGCGCCATCAGCGACCGCAGATAAGCGGAATGCGGCTGCGCCGCCGCAGAAACGCGCAACCTGGCGCTGATGCGGGAGCGCATCTCGGCAGCCGCCGCGTTTGTAAACGTGACCACAAGCAATTGCGAAGGCGCCACCGGACGCGCTTCATCCGTGAGTTTGCGCACGATGCGCTCGGTGAGCACGCTGGTTTTGCCGGAACCCGCCGCCGCGCAGATCAGAAGCGTGCCGCTTTGGGCTTCAATGGCCTGTTTTTGTTCATCGGTCCATTCTCTCATTCTTCGCCCGCCTCCTCACACAGCCGTTTTACAGCGTCGGTATGCTTTTCTTTTGAAACCACGCGCTTCGGCGCGCCCGCGTCGATCAGGCATACGGATGCGTAATCGCAGAACGTGCAGGCGTCGTGCCCGCCCTCGTCCACGGGCAGCGCGGGAACGCTGCCTGCATGGATCGCCATTCCCGTATCGCGCAGCATCTCGTCAATTTTTTTATGCAGCAGCGAAAACTGCCGCAGCGTTAAGAAATTTCCTCGCAGGTTGCCGCCGTCGTCGATATAGGCGTTCAGGAAAATGCCTCTGGCGGCCGTTTCCATGCCGCGCAGCACGTCCGCATTTTCAAGGATGATGCCGTTCATCCTGCCGTTTTCGGTGCGCCGCCGCGCGATCTCTTCCGCCGTGGCCGCGCGCTCGAGCGATTCGCCGGTGTTCTTTGCCGGAACGTATAACACGCCCGCGGGCAGCAGATCGCCGAAGAGCGCTTTTCCGTTATCGCAGATCGCGAACAGATAGATCAGCATCTGCATATTCAGCCCGTAGAAAATATCGCTCAGGCGAAAATCCTTCCCGCCGGTCTTATAGTCGATCACGCGCACGTAGGAAATATCCCCGTCCCGCATCAGATCCACACGGTCCACGCTGCCGGTGATCACGAGTTTGCCGCCGTCCGGCAGGGGTACTTCGTAGCCGTCGATTTTGCCGTTATAACCGATGGAAAGTTCATTCGCAGCGTTCTGGAAAAGGCAGGTGTTGAATTCATCACGGCGCACGCAGAGGATATCGAAGATCTCCCTTTTGAGCCGTCCTACGGTGCGCTGCATGGCGGGCGGCAGGTTTTCTTTGCCGCCGAGGAATTCTTCACAATAGGCGTCCACCGAGCGGTCCACCTCCGCCAGCAGGTCTTCGTCTGAAACGTCGGCGAGGCCGCGCCCGAGATGGGCGTTGAAAATATCCTGCATCGCCTGATGGATCAGAAGCCCGTTGATGCGCGCATCCAGCCGTGACGCTGTGATTTTTTCAATCCCCATACCGTAACGGCAGAAATACTTAAACGGACATTTTGAATAGGTTTCCGCTTTGGAAGCGGACATGCTGATATCCCGCCCGAACAGACGTACGGCTTCGGCAGGGTTTTGAAACTGCGTTTCAACGCCGCAGGTCGCCCGCGCAAGAGAAAGGAGCCGCGCGGCGTAAACCGAGCCTTCTTTCAAAAAGGACTCCAACGTGCAGGCAAGCGGCCCTGTGCGGTCCGGCAGCGCCGCAAACTGCGAAAACGCGGATTCGGCGGAACGGATCCGCTCCATCGGAGAGATCTCTGCGGAAGAAACCGCTTTGAGATCTTTCATCATTTCAAGCATTTCATCGAGTACGGGAGACGGCGCGGTTTTTTCTCCGGTGGTAAGCGCCGCGGGGTACGAAATATACAGGCGCTCTTCCGCAAGATTGAGCGCGTTATAAAGGATGAGGCGTTCTTCTTCGTAAAGATCTTCGGGCAGGCTCTCTAAAGAGAGATCCTCACGGGCAAGCCGGCGGAGTTCCTTTGCACTGAGGATGCCCGCGATCACGGTGTTTTTCGGATACACGCCCTCAACAAAGCCGGGCAGGAACACGGCTTTCGGCGCGAGAATACGCGTGCGGTCCACGCTGCCCACGGTGACTTTATCCACACCGGGCGGAATATATCCCACGCTGCCGCCCGAGAGGATGAGCGACAAAAGTTCGTAAAAGAACTGCGGCGTTACGCTGTTTTTCCCGAGCGCGCCGCAAAGTGCGTCGAGCGATTCCATACACACGTCCCATACGCCGGCGCATTCAACGGCGCGGGCTTCTTCGCCGCGGGCAAACAGATATTCGGCGTATTCTTTGAAATGCTCCGCGGCCTGTGTTTCTTTCAGGAAATAATACACCGCGCGGCAGGAGCGCTCCGCGTCGTTTGCCGCCATCGCGGTTTTGAGCCGAAGAAGCGGCTCAACCAACGCACGGCGCGCCTCGTTCACAACGGAAAGTTCCGCGGCGGAATCATCATCTTCCTTTTCGCCGTAACCGCGTGGGTTCAGGGTAAAATCGCGTTCCCACCGGCGGCCGTCGATCTGCCAGCGATACACGTAATTCTGCAGCCGGGCGGCATTTTCCACGGAAACGCCAGTGAGGTTCGTTTTATACGCGGCGAGCACCGTTTCGGTGGAAAAGCCCTTTGCGGCGATCTCAACGGCGGCGAGCATGAAGCGCGTGAGAGGATAGGAAAAGAGCGGGCGGCGTTCATCCTCGAACACCGGCACGCCGTATTTGCGGAACGCCGCGAGCAGCGGCGCGTTCAGGCCCTCGTCCCGGTGCAGCACCGCGATCTCCCGTGCGCGGCAAACGCCTTCGTCCAGCAGCCGCTTGGATTCGAGCGCGATCAGTTCGCATTCTTCGTAACGGTCCGCCGCGCAGAGCACGCGGATATTTTCGGGCACACCTATAAATTTACCGGGGGCCGGAACGAAGAGGTTTTCGCGTAAAAAACCAAGCCCCTCGCTTTTGGGCAGAGGCTCAATAAGGCGCTCGCGCACGTCGACGCCCGCTTTTTTCGCGGCGTTATAAAGCCTGCCGCGGTTTTCCATGGCGTGCGGAAACACGGGCCCGCCGCCCGGAACGGCTGCCCCGGCAATACTGACATACATATTGCGGCAGCGCGGCATAAGCGCAGCGATCCATTTGATCTGCGCGCCCGTAAAGCCGCGGAAATCATCGAACCAGAAATCGGTATCTTTGAAAACGTCGGTTTCCCAGAGCAGTTTTGCGGAAACGTTGATGTTATCGGTCTCGGTGGAGAAACGGCTGGAAAGCAGCCCTTCAAACACCGTAAAGATCAATGACAGTTCGCGCGGTTTATTGCCGAGCGAACCGCCGGACCGCAGGCCGGCTTCCGAAAGATCGGCGGGCGTTTTACCGGCGTTTACGAGTTTGTTGTAAAACGATACGAGTTCTGCCACGCGCCCCGGACGCCGGTTGTGCGCTCGGTAGATCTCCAGTTCGTCCGCGGCCTGCTTCACGGCAAGGCTCATCAGCACCGAAACCGCGGTATCGTCCGCGGCGGGCTTCACGGCCTGCCCGCGTTCTTCAAGGAACGCGCGGCAGAAATGGCTGAAACTCGTGATCTGCATCCCGTTGCTGATCTTTTCGCCGTAACGCAGCATGAGTTCTTTATCCCGCTCGAAGTTTTCCTGCTCCGGCACGATCAGCACGCATTTTTCACCCGCCGTAACGGTTTCATACAGCCGCCGGCCGATATATTCCCGCTTGGCGTGCGCGTCCGTCCCCATTAAGAATTCAATCATTTTCGTTGGATCCTTCCGTATCAGAATCTTTGGTGTGTTTATCATATCATATTGCAGGTACCGAAAATCGTACCGCACCCGGTGCGTCGCACACAGGGCAAAACAAATATAACAAAAAGCGCCCCCGAAACGTCCGCAAGGCGCTTAAAGTTATGTGCGAGCCGGACTGTAAGCCGGGTTCTGTCTTTTAAGACGATCATCTGTCTCGAATGCGGATTGCTCCGCACCTCAAGCCACCCGTTAAAGTATAGGCCGAGCAAGCCACTTTGGTCGGTGTTGCTCCGGATAGGGTTTACAGGGCACGAACGTCTCCGCCGTGCCGGTGAGCTCTTACCTCGCCTTTCCACCCTTACCGAATTCATTCGGCGGTATATCTCTGTTGCACTTTCCCTTAAGGTCACCCTCGGCGGCCGTTAGCCGTTATCCTGCTCTGCGGAGCCCGGACTTTCCTCACGGTTTCCCGCGCGACCGTCCATCCTGCTCGCAGGATTATTATACCGCGTCGGCTGAGAAAAGTCAAGCCGGAAAAGCGCCGGGTCGGACGCAAAAGAGGCTGCCGGATACCGGCAGCCCCAAGGCAAACGAAATATCTCAAAGCAATGGCGGATCAGAGGATACCGCCGTATTCCATGAAGATCGGCGCGAACACGAGCGAAACGATCGTCATGAGTTTTATAAGGATATTGATGGAGGGGCCGGAGGTATCCTTGCAGGGGTCGCCCACGGTATCGCCCACCACGGAGGCTTTGTGGGCTTCGCTGCCCTTGCCGCCGTTGTTGCCCTCTTCGATAAACTTCTTGGCGTTATCCCAAGCGCCGCCGGCGTTGCTCATAAAGATGGCCAGCAGCACGCCGGTGATCAGCGCGCCGGCAAGAAGACCGCCGAGCGCTTCGGGCCCGAGCAGCATGCCGATGCCGATGGGAACCACAACGGCCATAATGCCGGGAACCAGCATCTCTTTGAGCGCAGCGGTGGTGGAGATGGAAACGCACGATTTATAATCGGGCTTGCCGGTTCCCTCGAGGATACCGGGGATATTGCGGAACTGACGGCGCACTTCTTCGATCATCTTATGCGCGGCGCGCGAAACGGATTCCATGGTAAGGGCGGAGAAAATGAACGGCAGCATACCGCCCACCAGCATACCGATGGTTACGCGGTAGTTGAGCACGCTCAGCCCGCCTGTGGCGGTGGCGTTATCGAAACCGATCCCCACGACCTGCGAATAACTGAAGAACAGCGCCAGCGCCGTGAGCGCGGCGGAACCGATGGCAAAGCCCTTGCCCATCGCGGCGGTGGTGTTGCCTACGGCGTCCAGTTTATCGGTGATCTGGCGCACGCTGTGATCGAGCCCGCTCATTTCGGCGATACCGCCTGCGTTATCGGCAATGGGACCGTAAGCGTCCACGGCCACGGTGATGCCGGTGGTGGAAAGCATACCCACCGCGGCAAGCGCGATGCCGTAGAGGCCGCAGAACTTGAATGCGGCGAAAATGCCGATGCAGATCAGCACGATCGGCACAACGGTGGAACGCATACCCACGGCAAGGCCGCTGATGATATTGGTGGCGGAACCGGTTTCGGACTGCTGCGCGATCTTTTTAACCGAATAATAATCGCTGGACGTATAGAACTCGGTGGCAATGCCGATCAGCACGCCGACAACCAGGCCGGAAATCACCGCAAGGCTTTCCATAAACCCATTGAAGAATACCCAGCCGAGGCCTACGGCTGCGCCTGCCACAAGGCCGGCGGCAACGTAGGAACCGATCTTGAGCGCGGTGTGGGGATTTGATTTTTCGCCCCCGCGCACAAAGAAGGTACCGATCACGGCGGCAAGGATGCCCACGGCGGCGATCACGAGCGGATAGATCGCGCCCGCCCCGCGGAAGGCGCCCGCGGCGCCCACGCCGAGGGAAAGCGAAGAAACCATGGCGCCCACGTAACTCTCAAACAGGTCGGCGCCCATGCCGGCCACGTCGCCCACGTTATCGCCCACGTTATCGGCGATCACGGCGGGGTTGCGGGGGTCGTCTTCGGGGATGCCGGCTTCCACCTTACCCACGAGATCGGCGCCCACGTCGGCTGCTTTGGTGTAGATACCGCCGCCCACGCGCGCAAACAGCGCGATGGAAGAGGCGCCCAGCGAGAAACCGGGGAGAATATCGGTCTGGCCGGTAACGATGTAGATCAGCGAGCAGCCGAGAAGGCCGAGGCCCACCACGCACATGCCCATAACCGAACCGCCCGAAAACGCGATAGAGAGGGCTTTGTTCATGCCACCGGTGCGGGCGGCGTTGGCCGTGCGCACGTTTGCCTTCGTGGCAACGTACATGCCGAGATACCCCGCGATCACCGAGAAGGAGGCGCCGATCAGGAAGCACACGGCAGACATCCAACTGATAAAGCAGCCGATCAGTATAAACAGCACGAATACGAAGAACACGAGGATCTTATACTCCGCAAACAGAAACGCTTTTGCGCCCTGCTGGATACTGCGGGCGATCTCACGCATACGCTCGGTACCGGGATCGGCCTTGGTAACGCGGAAGGTTTTGATGATCGAGAACACGAGCGCTACGAACGCAAGCGCGGGTGCGAGCAAGATCAGTTTTTCCATAAAACGTTCACTCCCTTACGGCAGGCGTCGGACGCCGCCAATTTAACGTAAATATTATTATACACCGATTATTAAAAAAATGCAATTATTATTTACAATTTTTACATGGATTCGTGCGGGATTATTCGCCGAGAAGTTGCAGAACCGCTTCTTCTACGGCGCTCCGGGAGAGCGCGCCCACGTGCGTGAAAACGATCTCGCCGTTTTCATTTACACCCACGGTTTGCGGAATGGAAAAAAGTGCGTAAGCATTCGCCGCGTTTCCGGTAACGTCGAAATACACCGGGAAGGAATAGCCCTCTTCCGCCACGAGGCTTGCGGCCGCCTCCGCCGTTTCGCCGTTGGAACCCGTTAAATCAACCATCAGGAAGGTCACCCGGTTGCCGTACTGCAGGAAGGCTTCGTCAAAATACGGCAGTTCGCTGCGGCAGGGCGGGCACCAACTTGCCCAGAAATTAATTATTACCGGCCCTTTGTCGCGAAAATCGGAAAGGCGCACGTCTTTGCCCTCCGCCGTGCGCACCGTAAAATCGGGCGCGGTCTCTTTTGCGGACGCGGCGTCTCCCTCCGTTACTTCTTCCGTGTTTGCGGTGGGCAGATCGGTTTTTGACGACAGACGCGGATACAGCACCGCCGCGCCGGCGAGCAGCAGCACGAGCACGGCAGAAAGGCAGATATAGAGTTTTTTGTTTTTCATACAGATTCCTTTCAGGCGAAGATCGCCATGAATTTTTCAAAAACACCGAAGGCCGTGAGCAGTCCCACGATGATCAGCACGGCGCCGCTCACTTTTTTGATAATGCCGTAGTGCGATTTGATTTTCGTAAACAGATCCGTAAGATGGCTCATTAAAAGCGCCGAGAGCACAAACGGCACGCCCAATCCGAGAGAATACACCGCAAGCAGCAGCGCGCCCTGTGCCATACTGCCGGAGGAAGCCGCCAGCGCGAGCGCGGAGCCGAGGAACGCTCCCACGCAGGGCATAAGATTCACGGGATAGATCAGCCCGAACAAAAATGCCGAAAAAACGCCCGCCACCTGTACCCGGCCCGATTGCAGCACCGGAATACGCAGGTGCACGATCTCCGCCGCAACAAGGCCGAAAAAGATCATCAGCACGCCGCAGGCGATATTGAGCGCAACGCGGTATTTTGAAAGAAAAGCGCCCATAGCGGAGGCCGCCAGCCCGAACCCGATGAACGACACCGAAAAACCGAGCACGAACGCGAGCGTGCGCGGCAGTTTTGCGCCTTTCTGATCCGCCTCTCCGGCAAAATACGAGAGATACACCGGCAGCAGCGGCAGCATGCACGGTGAAATGAACGAGAGCACGCCCTCAAGGAACGTTACGAGATAGGTCATATCCTTCTCCTTTGCCCATTCGGAATAACGGCTGTACGGCCGCGCACGCATGGGCTGAACTTCGGTTTTCATTATAACAAAGCGCGCCGTCTTTGTCAATGAAGGCTGTTTAGTGTTTTTCTCTTACGGAAACGCATAAAAAAGAGGACCTGCCGAAAACGTAAAATACCGCCGCGGCTATTGATTTACAGTTAAAAAAAAGGTAAAATAATATAAATATGCCGCGTTGTTTGGTGAACGCGAATAAAAAAACAGGAAGGGATCGGGTTATGGTATTTGATTGTGCAATCATCGGCGCAGGGCCGGCAGGGCTTTCCGCCGCGCTTACTCTGAAAAACCACGGTAAAAACGTGATCTGGTTTGGCAGCAAAACGCTGAGCGATAAAGTACGCAAGGCTGAAATGATCACGAATTATCCCGGGCTTGCCAACGTGACCGGCGGGCAACTTGCCGCGGCCTTTACGGCGCAGATCGAAGCGGCCGGACTGGAGATCACGGACTGCATGGCAACTTCCGTGATCCCGATGGGGGCGCGGTACGCGGTGATCGCTGGGCCGGATTTTTACGAAACCGAAACCGTGATCCTCGCCGTGGGCGCGGCCCAGACGCGCACGCTCCCGCGTGAAAACGAGTTTCTCGGCAGGGGCGTGAGTTACTGCGCCACCTGCGACGGCGGCCTCTACCGGGGCAAAACCGTTGCCGTGATCTGCGGGAATCCCAGGTTTGAACACGAAGTGCGGTACCTTGCCGGGCTCGCCGCAAAAGTATGGTTTCTGCCCACGTATAAAACCGACGTTTCTCTCGGTGAAAACGTAACGCTTCTGAAAAAGGGCGTGACCGGCCTCCTCGGCGAGGCTCGCGTGACCGGCCTTACGCTCTCCGACGGTGAAACGCTGGCCGCGGACGGGCTTTTCTGCCTCAGGGACGCGGTTGCGCCGGGAACGCTCTGCGCCGGGCTTGAAATGACAAACGGGCATATCGGCGTTGATCGGGCGCAGAAAACGTCCCTGCCCCGTATATTTGCCGCCGGGGACTGCACGGGAAGGCCGTATCAGTACGCAAAAGCCGTGGGCGAAGGCAACGTGGCGGCGCACGGCGTTTTGGAGGCGCTCGGAAAATGAGGCTGTGCGACGACGCCGTTCTGGAACTCATCGACGCGTGCGAACTGAACGGAACGGACCTGTTTCTGTGCCTTGGGCGCATTCCCGCGGCGGAGGAATTGAAAAAAGCATACCTTGCCTCCGGCGGACGCACGCTCACGCTGTTTCCGGGGCCGTTTTACGGATTCCCCGCGATCACGGAACCGCAGGCGCTTCTCTCTCCTGCGGCGGAACCAGCAGCCGCGGATATACGCCTCCTTAGCCACGAAGGATTTTCCGAAGCGCTGGCAAAAAGCGGCGTGCGGCGGCTGCTCCTCCCGTTTTACGAATGCGCTGACGTTTGCGAATACGGCTACCGTTTTTCTTATCAATATATCTCCTCTCTCAGGGCAAGCCTGCCGTTTTCGCTGCACGTTACGGGCGTTTCAATCGGAGAATACGTAAACGAACGTATTTTCGAGGCGCTCGGCACGGGGAAATATCTCGTGGCCGGACAGGAAACGAAATCCGGCGTTTACACGCTGCGCACAGACGGCGAACGTGAAACGAAACGGCTTCTCGCGGAGCGCTGCGAAAAACAGCCGTACACGCCCACCGTGATCCTCTGCCCCACGCGCACCGCCGCGGAAGATCTGCACGCCTCGCTTTTGCGCCGGCGGTTTTCCTGCGGGCTGGTCCACGGCGGTCGCACACCCGAACAGAACGGCGCCGCGATAAGCGCTTTTGCCGAAGGAAAGATCTTTTTGCTGTGCGCCACGAAAGCGATGCTGCCCAGCGCGCCGTTTCTCACCGCCGCGCAGGTATTTTACTTCGGGCTCCCCTATTCGCTCCCGCACGCTTACCGCTGCGCTTCCCTTAGCAGAGAGAACGAAATCACCTGCGTCTACAGCCGGGAAGATATCGCCCTTCTGCACCGCCTCAACGTCGGCTACGCGCAGATGCTCGGCGATGGGGAAACGCCCGTGCTTACACGACGGGAAACCATGCTCAGCGAACTTCTGAACGCCGTGGGTGAAACAGAATATTTATAACTTTTATAAATCCCGGCAAAAACCGCAGTTGACATAATTAATATTATATGATAGATTAATAAAATAAAACGGAAAGGAGGCGCTGTGATGCAGCAAACGGGCAAAAGAACAAACGGCGCGGGGATCCTGATCGAAACGCTGATCGAACAGGGCGTATCGGACGTATTCGGATACCCCGGCGGGCAGGTCGTGGATATCTACGACGCGCTATATAAGGCGCGCCGGCGTTTGCGGCACGTGCTCACGGCGCACGAACAGGGCGCAGCCCACGCGGCGGACGGCTATGCGCGCGCCACCGGCAAGGTGGGCGTTGCGATCGCAACTTCCGGCCCCGGCGCCACGAATCTCGTAACCGGCATCGCCACCGCCATGCTCGATTCCGTGCCCATGGTGGTGATCACCGGCAACGTGCCCACAAAACTCATCGGGCGCGACAGTTTTCAGGAGATCAACATTACCGGTATCACCTTTTCGATCACGAAACATAACTATTTCGTAACGGACGTAAACGAACTTGCCGATATTATACGCGAAGCGTTTCAGATCGCCCGCAGCGGCAGGCCCGGTCCCGTGCTCATCGATATCCCGAAAGACGTTCAAACCGCGAAGGCTTATTACACGCCGGCAGCGCCTTCCCTGCCCGTTCCGCTTCCTCCCGCGCCGGAAGAAAAAATTGCGGCGGCAGCGCTTCTGCTGAACAAAGCCGAACGCCCGTATATCTACGTGGGCGGCGGTGCGGCGCAGAACGGCATGGGCGGAGCGATCGCCGCATTTGCCGAAAAAACGGATGCTTTCATCGGCTGCTCGCTGATGGGCATTTCCGCCGTGCCGAGCGGCCATAAGCGGTTTCTCGGCATGGAAGGCATGCACGGCCGCTACGCTTCCACCAGAGCGATGGCCGAAGCGGATCTGATCTTAGGCGTGGGCGTGCGTTTCAGCGACCGCGCCACCGGCAACACGGCAAAATACGCAAAAAACGCAAAACTGATCCAAATCGATGCGGACGCCTCCGAGATTAACAAAAACGTACTCGTGGATATCGGGCTCGTGGGCGACGTACGCGAAACTTTCGCGCTGCTCTGCGCCCTCGCGGAGCCGAAAAGACGCCCGGACTGGCACGCAGAAGCGCTGCGGCTGAAAGACGAGGGGCGGCGCATTTTTGAACGTATCGGTCTCGAATCGCTGAGCGCCATCCCGCCGAAAACGATGTTTGAAACGATAAACGCGCTCAAACCCGCCGGAACCGTGGTTGCCACCGACGTGGGCCAGCACCAGATGTGGGCGGCGCAATATCTGAAATTCGACCGTCCGCGCAGTTTCCTTTCCAGCGGCGGCCTCGGCACCATGGGCTACGGCATGGGTGCCGCGATCGGCGCGGCCTTTGCCACCGGGCATCGCACGCTGCTGATCACCGGCGACGGGAGTTTCGGCATGGATCTCAACGAACTCGCTACCGCGGTGACCTACGGCGTACCGCTCACAATCGTGCTGCTCAACAACAGCGTGCTCGGTATGGTGCGGCAATGGCAGACGCTGTTTTTCGGCGGGCGCTATTCCGCCACCGCTCCCGGCCGCAGAACCGATTTCGTAAAACTCGCCGAGGCTTTCGGTGCGAAAGCCGAACGCGCGAACACCCCGGAAGAATTTGAAACGGCTTTCCGCCGCTCCATGCAGGCGAAAGGGCCGTATCTCATAGAAGTGCCGATCGACAAAGACGAACTCGTGCTGCCGATGATCCCGGCGGGCGGCTCGCTGGACGATCTGATCACCTCGGACGAAAGGAAGAAAAAACGATGAACCGATACGTATTATCCGTTTACGTTGAAAACAAATACGGCGTGCTCACACGCGTGGCGAGCCTTTTCATGCGGCGCGGCTTCAACATCGATTCGCTCACCGTGGGCGAGACCGAAGATCCCGCTTATTCGCGCATTACGATCACGCTGCGGGGCGACGAATACACCTGCGAGCAGATCATCGGGCAACTGCGCAAACTCCATAACGTAAAAACCGTAAAACTGCTCTCGGACGGCAGCAAGGTGGAGCGCGAACTCATGCTCATCAAGGTGCATAACAGCCCCGAAACGCGCAACGACGTGATGGCAGCCGCCGAGATCTTCCGCGCGAAGATCATCGATTACTCCACCGAATTCATGTGCGTGGAGGTTACCGGCGAGCCCACGAAGATCAACGCCTTCATCGACGTGATGCAGCCGCTGGGTATCGTGGAAATGTGCCGCACCGGCGCCGTGGCACTGGAACGCGGCAGCACCGTGCTTGTTGAAAAGAAATAATAAATACAGTTCATATAAAGGAGAACAACGTTATGCAGAGAATTTTTTATCAGCAGGATTGCGATCTTGAAAAACTCGCGGGCAAAACCGTGGCGATCATCGGCTACGGCTCGCAGGGCCACGCGCACGCGCTCAACCTGAAAGATTCGGGCGTAAAGGTGATCGTAGGGCTCTACGAGGGTTCCAAAAGTTGGGCCAAAGCCGAGGCGCAGGGCCTTCAGGTGATGACGGCCGCCGAGGCTGCGAAAAACGCGGATCTCATTATGATCCTCATCAACGACGAAAAACAGGCCAAACTCTACAAAGAGAGCATCGCCCCCTATCTTACCGAGGGCAAAACGCTGGCCTTTGCGCACGGCTTCAATATCCATTTCGGCTGCATCCGCCCGCCGAAAAACGTAAACGTGATCATGATCGCGCCGAAGGGCCCCGGCCACACGGTGCGCAGCGAATATCTCGCGGGCAAGGGCGTGCCCTGCCTCGCGGCTGTGGAACAGGACGCCACCGGTGACGCGCTCGATATTGCGCTGGCCTATGCGCTCGGCATCGGCGGCGCAAGAGCGGGCGTGCTGGAAACCACCTTCCGCACCGAAACCGAAACCGATCTGTTCGGCGAGCAGGCCGTGCTCTGCGGCGGCGTTTGCGCGCTGATGCAGGCGGGCTTTGAAACGCTCGTTGAGGCGGGCTACGACCCCCGCAACGCCTATTTTGAATGCATCCACGAAATGAAACTGATCGTGGACCTCATTTATCAGAGCGGCTTCGAGGGTATGCGCTATTCCATCTCCAACACCGCCGAATACGGCGATTACATCACCGGCCCAAAGATCATCACCGCCGAAACCAAGGCCACGATGAAAAAGATCCTTGCCGATATCCAGAGCGGCGCTTTCGCAAAGGAATTCCTTCTGGATATGAGCGAAGCCGGCGGGCAGGTGCATTTCAACGCCATGCGAAAACTCGCCGCCGAGCATCCCGCCGAAGTTGTGGGCAAAGAGATCCGCAAACTCTATTCCTGGAGTGACGAGGAAAAACTCATCAACAACTGATAAAGGTATTTATTTATGGTAAAAGATACGATCGTTTCCGGGTTCCACAACGCCGCGCACCGTTCGCTCTATCACGCGCTCGGCCTCACGCCCGAGGAACTTGAGCGCCCGCTGATCGGCATCGTGAGTTCCTATAACGAGATCGTGCCCGGGCATATGCATCTCGATAAGATCACCGATGCCGTAAAACTCGGTGTTGCCATGGCCGGGGGCACGCCCGTTGTGTTCCCCGCAATCGCCGTGTGCGACGGCATCGCCATGGGCCACACCGGTATGAAATATTCGCTGATCACGCGCGATCTTATCGCCGATTCCACCGAGGCCATGGTGCTCGCGCATGGGTTCGACGGGCTCGTGATGGTGCCGAACTGCGATAAAAACGTTCCCGGGCTGCTCATGGCGGCAGCACGGCTGAATCTGCCCGCGATCTTCGTGAGCGGCGGACCGATGCTGGCCGGGCGCGTGGACGGCAAAAAAACCAGCCTTTCCAGCATGTTTGAGGCGGTAGGCGCGTATTCCGCCGGAAAGATCGGCGACGAACGCCTTGCCGTTTGCGAAGAAAAGACCTGCCCCACCTGCGGCTCCTGCTCGGGCATGTATACTGCGAATTCCATGAACTGCCTTACCGAGGTGCTCGGCATGGCACTTGCCGGGAACGGCACGGTCCCTGCGGTTTATTCCGCGCGTATCGAACTCGCGAAACGCGCCGGTATGCAGGCCGTGGAACTCGTGAAAGCGGATATCCGCCCGCGCGATATCATTACGCCGGCCGCCATTAAAAACGCCCTCACGGCGGATATGGCGCTCGGATGCTCCACGAACAGCATGCTGCACCTTCCGGCCATCGCCAACGAATGCGGCATTCCGTGGAATATCTTCGACGCGAACGAAGTGAGCGAAAAAACACCGAATCTCTGCCATCTCGCCCCCGCCGGCCCCACCTATATGGAAGACCTGAACGAAGCGGGCGGCGTATACGCCGTGCTCAAAGAACTTACCTCCGCAGGGCTTCTGGATACCTCCGTGATGACCTGCACCGGGAAAACGCTCGGCGAGAACATTGCCCCGGCCCGCAACGCGGACCCGAACGTGATCCGCACGCCCGAAACCGCGTTTTCCAAAACCGGCGGCATCGCCGTGCTCAGCGGCAATCTTGCGCCGGACGGCTGCGTTGTAAAGCGCGCCGCCGTTGCGCCCGAGATGCTGCGGCACACCGGCCCCGCAAGGGTATTCAACAGCGAAGAAGAAGCCATCGCCGCCATATACGGCGGGCAGATCCGCAAGGGCGACGTGGTTGTGATCCGCTATGAAGGCCCCGCAGGCGGCCCCGGAATGCGCGAAATGCTCTCCCCCACCTCCGCCATCGCCGGGATCGGGCTCGATAAAGACGTGGCGCTCATCACCGACGGGCGTTTTTCCGGCGCAACGCGCGGCGCGGCGATCGGCCATATTTCTCCGGAAGCCGTACGCGGCGGCGCCATCGCCTACGTGCACGACGGCGATATAATCTCGATTGATATCCCGAACTATAAAATCGAACTTCTTGTGAGCGAAAGCGAACTGGCCGAGCGCAGACGCAACGACGTGCTCCCGGAACGCCCCGCCGTAAAAGGCTGCCTCGCGCGGTATGCCGCGCAGGTGGGTTCCGCCGATAAAGGCGCCCTTATCAATGAATATGCCGACTGACGTAACGAAGTACGAATTCTTAAAAATCGCAAACGCCCTCAGCGGAGTATGCGTTTTCGGAAGCGTGACCGACGCGCCCCCGTGCGCCGCATTTGCGCGTTTTCTGCGCGCGCCGGAAGATCCTTCGCTCTACGGTGATTTCTGCCGCAGCCTTGCGGCGTACGATTTTTCGTTTTCCGGTTTTCTGAAAAAAGCCGTTCTTGCGGATGAAAACCGGTATATCACCGCGATTGCCGAGAAGCGCGCCCCCGCCGACGTCCTAAAGAAAAACGCGCGCGGCGAACTCCGCGTTTTTTCGGCGGCCACACACATCTCTCCCGCAACGCTCACTTCCCTGCTGCCGGCGGCCGGATATATCCCGCTCGTTTCGATCGAACCCGTGGATTTTGAGGCGCTTTACGACAAGCGGATCGAGAATCTCGAGAAAGAAGGCTTCGGCCTCTTTTCCACCGGCGTGATGTTCCGCCTTGAAAACGGAACGCCCGCGTCTGTTGAGACCCCGGACGGAATCCTGCCGGGCGATCTGATCGGCTATGAGGAAGAACGCGGGCGCGTTCACGAGAATCTTGAAAAGTTCCTTTCCGGCCGGCACGCCGCGAATATGCTGCTCTACGGCGAAGCGGGCACGGGCAAATCCTCAACCGTGAAAGCCGCCGTAAACGCGTATGCTGCGGACGGACTTCGGCTGATCCAACTGAAAAAGAACGAACTGCATCTGCTGCCGGACGTTCTGGCAAGGATCCGGAACAATCCGCTAAGGTTCGTGATTTTTATCGATGATCTTTCGTTTTCTGAAAACGACGCGGATTTCAATATGCTGAAATCCGTACTTGAAGGCGGCGCCGACGTTTTAACGAAAAACGCCGTGATCGCGGCTACCTCGAACCGCCGCCACGTGATCAAAGAAACCTTCTCGCAGCGGGAAGCGGAAGACGAAGTGCACCGCGGCGATACCGTGAGCGAACTGCTCTCGCTTTCCGACAGGTTCGGGCTTACGGTGTATTTCCGCAAACCGGATAAAGCGCTGTATCTCCGCATCGTGGAAGGGCTTGCCGCACAGGCAGGGCTTCCCCTTACGCCGGAACTGCGCGCCGCGGCGGAAACGTTTGCCCTGAAAAAAGGAAACCGCTCTCCGAGAGCGGCCCGCCAGTTTGTGGATTCTTTACTGTAAACGCTTTAATAATGAAGAAAGCAGTTTCACCGCCTTCCGGAGATGAAACTGCTTTTTGATTTGGATTTATCGTTACGGCTGGGTGCCTTCTGCCGGTTCGGTGGTATTGTTGAGTTCTTCTTCCACCACTGTGGTGATGGGCTTGCTCTGACCGAAGGTGATGAGCTGACGCACGAGATTCGTTACGTAGGTGATGAATCTCTTAACCATTTCGAAAAGGCTGCCGATGGTGATGCGGGAAGACTGCTCGTTTTCTTCCTGCGTGTCTTCATAATCGCTGCCGCCCTCTTCGGTGATGGCGGAGAGATCTTTGCGGTCGTTGCTGCAGAAGAGATACTGCGGATAATCGGCAAGGTCTTCCACGGTGGTGTAGCCGTTGAAGTTGAGGATCGCAATGATCAGGTCGTCTACCACAGCGGGCGCCTCGCCGTTTTCAAGATTCTTTACAAACCAGGTGTTGGCAGGGATAAAGCCGGTGGAGGCGTCGATCTCACGGTCGGGAGAAACGTAGGCTTCGTCGGCAGGCACATAGTCTTCGGCAAGCGCGTCTCCGTAGTGCGCGCAGGTGGCGCCGAGCGTGGCGGCAGGAACGCTGACGTATACGTCGGAGGTCACGTTGGAATGCTCGTTTACGGGCACCATATGGAAACCGTAGTTCACAACGTTATACACGTTTACGCCGTTGGCAATGGCTGCCTCAAGCAGTTCCTTCGTTCTGACCTGAACATTGTTATGATAGTTGGTGATTTTTCCGATGAGCACCATGTATTCGGAAGCAGCCTCAAAATCGGGGCCGAAAACGGTATCGATGGCGTCCTGGAAATATTCGTCGCCGATCAGGCTCCATACGCCGGGCATCGTGCCGTACACGGTGCGGGCGATCCGGGAGAACGTGTCTTTATAAAGGTTGCCGTATACGTCGCGGGTGATGTTCACCGAAAGGTTCTGGTCCCAGGTTTCGGCGGGAACGAAACTCTTGATGGTCTGCAGGAGTTTCACGTTGCGGCGGGCTTCAGCTACAAATACACTGAGTTCTTCGCGTTCCATCGTGATTTTTTTAGTGAAATACGCGCCGTATACGTCGCTGCCGTCGAGCGCGGCGTTCTGAAGCACAAGTTCGCTGATCTTACCGGAACCGTAGGCGGCAAGAT
>JAEEGL017139165.1_pt1 | contig 29351 bp, 13 predicted proteins | sample 9134231 | NCBI WGS metagenome assembly JAEEGL01 (sample SAMN16246548, study PRJNA631951) | gut metagenome | biome: gut microbiome; feature: rumen; material: fiber-attached | host: Bos | place: Iran: Karaj | collected 2018-10 | reverse complement strand
GTTGACTTCTTTCTCGTGTTTGTGGTATAAACCACCCCCAAAGTTGAATCCAAAAAAAACTTTCAAAAGCGGTCTGCCCCTTGTTGCCTGTGAAAAACCATTTTTACAGAACCGTCACGCCACCCCCCTGGGTGAGAACCCCTTCCAAATTGGAGCGAACATCTTCTTTGATACCTCACCGTGCAACCAAGACACACCGTTTGACTCCTGGCATAGGTTACATGCGAACACTGACATAGAGAATTTCTCTCCCTTGTCACCTGGGTTCTCACGTCCTAGATCCATCAAGTCATCCCAAGAGATGCCAAGACGCTCAGCGAACTTGTACATGTATCTTCCGAACAAGCTTTCATCGAACTTATCGTGACCAGCTGGCACTGGAGTATGAACAGTGTAAAGAGCAGATGCGTGAACAACCTCCTTAGCCTGCTCGAATGTCATACCTTCCTTCTCAATGTAATCAACCAAACGCTGAAGGTTAAGAAGTGCAGCGTGACCCTCGTTGCAGTGGTAGATGTCCTTCTTGATGCCAAGTTTCTGTAGCATCAACACACCACCGATACCAAGCAAGTACTCCTGCTTCAAACGGTTCTCCCAATCTCCACCGTATAGTTGGTGAGTGATTGAGCGATCGTAATCTGGATTCTGCTCGATGTCTGTATCTAGCAAATATAGATCAACACGTCCTACAGCCACTTTCCAGATGTTAGAGTAGATTGTACGGTCGTAGTAAGGAACCTCAAGAATGATTGGGTTGCCGTCCTTGTCCTTAACCTGCTCTAGTGGAAGAGTAGAGAAATTCTGTGGCTCGTAAACAGCGATCTGATCTCCGTCCATTGAGATAGACTGAGTGAAATATCCATATCTGTAAAGGAATCCAACTGCACACATGTTGATGTTTGAGTCAGAAGCCTCCTTCAAGTAGTCTCCAGCCAACACTCCTAGACCACCAGAGTAGATTTTTAGAATGTCAGTCAAACCATACTCCATAGAGAAGTAAGCAACCGATGGCTTGCTAGCCTGGTTCTTCTTATCCATGTAAGCCTTGAAGTTCTTGTACACTGAATCAATCTCTTTCGCGAAATCAGCGTCCTTTGCTACTTCGTTAAGGCGCTTGATATTCACTTTTGAAAGGAAAAGAACTGGGTTCTTGCCAGATGCCTCCCATGTTGCAGGGTCAATCTTCTCGAAAAGGTCTGTTGCCTCCTCGTTCCAAACCCACCATAGGTTCTTTGCCAAAGTCTGTAGCTTCTCAAGCTTTGCAGGAATCTTAGCTGTAGTAGTAAGTTCTCTCCAAGCAGACTGATTTGTGTTGCTAGTCTTAACTTTCATAACACTTATTTTTAGTATACTTTATTTTCTTTATTTAACTCTCATTTTTTCTTCGCGCAGCTGCGACGTTTCGGTTTCTCGTCTGTCTCAGTTGTCTGTTTTGCAGACGGTGCTTTCTTCACAGCACTCTTCTTCGCTCCTTTAGCCAATGCCTTGTCGTAAGCCTCAACATAGGATGCGATAAATTTGCTCCATGAAGCTTTGTCAGCAAACGCTTTTGATTTCTCCGATGTTTTAGAGACATCCGCGTCTTTCATCTTTGAGAATGCAACAACCTCATTTTCAATACGTGAAGCAACCTCATCGAAATTGAAATCAGTACGGTTGATAACAGCCACACCGTTGCTGATTGAATCAGACTTCTTCGACTCTTTCTTTACCCACAATCCGAATCCTGCCTTGTCTGTGGTGATTGTCGGAACTCCGAATGCCACACTTTCCAATGGAGTGTAACCCCATGGCTCGTAGTATGACGCAAACACGGTCAAGTCCAGACCTGGCAACAGATCATAGTAGCTCATATTAAATATACCATCATTGCCGTCAAGCAAACAAGGTACATAAATAACCTTCACCTTATGGTTCTCCTGATTGTCAAGGCCATAATTACCAATTGCATTAAGAATCTCATTATTCCATGGCTCATTCACCTCATGAGTCGGAACTTTCCAATCCAACTGATTCTTGCCCTTACTGTTAAGTTTCTCCTGCAAATCTGTGCGTGGACACTTAACCCAGGATGGCACCATTATAAATGCAACGATCTCTCTATCCAAGTTTGGATTCTCATCCAACTGTTTCAACGACTTGACAAAGACATCGATACCTTTGTTTCTCCACTCGAATCTACCGCTTGTAGCGATGAAAAGAGCATTCTTCTGCAGTTTATAACCCAACAAAGCCTCAGCAACTTTTGTCATTTTGCTGCGGGCATTCTTGCGAGCTTTTTCCATCTTGTCTCCTGTTGGCACGAAATCAGATTCGAAACCGTTTGGAGTCACAAATGCCGGGATATCAAGCAACTGCTTGCACTCATCGGCAGTAAGATTTGACACGGTAGTGAAGCAATCCGCATTGTGTGCAGCGGCCTTCTCAATCGAATGTTTATTTGCGACGCCTAGTTCGCCAGCCATCTGATCTCCGTTATAGGCTGTGAAATATGCGTAAAGCTGCTTATTATTGAAACAGATTGAACGGCCAGTTGTAGTGGCATGAGTAGTGAACACAGTCTTAACCTGTGGACAACGACTCTTTACATACAATAATCCTGATGCAACCTGCCATTCATGGAAATGTGCGACAACACCTGCGTCTGCACATTTATTGAAATTCACAAAACTTTCGACAATCTTTCCTGCAGCCATACCAAATACGGCACAATCGTGGTAGTCGCCAACCGCTCCAAGAGAATTGACGCCGAACTTTTCCCACATCTCTCCATAGAAAGCATCTCTTTCTGCAAAGAAAGGTTTGTAATCAACCAAAATAACCAAAGGATTTCCTGGCACATTCCAAGTGCCGACACGTACAGCCAACCCCTCTTTTGCGGCAGCTGCCTTCCAAGACTTAAGAGCTGTCTTGTTTTCCTTAAAATATATGTTGTCTTCGTTTCCGAAATCAGGTCCGATAAAAATCAAATGGTCTCCAAGTATATCCCCTAACGCTTTGGCGTGTGTGGATAAGACCGTATAAATACCGCCATTCTTATTGCAGACTTCCCAACTTGTTTCTATCACATAGTTGTCCTTATCCATAATCCTTTTATTTTATTATGTAGTTCTTATGCAAAAATAATAATATTCACAATAAAATAACTATAAAAAACAAGAAAATGCCCAACAACATACTATTTATATGCATTATTTGGCATAATATCTCACTTTTTAGCGATACACTCAATTTCAACCAGTCCGCCCTTAGGCAATTTAGAGACTTCTACACACGAACGAGCAGGATAAGGCTTGCTAAAGAATGTGGCATACACTTCGTTAACTGCGGCAAATGCACTCAAATCTGTAATGAAAACCGACGTCTTCACAACATTTGAATAATCGCATCCAGAAGCTTTCAAGATCTCACCGATATTCTTCAATGACTGTTTTGCCTGCTCTACCACGTCTGGTGACAAAGTGCCGTCTGCAGGATTCAATCCTAACTGGCCAGAAACAAAAATCATATCACCTGCTTCTATTGCCTGGCTGTATGGTCCGACAGCCGACGGTGCATTATTTGTAGAAATTTCTTTATTCATAATTCACATTTTTTGCGGGATCATCTGTCAATCCCCAGTTCGTTAAAAGAACCTCTATGGTTCTCTACAAAATTATGTAAATTATTCAACAATCGCAATTTTCAATTGGAAAAAGAGAACATTTTACTACGCATTTATCACCTGCATATTCGCAGCCGCGTATGCAAGGAATATTCGTTTCAATCCACAATGGTTGAATTCAATGAATGCTTTCGTCTCTTTGCCTTCTCCTTCCAATTTGACTATCTGTCCGATACCATAGTCTTTATGCTTGACAAATGTGCCAACCTGAAACTGTGAAATATTGACAGGGCCAACCCTTCCTGCCAACATGCTCGCTGGCTTGAATCGTCCTGTTGCCAACGGATGTACATTAGGGGCAGGACGGGAAACTGTGGATGGCTGTGCTGATTGTTGCGACGGTGATGTCGGTCTGCGAAGATTGAACTGCTGTCCGTTTTTCCAACGTGCCTCACCTCTTTCTGATGAAACAGACGCTGTGTCTCTCCACTCTTTCGGCAAAATCAATAAGTTAGGATCTATCTCTTTGATGAAACGACTTGGATTTGCCACCTTTGGCGTCTGGCCTTCCATTCGTTGTTTACAATATGTGATATAGCAGTTTTTCTCTGCTCTTGTGATTGCCACATACATAAGTCGGCGCTCCTCCTCAACAGATTCATCGCTTGAGCTTCGTTTCGACGGGAACATGCCCTCCTCCACTCCAATGATGAAGACCTCCTTAAACTCCAATCCTTTGCTGGCGTGCACCGTCATCAATGTCACTTTATTATTGTCGTCACCCTCGTCTACACTTGTAAGCAACGCAATATCAGTAAGAAAATGATTCAAAGACAAATCGGCATCTTTTCCATCCTCCTCCAAGACTCTTGTCTTGAACTCATGCACAGAACGAAGCATCTCATCCAGATTCTGCTGACGGTTTTTATTTTCCAACTCATTGTCTTTATGAGCGTCAGCCCAGATTCCAGACCGTTTGATCACGGAATCTACGACGGCATAAGCATCCGTTTCCTCTGACTGTTTGCCAAAATCATTGATCATCTCAGCAAACGCAGCCACTTTATTCTTCGTGCCTTCGTTCAAGAAATCATAATCACGGATATTATCAACCACATCCCAGAATGAGACATTCGCAGCCGCCGACTGTTCAAAAATCTTTCCGACAGTAACGTCGCCGATTCCTCTCGGAGGATCATTGACAATTCGCTTGAACGCCTCTTCATCACGATGGTTGATCGCAAGACGACAATATGATACAATATTCTTGATATCCGCACGCTGGTAGAATGTTTTTCCTCCCCACACGCGAGACGGAATGTTTTTCTCACGGAGTGCCTTCTCAATCAGACGTGATTGTGTGTTGACGCGGTAAAGCACAGCGAAATCAGAATATTTGCAATCAGCCTCCTTAACTAGTCTGGCAATAGAATTCGCCACCACCTGAGCCTCTTCTCCTTCTGTATATGCTCCAAAAACACGTACTTTGTTTCCAACTTCCTGTTCTGAAAAAGCATGTTTTTCAAGCTGTTGTGTATTTTTTGCAATCAAACTGTTTGCGACATTCACGATTGTCTGTGTCGAACGATAGTTTTGCTCCAGACGGAACACTTTAGACTCCGGATAATCGTTGGTGAACGAGAGAATATTACGCACGTCGGCACCACGGAAACCGTAGATAGACTGTGCATCATCACCCACCACGCATAATTTATGATGCTGCCTACAAAGGTTGCGGATTATACGGTACTGGGATGCGTTTGTATCCTGATACTCGTCGACAAGAATAAATCTGAATTTATTCTGATACTTGAACGCCACCTGTGCATCATCACGCAGCAATATATTGGTAAACAACAGAATATCATCAAAATCAAGTGCATTGGCTTTTTTGCAACGTGCGGCGTATGCCGCATACAAATCTCCGAACGCATACAAGTGATCCTCTACATCCTTTTGATGAAGTTCTGGAATCTCACGATACATCTGAGGAGTGATGAGATCATTCTTAAGACGTGATATCTTGGCATGCATCTTCTTCGGATTATAAGTCTTGTCATCAAGTCTCTTTTCCTTTATGATTGTAGCCAAAAGATTTTGAGAATCAGTACCGTCATATATAGTGAAATCCTTGTCAAGACCGAGTTTATCCGCCTCAGCACGAAGGATACGGGCGAAGATTGAGTGGAAAGTACCCATCCAAAGTTTACTTGCCGCTTCCGTGCCAACCACTTTTGCAATACGATCTTTCATCTCTGTCGCAGCCTTCTTGGTAAATGTCAACGCAAGAATCGATTGTGGTTTTAGACCAGACTGCAAAAGATATGCGATTTTGTATGTAAGCACTCGCGTCTTACCAGAACCAGCGCCAGCGATCACCAAAGAAGGACCATCACTATATGTGACAGCCTGACGTTGTGGTTCATTAAGGGAATTCAAATAATCCATTTTTTATATTTTATTAATCCTATTTTTTCATTTTAAGGAGCTCATTCTGCAGTTTGATCATCTCATCACGCAGACGAGCGGCCTCCAAAAATTCGAGATCCTTGGCGGCATCAAGCATTGCCTGTTTAGTCTTGGCAATAAGTTTCTCCAATTCAGCAGGAGTATTATAAGTAGACGTGGTTTCAGCCACCATAGCAGGTTTACGTTGACGCTCAGCATAAACGTCCGGCTCAACATAATATTTAGGCTCATTCTCTTCACGTTCCTTGAGGATCGTCTTCTTTTCTTTGTTCAAAGCCTTAGGGACGATATGGTTTGCCTCATTATATGCCATCTGTTTCTCGCGACGACGGTTTGTCTCATCAATCGTCTGCTGCATACTTTCTGTTATCTTGTCGGCATACATTATCACACGTCCATTCAGATTACGTGCCGCACGTCCTGCTGTCTGTGTCAATGAACGGTGCGAACGAAGGAATCCCTCCTTGTCTGCGTCGAGGATAGCCACAAGCGACACCTCCGGCAAATCCAATCCCTCACGAAGAAGGTTGACTCCTACGAGCACGTCGAATAAGCCATTGCGTAGATCCTCCATGATACGGACACGTTCAAGAGTGTCGACGTCGGAATGGACATAACGGCTTCGTATACCAGACTTCTGCAGATATTCCTGCAACTCCTCTGCCATTCGTTTGGTAAGAGTAGTGACCAACACTCGCTCATCCTTCTCCGCACGCACAACGATCTCTTCAATCAGATCATCAATCTGGTTGAGACTTGGACGCACATCTATAATCGGATCCAACAGTCCAGTAGGTCGGATCACCTGCTCCACCATAACACCTTCACACTTCTCCAGTTCAAACTCGGCTGGAGTGGCAGAGACATATATGGTCTGGTCTGTCAGTTCTTCAAACTCTTCAAATTTCAAAGGACGGTTGTCCATTGCGGCTGGAAGACGGAATCCGTATTCCACCAAATTCTTTTTTCTTGCACTGTCTCCTCCATACATCGCACGAATCTGCGGGATCGTCACATGGCTCTCATCTATCACAAGAAGCATATCCTTAGGGAAGAAATCCAACAGACAGAACGGACGAGTGCCTGGTTTTCTTCCGTCAAAATAGCGAGAATAGTTTTCGATTCCGGAGCAATGTCCCAGTTCACGGATCATCTCCATATCGTAGTTGACACGCTCGCTGATTCGTTTAGCTTCAGCACTTCTGCCTTGAAGTTCAAAGAACTCAATCTGCTTTGTCAGGTCGTCACCGATTTCAATAAGAGAACGAGAGATTCGTTCCTTGGTAGTCACAAAAAGGTTCGCAGGATAGATTCGAGTCTGCTCAAACGACTCTATCGGCATGTTTGACAATGGATCGATACTAATTATCTCTTCAATCTCGTCTCCCCAGAAACTTACACGTAAGACGAAATCCGTGTCTGCCATAAAGACGTCAACAGTATCACCCTTCACACGGAAGTTTCCTCGTTCAAGTGATATCTCATTGCGTTGGTAGAGATTATCACTCAACATTCTCAGAAACACCTGCAAATCAAGTTGCTGACCGACCTGGATTGTGATTGTGTTTGCATAGAAATCCTCTGGGTTTCCCATACCATATAGGCAAGACACAGAAGAAATCACAACCACATCACGTCTGCCAGAAAGCAATGCAGTGGTTGTGGCAAGACGAAGTTTTTCAATTTCATCGTTGATTGCCAGATCCTTCTCAATATAAGTGTCGGAGTTTGGCAAATATGCTTCCGGCTGATAATAATCATAATATGACACGAAATACTCCACGGCATTCTCAGGGAAGAAACCCTTAAACTCTCCATACAACTGTGCGGCAAGAGTCTTGTTGTGGCTGAGAATCAAAGTCGGACGTTGCACTTTCTCAATGACGTTCGCAATTGTGAAAGTCTTTCCCGAACCTGTCACTCCGAGTAATGTCTGGTATTTGACACCATTATTAACACCCTCCACCAATTGACGGATCGCTTCCGGTTGGTCTCCTGTAGGTTTATATTTCGATGTCAGTTTGAAATCCATTGCCGAATATCTTATATACTATTATTCAAAATTTGGGTTACATCGAAACCGACATAACCCATTTTTAGTGTAGACGGGAATAATTCCGTCTACACGATTAAATCAATATCAAATTACTTTTCCGACAGCAACATGATAATCCATGCGATAAGGTAAATACCCAAACCAAATCCAAAAGCGAGAGTACAAACTGCAAAGATCACACGCATCATTGTCACGTCCATTCCGATAAACTCAGCCAAACCAGCCGCAGTACCAGTAAGCATTTTATTGCTTGAAAGTCTCAATTGTTTACTCATAATTATAAAATTTTAGTTAGTCCTCTATAAGCTTAAACGAAGGCTTGGTAGAAGTTTTATCTTCATTAGCCTCTATTATAATCTCATATTTTTTGTCGATGCCATTCTCCAAAATCACCTCAGCTACAGCATCCTCGACACATGTCTGCAATGTGCGACGCAATGGTCTCGCTCCATATACAGGATCATAGCTCTTAGACACCATGTAGTCCATAGCATCTTCAGTGATTGTCAGCTTCATACCAAGTTTGCCGATTCTCTCACGGATCGGATTGATCTCAAGTTCGATAATCTTAGTGATCGAATCTTTCTCAAGTGGAGAGAAACTTACAATCTCATCAATACGGTTCAAGAACTCAGGAGTAAATGTCTTGTTAAGTTGTTTGCGGACAACATCATCTGCGACAGACTTGCTGACCTCCGTCTGCATAGAGAAACCTATACCACGGCCAAAATCTTTCAACTGACGGGAGCCAACGTTGCTGGTCATAATGATCACAGTGTTCTTGAAATCGACCTTTCTACCCTGGCTGTCAGTCAAGCAACCCTCATCCATAACCTGGAGAAGAATGTTGTAGACATCAGCGTGAGCCTTCTCTATCTCATCAAGAAGAACGATTGAATATGGTTTTGTGCGGACCTTTTCAGTCAACTGACCACCGTCCTCATGTCCTACATATCCCGGAGGTGCTCCGATAAGACGTGAGACAGCATGCTTCTCCATATACTCACTCATGTCGATACGGATCAGAGACTCATCACCGTCGAACATCTCCTTAGCCAGCATCTTGGCCAGATATGTTTTACCGACTCCAGTAGGTCCAAGGAACAAGAATGTTCCGATAGGACGGTTTGGATCACCAAGACCAATTTTGTTGCGACGGATAGCCTTCACCACCTTAGCCACAGCATCATCCTGTCCGATCACCTTACCCTTCAAGACATTCGGCATCTCAACCAAACGTTGACTTTCGTCCTTCGCGATTCGTGTGATAGGAATTCCTGTCATTGTAGCGACGACACGCATCACATCATCCTCTGTCACGACACGACGGTTGGACTTCATCTCTTCCGTCCATCTCTTTTTCTCTGCGTTCAACTGGATAGTCAACGCCTTTATCTTGTCACGCAACTCAGTAGCCAACTCATAGTTCTGCTTCTTTACTGCGTTCATTTTCTCATCTTCAAGAGACTTCAATTCTGTCTCAAGTTCAACGACAACCGATGGAATCTCCACATCAACAATATGGGTGGCAGCACCAGCCTCATCCATAGCGTCAATAGCCTTGTCTGGGAACATACGGTCACCGATATATCTTCCGGTAAGTTTGACGCAAGCGTTTATAGCCTCATCAGTATACTTCACCATGTGATGCTCCTCGTATGCCGCCTTGCTATTGTTAAGGATTTCAAGAGTCTCCTCTTCCGTTGTAGGATCGACAAGCACACGTTGGAAACGGCGATCCAACGCACCGTCTTTCTCAAAATATTGACGGTATTCCTTTATCGTTGTCGTACCGATACACTGGAACTCACCACGAGCCAAAGCAGGCTTCAACATGTTAGCGGCATCCAAAGTACCAGGAGCTGAACCAGCACCGATCATTGTATGAATCTCGTCGATAAAGACAATCACATTCTTATTGCCAGCCACCTCAGAAAGGATCGCTTTCAAACGCTCCTCAAACTGACCACGGTATTTTGTGCCAGCGACAAGAGCTCCCATATCAAGAGCATAAATCACCTTATCAAGAAGGATATGAGGTGCACGTTTGTTGACAATGTCCAAAGCAAGGCCATCGACAATGGAAGTTTTGCCGACACCTGGCTGACCGATAAGAACAGCATTGTTCTTTTTCTTACGGCTAAGAATCTGAGAAAGACGTTCAATCTCACGTTTTCTACCGACTATTTCAGCCACATTTCCATTTGCGGCCTCACGAGAAAGATTACGAGCATACTTCTCAAGGTAAGGCATAGCTGAATTCGAAGACGTTGCAGTCTGTTTAGAAGTAGCGGATTGTTTTGACATTATCGAACTTGCGTCAGCGTCGTTGTCCATATCATCCTCGTCCTCATCTTCGTCTTCCTGCACACCATCATTGATATTCAGATCCATTGGCTCAATAGTGTCAAGTCCACCCTCCTCTTCTTCAGCATATTGCTCATCCTTATCCCACATTTTATGTGAGATAGCAAGCATCTTATCGTATGTCACACCTTCTGATATGAGCACTTCCGACGCAAGATTGGAATCCTCACGAAGGATAGCCAAAAGAAGTATGTCTGTATCCGATTGTTCAATAGTACGGAATTGACGGCGTTCGATTTCCATAAGGAAAAGCAGACGCTCGGTAGATTTCAGCATAGGTATATCTTCATCCAAGAAAGGATTATTGTTTTCTTTACGAATAACATCCTCTATCTTCTGACGGATAATTCTCGGATCAACATTCAATTCCTTGAAAGCGGCCATAGCCGGACCTTCTCCGTCGCGGAAGATACCCAACAGCACATGTTCAGGAGCGATACTGTCGTTACCTAAACGGGCAGCCTCTTCCTTACTATAAATAATAACGTCTTTAACTCGTTTTGTTACCTTGTTGTTAAAAAAATTGTCCTGTTGCATTTAAGTTCTTTCAAATTATTAATGCAAATATACTCCATTTTTTTTTCAATACATAATTCCCAATAAGAATTGACAAATTAAATCAACAAAAAAGGAGACGCGATTATTCACGTCTCCTTTTTTCATTATTCAGTCAATTGCTACTTAAAGTAGACAACCTCAATAGAACCCTTATGTTTAGAGCCATCCTTCAAAACAATTTCGTAGAAATAAACACCAGGATCGACATAATCGCCTCGGCACTTTCCATCCCAACCATTTTGACTTTCAACCATCTTTTGTCCATAACGGTTGAAGATGACAACTGGATAACCCTCCATGAATGAGTCATTCAATCCTATTGAATTCATTGGAGTAAACGCAGTCGGAAGATCCTTGATTACGTTGATAGCAACGACATTTGAAGGAACCGCAGGACAGACACTGTCAAGCATCAAAACATAGTACGATGCTGTATCCTGAAGACCTATCAACTCATACATATTGCTTCCCTTCTCATTCTTAAGCTTGACTTCAAGCAATGAGTCAGGTTCAGCCACCAAGTCTCTATACTCTTCCTTAATCTGACCTTCCTTATCGAATGCCTCCTCAAATCTACCGTCAAATGCACCGTTGACCTTATACCAATGGTACTCGTTTGGACGATACTTAGTGACAAGCTTCAACTCTGCACTCTCATTTCTGAAGACGCGAGGCTTATTCTGAGGATTTGTGACAAGCATGAAGTTTTCTGGTTTCATACGGGCCTTAGTATGGATGCTGACTCCATCAATTGAAGTGTTTGATCCACAGAAGTTTTTAGCGTAATATGTCAGAGTAAGAGGCAAGTTTGAATACGGAATCTTTGAATTTGGAGAATACAATTCTCCATTAATCATCCAACCCTCCTCTGTAATCTCTTCTCCATTGTCGAACGTATAAACACTAAATCTGTCGTATAGACTTTCATCTCCAGAAACCAAAGGAAGAGAATCATTCTCACATATAGTATAATATTCAGACACCAAAGATACATACGGTGCTTGATGAACATTAATAAACGCACTTGCTGTATCACTACAAAGTCTGACTGTATCCGTTGCGATAATGAAATACTTACCAGTTTTTGAATATGAATCCAATTTCAAATAAGCTCCTGCTCCTGCATTCTGGTTATATCTCCAAGCGTATCCATACTGGTTATTAGAGAAGATAACCGTCTTATCAGAAATAGTATCCTTAAAATAATCAAACACCACTGAGTTTGTTCTTACAGAATCCCACTTAGTTTCATCAAACCAATTCTTCTGCCAGATATAACCTTCATAATAAGAAAGTCTTGTATCCGATAGCAATACGCTGTCTTCTACACAGACAGTGGTATCTTTCATATACTCTTTTACGATAGAGTTTCGTGTAGGAACCTTAACTCTCTTGATTAGAGAATCCTTCAATCCACAAGGGTCTTCGATGATGATCTTAACATCGATGAAACCTGCTTCTGTGTTCAATGTATCACCCTTTGGTGGTATCTGAGTATGCTTGAAATGTTTAACCGCCTCTGGATCACAATTGTCACTTGCGATATCAGGTGGAAGCAAACCGTCCACATCAGGAACAAGGAACAAACATGGTCTAGCATAGTCCGCCTGTATAATAGACTCCTCAAACCAGTCTGGGATTGTGATTATCGGTGGAACTGTATCCCTTATCACACGACGATACTCTAGAGTATCAGAATGATTATTACAAGCGTCGTATGCGACAAAACTTCTTACCACATCATAATTGTAATACTCACACTTGCTTGGATCTGAAGATCTGTCTGATGAATCGAAATAGAAAATTCCACTCTTCAAAGGAACATCTGCAGATGTTGCAACTGGATTTTCATAAATGACATCCCAACAATTATCCTTTGCCTTCATTGCTGAATTTGCAAATGGTTCTATCGGCGTACATACGAATGTGTCAATTGTAGATGCAGCATCCTCAATCCACACAGGTGGCACAGTATCCTTCACACGGAATGTATCCGAACAAGGTGAAACATTCTGCTTTCTCACGTCAACCGCAGAATATGTTCTGATTAGAGTAAACTCACAAAGATTTACTGTAGAAACCTTGCTGTTAGTCACATCCAAAATTATAGAATCAACCTTGAATGTTTCCGGATCAACCAACTCTGGAGCCGAAGTTCCATCCTGTGCCAAGAACAATCCACCAGCTTTTAGGAATTCATCGAACGTCTTATAAGAAGCCGGAAGATCATTGTAACAGATATACTTGATGTCATCCAATGGAGGGCAATTCATTCCAGGTGCACCTGTATTGATTACATTAACAACTCTACGACATGGTTTTTCCTCTTCCAATCCAGGAGTATTGTCTCTAACAACCAAAGTGATTGTAGTCACACCTAGCGGATATGGATCCTTCAACTTCAATCCGTCAGAACGAGTGTATACAGAATCCAATTGTCCACACTCATTATGCAACTCAGGAATCTTGAATCCATGCTTCTCTACTTCTGAGAATGGCACTGAATCAACAGCAGTCTTCAACTCAATTGTAATAGTGTCTTTCTCACCTAACAATCCACAGTTGAAACTGTCTATTCCTGCATTGCGCACCTTTATCACTTGCTCACATATAAACTCTTCTCCATGATAAATGTATCTTCTGAATATAGTGTCTATACCAAGATCAAATTTCTCTGTGATAGCCTTTCCAGAAGCACGCCATACTTTCAATAGCGGAACAACAGTGTCGGCACAGAAATCCATGAACTTTGGTAAAGAATCATTCAGATCAATATCTGCTGGTTCCAACTGACAAACGCCGATAGGCAATGTGATAAGTGTATCCTTAGGACACTGGATTGGATCCTCCTTGACATCTCCGACCTGAATTATCTGAGCACATGTGTCGATGCTGTCTTTCAAAGTCTTCGAATGATCAACATATATCCAGTATACTGTTGTTCGTCCGACATAGAATGTATCCTTTGAACCCTTAAATGGTTTCTTGTCAGAACGGATAACCGTATCTGGAAGGATAACCTCATTTGTACATGGATTAGTTGCGACAGGAGCAATAAGATCAACAGACACGCTACATGAATCATCACTTGTCGGAGCGAAAGCATCCAACTCTTTACATGCAATATCCATCTTCTTGTCTGTCAAGATATCCAATGTCTCAACACATGTATCTTTAGCAGTCGAATACTTGCTTTCGAAAATCCATGCGATATTATAAACTCCGACACCTAGTTTGCCAAGTTTATATGATGGTGTTCCTTCTGTCATCTCTGCAAGAAGAGTGTATGTCTGTTTACCAGCTACTGTATCGATCATATATCCCTTACCATAGACAACATATCCGTCTACACAAGCATCCTTGCCTTCCGGAATAGGAAGAATCTGCTCGTCAAGCACCACATCACACTCTCCAGCTGATGATTTCTTCACAGTATCATCAAAGACTGTGCAATCGAATATAGGTTTAGTAGACGACTTGATCGTCAACTCGATCTCACATCTCTTAGTCATGACTGTCAAAGAATCGTTGGCAAACAACCATGAGATAGTATATGGCTCTCCTACCATAAACTTAGATGGCAAAACTGAGTATGTTGTGTCTCCAGCCGACGAGACTGTCATAAGCTGAGGGACACCCTTGATCTCAACTCCTGAGCAATATTCGTAAGCGTATGGCTGCTTGATTGAATCAAGTACCTGCTCCTTAAGAATCTCACAAAGACCTTCTGGCAAAACAATTGTCTCATCAAGAAGTGTGTCACAATCTATCACTGGCTCCATAGAATCCTTTACTGTGATAGTCTGAGTACACTCGAAATCGTATGAGCCAAAGTTATACCTCCAATAAACAGTATCAACTCCTACATTAAATGGATAACGGAAGAGATCATCTCCTGATTTAGAACTCAATCCTGGTAAAGATGCTCTAGTGACAACAGAATCAATATGATCTCCTGAACACAAGTCATAAACCGCCTTGATATCAAATTTGAACTCGCTGAAATCTATATCACAATCGAATGGATCCAACACAACTGATGTATCAGGCATCTGGCTACAATCAACTGGTGGAACATTTACGTCTCCAACTCTTACAATCTGAGTACATGTCACAACTGAATCTACCAATGTGTGTGTAGTAGAATCGATGAACACCCAGATAAGCTCATTTGGTCCAACATAGAATGGATCATTCATTGTCAATCCGTTTGGACGAGTCGGAGTACCCTTAAATCTGCCAAGTCCACATGGATGATTAGCATAAGGATATCCACGTTTCTCCAATGAGTCCAAAACCTGAGAAGCAGGAACAGAACACTCACCTGTCTTTACAGGAATATTTAACGTATCCTTATTAATTGAGTCACAATTAATCTCCAATGTCTTAGTTGTACGGACATCGACCAACTGGTCACAAGAATCTTTTACAGATCCTGTGAAATCAGTGAATACCCATTTGATCCAAGTTGGACCAAGAGGATATGTGTCTTCAATCTTCAATGAGTCACTACGCACTCCCACACCTGGACGCATGAAATAAGATGAATCCGGATGAGCACATGGATCCTCGACTTCTGGAGTTTTCAATGTGTCCCTCAAATCCGCAGGGTCACAATCTTCAACAATCTTATGCATTGCAGGAGTCAACTCATCACAATTGATATCAAACTTCTTATTTCCCTTGATATTGATATCCTGCTCACATTTTGCAGTATCCTCTACATTATATGGGCTGACCATAGTCCATGTGATATGAGTATGACCAGTTGGGAACGGATCAGAAATCTCCAATGAGTCACTTCTGTGAGGTACACCCCAAACTGTATCAGCAGTACATGCATCCAATGCGAATGGCATCTTTGTGATAACACTGTCTCCTGGCACATCACAACGATCCACCGTCGCCTTTATACTATCAATATCAGCGGCATTATCACAATTTGGCTCCAATTTATTCTGATGGTTCGGACGAATGATCTGATCACATGTCGCAACCTTACCGTCTATCTCAGAACGGAACACCCACAACAAATGATAATCACGACCGACCTCCAATACATAATCTGAAGGGACTCTCTTGTCTGTACCATATAGAGTTAGTACTCCCGGTATTTTCTCATCTGTACATGAACGTGTAGCCACATAGTCTCCGTTCAAAATATCCCAGATATCACCAATCACAACCTCACATTTACCATCTTCTGCAACTGGGAAATATGGATTTGGATCGATCTTCGAGCAATCGAAACTTGGACCACGAGCATCAACCACATTTACATACTTGATACAGTTGTCAACATTACCAGATTTATCATAGAATATAAAATCTAGTTTTGTCAAACCTACAGGGAACGGATCAACTTTCCACTCCTCATTATCATTGCCGTCGACTACAAGTTCAAACTCATTAGTCTGAATGTTTAAGAAATATCTCTTCACAACAGGCTCTATGAAAAGAACCGAACCTCCATTTGCTAGGTTATCACACTCGTCGTATGCCTTTGGAATGATAATCAAATCTTTCAAGTCATCATAAGTCATACCACAGACATCTGATGAAACATTACCCATCACCGTGTCTTTTCCATCGAAACAGTCAAGGACAACTGGCTTTGTACCATCCTCAACAGTACGGTACATTGTACAAGTGTCTGACAAATTTGCTTTGTCGGTATAGATATACAAGAACTTATGAGTTCCAACTGGATAAATGACATCCTTGATCTCATCATCATCGTATCGCTTCACACTTCCATCAAACTGTGTTACAAAAGCCTGAACCTTAGCCTTAATCACTCCATCACACTTGTCGTTAATAGAGCTATTAAGATCGACATCCAAACTTGAGAATGGAAGTTCACAAGTATTCTCCGCGACAACCGTCTTGTCTGTCAACTTCTTACATGCATCTGAAACATCTGGACGTGTAGTGTCAGCCACAGTCAAATACTGGTCACATGTCTTATCATTCTTCGACTTGTCTACAAAATGCCAAATAATATGATAAGTTGTATCCTTGTGGAATGTCGCAGGAAGTGCGATATCCTTTTTATCATCCTTGTCACGAAGCATTGGCTTACCCTTTATGTCACCATCACAATTATCCACCGCAGTATGACTGCCAAGAGCAGCAAGCACTTCATCAAGTGTAAACTCACACTTATCAGCAGCAAGTGCTAATGTAGTATCCTGAATATCACGGCAATCGAACACAGGCTTCATTGTATCAAGCACAGTGATTGTCTGCTTACAAACAGAAGAGGCTCCAGCAGCATCTGTAAATGTCCAAGTGATTGTTGTCACTCCCTTAGGATATGCGTCTTTCAATACATCCTTTCCATCACTTCTGACACCAACTCCTTTTATTTTCTTTCCAGTTGGAGAACATGGGTCATCAGCGATTTCTGGAGTATGCAATCCTGCCTTCTTGACTATATCTGCCTCTGCCAAACAATTAGCATCGACATAAGCAGTCAATGGAGGTGTCACAACATCACAATCAACTGGAGGTCCAAGTGTATCGACAACCTCAATGTACTGAGTACAAGTGTCACTGTTGCCAGACAAATCAGTAACAATCCAATCTATAGTTGTCACACCTACTTTGTAAGGTGCTGACAAATCAGTAGATTTTTTAGATTTGAATGTACGTACCCATGAAAGTTTCAAATCACTCGTAGATGTACAGTTGTCTTTTGCCTTCAACTCTTCTAGTGATGGCACCTTGACCTTTACATCTGTCTGACTCAACTCACATGACTCATCCGCATAGAATTTAGTTGTGCCTTCCCATGGTCCACAAACCAATGAAGGAGCTATAGTATCCTTGACTTCAATTTCTATGACACAACTGTCGACCAACACTTTTGATGATGGATCTTCCTTTTCATACGCGTTAGAGAAATACCACACAAATCTGTTCTTGCCTACAGGCAAATTATAATTTTTCACAACAGATGGAACAGATGCGAAATTTGTCAAATTTGCAGTGGCATATCCATAAGGTACATCCTCTTCACATATACATACTGGATTGACCGCATAAGATCGGAATGTCACATCCTTTGTGATCACACGATCTTCTATAGGATCCATAGGATTTTCAACTGTAGTCACACCACCATTAGCATCATACAAACGTACAGAATCTGGGAATACAGAGATTGTAACGAAGCCTGATTTTGATGCACTAAGAGTAGGAAATTCCTCAAACGACATCTGAACATTAGCTGGACCAGCTTTTGTTGTAACTGGAACCATGTTCGAACATTCATTTCCTGCTCCTGGACCCATTCCTGGACCAAATCCAGGGCCACCTCCAGGTTTTCTCTCACAGTCTCCATATCTTGACGCGTGATAGTATTTTACTTCAGCTGTTGGGATTTTATCCAATGTCATGTTGAATATGGCCTTACAATCCTTATCTGTATACATCACATTAGGTATAGATGGACAATTAGGAACCGGCGGTGCATTACGTACCACAGATATCAACTGTTCACATTCCTTTGTATTGAATCTCTGATCTGTAAATGTATACTTAATAGTATATGTACGTGCATCTTTTCCTGCAGCGTCACCTTCAAACTTAAATTTCTTGAATTCATCAAGATTTTTGATTTTGGTTGTTTTTCCTTTATGATCAGTCACAGTAACCGTAACTGTCACTTCTCCGCCACAAACATCCTGAACATCCTCGTGCATTGACAAATATTCTTCATCAAAATATTTACTTAGAGTATATACCTTATCCGGATTATTGCCACTTTGTCCTGCTCCTGAAGCATAGTTGTCATATTTAACTTCTCCTTTTTCGATAAGATAGTTAGGGAATACCATGATATTGATCAATGATGAGCAATCGAACTCAGGTGCATCCTGATCTTCAGCCATGAACGGAACCGCACATTCTACTGAGACATTTTCATCGACATAAGAGCCTTTAGGTTTTTTGAACACCCAAACCATCTCATATTTGATTCCTGTCACAAAAATAGGATCATCCATTTGATCGTCTTTTATCTCAATCAAATCATCACCATCTTTTGGAACACGGTAATAAAGAGTTGGCACAAGGCTATCAGTCGGAGTTGAAGAACATTCATCAAATCCGTAAGGCAATTTTGCCACCTCTTTTAATTTAGCGATGACAGATGATGGCTTCAAACTACAAGTAAGAGTATCTACATCAATAGAACCTAGATCAACATTTGGACATGTCACATTAGGAGCCTTGTCATCAATCACAGAGATCTGCTGAAGACAGAACTTAGTGTTACCTGATTTATCAGAGAATGCCCAAAGGATCCAAGTGACTCCTTTTTTATATGGATCATTAAGACCTTTTTTCTTATCAAAAATAGAAGGAATCTCAGAAGGTCTATCCTCAACCTCACGTCTTCCTAAATACTCTCCGATAAGAGTGCCATCCACACCATTCAAATCCTGCAATTTAGGTTCACTGAGTTTTGGCAATTCAGTTGGGTAATCACCAGGCACAGCCACACAACCATTCTGGTTTTTCAAATGTGCGGTGTAATTCTTTATCAAATCACAATTCACATTCGGAGGTGTCACGTCTTTAACTGAATCAATTGCCACACAGAAATCAGACTTTCCACATCCGTCTGTAATTGTATATTTCAACTCTATTGTTCCGGCAGGTGCAACTACCTTTTTGTTTATAGTCGACAACTGAGAAACTGAGAACGAAATAGTGCGAGACTGATTTGTTCCCTTCAACACAGTTCCTTCAAGATCCTTGACAACAACATCTATAGTCATCTTAGGATCAGGATCACAACCTGCGCTATAGGTTGGTATAGGCAAATCAATTGTCATTGTTTTCTCCTTTTCTCCAAGCGGATATACAATGCCATCAATCTTACTACAATCGATTGTTGGATCTTCCGGAGTCTCAAACTTATATGTCTTGCTGATATCAGCAGGACAGCCTACTCCATCAATTTCTGCAGTAACAGATACTGTATGCGATTTCAAAGTTCCGTTACATGCTTTTGTCCTATCCCAAGAAAGTTCTGCAGTAGTGGAAGTTTTTGTAGACGAAGTTGCTCCAGTCCAAGTGTAATTATACTTATGGCTACCCTCCTTATTTGTGACCTCTACATTCGCGATATACTTATTGGTAATATCGGAAGGACAAATGATTTTATCCGATTCTGATGTTCCAGCAAAAATATCATCTGGCGAACTAGTCAGAGTCAATTTGAGCTCTGGTGTATTATGAACCTCAATTATTTTCTGAATAGGTGTTCCTATAGGATTTTCTACAGTAGCTCCATCTACAACGGTACGTCTCACCACCTGTGCCTCAAGTGTATATTTTCCATGCTCAGCAACAGCAGGGAAAATAACTCTCACACTTGCACCCTTCGTTTTCGAGTCTTCTTGGAGTCCAGCTCCTTCATACACCGTATTATTGTATACCTCCTTTTTGCTAGGGGTAATCAACTTCCAACGATAGAAGACAGTTTCGTCTTCCGATACAGGATCTACATAATAGATATTATCATCCTTAGGAGCACATACCATTGAAGATCCTATAATCTCGTTCGGCCATATAGGATCACACTCTTTACCATAAACAGTGAATTCTTTTGTTACAGTTGCTGAACCATCTCCCTTATTTACCTCTACTTTATATTCCTTAGCACCTACAAAATCAACATATATATTTGCTGTACGATATTCATCACCTTTTCCTGACGCTCCAAAAACTTTTGCCCAACCATTGCCTGATCTTTCATACCAATTGTATGTGGCATTCTTAGGGAAACCTGTAGCTGTAGCTCTAACTATTTCTCCCTTACATACAAGTTTTGGCGAAAGACATACCTTTTCTACCTCCGCTGAGATATAGTCAATAGAAACTTTTGCACAACTCAACTGAGCAAATTCAGGAGTAAACTCATAATGTTTCAAACCCTCATTTACATATGGCATATATCCATAGAATGTCATTTCAAAACGCAACATATGATAATCGCCACCCGACATCGGTAGATTTCCAACATTAGTCAAACTGCTAAACTTAACCTCAGCCACATCATTTTTTGATTGCAAATCTCTCATGCTTCCCAAAAGAGCTCCAGTCACATCATCATAAAGTTCAACATCCATTCGGTCTTCTGTCACGGTTCCATGTCCTGTTCTTGCACGGAAAGCAGCATTGTCATCCATTTTACAAGTAGGCTTTACATATGCTCTCATGACAAATCTATAATGTTGATTTCTGTAGGACAAACCATGATGATTGTATCCATTTCCACATACACTTGGATTTGCAGGGAAACTGATAGTCACTACCTTACAGTTAGGATTGGTAAGGTTCATAAAATAATTTTCATATTTTCCCTCTGTTTTCTTTCTTACACTATCGTCTATACTTGGAGTATAGCTTCCGAAACTACTCTGTAAACCACCAATCGAATAAGGACAATCATTCTTTGAAAACTCTAGAGTATACTCTCCAAAGAAATTTTCTACATCATTTTCTAGTTTTCCTGTATTACTACCAGTCGGATCGAAATCTGTACCTGTGATAAAATCTCCTGTTGCCGAAGAATGACATTCTGGCACACAATCAGTACCCTTAGTGATTTTTACAACATTAGACTCCGCTATAATATTCGTTCCACTTTTCTCAACAGCACGGAACTCAACATCATGGTCGTCCATCTCATAAATAAAAGGGACACCAACCTTAAGCTGAGATCCTTCTGTACTTGCATTCACCCAAGCTCCATTCACCTTCTTCTGCCATGTCACAGAACTTGTTGATGCCAATGACGAGTTCAAAATCACACCTTCATTAGGACATACCGTCTCATTTTCTGCAGTTATCACCAATGCTTGTGCATTGACCCAGCTTCCGAATATAAAGACGGAAGCAGCAACGCTTTTCAAAACTGGAGCCAACAGTTTTGATATTCGTTTTTTATATTTCATATTTAGTAAAAGCTTTTTCATACCCTATTGTATTAATCTATTCAACACACCTAATTCATTGTTAATCAACTACACAGAACTAAAATCTGTATTTTAGCTCTTAATTTATCTAACAAATATATATTTTTTTGTTAATAAACATTTACTTTTTGTTAAAAAATGTAACAAATCTTACAAGAATTTTAGCATATCAAAAACCACGGATGTTTCCTCTTATTAATCAAGAAAAGAAACATCCGTGGTTAAATTCATTAAACGGATAAAAAGTTATATGTTTTCTAGACAGTTAACATCTCCGTCCTACATTTCACAAACAACTGATTCAAAACATTTTATGGCAACAACAGACTACTATCTCCATAACTTAAGAAACGGAAGCCGTTATCAAACGCATATTTATAAATTTTATGCCAATCATCTCCCACAAGCGCAGAGACCAAAAGAAGCAGTGTGCTCTGTGGCTGATGGAAATTGGTTATAATTCCTCGCACAATTTTAAATTGGTAAGAGGGTGCAATGATAATCTGTGTCGATGTCACCAATGATTCCTTGCCCTCGCTGTCAAGATAATCGAGTATGGCCTGAAGACTGTCGTTAGCTGACAATGTCGGATTTGTATCATACGGTGTCCACTGCTCAACATGCAGATAATCACTGTCTATAGCCACTCCTTTTGCTCTGGCATCCGCTATAGCCACACCTATATAATATAATGACTCCAGTGTTCGCACAGATGTTGTGCCGACGGCAATGATGTTGCCAAGTCCTGACTTAACAGCTTCAATAGTCTCACGTCTCACACTGATCACCTCACTATGCATCTCATGACCATCCATCGTCTCCGACTTCACCGGCTGGAATGTGCCAGCGCCCACGTGAAGAGTCAGTTCAGCTCGACGGATTCCTCTCTTCTGAAGACTCTCAATCAAATCTGAAGTGAAATGAAGTCCAGCTGTCGGTGCTGCCACAGAGCCCTTAATCTTTGAATATACAGTCTGATATGTGGTCTTGTCGCTCTCTTCTGTCTTACGGTTGAGATACGGAGGAATAGGCAGTTCTCCTGCAGCGTCTACAATATCCGCAAAAGTATGCTTTTCTGCCCCACTCCACGACAATTTGATCAACCTCGCCTTGCCACTTTTGTCGATACATTCCGCCTTAAGTGTCACAGAATCACCCGAGATCTGCACCGTCTGCTCAAGGAATCCCTCTTTCCATTTTGCCGCATTTCCCACCATACACTGCCATACAACTTCGTCTTCAGCGGCGAAATTAGATGCATAGTCACGAGGAGAATGAGGCTCAAGAAGGAACACCTCTATTCTTGCACCCGAAGATTTATGGAAAACGATACGTGCCTGGATCACGCGAGTGTTATTGAATACAAGCATCGCATTTTCAGGCAATTCATCACCGATATTTCTGAATGTTGTGTGGGCGATTTTGCCTCCCTTATATGTCAGCAGTTTTGACGAAGATCTGTCTGCCAACGGGAACTTTGCGATTCGCTCATCAGGCAAATCATACGTGAAATTTTCTATCTTTAACTCTTTCGGATGCATCAGAAAAAATGAATAAAAAATGAATTTAATTGCATTTGCTTTGTAAAGTACGGCAAAATTACCGATTTTTGTAGAATTAAAAAAAAGAAATCAGAAAATGGGAATAAAAGTAGGCGACAGAATTCGTTTTTTGAACAGTATTGGTGGCGGTATCGTGAAGAAGATCGTCAGCAAAGAAATGGTGGAAGTGGAAGACGAGGATGGGTTCGACATCCCGACTCTTATCAGCGAATGCGTGATTGTGGAATCAAAAGGAGCAGCTGAGAAAATTGCTGAACGCCAGCAACAAAAGACTAACACACAAAAGCCTAAGCAGGTTCTCATTCAAGAAGAGGAAGACGTTGCGGAAGAGACCTACGCAGAGACTAAAGAGGGTGAGCTTATCAACGCAGCCCTAGGTTTCGTTCCAGTCAACCCAAATATGATATCTCAGACCGATTGTGAGATATATCTGATCAACGACAGCAATTATTATCTTGCCTACAACATTTACAATGGCGGAGAGAAAAGCGTCTACTCTCGTTATGCGGGAATCATCAATCCAAATACAAAAATTCTGTTGGAGACGGTGAGAAAGACCCAGCTTAATGAGTTTGAGAACCTTGGTGCTCAGATCATAGCTATGAAGAAAGACAAGGCATACACTCGCAAACCTGTCTACGATCTGAAAATCAAGATAAACACAGTGAAATTCTACAAGCTTCACTGCTATGTGGAGAATGATTTCTTCGATGAAGACGCGATTATCGTGCCACTTGTGGAGAAAGATATTGCCGCTGGTTTCAAACTACCATCGGCTGACGATCTAAAATCAGCCATTCTTGGGAAAGAGTCGCAGGAAACCGCAAAGCAGTCGGTGAAAAGCAACGTCATCCCAGAAATAATCGAGGTTGATTTGCACATCGACAACCTTGTAGACAGCACTTCTGGATTAAGCAACAAGGATATGCTTGATTTCCAATTGAAGAAAGTGCGTGAAGTGATGGATGCCAACAGCCGTAGAATCGGACAGAAGATAGTGTTCATACACGGCAAGGGCGAAGGCGTCTTAAGAAATGAAGTGCTTAAATTATTGAAGAATCAATATAAAAAGTGCTACGTGCAGGACGCATCCTTCCTTGACTACGGATTCGGCGCGACACAAGTAACAATAAAATAAATCAAAAACATCAATAATAACAGTAAAAGAAAAATTAGTAAAAAGTGACAAAAAAGATTACGACTAAACTACTAAGTGTCTGCATTATTTGTATAATGTCAACACTATCTGTGGTAGGAAAGCCATTGTTTATCAAATGGATTCCCAAAACAGAGACAATCAGCGGTTTTCATAAAACGCCACTTTCTCCAAATCATAAAGACAGAGACTCATTGTCTTTCATATACGATGAAGAATTTGAGTTATCAATCGCAGAACTAGACACTCTCAACATGGAGCTTGATGAAGATGAGGAGGACATGTTTGAGGAAGGTGACACAACAGGAAGCAGTTGGGATGCGACGAAGGTGAATCCTTTCAACATCACCATCGAAAGCATTACTGACACAGTCATCAATGTAAGCACCTATTCACACCCGAACTACAATGTGGTCACAAGCGAGTGTGGTGAACGCTGGGGAAGATTCCATGCCGGCACAGACATGCGACTTCGTGTAGGAGACACTATCAGAGCCGCATTCGACGGAAAGGTGCGAATCATGCGTTACAACAAGAAATTCCGCAAGAAAGGCTACGGACATTTCGTGATGCTGCGTCATCCAAATGGATTGGAGACACTCTACGGACACCTGTACAAACCGCTTGTCAAGGTTAACCAGGAGGTGAAAGCAGGCGAGCCAATCGGATTGGGAGGTAATACAGGAAGAAGTACAGGCCCACACCTACACTTCGAATTCCGATATAAAGGTTTGCCAATCAATGCCCGTAAGATCGTGGATTTTGAGACTGGAAAAGTATTGAGTCCAAAGTACGAAATCACAAAGGCATCATTTGAAGACTACAACAAATATCTACACTCACCAGCAAAATACCATAAGGTACGCAAAGGTGACACGTTAGGCAGAATTGCAAGAAAATACCGCACATCTGTAAAACGATTGTGTGCTCTCAACAGAATCCGACCAAACACAACGTTAAGAGTCGGAAGAAGGATCAGAGTGAAATAAGACAAATCAAGATAACAACAAAGCCCACGTAAAATCCGTGGGCTTTTATAATTTTCAAAAGAAAACAGAAGTATCGGTATCAATCTCAAACACAAAAGACATATTTAGATTGCATCTTTCGCATCATATAATATATATTGTCATTTGCGGACTGGGCGAACTGGTTTTCCAGTGCCACGAGCATCACCATTAGCACCTTGTCCATCTGTAAATACACTCATATAATATGCACTTCTTTCACCCTTACCCATCAAAGATGACGACCAGAAATAACCAAACTTTGATTCAGAATTAAGTTTTGAACCATAATAATCACCAGATGCAGGGATAAAAATAGAATTACCATTTGGTCCCGTGAACTGACCTCCTCCAACTCCATTTATTTCAATCCAAGTATATGTACATTTCTGTTCAAGTTCTCTGATTTCATCTTCGGTAGGCATTCTCCACTCCTCACCCCAATTTACTGTAGCAGCATCATCTTCTGGAAGAAGAAGAGTTAAACTGTCAACCTCGTTGTATTTACTCATTTGTGTTTCTCCTTCTTCACTGTACCATTTGTTATTATCATAGAAATATTCTGATTTTGGTGAAGTTTCTCCCCATGCAAAATAGTCTCCATAATCTTCTTGTGAAATGGCACCAACATTACATGTAGCCCACAACGTTCCACTTGGCAATCCAAGATCTACAAATTCATACACTTGAGGATTAAAAACAGAGCTGTCCTCTTCAAAATCTACAAAATCAACATCTGAAACTTTGTATTTTTCAACTGTTCCATCTTTTTTCACAACACGCATAACTGTGTCTGCATATGATAGATTAAATGCAAACACTAAACATAAAGCACTACAAACAAACCGTTTCATAAATCATTAATTAATTACAAAAACAAAATTACAAAACAACAACGAATAAAAAAATATCAACGTTATTTTTTACATAAAAAAATAACAACAATAATATTTAGAATCAATTTCAAAATCAGTAGAGATGTCGCATTGCGGCATCTCCAAAGGCAATGCGGCGTCTCTACTTTTTTTATCCTATAATCATCAATTTATAGGCGATTTTAAATTCAGGAATATAAATATTGAATAATTTTGCGACATAAAACGACATGAAATAAAAATAAATGAAAATGGAAAAAGTAGTTTTCGTGACAGGTTCTAACAAAGGTATCGGTTTTGGAATCATCAAACATTTAGGATTAAGTGGCTGGCGTGTAGTCTTGGGAGCACGTGACAAAGGACGAGCTGAAGCAGCCATACAGAAATTGAAAGATTTGAGAATAGATGTTGCAGGTTGGGTTAAAATTGAATTAGCCGACCTGAACAGTGTGGAAACCGCCGCAGCAGAAATCAATGCCAAATATGGAGATCTATCGTTATTGGTGAATAATGCAGGCATTCCAGGAGACATGTCTGTGGCTAGTTTCGACTCAGAGCTGAAGGATATCAAAGAGACCATCGACGTAAATTATATTGGCACATTCGCCATAACAAAAGCATTGACACCATTATTGATTAAAAACAAAGGAAGAATTGTCAATGTGACAGTTCCTTCCGAGGCGAACCCATACTGGCATCCGATGGCATACGTGGCAAGCAAAGCGGCTCAGAATGCGATGGTGGGTGTGATGGCAATGGAATTTGAGCAGAAGAATCTCCCAGTCGAAATATTCACTGTTCATCCGGGACCAACAACAACTGATTTGAATGGAAACATGGATCTTCCCGGATTCCACAATATAGAGACGATCGGAAAAAAGATGGCTGAGCTAATCAATGACGGAAAGAAGCACAACGGAGAGTTTATCGAGCTATACCCTATTGTAAAAGAAGATTGATAGACGTAGGGGCGATAACCAACAACTGATTATTAAACCATAAAACAAGCCGTTCCATAGTAGCGATAAAATCCAACTGTGGAACGGTTTGCTGTATCAGCCAATAGATGATTTATAAGTGTAAGCGAAAAATAAGCAGTGGATAAAACCGATCATTTCAAAAACTTCACTGACTTGCAATCTTCAAAAGTATTTTCCTCAACAATCACATTTTCTTTTGAATTATCAATTACAATTTCAAGATTTTCACAACCATAAAAAGCTTTTTTTCCTATGCTTGTGACACTCGATGGTATCTCTATGCTTGTTAAGCCAACACATCTATCAAAAGCATACGCGCCTATGCTTGTCACACGGGACGGTATCTTTATGTCAGTCAATCCGTGGCATCCATAAAACGCATAATATCCTATGCTTGTCACACTGGATGGAATTTCAAATTTCCCTTTTTTTACACTCGGAACACAAATAAGTTTTGTCTTATTTTTATCATACAATACACCATTTTCAGATGTATAAACTGAATTATCCGTCGCTACATTTATGTTTGTCAAGCCACTACAATCTATAAATGCTCCATTTCCCATTCTTGTCACACTCGATGGAATCTCTATGCTTGTCAGGCCATCACAATTAGAAAATGCATAATTCCCTATACTTGTCACACTCGATGGTATATCTATGTTTGTCAATCCTCTACAACCAGAAAACGCATCTTCTCCTATGTTTGTCACACTCTTGGGGATCTCTACTCTTCCCTTCATCACCCTTGGAGCATAAATAAGTGTCGTCTTATTTTTATCATATAATATACCTTCCTCTGAGGAATAGTATAAATTATCCATAGACACATTGATGCTTGTCAAGCTGCTGCAAGCAGCAAACGCACCGTCTCCAATACTTGTAACACTCGATGGAATTTTTATACTTGTCAATCTATAACAACAAAAAAAAGCAAGATTTCCAATGCTTGTCACACTTGACGGAATTTCTATACTTGTCAAGTCACCACATAGATAAAACGCTTTGTCTCCTATTATCGTCACACTCGATGGAATTTTTATGTTTGTCACACTCCAACAACCAAAAAACGCTTCGTCTCCTATGATTGTCACACTCGATGGAATCTCTATGCTTGTCAAGCCATTGCAACCCCAAAAAGCACCTTTCTCTATGCTTGTCACACCCAATGGGATTTTCACTCTTGTCAAGCCACTGCAATCATAAAATGCACCTTTCCCTATACTTGTCACACCCGATGGTATCTCTATGCTTGTCAAGCCACGACATCCCAAAAAAGCATACCTTTCTATGCTTGTAACAAGATAAACATGTCCATCAACTCGTATTTCAGAAGGAATAACGACAGATTCAAGTTTTTTATAAGAATAATCCTTTATCACTTCCGCCGTACTATCAGAAGAGATATGGTACTTCAGTGGAGCAACAAACACGTCTCTATTCTCATCAATTTTCGCATCAGTCTCATTCTGGTTCCCATTCAATTGGGATTCAGTCTCTGCGACAACAGACATGCACAACAATGCCGACAGCAGCGACACAAGTAGTTTCTTCAACATAGCGACAAAATTATCATTAAACTGATACAAATGTAGGAAATAAAATGGAAAGATTGATGATTGATGGTGGAGGATTGATGGTTGATGGTGGAGGATTTTTCCGTCGCCGAAGGTGACACACCGTCCCTGGACGGCCGCAACCGGTTGTCGCCCGGAGGGCAACTGCC
>JAEEGL014975742.1_pt1 | contig 29352 bp, 25 predicted proteins | sample 9134231 | NCBI WGS metagenome assembly JAEEGL01 (sample SAMN16246548, study PRJNA631951) | gut metagenome | biome: gut microbiome; feature: rumen; material: fiber-attached | host: Bos | place: Iran: Karaj | collected 2018-10 | reverse complement strand
TCGGGCGATGCGATATCCTCACCCGATGCTGACACCTCTGAGGCCCGTTGCAGCATCCAGTTGCCACCACTCAACTCATATCTTCCATTTTGAAGTCCGGCAACAGCATGAGGAACGTAGATCTTCTGCTGAGGGGCCATCACTTTCATTTCACGAAGGGCATAATAACCCGCATCGCCACACTCCTGCAAAGACAACCGCACATAGCGTCCTTTTTCCGGTCTGGAGAGTTCACCACCGATATCGGCCACCTTGCGCCATACCTGTGCGTCATCAGACACCTCAACGTATCCTTTCCGAGGGGCCTGAAACCAGTCGAGCAGCACTTTTTCTATGGGCATGGATTTGCCAAGATCAACATAGAGCCACTGGGCTCCTCCCCCATCGCTCATCCACATGCTGCTGAACTCTCGGGAAGGCATGACGTCCTCTGCCTGCCCATTCTCTCCCAAGAACTGCAACTCATGGATATCCCAATGGGCGGCCCCATCCATATCAAAGAGAATACGGAAATGGCGGATTTTCGAAGGAGCCGAGAAAGAGATGGTCTCATCCAATATCTGTGCCGGCAACCACTCCTGCGCTTCCTGTTTGTTGGGGTCAGAATGCAACCGGTATTGCAGGGGAGTACCGGGAAGTCCTTCACCTTGCTTCACACCTATAGCTTGCCAATTATTCCCATCCTCAGAAGTCTCACAGCGGATGGCATAGCCTTTGGCACCCTCACGGTATGCCATTCTGCCCTGCACTTTCACCTTGCAGATTGCTGACGACAACGGATGCCCCCAGTCATATTGCAACCAGGTATGTCCTCCCATCAACACATTGCGTGAGTATGGACCGCCATCGATGGCCCACTCCGCTTCACGCCGAGGCAGACGGCCTTCTGGGGTCGACACTTGAAGAACAGCAGGATCTGCATGACCGCTGATGCCGTCTGTCACCAGGTGGGCTGTATGAAGATAGTCACAAGTGGACGAGGCATAGGCTGCCCTATGCAATGCCACATTGGTCAGTTGCTCACTCGCCGTCCAACTGACTGCAGGTGCATAATACTCACTGGGAGAACCGGGATACTGTCCGATACCTCGTGTGTTGTCTCCCTCGCCATAGACGGCTGCCGCAAATAGCATACTTACAGATAATAGCAGATTCATAAGGTTTGATTGATGTTTCTATGCCATCATCAGGACTAGTCCTGCATGGTCCAATTATTCAATCTTTTATCTCTTCCAGTTCTCCTGTCTCAGAGTCGATGATGAAACCACGGACCACGATGTCTTTAGGAACGAGCGGATGGCTTTTGATCGTTCCAACGGTCTTGCGGACGGATTCGGGCGTGTCTTTGAAACCTTCTAACCAATGGTCCAGATCAATGCCGCACTTGCGGATGGTGTCGAGCGTCTCGTCCGTCACGCCTCGGGCGGTCATCTCATGATGAAAATGGTCGAAACTCATGTGGCAGGCCCCACAGTGAGAGTGCGCCACGACCATGACTTCCTCCACTCCCAATTCATAGATGGCCACAATGAGGCTGCGCATGGCTGAATCGAAAGCCGAAATAACCAGGCCACCTGCATTCTTGATGATCTTCGCATCACCGTTTTTCAAACCGAGTGCAGCAGGAAGCAGTTCGGTCAACCTTGTATCCATACACGACAACACCGCCAGTTTCTTGTCGGGGTATTTGTCTGTCAAATACTTCTCATAGCCTTTCTGTTCTACGAAAGTCTTGTTGTAGTTCAAAATCTGGTCTATCATATCCATTATTCTTTGATGATTTATCCTAATAGGCAATGCCTCTCTTGGGCACGAAGAAACCCTTTTTCATGGCTCCTTCCATCTGCAACAAATGCACTTTACGGTCAATACCGCCAGCATATCCGGTGAGCGAGCCATTGGTGCCGACAACGCGGTGACAGGGGATGATGAGGGAGATGGTGTTGTGACCCACTGCACCGCCAACAGCCTGAGCCGACATGCTGTCAAGGGCGCGCTCACTAGCAATAATACGGGCGATGTCGCCATAAGTCATCGTATGGCCATAGGGTATGGTGAGCATCACCTCCCAAACTCTTTTTCTGAAAGATGTCGTGCGCATCTCCAATCGTGGTGTGAAGTCTGGAACACGACCGTTGAAATAGATTTCAAGCCAACGTTTCGTTTCGTCGAACACAGGCAAGTCGGCTCGTTCTTCATGGCAAGGATCGAGTGCGGCAGCGCCGTATTTCTGTCCGTCGAACCACAAGCCGACAAGTGCCTCTCCGTCAGAGGCCAGCTTGATGGTTCCGAGGGGTGATAGCCAGTGTGTCGTGTAGTCCATTGATACGGTTTCTTATGTCACAATCATCCGTTGTATTTCACAATGAGGTGTCTATAAAACGCTACCAAATTGAGAATACACCCGTAATGACGAAGCAAAGATACAAAAAAGTTGTTCCTTTATCAACCATTTCTCACAAAAAAGTGCTGAACAACCTATATTTTAAGCGGGTTCTAAAAAAACTTGTCATTATTAAGGATTTTTGGTGGAATATCATTAAATTTGCGTTGAATTTATGTGTGTTTATGAATAAAAAAAGTATTATCGTTTTAATCCTGACATCGATATTGTTGGTCGTTCCATGTTTGTTGCGGGCAGAAGACATCGCCGCTCAATGGAAGGATTTCCGGATTCTTGGCGGTGAACTGAGCAACTCCGCAGCGACGTCAGTAAGTGACATCGAAGAAGTATTGCCCCGCATGAAGCAATTGGGGCTCAATACCGTGTTGGTTCCCGTATATTGGGAGTTATTGGAGCCCACAGAGGGTCAGATGGATTTCACTCTCACCGACCGTATCATCGATGTGGCAAGGGCACAAAACCTAAAAATAGTCCCGCTTTGGTTCGGAGCGTGGAAAAACTCCATGTCATGCTATGCTCCTGCGTGGTTTAAGCGTGATATCAAGCGTTTTCCACGGGCTTTGACGGCAGAAGGGAAACCGCTTGAGATTGCCTCTTGTTTCAGCGAAAACGTGCTGCAAGCCGACCTGAGTGCGTTCTCTGCGCTGATGAAACATATTGCTGAGAAAGATCCTCAACGCGACGTGGTCATCATGATGCAGATAGAAAACGAAATCGGCATGTTGGAATCGGCACGGGATCACTCGCCTTTGGCTGAGAAAGCATATCGCCAACCTGTTCCCCAGACCTTGCTCAAGGCATTGGATATCAGGAAGCGAGGCACATGGAGTGAAGTCTTCGGCACCGATGACTATGCAGATGAGAAATTCATGGCTTGGCATTATGCCTGCTATGTGGAGCATCTGGCTAAAGCCGCCCGGAGGATTCACGGCATACCGCTTTATGTAAATGCTGCCATGAACAGCAGGGGCCGCAAACCTGGTGAATATCCGTCAGCCGGTCCATTGGCTCATCTGGCTGACATCTGGATGGCTGGTGCTCCCAGCATCGACATCCTTGCCCCAGACATCTACGACACAGGCTTCAAGTCATGGGCTATGCAATATGCCATGCCCCAGCGTCCTCAAGATGCCAACCAAGTGAAGAACCGTCTTTTCATACCCGAGAGCCGCTGTTGCGAAAACAGCGGTGTACGTGCTCTGTATGCCTTCGGTGAACATCAAGCCCTCGGTTTCTCGCCGTTTGCCATCGATCAGGCCTCGGTGGAGGAAACCAAGTCTGTAACCCAAGCGTATGAGTTGTTGACCCAGGTATTCAAATTGCAGTGCCAGAATTCCTGGGGACTTCTTTTCGACCAAGAAGACCGGGAGCGATTGATTGATGACGAAGGCGTGGTAATGACTTGCCGCCATTATTTCACACTGCCTTGGGATGCTCGAGCCACAGATGGTTCGACATGGTTGGAAGGCGGTGCCATGCTTATCCGTCTGGGCAAATACGATTATGTTTTAGCTGGCAGTGGCGTGGTGGTTGACTTTAAAACGCATGAAGAGAAACGGCAGGAACAACAAAAGAAATTGGGAGAAGATGGTTTTGCCGAAGCTGGTGCAGCCCAGGCAAAATCTGCCTCAAAATACGAGGGCACTCGCCTTGGACTCCTTTCCGTTGATGAGGTTTCCATCGATGAACAAGGGAAGATGAACTACCTTCGCCGACACAACGGCGACCAGAGCCATCAAGGACGACACGCACGCATCAGTGTCGGTGAATGGAAAATTCTGCACATCAAGTTATACGAATACAAATAGCAATATGTCCTAGCAAGAAAAGTCATCAGCATCCTTCAACACAGGGAATTTCTGACGGAATCGTTGCAACTCTTCCATATCCAACTCCGACACAGCGACTTCCTCCACACCACTCTTACACTGCGCTATGACATGGCCATAGGCATTGAGAATCACCGAGTCGCCCAGATACTCACAAGCGCTGTCGTTGCCCACCCTGTTTACACCCACCACGAAGCACTGGTTTTCAAGGGCACGAGCCTTCAGCAGCGTCTGCCAGACCTCTCGACGGCGTGCCGGCCAGTTGGCCACATAGATGACGGCGTCATAATCTCCACGGTTACGGGAGAAAACCGGGAAACGCAGGTCATAGCAGACCTGCAATAGGAACCGGACTCCTCGCCATGCTACTACTACACGTCTCTCCCCCGCCACAAACTCATCCGTCTCACCTGCAAAGCCAAAAAGATGGTGCTTGTCGTAATAATCAAAACCACCATCAGGACGGACGAAGAAAAGGCGGTTGCGCAAGAGTCCCTGATCGTCAACCGTAGCTACACTACCGGCGATGGCTGCATCAAGACGATGTGCCTGATGCTGCATCCAGCTGAAAATCTGACGTGACTGCTCTTCTGCCTGACCGGTGGAGCCCTCAGCCAGGAATCCGGTGGCGAAAGTCTCAGCCAGCACATAAAGGTCAGCTCCAGGCTGTTGATCCAGTAGTGTAGAAAGATATTGGAGATTCCACCCCAATTCGTTCCATCTGATCATGTGTTGTACGATAGCGGTCTTCATAAGTTGAGTATTTTTAAACATCATGCTGATCAAGGAAACTTGAACAAGAGGACGGATCCATTGATCCAAAACCAAGGGGACGAATCAGAATCGTCCCCTTGGTTCGCGGATTACCTCCTTCCGAAGCCTCCGAAGCCCTGCTGAGGTGCTTTCTCCGGTTCTCCGAAAACAGAGGCCTCCACATCCTTGTCATTCAGTTTGAAGACCATGAATTTAGGATTCTTCTCCGTGCATGGTGCCCATGCGCCGCCCTTCGGTCCATTGGGATCACTGTACTTGACAAAGTTAGTCCATGCGGTGAGCATTTTCTCAGACAGGTCCCAGTCTCCTTTCGTCCAGGGACGCCAACAATGCTTGAGCGATTTGAAAACAAACCAGAGGTCGGAGGAGTGGAAGGCGCCCTTGAGACGAGCCGTCACCTCCGGATGAGAACCATCGTCAGGCAGTGGACGGGCGAACTGATAAGCCCATGCCTTTCCCCCTTTTTGTTCACGAACCTTGCAGAACTCGGCGATATTGGGAGCCATATTACCCATGTCGTTGAGTGTGAAGCCGATCATATAAGGAACATCAGCCAATGTACCGCCACGGGTGGCATCATCGAAACTCTTCTCACTGACATAGCCGTCAATCATCGGCATGAATGGCAGTCCCCTGCGCATAAACGGCATGCCTCCACCAGACTGTCCATCATTATTGACTTGGTAGTAGAGTGTATTGAGGGCGAAGACGGTTTCTGTAGATGCCTGACGCATTTTCTGCAGATCGGTCAGTCCGGCCCAGTCAAAGACTTTCTTGGCGTTGGCCTCGGCATCTGCGAAAGAGCCGCCACCGTAACGGGCGCCCATCATGTTTCCATTGGCATCAGGTATAGCAAGGCCCTGGGCACTCATGATCACAGCTTTGTGGAACAATCCACGGGCCAAGGGACTCTCGCAAAGAGTGCGCACGCTACCACCACCAGCACTCTGCCCGAAGATGGTCACATTGTCGGGGTCGCCTCCAAACTGCGCGATATTTTTCTTGATCCACTTCAAAGCCTCTATCTGGTCGAGGATACCATAGTTGCCTGATACATGATGCGGACTCTCCTCAGACAGTGCGGGGTGAACGAGGAATCCGAACACACCGAGGCGATAGTTGATCGAAACGAGCACCACATCCTTAGCACCCCATTCCTGTCCGTCAAACTCAGGTTCTGATCCCCAACCTTCACGATAACCACCACCGTGAATCCACAAGGCCACAGGGAGTTTCTTATTGATCTTGCCTGGAGCTTTCGTCCAAACATTCAAGTACAGACAATCTTCGCTATATGGTGCTTCCTTGCCGTACCCCCACTCCGTGAAGTAACCACCCGGATACTGAATGGCTTGATAGCTCGGATGACCGAAGGTGTCACAAATCTTCACGCCCTTCCAAGGCACAACGGGCTGTGGTTCCTTCCAACGCAATTCCCTGATAGGAGGTGCTGCATAAGGAATACCACGATAGACAAACACATCTGGATGATCATCGGCCAATACACCTTGAACCTGTCCACCCTCAATCGTTAACACAGGGTTTTCTGCAGAATACGCAGAAACTGCTCCCATGAGCAGAAGAGATAAGAATAGCTGTTTCATAAATTAAGTTTTGCAAAATAATGATATAGTTGGTTGAATCGTTCCTTTACTTGTACAGATAGCGCTTGATGCTCATCTTGGGGGTCTTTTCAAAGGGAAGGTCCATCATTTCCACTTTATTGATCTTGCTGTAGGCAGGAAGGGCTTTGTTGGCAGCTATACGGATCTGTTCAGGAATGCTGTTCCTTGATTTGAGATCCATATCTTCGGGAATATCGGGATAAACCAGGGCAACAAGCTTGCCTTTGCGGTCCACAACGAGTGATTCGCTGACGTATGCACAACTCGACAAGACAGCCTCCAACTCCTCAGGATAGATGTTCTGGCCTGAAGAGTTTAGAATCATGGATTTGATACGTCCCCGGATAAAGATGTTGCCATCATCATCAATGACGCCCAAGTCACCCGTGCGAAACCACCCATCCTTCGTGAAGGCCGCCACATTGGCTTCAGGGTTCTTATAATACCCCATGGTGATGTTGCGCCCCCGGGCTTGTATTTCACCGGCTTGATGCGCTGGGTCATCGGAGTCTATCCTGATTTCATGAACAGGTTTTCCACATGATCCGGGGACAAACTTCGTCCACCATTCCCATCCCAGCAACGGACAAGCCTCCGTCATGCCGTAACCTACCGTAAAGGGCAGATGCATCTTGATAAAGCATTGCTCCACTTCGGGCTTGAGCGACGCACCTCCCATGATGAAGCACCGAACCCGACCACCGAATGCGGCAATCACTTTTTTGCGGACAGTGCGATAGATCAGTTTGTTGACAAAGGGCATGGCCAACAATGTCTTCATCTTCTCCAGCACGGGTTTGATAGAATTTGCATAGACCTTTTCCATCACAAGCGGAACAGTGACCACCATATATGGTTTTACTTCCTGCATCGCCTTGAGAAGCGTTGTGGGTGAAGGTGTCTTGCCCAGGAAATACACTGCGACACCATCGACATTGGGATGGATGAATTCAATCGCCAGACCATACATGTGAGCCATGGGAAGCATTGAGACAATTGTTTCTCCAGGATGGTTGGGAAAATGGCTATTGCTGAATTCATCCGTATCAGAGATAGCGCCATAGGTAAGCATCACTCCCTTGGGGTTGCCTGTGGTTCCGGAGGTATAGTTGATAATAGCCAAGTCATCCCAATTGTCTGTGGTATAAGCCACCTGCTCCGGCGTAATCCCTTGGGGATGCAGAGAGGCATAAGCTTTTCCACGGTTTTCCCATGCTTCCGCCACCTTCTTGTCTCTATGCCACAACAACCTGCCGTCTTTCACATTGACGACGGCCTTGATGACGGGCATTTTTTCCGGATCCAGTTTCACCCAGATATCCTCGTCCGTAAAAAGCAAGACGCTGTCTGAATGGTGAGTGAACGTGCAAATGTTGTTGGGGTGGAAATCTGCCAGGAGCGGAACGGCCACACAACCATTGACGTTGATGCCCCAGAAAGTCATTGCCCAACTGGCGGAATTGCGGGCACAGATGGCCACCTTTTCGCCCTTACCTATACTGGCCTCGTTGAGAAACAAGCGAAACTTTTCTATGTATGCCGCCAAATCTGCATAAGTGAAGGAATCACCTTCATAATCGCAGAGTGACTTTTCGTTCCATCTTTCACGGATTGTGTCCTCCAGTTTTTTCAGATAGTGCTTCATCGGGGTTTGATAAATGGTAAAAATGATTGTCTGTCTCGAGTTTTATCCAATAAGTTGGCAACATCCAATAATTTGACGGCAAATATACGAAAAAAAAGCGGAAAGTAATTGTTCTATTGGCGAAAAGTTCATCATTTGTCATCATATGACGACGCGGATGATCAGCCAAAGACAGGCGTAAGACGATAAAAAACAGAGAAATGTTGCTTTTATTGATAATAATCGCACAAATTGCTGGTTTTTTGTCTAAATTTGCACAAGATACATTTATTTTATCATTTATATTTCGTTCCAAATGAAAAAAACTTCTTTGATCCTCGCACTGACGATACTGTTTCTGTCAGGTTGCAAACAAGAAAGAAAAGAGGTGATTGACCTTCCAAGAACAAATTCCTCACCCGAAGTGATTGCGGCTGTGGATTCTTTTGTCCATGCCACTCAGACGCGCCCCGTGGCGCCAGACTCCATCACCCTTCACAGCATTATGATCCTGAAGCACGGAAACGTGGTGTATGAGAAATGGTTCAACGGCCAAAGCGCGGAGACCCCACATCCTATGTTTTCCGTCAGCAAGACATTCACGGCCACTGCCGTTGGACTTGCCATCAATGAAGGAAAACTTCAGCTCACCGACTCTGTCGTGAAATTCTTCCCCGACAAACTGCCTGCGGAACAGAGCGACAATTTGAAAGCCATGACCGTTCGCGACCTGCTCACCATGACATGCGGACATGATGTGGAACCAAGCTCTCAGAACAGGGATTCTGTCGATTGGGTGGAAGGCTTCTTGTCATGGCCGGTGAAACATAAACCTGGAGAGTATTATCTCTATAATTCCATCGGTACATACATGCTCTCTGCCATCGTTCAGAAAGTGACCGGCGAAAAACTCATCGACTATCTTGACACCCGCCTTTTCCAACCGTTGCATATCGAACGACCGGAATGGGAAGAGAGTCCCCAGGGTATCAACTGCGGTGGATGGGGATTGTCGTTGAAGACCGAAGACATGGCAAAAATGGGACAGCTGTTCCTGCAGAAGGGAGAGTGGAATGGGAAACAGATCGTCCCAGCTGACTGGCTCAAGGAAATGTCAAGTTATCAGGTACCGTCCGCTCCATCAGGGACACGTTTTGAGGATCTTGAGAAAGCTGGTCTCAACAAAGACAACAACGAATGGGTGCAAGGCTACGGTTATCAGATGTGGATTTGCCGACACAATGCATTCCGAGCTGATGGTTTCGCTGGACAGTATATCATCGTATTCCCAGGCCTTGACGCCGTGCTGGTACTGACCACATCGTCGTCTCTTTATCAGCCTTATTTTGATCTCATTTGGGAATACCTGCTCCCGATTCTGTGAAGTCGTTTATAAACCCTTTTATCATTCCAGAATAAAAACATGAAGCATATTATCATCCTATCATTCATAGCGTCATTTGTTAGTTCCAATATGTATGGAAACGAAGTGTCGGATTCACTTGACTTGCAGGAAGTCGTAGTGACAGGTACACGCCACGCTACAGACATAAGGCACCTTCCAATGACCGTGATGGTGATAGGACGTGAGACGTTGACAGAACAGTATCAGATGTCGGTTTTACCGACAATCATGCAGCAGGTGCCAGGATTGATGGTGACCTCACGGTCAATGATGGGTTACGGTGTCTCAACAGGTGCTGCAGGAGGCATCAACCTGCGCGGCATCTCTGGCGGTGCCGGCCAACTGCTCGTGCTGATTGATGGCCATCCTCAATATCAGGGCATATACGGGCACCCTATTTCTGACAGCTATCAGACGTTGATGGCCGAGCGGGTGGAAGTGTTACGCGGGCCAGCTTCCGTGCTCTATGGCTCTAATGCAATGGGCGGTGTCTTGAACATCGTCACACGTTCCAACCATCAGGATGGAATAAAGACCCATGTCAATCTCGGTGCCGGAAGTTATGGTACCATACAGGCAGAAGCTTCCAACCAAGTTCGAAGGGGCAAGTTCTCTTCCACTGTCTCGGCACAATACAGCCGTTCCGACAACCATCGCCCACGAATGGGTTTTGAACAATATGGCGGCTATCTGAAATTAAGCTATGACTTCAACGAGCACTGGAATGCCAGCATCGATGGAGACATCACACACTTCAAAGCCTCCTATCCCGGATCCATCTCAAGCCCTCTTTTTGATGCCGACCAGTGGATTACACGAGGTGTCGCCTCCGCCTCGCTTGAGAACCATTATCAGCAAACAAGCGGTGCCCTCAGTGTCTTTTCTAATTTTGGTCGCCACAAAATTGATGATGGCACAGCCGATCCGACCGCTCCCACCCAACGATATTTCCGATCTAAGGATGCCCTCACAGGCATTTCCTGGTATCAAAGCGCTCAACTCTTCAAGGGTAATCGTCTGACCGTCGGTCTTGACTATCAGCACATCTACGGCAATGCCTACTACACATCGAAACAGACCGGAGAAGTGCTTGACACCCCCAACAAGCAGAGTGCCAAGTCCTATCGGAATGAAATCGCAGGCTATGTGGATTTCCGTCAGGACTTGGCCGGATGGCTGACTGTCGATGCAGGGCTCCGTCTTGACCATCATTCCATCGTGGGAACGGAATGGATACCTCAGGCAGGTATCGTGGTGCGCCCTGTTCAGACAGGAGAGGTGAAAGCGATGGTGAGCAAGGGTTTCCGCAACCCGACGATGCGTGAGATGTATCTCTATCCTCCCTCAAATGAGGAGTTGGAGCCGGAACGTCTGTGGAACTATGAGTTGTCCTGGCGACAAAGACTTGGCGCATTCAAATATGGATTGAACCTCTATTATATAAAAGGAGACAATATGATTCAAACCGTGCAGCGCAAGAATGTGAACACGGGAGAGATAGAAAACTATGGAGCAGAATTTGATGCCGCATGGAGCATCAACAGACAATGGTCACTCACCACAAATCACTCTTGGTTGCATATGGAGCATGAGGTCATCGCTGCCCCGCAGTACAAGGGGTTCCTTGGCGTGAACTATCAGCGCAATCGTTGGAATGCCGTGGCCGGACTGCAATACATCAACGGTCTCTACACTGCCGTTGGCGAAAATGAACAAAAGGAGAACTTCTTCCTTGTGAATGCCACTGTCAGTTATGCTCTGACAAAGGGACTCTCCCTTTGGATACGTGGGGAGAACCTATTGGCTCAGAAATACGAGATCAATCTCGGATACCCCATGCCGCGGGGCACTTTCATGGGAGGAGTGAATTTCAGCTTCTGATTTCAGCCTTCAATATCTGTGCCAGTTGCGGATGGTCCATACCACCACTCCCCACACCTCAAAATCATCATTGGCACTAATCCTGATGGGGCTGAAATGGGGATTGGCCGGACGAAGTTCAATATATCCGTCAGCATGATGCGTGAGATCCAGAAACTTGATCGTGAACTCCTCATTGACATAAGCGACCACCACATCACCATCATGAGGCTCGACAGAACGGTCGATGACGGCAATGTCACCATCGCAAATGCCAGCCTCTATCATGGAGTCTCCCTCCACACGTCCATAGAAAGTGGATTCAGGGTTGCGGATCAGGTCGCGGTTGAAATCCAACCTGTCGTGCAGATAATCATCGGCAGGTGATGGGAACCCGGCCTTGATGCCTGGAGCGAACTGCAGCGTCAGTTTTTTCTCGAAGTCGCCTTGTATGATTTTTATGTTTGCCATATAGTGTACTATTCGGAGACAAAGTTACGGATAATTATCGTATAATCTTCCAAAATCAACAAAAATCTAAAAAAATCGGCAAAAAATTTTGCAGTTTGACAGAGAATGCGTACTTTTGCCCACGAAATGATATTTAAAGAATTGGAAGAAAAATGAAACATTCTGCAAATTTCTGGTGGTGGCGCAACTCAAGATTCCCAAGATCGTGAGAAGATAGCCATGTACCTGTAGATATGCAGAAAAAGATATTCAGAGGCCTGTCGTTCTTGCGACAGGCCTCAATTTTTAAATGAGACATTATTGACTATCATCTATTGAATATGCAAAAGTATCAAGTTGACAAAAACGGTTTTTATGGAGAGTTTGGAGGTGCTTATGTGCCAGAGATTCTTTACAAATGCGTGCATGAGTTGCAGGAAGCCTATTTGCCGATCATTGAATCGCAAGGATTCAAGACGGCATACCACGCCTTGCTGAAAGACTATGTAGGACGTCCGTCCCCACTCTATCATGCCAAACGGATGAGCGAGCGATATGGTTGCCAGCTCTATCTCAAGCGTGAAGACCTCAACCACACTGGCGCGCACAAGATCAACAACACTATCGGTCAGATCCTTTTAGAAAAGGAAATGGGAAAAACCCGCATCATCGCTGAGACAGGAGCAGGACAGCATGGCGTGGCCACGGCAACGGTATGTGCGCTGATGGGCATGAAATGCGAGGTCTTCATGGGTGCGACAGATGTGGAGCGCCAGCACACCAACGTGGAGCGCATGAAGATGCTGGGAGCAGAAGTGCATCCCGTCAGGACGGGCAATATGACCCTCAGTGATGCATGTTCGGAAGCGATCCGTGACTGGTGCTGTCATCCTGCCGACACATTTTATATTGTTGGGTCCACCATGGGACCTCACCCCTATCCCGATCTTGTGGCCAGAATGCAAAGTGTCATCTCAGAAGAGATCAAATGGCAATTGGATGAGAAAATCGGCCGAGACTATCCTGATTATCTCATCGCCTGTATAGGAGGAGGCAGCAATGCTGCCGGCACCATCTATCATTACATGGATGATGAGCGAGTGAATATCGTTCTGGCAGAGGCCGGTGGACATGGTTGGGAGACAGACCACACTGCCGCCACCATCCATCGGGGAACAACCGGAATCCTGCATGGTGCTAAAATGCTGGTCATGCAGGATGATGACGGACAGATAGAAGAGGCGTTCACCATCAGCGCAGGTCTTGACTATCCGGGCGTTGGTCCGATGCACTGCAACATGGCACGGCAGGGACGCACCAAGGTGTTGAGCATCAACGATGACGAGGCCATCTACGCTGGATATGAGCTGACACGCATGGAGGGCATCATCCCCGCCATAGAGAGCGCCCACGCTATCGCTGCGCTGTCCAAACTGTCATTCAAGTCTGATGACGTGGTCGTGCTCACGGTCAGTGGAAGAGGCGACAAGGATGTGGAAACTTATCTGAACAACAAATTAATGGCAAAAGAATATGGAGATTTTTAGATTCACCACCACGAGGCGCACCATTCTGGCAGACCTTCACACTCCTGTCGGAGTATATATGCGGCTGAGGGACCTCTATCCGCAGAGTGCACTGATGGAAAGTTCCGACTATCACGATGCCAACAACGCCCGCTCATTCATCGGGATTCATCCCATCGCCAGCGTGGCCATCGGACATGGAAATGCCACCATCAACTTTCCCGATGGCAGTACGGTGACAAGAGAAGTCAACAAGGCATACCCTTCCGACCGCGCCATCCACGAATTGATCGACCACATCGAGGTAAATGGAGAAGATGCAGCATCCTGTGGCCTCTTCGGATACACGTCCTTCAATGCTGTGCGCTATTTTGAGGATATCCCTGTCAAAGACGAGACGCAAGAGAAAAATGATGCCCCCGACCTTCTTTATATTTTTTATAAGGTGGTCATCATCTTTGACCATCACAACAACACGCTGAAAATCGTGACGTTGAATGCGCCCTCCACCCCACTCCATCAAGTCGATCATGAGATTGATGATGTGTTGCGTGCCATGAACAAAGCCAACGTGCAAGCCTATGATTTCCATCCTGTGGGCGATGTGACGAGCACACTTACAGATGATGAGCACAAAGCCAATATACGCCGCGGTATCCAGCATTGCAAGCGCGGCGACGTATTTCAGATCGTACTTAGCCGTAGGTTTATCCAGAAATATGAAGGTGACGATTTCAAATTGTATCGTGCACTCCGTAGCATCAACCCCTCGCCTTATCTCTTCTATTTTGATTTCGGTGGTTTCCGCATATTCGGGTCCTCTCCGGAGACCCATTGCCGCATCAATGGCCGCAAGGCCTACATCGATCCCATCGCCGGCACCACCAAGCGCACCGGTGACGAACAATCCGACCGCGAAGGAGCGGAATATCTGCGCAATGACCCCAAGGAAAATGCAGAACATGTGATGCTGGTCGATCTTGCACGCAACGACCTGAGCCGTAACTGTCATGGGGTGAAGGTGGATTTCTACAAGGATTTGCAATACTATAGCCATGTGATTCATCTGGTGTCGAGGGTCTCAGGAGAACTTGACGAAAATGCCGACCCCATACGGGCATTCATCGACACATTTCCTGCCGGTACGCTGAGCGGAGCACCTAAGGTGCGTGCCATGCAACTGATCTCTGACTATGAGCCACACAACCGAGGGGCATACGGAGGATGCATCGGCATCATCGGCCTTGACGGCAGCATGAACCAAGCCATCACCATCCGCACTTTCGTCTCACGAAACGGAGAATTATGGTTCCAGGCCGGCGGAGGCATCGTGGCCAAGAGCGATGAAGAGTATGAACTTCAGGAAGTGAACAACAAACTTGGCGCCTTGCGCCATGCCATCCTGATGGCAGAAGAATTGTAACCATAAACGAAACAAATCCGAATATGAGAATAGTGATCATCGATAATTACGACTCATTCACGTACAACTTGAGTCATTTAGTGAAAGAAACTGGAAACGAAGTAGTTGTACTACGCAATGACCAGTTTGAACTCGACGACCTTGCCGTCTATGACAAGATCATTTTGAGTCCAGGTCCTGGCATACCCTCAGAGGCAGGCCTGTTGTGTCCCGTCATCGAGAGATATGCTGGTCGCAAGCCCATCCTGGGCGTATGCCTCGGACATCAAGCCATCGGAGAAGTGTTCGGCGGACAGTTGGAGAATCTTGCTGAGGTCTTTCATGGAGTGGCTTCTCCTTGTCACATCATCAGCGACGACCCCATCTTCCATTCGATGGAGAAAGACATCACTGTAGGCCGCTACCACTCCTGGGTTGTGTCAAGGACGGGATTTCCCTCATGTCTTGAAGTTACTGCCGTGAGTGACGAAGGACAAATCATGGCCATCCGCCACCGCGACTACGACATCCATGGCATACAGTTCCACCCAGAGAGTGTATTGACCCCCGACGGAAAAACAATCATCAAAAATTATATAGCCTTATGAAAGAGATTTTGCAAAAACTGCTCAACCACGAGTTCTTGACCCGTGAGGAAATGAAACGGATTCTGATTGGAATCACGATGAGTGAATTCCCCAACGAACAGATCACCGCCCTGTTGACAGCCCTCCAGATGCGCGGAGTGACCGTCGAAGAACTTCTTGGTTTCCGTGACGGAATTCTGGAAACAGGAGTGCCGGCCATCCTCAGCGCTGACCGTTACATCGATGTCGTGGGTACAGGAGGTGACCGCAAGAACACATTCAACATCTCCACAACAGCCTGTTTCGTCATTGCCGGAGCCGGTTACAAAGTAGCCAAGCATGGAAATTATGCTGCCACAAGTGTAAGCGGTGCTTCCAATGTGATCCAGCATCATGGTATCCGCTTCACCGATGATATCGACCGCCTCAACCGCAGCCTCGACGAGGCAGGCATCGTTTATCTCCATGCCCAACTCTTTGCCAAGGCCATGAAATTCGTTGGTCCAATCCGGAAGGCCCTTGAGTTTCCCACCGTCTTCAATCTGCTGGGACCGTTGGTCAATCCCAGCCAACCCAAATGTCAGTTGCTTGGAGTGGCCAATCTCGACCAGATGCGTCTCTACCATCAAGTCTATCAGAAAATCGGTATCGACTATGGCATCGTCAACTCCATCGATGGGTATGACGAGATTTCACTGACAGGCGATTTCAAAGTGACCACCAACGACTACGAGCGTGTCTTCAAGCCACAAGACCTGGGATTCGACATCGCCAAACCCGAGGAACTCGTCGGAGGAGCTACAGAGGAAGAGGCTGCACAGATCTTTGATTCCGTATTGGAGAACAGAGCCTTGCCGGCTCAGAAGAACATCGTGCTCGCCAATGCCGCCTTTGGCATTCAGGTGATGGAGAAAGGTGAGAAGAGCATCGAGGAGTGTATCGAGATCGCCAGAGAGAGTATCGACAGCGGCAGTGCGCTGAAAACTTTCCGGAAATTCGTGGAACTCAACTCATAGCACTATGGACATCCTGCATGACATCATCGCACGCAAGAAATGTGAGATGGAACTCCTGAAACAGAAAAAGCCATCCCTAAAAGAGGCTTTGCTGATGTCAGAGACCGGCATTATAGCTGAATTCAAGCGCAAGTCTCCTTCTAAAGGATGGATCAAGGAAGAAGGCCGTCCTGATGTCATACCCCTCAGCTATCAGCAAAACGGCGCGGCGGCTCTGAGCATTCTCACTGACGAACATGGTTTCGGAGGCCAGGATGACTTCATCCGCCAGGCCAGGAGGAGCGGAGTCACCATCCCCATCCTCTATAAGAATTTTGTGGTAGATGAAGCCCAACTCTATCAGGCTCTGCTCTGTGGGGCATCCGCAGTGCTGTTAATCGCCGCCTGCCTCACGAAAAAACAATGCAAACAACTGTTGGACAAGGCTCATGACCTCGGACTGGAAGTATTATTGGAGATGCACAGCGAGGAAGAACTGGAGTATGCCGAACTACAACCTGATCTCTGCGGAATCAACAACCGCCATCTCGGTTCCTTTATCACCGACGTGAGCACCTCCCTTCGACTGGCGCAGTTCCTCCCCGAGGATGCCGTGAAAGTCAGCGAGAGCGGCATTTCTGACCCCAGTACGGTCAAATTGCTCCGCGAGGCTGGATTCAGGGGATTTCTCATTGGAGAACATTTCATGCGACAAAAAGACCCAGGACGCGCATTGGCGGCTTTCAACCAAGCACTGAGACCTGAAGACAGGCTTTCTGAATGAAAACACAACAAAGTACTCAAAGCAAAACACCCATGAATAAAATCAACGAAGTATTCGCCAGACGGGGCGAGAAAAAACTACTCAGTCTCTATTTCTGCGCAGGCACACCGACACTTGAGGGTACTGGCGACGTTATCCTGACCATGCAGCGCCGCGGCATTGATTTCGTGGAAGTCGGCATCCCCTTCAGTGATCCGCTCGCCGACGGACCTGTCATTCAATCGGCTGCGACACAGGCATTGAAGAACGGCATGACCTTGCGGAAACTGTTTGGTCAGTTGTCCGCCATCAAGGACCAGGTGAACATACCACTTATCCTCATGGGATACCTGAACCCCATTCTGCACTACGGCATCGAGGCGTTCTGCCAGTCATGCGCCGACAGCGGGGTCAGCGGCATGATTATCCCCGACCTGCCCTTCAAGGATTATCTGGAGATGGTGAAACCGGTCGCTGACCGCTATGACCTCCGTGTCATCATGCTCATCACACCGGAGACAAGTGAGGAACGCATCCGCTTTATCGACGAGCACACCGAAGGATTCATTTATATGGTCAGCAGCGCATCCATCACAGGAGCCCAGAAAAGCTTCGATGACGCCAAGCAAGCCTATTTCAGCCGTATTGATGCGATGAATCTCCACCAGCCACGCATGATCGGTTTCGGCATCAGCAATGCACAGACCCTCCGTGCCGCGCAGAACAATGCAGCGGGAGCCATCATCGGTTCAAAATTCGTCACCCTTCTCCAACAGGCCGAAGGAGATGCTGACAAGGCCCTGGACCAACTCTTCGAGGCCCTGAAAGCCGATTGAGAATCCTTTCAAAAAAATGATATGGCGATGTAATGGATTTATAATCGATTTTTTTCGTTTATTCACATTTTTTATGTACCTTTGTAGAGTTAAACTACAAAAAACATGACAATCGCTATTGCATTCAAGCTTCTGGGCTCTTTAGCGCTCCTCATCTTTGGTATGAAAATGATGAGTGAGGCATTGCAGAAACTTGCGGGCCCTCAACTTCGCCATGTACTCGGAGCCATGACCACCAATCGTTTTACCGGCATCCTGACCGGTGTGATTGTCACGGCAGCCGTTCAGTCCTCTACTGCCACCACGGTGATGACCGTGTCGTTTGTCAACGCCACGCTTCTGACCTTGGCACAGGCCATCTCGGTGATCATGGGCGCCAATATCGGAACAACGCTGACGGCATGGATCATGACCCTGGCCATGTCGGATGGCAATGGCGGTTCGGCTTTCAGCATCACGGAACTGGTATTCCCGGCATTCATCGTGGCCATGTTTCTCATTTACAAGAAGAAGCACCGGATAGTGGGCGATTTCATCTTCGGCATCGCCTTCCTGTTCCTCGGCCTGGGCACGCTTCGCCAAACGGGTGTTGACATGAACCTGGGTGAGAATGAGGCAGTACTCCGTTTCTTCGCTTCCTTTGATCCCAACAGTTTCTCCACGACAGTGCTGTTTCTGTTGATGGGTGGTGTGCTGACCATGTGCGTCCAGTCGTCGGCCGCCGTTATGGCTATCACGATGATCCTTTGTTCGAGCGGCGCTTTGCCTATCTATCAAGGCATTGCCCTCGTCATGGGTGAGAATATCGGCACCACTGTCACTTCCAACCTTGCAGCACTCACAGCCTCGACGGAGGCACGCCGTGCGGCCTTCGCCCACATGTTCTTCAATCTCTTCGGTGTCTTCTGGATGTTGATTGTGCTACATCCATTCATCAACGGTGTATGTGGACTGGTGGGATACGACGTGACGATTACCAAGGAGGCTGCGGGCCAGACTGCATTTCTGGCCAATGCCGCCAAGTTGAGTGTGGTACTGGCCGCCTTCCATACCTGTTTCAACATCGCCAACACGTTTATCCTTGTCTGGTTCATTCCGCAGATCGAACGCCTGGTATGTTATGTCATCCGTCCGAAACAGAGCAAGTCAGAGGAAGTTGTCCACCTGCAGCTGATTGAAGGCGGTCTGATGGCCACCCCGGAAATCGCGGTCCTTCAGGCTCAGAAAGAGGTTGCCAATTTTGCCGAGCGGATGCAGCGCATGTTTGGCATGGTATGCAACCTTCTTGACGAGAAAGACCGCAAGGAAAGTGAGCGTTTGTGGGAGCGCATCGAGAAATATGAGGGTATCGCCGACAACATGGAGATTGAGATAGCCAACTATCTGGAGAAGGTGAGCAACGACCATCTCTCTGATGAGACGAAAAGCAAGATCCGCTCGATGCTCCGCCAGGTCAGCGAGTTGGAGAGCGTCGGTGATGCTTGTTTCAACATTTCCCGGACATTGCACCGCAAGCATGAGGGCAAAGAAGACTTCACCGAAGAGCAATACACCCAACTGCATAACATGTTCCGCCTGGTCAACGAGAGTCTGGCGCAGATGACTGTCATTGTGCATGGGCGCCGTGAGAACCAGACCCTTGACTTATCCCAGGAAATCGAGCGCGACATCAACGCATTGCGCGACCAACTGAAACAACAGAATATCCAAAGCGTAAACACTCACCAGTACTCCTACACCCTCGGTACCATTTTCGTGGACATCATCAGCGAGTGTGAGAAACTGGGTGACTATGTGATGAACGTGATTGAAGCCCGCGTCGGCCGTATGACCCTTCGTTATCGCGGACTGTCCATCAACGTGGAAAAGAAAACGGTTATGGTCGATGGTGAGTTCGTTGCCCTCACCCGTACGGAATTCTCCCTGCTTCAACTGCTGTTGTCAAATCGTGGCAAGGTCTATTCCCGCGAGAAACTGAGGCAGGCCATCTGGAGTGATGTGGTCGTGACAGACCGCACGGTGGATGTGGCTATCACACGCCTGCGCAAGAAAATCGGTCCTTATGGTGTGCATATCGTCAACCGTGAAGGTTCCGGCTATTGCTACGATGAAACAGTGGAACACTGACAGATAGCTGCAGCTATTTCAGAGTGATGATATCACTCCAGCGTGTGGTGGGATTCTTGCTCTTGAAATCATGCTTGATGGCATTGGCAAAAACATCAGCTTTGCCAATGCCATTTTTTTGTGTATATTGCTGTGAGCCAAGAACAATGGTTTCTGAACCATTGGTTTTGTTAATGCGGTCGATGACAGCATCCAGTCGCCTCATCCGCTCAAACTGTTCGGCATTGATATCAAACAAATCCTGCTGGATTGGACTATTGGGGCCTATGCCCATGACGATAACGCCCGCTTTCTTGTATCGGTAGCCCTCCCGGTAGATTTGAGTGAGGACATCACATGCCGCCTTGACGATGGTGATGGAAGAGTTGGAAGGGGTTATCAGCCTTTTCTCCTGATAGTTGGAATATTGGGGCAAGTCTTCACGGAAAGGGTTGGTATGGATAAAAACGGAGACGATGGAAGCTACCGTGGACTGGCGTCTCAACTTCTCGGCGCAACGGGCTGCATAATTGGAAACCTGTGTACGAAGAGAATCCAGGTCTTCAATCATGCCATTGAAACTCCTGCTCGTGCAGATGCTCTTTTTGCTGGCCATCACTTCATCGGGAACGCAGTCTTCGCCGTTGAGTTCACGCCATGTACGCAGGATAACCACGTTGTTGAACACCGACCTGACCCAGGACTCATGGTGTCGGGAAAAGTCATAGGCCGTCTTCACGCCTTGAGCATCAAGGCGTGCCGCATATCGCCGGCCAATGTCCCACACCTCCTCGATGGGATACAGTTTGAGGGCTTTGACCCTTTTTTCTTCGGAATCAATCAGACAACAGTGGCGATATCCCTGATATTTCTTCGCAAAATGGCTGGCCATTTTCGCCAAGGTCTTATTGGGTGCAATACCGATGCTGACAGGCATTCCCACCCCCGTCTTGATGCGTTTGTGGAGATTCTCACCCCATGCTTTGAGATCGATATGCTGCATCCCGTCAAGGTGAACGAAACACTCGTCGATGCTGTATCGGAAATAGGCAGGAGCCTCTTTGCGGATTATATCCATGACGCGCCCAGTCATTTCACCATACAACTCATAATTGGAGGAAAAGACAGCTATTTTCTGGTTGGGGAACAAATCTGCCAACTGATAATAAGGTGTGCCAGCTTTGATTCCCATCCGCTTGGCCTCATTGGACCTGGCCACCACACAACCGTCATTATTCGAAAGCACGACCACGGGCTTGTCTTTCAGGTCTGGCCGGAAGACGCGCTCACAAGAGACGTAACAATTGTCACAGTCGATAACGCCGTACATCAAGAAGGGGTTGTGGGATGGACTTTGGGGGAGGAAGAAAAAAAATGGGGTGATTTTGATTCATCACCCCATCGTATTCATGTTGGAATTAATAATATACAATCGTGCGTGGTGCTTCCATGGACTGTCCCATCACAGATGTCTTGCGGCTGATCCAGTTGCCTTTGTCATCGTATTTGTAGTCCGAATGCTCAATCACCATCTCCTGGCCCATCATGTTCATGGTCTGCTTGATCAGTTCACCCTTATCGTTGTAAACGTAGTTCATGGGCATCTCCTGACCCATTGCGCTGGTCGTCTGGGTCTTGATCCTGCCATTTTCCCACTTATAGGTGGCCTTCAAGGACATTCCCTGTGCTTCCACCTCAGCTGACTGCAGGTAGCCGTTCTCATCATAAGTGGCATTCTTCAGGTTTTCCTGCTTGCCATCCTGGGTGAAGGTGATTGTCTGACTCTGGCCCATCATGGAAGTGGTAATGGACTTGACAGCACCCTTGGCATCATTGGCTTCCACATCGTGGAACTTGGTTTGTGCCTGCATAGCAAAAGGAAGTGCGAGCAGGGCAAGCGTCATCAACGCAGTTTTCAAAGTTTTTTTCATTTCAAAAGATTTTAAGTTGATATAATCAAGATAGAGCCATCTGTCCGCAGAAAACCTTGGCACAGGGTTGACTTCTAATTCATTTGACGTATATGTAGTCAGATAGTTTAATTAAAAATGTGTTTTTTTATCATAGGAAATCTATCCGTGACTATCTCAGTGATGTTCCCCAATGATTTTTTCCATCCATATCATGTCATACCACCTGCCGAACTTTTTCCCGCACTGATGAAAATGCGCCACCTGTGTGTAGCCAAGACGTTCATGGAAACGGACGCTGTCGAGGGTGAGGTATTCGTCTTCAGGTTGGATATAAGAGATGCAGGCATTCATGTTGAGTATGCCCCGTGACCGAAGTGACTCTTCCAAGGCCCCGTGAAGCAATCGTCCGATGCCGTGGTGCCGGATGGTCTCATCCACATAGATGGAAGTCTCCACCGACCACTGATAGGCTGCCCGTTCCTTGAAGGCGCTGACATAGGCATAACCCACAATACGGTCATCTGCCTCAGCCACTATCCAGGGATAGCGTGCCAGATGACTGGCAATGCGTTTTCTGAACTCCTCCACTGTCGGCACGTCATACTCAAAGGTGATGGCGGTCTTCTCAACGTATGGAGCATAGATGTCGAGCATCTGTTCCGCATCGTCGATTGTGGCCGATCTCAAGTGTATTCTCATCTGGTTGAAATATTAGAAAACTATGGCTTCATAGACATACAGTTCGGCATCCCGCCATCCGTTCCATCCGATACCTGCTTTGTCCTGAGCACAGTGGCCCACGAATTCCTCCTTTGTCCAATTGACTTCATCTGCCACCTGCGGCAGGAAAGTTCCGCTCCGGTCACCTTTTCTGATATAGATGCCATGCTTGTGGAGTTGGAACTCTTCCAGGGAATGGATACGCCGCCTTGGAGTAAGAACGGAAATCTCTACTTTGATGTCCGGGAGTTCATCTCTTCTGAGCGGAGAGAACCTATGGTCCTCGAATGCAGCGGCCTGGGCCATCTCTTGGACCAGTTCATGCAAAGCCACATCTTCACCGAAATAGCCGATGCAGCCTCTCAGCCGTCCGTTCTTGGTCAGCGTGACAAAAGCGCCGCATTTACGCTGGAGCACGGATGAGCCCACGCTGACGGTATCGACAGGGAGACCGAAAGCTGACTTGATACTATTCAACGCGATTGTCTTCAGTTTCAGTTTGTCCTCCTCTGAAAGTGAGAAAGAATCACTTTCCGTTCTGGAGGGAGTGCTGTTCTTTCTATACACTGCGAAAGCATGGTATCCCACCACTCTGTCGCGCCCATGAAAATCGGCATCACCAGAATTCTGGTAGAGCAGGTGGACGATATCATATTGTTTGTCAAGCAATAGCATCAGCGAAATGATGGCAAACTCACCACATGCACTGGTGGCCAAATTGCGAATGCCACGGTGGGCATTGTCTTCCAGCACTTTGATGAACCGTTCCACATCACCCGTGAGGAGGGCGTTCTTTGTATTCTCATCTACACGGCATGCGTCGTTATAGGAAGGATAATGGGAGAAGTCACTGCTGATGACAAACAGGTTCTTGTCGTTGAAATAGGGCCGCAGGACATCGGCTATCCGATTGAGTTTTCTCCAGTCATTGGTGCTGACCACGATGGGAACAATAGGAGGAACGGTTGGCAAACGTCGTTGAAGAAATGGCAATTGTACCTCAAGACAATGCTCACGGTCATGGGCTTTCTCTTCGTAATGAAAAACAGGATCAGCAGAAGCCAGCTGACGGCCAGTCGCCCGGTCCACAGCGACCCTGCCCAGTGGAGTCTGGTATTGGTCAACGGCGAAATTGACCGATGCTCCGTCAAGCCATTCATGATGACTTGGTCCAATCAGGAAAATTCTCTCATACCGCTGTTTGGGGTCGATTCTCATAAATGCCGCTGCTGCCACATTTCCAGAAAAGACATATCCGGCATGCGGAACGATGATGGCGGCAAGGCGGCGCTCATCTGTGCATGGGGCATGATTGTTCAGAAAACTATCCACCTCGTGGCTGAGAATCTCGGGGTCACTCTCATAGAATCTACCAGCCTGCGTGGCAGGCCTTACAATGGCCTCGGGCTGCGTGTTGTCATGGATCTGGATGGGAATCATGGTCATCAATAAAGAAAAAAGGGAAAGGATAATCATTCTCATGGCTTGTTCTCATCGGTTGGACATCCTAAACGGCGGGGGCAGTATTCTCAGAAGTCTGCCTGACGACATCCTGGATGACCAGTCCCGCCAGTGTGAAACCGAAAACAGCTGTAATGTGCGACAAAGAGCCATTGGCTCCATCAGGAGAGGTCAGTCTGTTTTTGAGCAGTTCATCAGAGAAGACGCATTTGAACTTCCGTTTGGGGAAAGTGCCCTCTCGCTTGAACCGGTTACGGCGGGCGCGGGCAAGCGGGTCACCATGCACCTTCCAGAATTCTCCCACTTGTATCCGGGTGGGGTCAAGTTTCAATGCCGCCCCCATTGAGGAAAAGAGACGGGCATGCGTCTGGGTGGTTCTCAGAATCAGTTCTGCTTTGTCTTTCAGGGAATCAATGGCATCAATCACATAATCATAGGTGTCTAATTCGAATTGGTCAGCAGTAGCCTCATTGAAGACTTGGTGCATGGCCGTTATCTGAGCAGACGGATTGATCTCGTTCAGCCTTTGACGGAGGACATCCACCTTCACGCATCCGATGGTTTTGCTTGTGGCCATCAATTGGCGGTTGATATTGGAAGCGCACACCTTATCATTGTCAACGATAGTCAGATGGTGGACTCCTGTCCGTACCAGACATTCCGCACACCAAGATCCTACTCCACCCACGCCGAACACGATAACCCGGATTTCGGACAATCGTTTCGTGTTCTCTTCGCCGAGGAGCAGTTGGGTCCTGCTGAACAGATAATCTTCCATGATCATAACCGTATGATGATATAGTATATAACGTGAAACACGCTTCCATATTGCCAATCGGCATCTAAAACTTTGTTTCCAAAACAGTTTATCCAATCTCACCGACACCCCGATATCGTTTGCCGGAAGACGACGGCACCTGAGGCAGAATGACAGATGTGAAAAACAAATTGTTAAATATATGCGGATTTTGTTGCAGAATCTAAAAATATGTTGTATTTTTGCAACTATTAAAATGAAAAACAATTTCAGAATTTAATATATAATACTATGGATTTCGTAATGATTATCGAGCTGCTCATCGTATTGGGAGCTCTTTGGGTAGGTTCCCGCTACGGCAGCCTTGCCCTGGGTGCTATTTCCGGTATCGGACTGGCATTGTTGGTCTTTGGTTTTGGTCTGAAACCCGGTTCACCGCCGACAGATGTGATTTACATCATCATCGCCGCCGTAACCTGCGCCGGCATTATGCAGGCTTCGGGTGGTATGGACTGGTTGATCCAATTGGCGGAAAGGATGCTGCGCAAACATCCTGACCACATCACCTTCCTGGCACCTATCACCACTTTCTTCCTCACAGTTCTCGTCGGTACGGGTCATGTGGTCTATACTATCATGCCCATTATCTGCGACATCGCCTTGAAGAAGGGCATCCGTCCGGAGCGTCCCTGTGGTGTGGCCTCCATCGCGTCTCAGGTGGGTATCACCTGTTCTCCTATCGCTGCCGCCGTGGTCGCCTTCGTGACCATCTCCAATGCCAACGGCTACGATATCACCATCCCCAAGGTGCTGATGGTATCCATCCCGGCTTGCCTCTGCGGACTGATAGCAGCTGCGGCAGCATCCTACCATCGCGGTCTCGACTTGGACAAAGATCCTCAGTTCCAAGCCAAACTCAAAGATCCAGAGCAGTATAAATACATCTATGGCAGCAACGCCACCACCCTCGACAAGGAGATTCCGCAGTCGGCTAAAAATGCTGTGTTCATTTTCCTCGGCGCTCTGGGCATTATCGTCTTATTCGCTATCTTCCAAGAGTTGCTTCCCAGTTATGATACGGTGAAGGCCGTCAAGGGAGCTGCTGACTTGCAGTTGGCTGAAGGTGCCAGTATCACGGCAGCCAAACTGGCTGATGCCGGCGTAGTCATCGACGGTATCACAGAGAAGAGCACCTCACTGCTCAAGATGAACCTCGTGATTCAGATTGTCATGATTTCCGCTGCAGCCTTGATGATTATTTTCTGCAAGGCCAAACCCAAGAAGGCCGTTGCAGGTCCTGTGTGGCAGTCTGGCATGGTGGCCGTGGTCGCCATTTACGGCATCGCATGGTTGGCTGACACCTATTTCTCCAACCACATGGGAGAGATGCAGACGATGCTCGAGAGTGTTGTCGAGCAATATCCCTGGTCGATTGCTTTCGTGTTCTTCCTGGTTTCAGTGCTGATCAACTCTCAGGGTGCTGTTGTGGTAGCCATGTTGCCTCTGGCCTACAAACTCGGCATTCCCGGACCTGTGCTGCTCGGTGTGCTGCCTTCGGTGTATGGATACTTCTTCATCCCCAACTATCCCAGCGATATCGCCACGGTCAACTTCGACCGGTCGGGCACGACGGTTATCGGTAAATACCTGCTCAACCACTCGTTCATGATGCCCGGTCTGATCTGTGTGACGGTTTCCACCATCGTGGCATACTTGATCACAACTGTGTTCTATTAATCGAGCCATACGACATCAAAGAGGCTGTGCCATGGGCACAGCCTCTTTGATGTATAGAAATAGGATATCAATTGGGGGCGTTGTTAAAATTGCCATTGATGAAGTCCTCCACTTCAGAGAGTTCATCCTCATCAAACCATTCGGCAAGTTTTTCCTTGGACTTCTCCTTGACATCATCCGGTACGTTGACCCATATCTTGCTAATGACATATACAAGCACGGTGAGGTCGTCGCTCAGTCCGACAATGGGAATGGCATCCGGAAGGACGTCGAATGGGCTGATCAAATAACCCAAAGCCCCAACGATAATAGCCTTATCCTTCACGCTAACATCTTTGCTCTGCAAGGTGTAGAACAAAACAAGGGCGGCATAGACCAGTTTGGCTCCTGCCCTCTTGGCTATCCTGGATATCTTATCTACGAATCCTTTCGGTGAGAATTTGTCTGAGTAAGACATGAAATCGGGTAAGTCCATCTTTTTGTATTTAGTTAAATCGAAGCAAAATTACGCCTTTTTTTTGTATTAGACCAAATAATATTTGCAATTAACAATTTTTTGGTGTAACTTCGCATAAAATTGCAGTATTATGGAACAAATATTGGATGATATGGAGCATAGGGTGCGCAAGGTGATTGCTGATCACCGCGAAGACCCTGGCTTCCCGAAAATTGAGGATTATGGTGTGTCGGAAGAGGATTTTGACGACTACATGTTTTACAAACAGGCCATTATCGATGACGTGGACTCTCTCCGCAAGAAATACACCATCTATTCCGTCATCTTCATCATACCCTTTGTCGTCATGGCTTTTTTTGACACCACGGTGACCAATTTCCTCATTGCACTGGCAGGTGGTTTCGTGCTATGCGCCATTTACTATGTGATCACCATTATCATCAACCGCGTGCGGATGAGCCGACTGAACAATGAGTCGATCGAGCGGTATATTGCTGACGTGATGAAATTTCAACAGGGATAAAGGTCTGTGACCTTGACTTCTCCCAGACGGTCAAGATACTCTTTTCTGATTTTGAATGCTTTTACCCAGTTTTCGGACCTGAATTGCTTCAGGTCAACATCGTCCATTGTCCATCCGCCAACAGTCTCCAGCCTGTCCACCATTACGCCCAGATTGATGTTGGCGATATCCTCTGCGGGCATGTAGGACTGCATCTTATCCTTGTCCCCTCCGGTCACATCGACAATGAGTTTGGCTTTTTCCAACTGATAGAGCAAATTGGATACGATATGCGTGGGGATGCCAGACTCCATCTTCAGTTCGAGCGGTGTGCAGGGCTTTTTACCCTGTTCGAATCTTTTGCAGATCATGCTCAAGAGCAAAGCGGAAAGCATGATCTGATATTTCTGTCCGATTCTGGTGTTGTACGGAACCAATGTCAGTTGTTCCAAATTCTGGTTGGTGTAGCACAACTGCACACCAAACAGACAGATGGTCCAGGAAAGTTGCAGCCATAACATGAAGAGGGGCAATGCCGCAAACGATCCGTAGATGGCATTGTAGCTGGTCACCCATACCTGAGAATGGATATAGAAGAGCTGCAGCACCTGCATGGCCACACCGGCGAGAATACCAGGCCAGAATGCGCTGGAAAATTTCACCTTGGTGTTGGGCATAAACATGTAAATCGCAATGAAAATCAGCGACATGATGACGTATGGTGCCATCTTGATGCCCATGCTCACCATAGGAGCGACCAACTCTCCCATCCTTCCCGCCATGGTCGTCACGAAGATGGAGACACCGGAAGTCACCACGACAACGATGGGCAAGAGAAAGAAAAAAGCCACATAGTCGAGCACCGTCCTCATGATACCCCTTGAGCTTTTCACATTCCAGATGTCGTTGAAGGTGTTCTCCACATTGCTGATCAGCATGATAACGGTATAGAGCATCACCAAGAGGCCGAATCCGAGGATGATGCCGCTCTTGACATTGACAAGGTAAGAATTGACAAACCCGATAATTACCTCTGCAACCTGTGGTTGACTGGCCAGCAAATCACGAAACCAAGTCTCGATATGCTTTGAAAAGCCAAATCCTCGAGCGATGGCAAAAACCACTGCCACCATGGGGACCAATGCCATCATGGTGGAAAACGAGAGTGCGGTAGCCGACCTCATGATCCGGGTGTCGGTGAAAGCCCGGATAGCCAGCAAGATGGTTCTCAAGACATTCACCAGAAAGAACAACGGACTCGAGAGATCCTCCCGCTTGATATGCCAAATGTCGTATTTGAAAAACCTGACAATACTCTTTAAGGACATCTGTATCTTGTGATTGAAGCGACAAATAAAAGGAAGCAGACCCCCTGTAAGCCGGGTTCTGTGACTGTGGAAACACAGCCGCCTGTCATTTATCTACGCCACAAGTCACCCTGTGGCTCCAGCGTTCTACCCTCCATCGGAATGAGTCGGGCGGGCTACCCTCAGACGATGGTATACGCGAACTTGCAGCTCCCAGCGGGCACAGCCCGGTGATCACCCACCGGCTGGTGGTCTCTTACACCACCTTCTCACCCTTACCCTGCCGAAGCAAGGCGGTTATTTTCTTCTGCC
>JAEEGL014362000.1_pt1 | contig 29355 bp, 26 predicted proteins | sample 9134231 | NCBI WGS metagenome assembly JAEEGL01 (sample SAMN16246548, study PRJNA631951) | gut metagenome | biome: gut microbiome; feature: rumen; material: fiber-attached | host: Bos | place: Iran: Karaj | collected 2018-10 | reverse complement strand
TAATTTAAAAGGGTACAATTTATATGTTGTAAACTTGTATATTAGTGCGCATTTTTTGTGCTAGTTATACAAAATATTGTACAATGAAAATTGAATAAGGAGGTGCTCCTGTAATGACTGGTATTATTATTGCAGTAGTAGCAACTCTTGTCATCACTGCTCTGGTTACCTGGTTAGTGGCTACGAACTACCACAAAAGTGTTACGGATGCCAAGATCGGTAGCGCGGAGGAGAGGGCAAGAAAAATCATCGACGAAGCCCTGAAATCTGCTGAGGACACAAAGCGTGAGAAGCTCCTTGAGGCCAAGGAGGAATCACTTAAGACACGTAATGACCTTGAGAAGGAAGTCAAGGATCGCAGAAATGAGATGCAGCGTGCTGAGAGACGTATACAGCAGAAAGAGGAAAACGTCGAGAAGAGATCCGAAGCGATCGAGAGAAGAGAGCAGAGCTTAAGTGCCCGTGAAGAAAACTTGAGCAAAAAGAGTGAAGAGGTTGCGAAACTGGGTGAACAGAGACTACAGGAACTGGAGAAAATCTCTGGCTTAACCTCCGAGCAGGCAAAAGAGTATCTTTTAAAGATCGTAGAAGATGATGTGAAACACGAATCAGCTATCATGATCAAGAACATGGAAGCTGAGGCAAAGGAAGAGGCTGACAAGAGAGCCAAGGAGATCGTGGTAGGCGCCATTCAAAGGTGTGCAGCAGATCACGTATCTGAAACTACAATATCCGTAGTTCAGCTGCCCAATGATGAAATGAAGGGTCGCATCATAGGCAGAGAAGGACGTAACATCAGAACCCTTGAGACAATGACCGGTGTTGATCTCATTATTGATGACACACCGGAAGCAGTAGTTATTTCCGGATTCGATCCGATCCGCAGAGAAGTTGCAAGAATTGCACTTGAGAAGCTGATCGTGGATGGACGTATTCATCCCGCAAGGATCGAAGAGATGGTGGAGAAGGCACAGAAGGAAGTTGCCGCCAAGATCAAAGAGGAAGGTGAGAATGCAGCAATTGAGGCAGGCGTTCATGGACTTCACCCTGAGGTCATCAAGATCTTAGGTCGTATGATGTTCAGAACCAGTTATGGTCAGAACTGTCTTAAGCATTCAGTAGAAGTAGCACAGCTGTGCGGACTTATGGCATCAGAGCTTGGACTTGATGTCCGTGTGGCCAAGAGAGCTGGTCTTCTTCATGATATCGGCAAGGCTGTTGATCATGAGCTTGAGGGCTCACACATACAGCTTGGAGTTGATATCTGTAGGAAATACAAGGAATCCGGCGTTGTTATCAACGCAGTTGAGGCACACCACGGCGACGTGGAGCCACAGTCTCTTATAGCAGTACTTGTACAGGCAGCTGATACAATCTCATCAGCAAGACCTGGTGCAAGAAGAGAAACACTTGAAACTTACACATCAAGATTAAAAGAACTCGAGGACATCACGAATAGCTTTAAGGGTGTTGATCATTCATTTGCTATTCAGGCCGGCAGAGAAGTCAGAGTAATGGTTGTTCCTGAGCAGGTTACAGACGAAGATATGATCATCATGGCTCGCGATATTGCCAAAAAGATCGAGGACGAGATGGAATATCCAGGACAGATCAAGGTCAATATCATCAGAGAGAGCAGAGCGACGGATTACGCTAAGTGATAAGAACATATTTTTACCACGAACAATGAAAACTGCCGAGATAGAAATAATTAAATATTTCTATTTCGGCTCTTTTTTATTTGAGAGGATGAGAACAAATGGGGAGTTTAGAAGAAGCAAGAGAAATTTTTTCAAAGGATAGATACGCGACAGTTCTATCCGGAGCCGTTGTTGAGGAAATCGGAGAGAACTATGCCAAATGCAGCATGAAACTGACGGAGGATCACCGAAACGCCTATGGAGGAATAATGGGTGGAGCAATCTACACCCTGGCGGATTTTGCCTTTGCGGTGGCATCCAATTATGGTAAGGAATGCGCCACGGTATCGCTGGTTGGTCAGGCTAATTTTCTGTCAGCATCAAAGGGGAAAGAACTGTTTGCTGAGGCAAGAATGCTCAAGGACGGAAAGCGAAACAGCTTTTTTGAAGTAAAAGTGACAGATGATTTAGATAAACTGATTGCCATAGTGTCTTTTACAGGTGCACACGTTCCTTTCAAATGAGGGCTATAACGACAACACTTGATTCATACTATCGCAAACCAGTAGCGCCTATTGATGAAGATGAACTGGTAGTGCATAAGGAATCTTTTGATAACTTTTTAACTGAGTATGAACAGAGTTATAATGATTTGCATAAGATACAGAACAGTGAAAGTTAAAGCTTTAATGACAGGAAAGTGAAGATGAATAGATTATACGCAAAGTATATGACCTTAAAAATGCGGATACCCGCCATATTTATTTTGAGTTTGCTGCTTTTGGCAACCTGTATTATAGGTATTTCTTTTAGAAAATATGAAGCGCTGAATGTGGACAAGCATGTCAAAATGGCAGAGGGCATAACTCAGCTGATGGTCGACCGGTTTGAGGCGGACAAGATTGATTACTATATAGAGAATAATTATTCATCAGATGAATACATGGAGCTTCTAAAGTATTACTATACTTTAAAAGACAGTTATCTGGATGTTCGCTATATGTATATATACAAGTTGTTCAAAGACCCTAATGACGGTATGATCAAGGGACTTGTGGTTCTGGATCTTGATGAAGAATATACAGAAGATGTTCCACAGGACAGCATAGACCTGATTGGGGACATAAGTCCGACAGCGCCTGAGTTTGCAGCTGATTTTGAAATGATGACTAAAGAGAAACAGTGCTCATGGCATATTGTAAACTCTGATCCGGAAGAAGGCGAGCTTATAACATTTGTCAGACCTATTTTGGATGCGGATGGAAACTACTTATGCAGTGCCTGTGTTGATTTTTCTCTCAATGCGTTGTATGCAAAGGGCATTGATTTCATTATAGAGCTTCTTGTTGTGATAACTACCATAATAATAGCGGTTATAGTGATCATCAACATTATTCTGTCTGCAATACTTTTCAAGCCTCTTAACAAGATGACAAGATGTATTGAGTCTTTTAAATTCGATACGGACCAAGACAGATTTAACAATGTTAACAACATGGAAGCTCTGAACATCAATGTTAAGAATGAGATAGACGAGCTGTATAATGCCCTGGTGTTATCAATGAAAGACAGCGCCTATTTTATGACCAGCCTCAATAGGGCAAAGTCTGAGATTAAAGAAATCAGTGAGACAGCATATAAAGACGCTCTTACCGGAGTGGGAAGCAAGACAGCATATGACAATGAGATAAACAAACTCCAGGTTGACATGAACAGGGATAAGAACATAAAGTTCGCAATTGTGATGATCGATGTTAACAACCTTAAGTATGTAAATGATACATACGGTCATGAACTTGGTGATGATTACATTAAGGGATGTTGCAGAATTATCTGTCGCATCTATAAGAGATCGCCTGTCTTCAGAATTGGCGGAGATGAATTTGTTGTCATTTTGAGGTATGATGATTATGTTACAAGAATGGATTGCTTCGACAGCCTGGAGGATGCGTTTGACGATTCCTACAACAATACTTCTGCAAAAGAATACTGCAGATATTCGGCATCTTTCGGAATGGCGGAGTATGATCCTTCGTCAGACAAGACTGTAGAAGATGTATTTAAGAGAGCTGACAAGCTTATGTATGACTTCAAAAAAGTGTTCAAGAAAGCACATGGTAGCTATAGATAATATTGGAGGACAGCTTAATGACATTAAAAAAATGGGGAATAAGTAAAAACGTTGTGCTGGCAATTTCTTTATCTTTGTCAGCATTTCTTTTGACAAAAATTGATTCTTGTGCGGAGGATGACATTAAGATTAAGAGCGAGGGCAAACTTGTTTCAGTAAAGGAGTCTAAGGATACATTACAAACTTTAGAAGACAGCCTCAGCCAAGGTCTTATGGAAACCGCTTATGGGGCACTCTTTAATGGACAGGAGGTTGCATTTGATTTTTCCACGGACACCGCTGAGGATGAGGATATAGAGAAATATAGCGACAAAAAGAACTATGACCTGGGAGATGTCTTTTACATAAATCTTTCTATCACAGTGGATGATGAAATTACTGGCGGACTGTTTACGACTAGTAATGATATTCCTGTAACTGTTCGTGTTCCTGATGATCTCAGGAAATCCGGCCGCACCTATTACATCCTTCAAAATGATGGGGAGCATGTGTCTGTAGCCGGTAAAAGTAAAGAGACAAGGGTCAACATCAACACTGATGATTTTTCAGCTAACTACGGCATCGCCTATAAAAACGGGGAACCCAACTATGGCCATAGTAGCAGCGATAACTACGAACCCGAACCAGTGGAGGAAGTAGTTGTTGACTATTTAGACGAGCTGAGACAAATGTTAGCGACGGCTGTTGCACTTGGAGGAGATAGGACCGTTGTATGGGAGAAAGGAACAGCGCTTCCTTTTGATATCATGAAGACCCTTGAGGAGCATCCTCAGATCACCCTGAACTTCAAGTACAGATATGAAGGCCAGAGCTATGATGTAACTATTCCGGGCAGCGCGGTTAATACTGATGCAGGTGTACCCTGGTACGGACCGCTGTATCTGTCTGCAACTTATAGTAATGATGCGAGTGTTTCCGGAGAAATAGCTAACTAATGGGGGATATATGGAAACTGACAAGATAAGAGAAAGACTATTTGAGCTGCAGGATGAGAAATACAGAGATTTTCAAAAAGGCTTGATCCCCGGAGTGGAAGAAGAGTTCATAGGAGTCAGAACACCACAGCTTCGTGCCCTGGCTAAAGAGATATACAAGTCAGGAGATTATGAAGGGTTCCTCGAAGAACTTCCTCACAAGTATTTCGATGAGAACCAGTTACACGCCTTTTTGATATCTGAGATGAAGGACTTTGAGCAGTGCATCAGCAGAATTTCGGCTTTTTTACCCTATGTGAACAACTGGGCAACCTGTGACCAGATGTCTCCAAAAGTCTTCAAAAAGCATAAGGCAGAACTTATTGATTGCATCAAGGAATGGATGGCATCAGATCATACCTATACAGTACGTTTTGGCATCGGAATGCTTATGCAACACTTCCTGGATGAAGACTTCGATCCATGCTATCCCGATATGGTCGCATCAATTCGCTCTGAAGAGTACTATATCAACATGATGATCGCCTGGTACTTTGCAACAGCTCTTGCGAAACAGTATGACGCGGTAATCCCATTTATTGAGAATAAGAAACTTGATACCTGGACACACAACAAGGCCATTCAAAAGTCAGTTGAGAGCTATCGCATCACTGATGAGCAGAAGAGTTATTTACGGAGCTTGAAGTTAAAGGGTAATAGATGATTTATAGCGTTAGCGATTCCTTTTTTAGAATGAATCGCTGACGCTTTTTTGTTGTATTCATAGTTGTTATGTTATACTAAAAATAACTGAAAATCCGATTGAAAACATGAGAAAATTATGAATATTAAATTTGAAAAAATAAACAAAAAACAGGTTTATCAATATGCTGAATTAGCGCCTCTAGATATCCTCAATAAGGCGCAATTTGATGACACAACAACTGTAATTACACAAGTAAAAGAGGAAGGTGAATGGACACCTGCCGGAATGATGCAATATTCGATTGCAGGTGACGAAATTGAACTAACCTGGATATATGTACATTTCCAATATAGAAAAAGGGGCGTTGGCAGCGCTCTGATTGAACAATTATCTGATATACCTGAAAGTTCAGACTTACCAATAAAAGCCAATCTTTATGATCACATGATGGCTGAAATGCCAATTAACGAAGTGCGAAGATTTCTTGAAAAATGTGGCTTTGGAGAAACAGATCCTAAGGAAGGCATGTATTGGCTGACAGGCAAGTATGTATTCCGGAATTTGCCAGGACTGTCTGACGATGAGGCAACATCCATTAAAAAGAATGTTATACCATTCGGCAAATGTACTCCGGACATGCTTATGAAAGCGGCTGTGGACCTAAAAATAAAAGACAAAAATAGCATACTCGTCGCAGACAAAAATATGAGCATGCTGTTAGAGTCATCAAAAGGATATGAAGGGATACTTCAAGCTGAAAAAAGAGGAGATATTGTTTCTGTAAAAGAAATAGTTGCTACTTCAGATTCGGGAAAAGAAAGGCTTCTAAAGGCATTCTTTTACACCCTGATAAAAAGAATTCAGTATACAGGCATGGTGCTTATCTCAGACACACTTGTTACTGATGAAGCAATTAACGTATTATTCCCCGATTTGGAAAAAGAGACTTCGTTTTTCCTTAAAAGAGACTAGCACAATAGTTATGGTGTGGATAGAGGAGAAATATTATGCTAAATAAAACAGATTCAACGGGAGCTCCAAGCAAAAGCACCGGGTCAGCTGAATCAACTATGACAACGTATTCCGAGAAACAGGCTGAAACGGGATTTGAAGCGACTGAAGAAAAGCAAATAACAGTGGAATCCGTTAGTGTTACCGGACATTCTGTTACGCCTTTAGTAACTCCAGAAGAGCAAAAAAGTCCTTCTGATGAAGTGGGTGATTCTTTCAGTAAAGTGGTCTCCAAAAATATTAGAGTGGCAAAAAAGGCTGCTGACCAGGAATATGAATTAAAGCGGAAAGAAGCAGGGGATGCTGCTGGAGATCAGGAAGAAAAAATCCCTGCCTTTAAATCTGTTCAGGAGCAGGTCGAATACGATGAAACTACTGCCAGAAAAATGATCGAGAAGTCAGGCCTTGCCAAACAGCATGAGCTGATAGATGAAGGAATCAGAAGGCTTCAGAGGCAGGAGCAGGAAGAACATAAAAACGATCATTACAGGGATTACCATGCGACACTCATTGCCGACAGAAAGGATCCGAAGGGGCTTTACCAGTCATATGAGCATCAGCCAAAAGGATCTAACAACTGTTATTGCTGTGCAGCTGCAGCACTCTATAATCAGCATATGCTCCATAAGAGGAAGAAGGCACTGGCTGCCAAGCAGCCTGATCCGGGTATCGGTGAACAGCTTACGCAGTACGATGTGCGTGTATTCAGACCCGAGTTTCGAAGCTTCCAGGATTATGGAAGAAATATGCCCAAGCTAACAAGAGCGCACTATGATGATTATTTAAGGGAGATTGATTTAGTATCGTCCTACACCTCAAAAGATTCTCATGAGATGGGAAATATTTATGCGCTTTCAGATATGTTTGTTCAACTGGATCCACAGGTGTGCACCAATTGCATGACCTTTTACAGGTCATGCCTTATGAACGAATCCGGAATAGGAATTAATCCGGTTGCCCAGAGGTTGATGGAAAATCATTTTCTCGACCAGATCAGCTCTATCCTGGCCACAGGAGAGGCTGTTGCTATACTGAGCGAGGGGCATTACAGAACGATTGTCGGTATTAATGGACATAATCTTCAGATTTTGGATTCAGTTCCTACAGAAGACAAAAAGTTTAAAGAAATAAGCGTCAATGATCTGTTTAATACTGATGAGGGACTCATTGAAATTACCTGGCTTTCTGAGAAAAATGATAAGCTTCAAACACAGTTCAGTGACCTATATGTTGAGGGGGATGAACTTAAATCTAAATCAAAGATAAGCGAAAACGATATTGGACATACTTTGGGAGTAGATGTAACACACACTTATGAAGAAAAGAGAAGTATTCCTGTTACCATAAGAAGTTCTGTAAGCCATGTCATGTATGTACCCAAAAACGATGCAATTCAGAAGACAACTGTCGCAGACATGAGAGCAGGAGGAGAGCATGAAGCGGCAAAACAGGCGTCAAAGAATATTGTAAGCGAGTCGAATCTTGTACAGGATACCTATCAGTCAGCTTTTGATGAGGCATATAAGGAACTGAGAACAGGTGCAAATGCTAAAAATGCAAGTCTGGACGGAGCTTTTTTAAAAAGATTTGAAACAAGATTCCGCACCGAATATGCAAAAAAGAATAAGATTGATCCTAAAGATCTTAAGGAAGCAGTATTTCCGATAACACTGAGGAGAACAGTTGATGTCGACAGAGAGTATCTCAACGCAGTAAAGGGATGTGAAAAGGCAGAAGAATTGCCGGATCCTTCTGATATATCAAAAGAAGATGTCGAGGAATTTGTGAAAAACGCAATCGAATGCGGAATGGATCCTGTAGGGTACAAGAAGAAAAAGGAAGATAAGAGGAAGGCCGAGGAGGCGGCAAAAAAGAAAGAAGAAAAGAGTGAATATGGAGATATGGAAACACCGGGAGCTGAGGACACTGATACCAAGTCTGTATCAGCAGTAATTGTACCGGATGTAACTGTGGTTAAAGCTGTCACCACAGAACCGTCTCTTAAGGCTAAAGACATTAATTATGAGAATGGTAACAGCTATTCTTTTGAGGCTTTGGCTAAGACTTTTCTTGATACTGATGAAAAAGGTCGTTCAAAGGAGTTCATAGAACTAAAGAGAGCGCTAAGCGAATCTGCGCAGTTAGTTGCTGGTTTTAAAACATTAAAGTTCACATTCTCAGAGGAGAATTATAAACAGTTTTTACGTATTTACAATGCAGCTTCGGCATATGTTACAGCGCATTCAAATGATTGGTCAAAAGCTACCAAAAACAGGGTACGGGATGCAGGAAGAATAATGGAGCATCTGAATTTTGTTGCGCTGGGTACCCTTAAGTCAAACGATGAAAAAATTCCGGAGGAAACAAAGCTTGGATATAGCCTTGAGGAATATGGGTATGCCTGGGAAAATGTAAACCGTCTTGTTGATTACTATAAAAAATACTCCAAGCAGATTGATTCTGATCCGCTGGCTACCGATGAAGAAAAACTCCGCAGAAAGTGGGAGTGCTTAAAGTGCAGTGAGAGGGATATACGCATTTATCTTAAGGTGATGAAATTCAACGCTGTACATAGTCCCGCGCAATTTGAAGAGGACACCTACAAGTACCTTACATTGGAGTACAATTCTTTAAAAACGCAGATAATGCTAAGGGACTTTGCCAAGAAATCAGGCTTCAGGCAGATCTTTACCAATGAAACCGATGATGCGCTGATGGAGGCCGGAAACACCGGTGTAAAAAAAGTACTAAAGACCAGGGAAAGGGATAGTTCGCTAAATTATGATGACGGTCTGACAAAAAAACAGATTGGAGCGCTTTCTCAGATAGATACATGGATCGTCAGGAATTTCAGGAACGGCGGTTACTTAGGCTTTAAAGGTCATGGTGTTGTTTCTGACAGAACGGATATCGCATCAAGACTCTTTTCCATGAGCAGAAGACAGAGGATGTATATCTACTATCTTATAGAGACCAGGGAAAGAGTGAATCCGACCTATCAGGGATTTGTGGATTCACAGACAGATTATGTCCCGGATATTGATGAGTTCAAGCACAAGATGGTGGCTAACAGGCTGAAATTCTACAAGCGCTTCTCGGGAGGTTATATTTACTGGGAAAAAATCAATCAGGCCATAGACATAGCTGAAGGTGCAAGTACCATGATTGATGCCTTCGATGAGGCGTTCGAAGGTGACCTTCTTAAAGATGCAAATAAAAAGCAGGATGATAAAAAGAACGACGACGCAAAGAAAGTAGAAACAAAGACGGAAGAAGCAAAGACGGAAGAAGCAAAGAAGGATGACAGCAACGTATCGGCTGTCGATAAACACATTGCTTCTTTAAAGGAACTTCTTCCTACTATCATGATGATAGTAGCCCTGGAAAGGCGAAATGCGAAAAAAATTCCAAAGAAAGAGAGAGAAAGAAACGAGCAGACGATTGAGAGCCTGAAGAAGGCAGTTAATAGTAAACAAAGTGATATTGATCAGATAACAGATTGGCTTGCGGGGTATAAAGCAGAAAAGACCGGACACAGAGCACAGGTGAAGCAATATCTTGTAACCATGCCAGGTGATGTTTCAAAAATCGGAACTCTATTGGGCAAAGGCCTGAGTGATCCCAAAATTGTCACTGGCCTTGGATCTAATGCAAGTTATGATCTTGGAATTGACCTGAATGTTATGTCGGGTGTGGGAACATACTTATCTCTTGCAGGGATCATTAGTAATATAATATCGCTTTATGAAGGCCGTAAGACTATGTCTTATTTAGACATAACGGCAAATATTGCTGACAGTGTCACAAAAGGTGCAGCGATATGCTCAAGTGTTGCAGGACTTTGCGGCGCGGCAGGTGTAGCAACAAAGGGAGTTGAGATACTGACGGCAACACCTGTAGGTCTTATAGTCGGTGGAATGGAAGCCGGTGTGGCTATCGTAAAGTATTGTTCATTATTGAGGGACACTAATCACAGGGAAGCAGCAGAGAAGCTTGCGAAGAAAAAGAAACATCCTGATAAATACCTTGATGGAATGATGAAGCTCAGCAGGAGACTTGACAGTCGTCAAGCTACTTCGGCAGGATCGAGTGCTGCCATTGCCACACTGACGCTTACAGCATCATTTATAATCGCGGGTGCAGCATTGACCTGTGGAGTGGGAGCAATTGTCGGAGTTGCTGCATTTGCTGCCACACTTGCTTTAAAGAGCTATGACAAAAAGAAAGCTATAGAAATGAAGAATGAACTGTTTGACAGTTACTATGATCTTCCAAAACTATGCGTAAAAGCTGAAGCCGACTGGAAAAAGAGAAATCCTGGTCAGGAACTGACAGATAAGGTAAAAGAGGATATCAAGCTTCATCTCAGACGGAGACTGGCATCCCATCTGGGATTCAGTTCACCGCTTCATGCTGCAAAATTCATTGCCAACGATTATGCCAGAGAGATTAGAGCGCGGGCAATAAGAGGTGATGAAGACAGCCAGCTGTACATTGAGCTCATCCAGGGACTGGGCCTTAGATACAAATATGATTCTGCCAACCCTGACAAAACTACACCTACAGATTCAGATATAGCAAAGAAGCTCTGTAAATAACCGGAACTGATGGTTGAAAGGAGAAACTAATGAGTACGACAAATCTTGATGAAATAAGACATAAAGTACTTGATACTGTTCGGGAAAAGATGTCAGAGGACCTTGTTCCGGCAAACCTTTGCCCCAAGGATGAAAATGGTGTCGAAGTACTGGCGGTTGTATTAGAAGATGCAGCAGTGGACGGTTACGACGCGACTGGTGAGTTTTTCTTTTTACCGGACACTACTGAAGATACACAGTTTCTGGTGAGTCTTATTACAATAGCTGAGGAACTGCGAGAGGAGACCATCAATGAGCTTTGCATCGCTGTATCTGGCATCAATACATATATGCCGATTGAGGCCTTTTCAATAGATTTTCTTTCCAGGAATCTGATCTTTAAACATACTTACGAAATTCCGCTGGACCTTGACGAAGAAAAGCTCCAGGAAAGAGCTGAACTTGCCATGGGAACAGCACTTCAGACCGTGGGAGAGTTTGGATATATTCTGGCTGAAGTAAACGATGGATATAGATCCGGTGAAAGTGTTTTACAGATTTTTGCACCTATTGAGTGATATAGATGATTCAAAAGGAGAGAAGAGATGAGTATGAAAAGTCTTGAGGACAGGCGCCATGAAGTGCTTGAATACCTTGAAAATAAGTTCACGGATATACAGGTGCCGGCGAAGCTGTCGCCAAAGGATGAAAACGGTGTTGAGGTCCTGGGCATGATACTGCAAGATGCTGCAGCAAAAGACAAAGAAGCTCTGGGTGAATTCTTCTTTATGCCAATTCAGGAGGAAGACGAGGTTCAGTTTTTTGTAAACCTTATAACACTTACTGAGGAGCTTTCGGTTGATAATATAGGTGATCTTTCAACCGTGGTAGCTGCCATAAATACATACATTACGGGAGGCGCATTTGCGATAGACTATTCCGTAAAGAGTCTTGTGTACAAGCATTCTTATGCGATGTCAGTTGATGCAGATGCTGACGAAATGAAAGTAAATGCGGACTTATGCATGGGTACGTCATTTCAGACCGTGGATGAGTATGGAGGAATTTTGCTGGAAGTAAATGATGGCAAAAAAACTGCAAAGGAAGTAATGAATGTCTTTTACGAAAAGCTATTGAGTTAAGCAGAGCGTCACAATGACCGGGAGTGCGATATGACAAACAAGAATGAACTTGAAAAACTGAAAAAACAAAATGAACACCTGGAGAGTCAGCTGGCAATGGCCTCCAGGCTCAAGTACCATCTGATGCCCAACGCTTATCCGGCCTTTCCTGACGTACCGGACATCGACATCTATGCTGACTCCATCAATATTGAACAGATAGGTGGCGACTACTACGATTTCTTCAGGATTGATGCGGATCATATAGGAATCGTCATGGCAGATATCTTTGACGGCGGCACAGCGGCAGCTCTTTATATGGTGGCCTTCAAGACATATCTGACCAGTCAGATTTCAATGGAAGACTCTATAGAGAACAAAATGGAGATGGTCAATGACAACCTGTGTTGGGAGAACGCTGATGATATATGCCTATCTGCCTGGTATGGAATATATGAGATCTCCAGTGGAACTCTGAGGGTTGTAAACGCCGGGCATGAACCTACTTACATTCTAAGGGACAGCTGCGTTAAAGAGTGCGACTCAGAGATTGTGTCATATATTATGGGCGTTGCTGAAAAGATGAAGTATGCCAGCTTCGAGATTAAGTTAGAGCCCGGAGATAAACTTCTTTTATATACTGACGGCGTTACAGATGCCAGGAGCACTTTGGGCGAAGCCTATGGAAAAGAGCGGTTAAAGAGTGCATATGTCAAAACTCAAGGCAAAGGCGCAGAGGAAACCGTAGCCATTTTGGAAAAAGACTTTTCGGAATATGTAAAGGGTAGTACCCTGTCGGAAGACGCTTCCTTCCTCTGTCTCATTAGAAGAGGAGGTGACATGTGATGAGTATTTATAAGTACGTTTACGGCAATGATGTGTTCCTCCTTTCAAATGATAAAGGCAGTCAGATTAAGATGCGATGCAAAGGCGATGAGGCCAGGATTCTTTTTGTGGACAGGGATGAAGAACTCCTTAGGCAGGCTGAGGAAATAGCTCTTTCTCATAAGGCTAAGAGAGTTGTTTTTGAATATGCCAACAAGTATTTGGAATTAGGAAATTTCATGGAGAATGCCGGGTACAAGATCAGCACAGGTAAAAGAATTCTTTCAGTGAGGCTCTCGGAACTTCTTGATTCGAAGGGTGTCCAGAAATCAATAAATATCGAATTTCCTGGTACAGAATATGCTCCCTTCAACGCACTTTTGCTTTTTGAGGTTGAACAGCTTGTCGAACTCTTTGCTTCGGCAAAAGTGCCGATAACAAGGGAAGATATAGTGAGATTTGATGATGATCTCAGCGGTATTGTATATAATGAAAACAGGGCAATTGAGGCAGTTATTCTATCATCAACTTTAGGTGATGAGATCCTGATCGAATGTCTGTATGGAACAAGCAAACATGATCCCAAATATCTGATGGCTGCCATTCAGGGGTTTGCAAGACAGATAATAGACCTTGAACTTATGGATATATACAACAGGGTCACTGCTCTTGAATTCAATGCAACTGTGGGTCCGCTTTTCAGGAGGCTGCTGGACAGAAAATATGAAATGAATGAAGATGGAGCTGTTATGTGTGCGGAAAAGAGCCTTGACAGAACCGCAGGTAACGATCCATCGCAGCTTATTGAACCTGATGTCTTAAAGGCTGTAAGATTTGTAAACTCTGTGGAAGAAAAGCTTGGGCATCAATACTGTCAGGAAAATATTAACTGGAAGACCGGCTGGTCGATTTAATATGGAAAAGACAACTGAGAAGAAAATTCGATTATCACTTATAACGCGAATAGCCCTGCTTTTTCTCTTGGCATTTATTTTGGCGTGTATGATATCTCTTGCCATAAGTCAGAAGTATCTTTTTAATGAGGCGGTCAGTGAGAGTAGAGAAGTTGCCAATGCTGCTCTGATAGGTGCCTGTGATATCATCTGGACCGGAGACTCAGAGCTTTCGGTGTTGAACGAACCTGATAAAGCGAAATACATTCATGACAGATTCAGGGAGATCTGTTCAAGAACAGGCCTTAAGTACATGTACTTTTACACCATGGAGAGCGAGGATGCATTCAGGCATATCGTAAGTGCTGCCGGCGCTGAAGAGGATGATCAGAGGATAAACAAAGAGTATGGCTTTGGAAGCATCAGATACAGAAAAATGTATGATGCTGAGCGGGACATAATCGATGGAAAAGAGGCTATAGCACAGGAATTTGTCTCCAATGAATATGGTTATGTCTGTATGTGGGTAACGCCGCTATTAACCCGGCAGGGAGAAATCAAGGGATTTATCGGTGCAGACTATGATATTACTAATATCATTAATAGGACTAAAAGAAATTTGATGATATTTGGTACTGTAGGATTTATGGCATTCTTTTTGACATTTTTGTTTGCAGTACTTCTGATGCAGCGGGTTGTGACGTCTCCAATAGTAAATCTCTCCAGGAGAATGTCACGTTTTACCAGTGAGAAAAAGGTGGAACCCGGCAACAGAAAAACTTTCTTTTCTGATGAGATTACAGACATAGAAGTTTCTTTTGACTCAATGACCCGGGAGATTGTAGACTACATTGGAAATATCAGGGAGCTGACTAAAGAGAAGGTTCAGAGCCAGACACAGGTTGAAATTGCCAGAAGAATACAGCTTGGTATAGCGCCGGAGAATTCAGAGCTTAGAGGAGATATCTATGATATACACGGCTTCTGCAGACCAGCGGTGCAGGTTGGTGGCGACTTCTATGATTTCTTTAAGCTTGGAGAAAACAGAGTCTTTATCGCAATAGGTGATATTTCAGGAAAAGGAATATCGGCAGCCTTCTTTATGATGATGATAAGAAGTGCATTGAGAGAAAAGATCAAGGCAGGAAGACAGCCGGATGAGGCCCTAAATGAGATCAATGATGATCTTCAAAGCCGGAATCCAGAGAGTATGTTTGCTACGGTATTTGCTGCTGTTCTTGATCTGGAGAAAGGCATTCTTTACTACGCCAACGCCGGACATAATGCACCGGTCATCTTTGGAAAAGAGCTGAGGGAGCTTGAGATTGATCCCGGAATCGCCCTGGGGCTTTTTGATCAGTCGGACATAAGGCTCATGAGTACCACCATGAGTGATGGCGAAGGTATTTTCATATATACAGATGGCTTTACAGAAGCTATAGACACAGATCACAAGCCATTTGGTGTAGAGGGACTTTCTGGCGTTATAAGGAACATAATGGATGATACTCCGAGGGCTTTGGCTAGCGAAGTTGCTGCGAGAGTTGTTGATAAAACAGATGAGTACTCAAAGGGGCTTGAACAGTTTGATGATATGACCTGTGTGAGTCTCATATATCATGAACCATTAAAGAAGAAGCTGTCTATTTTACCTGAGCTTAGCGAATTTTATAAGATCAAAGAAGCACTTTTCACCATGGTTTCTGATGATGATCCGGGAAAAAACATTGTACTTGCATGTGATGAGATATTTGCTAATATTGTAAATTACTCCGGTGCAAATGTTATAACCTTAGATCTTTTGAAAGGCGATGGATACATAAAAGCCTGCTTCAGGGACAACGGAAAGAATTTCAACCCTGTGGATCATAACAAAGATATCCCGGAATTTGAGCAGCTGGACAGCGGAGGAATGGGACTTATTCTTGTGAAACAAATTGCACGGGAAATGATATACAATAGAGAGGGCAGCTATAATGTCCTTACGCTTATTCTTGATAATTGAATCGGAGGATAAACAATGAATATTGAAAAGAGTATTTTGGAAAATGAAACGATTCTCTCACTTGGGGGATGGCTTGATACCCAGTCAGCGGAAGAGTTTGAACAGGCTCTTTCCGAAGTCGATGAAAATACAGAGAAGCTGGTGCTGGATCTGAAGGACCTTGAGTACATCTCATCTTCGGGTGTACGTCAGGTGGTGGCTGCACACAAGAAAGTGGGAGGCAAGCTTGTTATCAGGAATACGCCTGACAATGTCTTTTCCGTTTTTAAATCAATAGGAATAGATAAGAGGATAGATTTTGAGTAAACAGTGGTTTAAACGGGGCCATGGAACAACTCCATGGTCTTTTTACTGTATATAAGGTGAAAAAATGCTACCGGAAAAATTTCTTGAGAGGATGAAAAAACTCCTCAGTGAAAATGAATATCAGGACTTTGTCACTGCCTTTGACAATGATGAAGAGAGGCACCATGCTCTTAGGGTGAACAGGCTAAAGGTAAGCGATGAGGAATCTATGCTGCAGGAACTTATGGCTTCTGCAGGTGATGAAACAGAGCATGATATGGAGAGAGTGCCCTGGGAGGACAGAGGATATTACTATGAGGATGAACTGGCTCCCGGAAAACATCCCTATCACGAAGCTGGACTGTACTATATTCAGGAGCCAAGCGCAATGGCGCCTGTGAGTTTTCTTGATGTGAGACCGGGAGACAGAGTGTTGGATCTCTGTGCGGCTCCGGGAGGTAAGTCCACACAGATAGGAGACCGTCTCCAGGAAAAGGGCCTTCTTGTAAGCAATGAGATAAACAGGGACAGGGCGAAGATATTGTCCCAAAATATTGAGAGAATGGGCATTAAGAACGCCATGGTGCTTAATGAAGACTCTGAGCATCTCTCATCAGTTTTCGGAGGATTCTTTGACAGGATACTGGTGGATGCGCCATGTTCAGGAGAAGGCATGTTCAGGAAAAATGAGGTGGCACTTACGGAGTGGAGCCCTGAGAATGTAAAGCTGTGCGCCGAAAGGCAGTCAGAGATCCTTGAAAATGCCGGAAGGATGCTGGCTCCGGGAGGAAGACTTGTCTATTCTACATGTACTTTCGCACCGGAGGAAAATGAGGAGACAATCTTCAAATTCCTGCTTGGTAATAGAGATTTCCATGTTGTTGAGGTTTCACTTGTGGGTGGAATGGAGCATGGAAGAAAAGAATGGGTTGACATTGAGAAGTGTTTGGCTCAAACTAATGGAGCTCATGAGAGTATGGCTGTAGATGAAGTGCTATCTGAAGCTGCTTTGTCAATTCGTCTTTGGCCCGGTAAAGTCAGAGGTGAGGGACATTTTCTATGTGTTCTTCAAAGGGACGGACAGGCAGAAGATGCCGGAAGCAGGAATTTTGTTCCTGGAGGAAGAAACGTTCCTGTGAAAAAAGAAGTGGCGGCAGCCTTTAGATCTTTTGCCAAAGAAAATCTCAATATATATGTTGAAGAGGACTTTGATGAAAGGAATCTGCTGGCATTTGGAGATCAGTTGTATCTTGCACCTGCCAATATGCCGGGAATGAAGGGACTTAAGGTAATGCGTCCCGGGCTTCACCTGGGGACGATCAAGAAAGACAGATTTGAGCCATCCCATGCATTGGCACTTTCTTTGAAGGCTGATGAGGTAAAACTAAGTGCCGATTTTACATCAGGTTCAGATGATATGAGGCAGTACCTTAATGGTCAGACCCTGAGACTTTCAGGGGAAATGGCTGAGCATCTTGCCGGGAAAAAAGGTTGGTGTCTCATGACCTGTGACGGATACAGCATTGGATGGGCAAAACTTGCAGGAGGGTTGTGCAAGAATCATTATCCAAAAGGACTGAGAATCAATTACTAAATATAATAAAGGACTGGTATAAGGATGAAGAAACTCCTTGTATTTCTGAAGGATTATAAAAAAGAAACATTTCTGGGGCCTCTGTTTAAACTGCTGGAGGCTTCCTTTGAGCTGATTGTTCCACTGGTCATCGCATCAATGATAGACAATGGTATCGGCGCCGGTGACAAAGGGCATGTCATTAAGATGTGCCTGATACTGATATTATTGTGCTTTGTTGGATTTATCAGCGCCATTACTGCACAGTTTTTTGCGGCAAAGGCAGCTGCCGGATTTGCCAAGAAAGTAAAGAGGGCGCTGTTTGAGAACATTCAGAAGCTGTCATATTCAGACATGGACAGGGTGGGAACATCGGCCATGATAACCAGGATGACCAGCGACATCAACCAGGTGCAGCAGGGGGTCAACCTTACCATAAGGCTGCTGCTGAGATCGCCTTTTGTGGTATTTGGTGCCATGGTCATGGCCTTTACCATAAGTGTTAAGTGTGCGCTGATCTTTCTTGTGACAATAATACTGCTGTTTCTGGTGGTTGGTCTTATCATGCGCTGGAGTATTCCGGGCTATGGCAGGATACAGAAGGGGCTGGACGGACTGGTAGGACTTACAAGAGAGAACCACACCGGTGTCAGAGTCATAAGAGCCTTTGGTTTGGAAAATGAGGAGAAGATACGGTTTGAGGACGGAAATGAGAAACTTCTAAAGCTTCAGACCCATGTGGGCAATGTTACCGCATTGATGAATCCGGCTACCTTCTGCATACTTAATCTATCGGTGGCATTTCTTATTTATAGAGGTGCCATATATGTTCATCTTGGAGAACTGTCTCAGGGCCAGGTGGTGGCGCTCTATAATTACATGTCACAGATTCTGGTGGAGCTCATAAAGTTTGCGAATCTCATTCTGACTGTGACCAAGGCCATTGCCTCTGGAAACAGAGTACAGGAGATGCTGGAGCTTAAGTCTTCAATGGAAGACGGAGTGGTTACTGAGTTTACTAAGACTTCAGACCATGTGGTATTTGACAATGTTTCCATGAGATATCAGGGAGACTCTGAGGACAGCCTTGAGGACATTTCTTTTACTGCTAAGCGTGGAGAGAGGATTGGTGTCATCGGAGGAACAGGTAGTGGTAAGACCAGCCTTATAAATCTGATCCCCAGGTTCTACGATGTAAGTGCAGGTACAGTGACGATAGATGGTCGAAATGTAAGTGAATACCGTTTGGAGGCTTTGAGGGACAGGATAGGAATTGTGCCTCAGAAAGCAGTTCTTTTCCATGGGACAATCAGGGATAACATAAAGTGGGGCAAAAAAGACGCCACAGACGAAGAAATCTATAGCGCACTTGAAATAGCTCAGGCAAAAGAGATTGTACTGGGCAAAGATAAGGGACTTGACCATATGGTTGCCCAGGGCGGCAAAAATTTCTCAGGTGGTCAGAAACAGAGGCTGACAATAGCAAGAGCACTGGTTAAACATCCCGATATCCTGATCCTTGATGACAGTGCATCTGCACTTGATTATCTGACTGATAAAAAGCTCCGGGAGGCGATTGCAGGGATGAATAATCCACCCACAACGTTCATTGTTTCCCAAAGGGCTTCATCTGTTATGGGATGCGATAAGATCATCGTCCTTGATGATGGCAGAGCAGTAGGCCAGGGAACGCATGAAGAGCTTCTTGAGAGCTGTGAAGCTTACAGGGAAATATATGACTCTCAGTATAAGAAGGAGGGCGCAGTATGAAAAAAGATACGCTGAAAAAGGTCCTCCGATATGCAGGGAAATATCAGCTTCTTATTATGATGTCGATGCTGCTGGCAGTGGTGACAGCTCTTTTGTCACTGTATGTTCCGATACTTGCAGGTAATGCAATTGACTGCATTCTTGGAAAGGGCAGCGTGGATTTTGTAAAGATCACATCAATTCTTCTCAGGATAGTTGTCATCGTACTCTTCATTTCTCTGGCTCAGTGGTACATGAACAGGATTAACAACAGAATCACCTTCAGGGTTGTGAGGGATGTGAGGAAGGATGCTTTTTCAAAACTGCAGAAACTTCCTTTTGAGTATATAGATAAAAAACAGACCGGAGATATCGTAAACAGGATAATCTCTGATGTTGATCTGTTTTCCGATGGACTTCTGATGGGATTTACTCAGCTCTTTACCGGTATCGTGACTATACTGGGAACGCTGGTATTCATGTTTTACCTCAATTTCAAGATTGCGTTTGTGGTTGTGGTGCTGACTCCGCTGTCCCTGTTGGTGGCAAGATTCGTTGCAAGCAGGAGCTTTAACCTGTTTAAGGAGCAGAGTGTTGCCAGGGCTGAGCAGACTGCATTTGTGGATGAGATGATAGGGAATCTGTCTGTGGTTAAGGCCTTTGCTCATGAGGATGAGAATCTGGAGGTCTTTGATACAGTAAATGACAAGTTGGAAGATACTAGTGTAAAGGCAACATTTTTCTCATCGTTGACTAATCCCAGTACGAGATTTATCAACAATATAGTCTATGCTGCTGTGGCTCTGTTTGGGTCTTTTGCCTGCATAATGGGCGGAATGAGTGTCGGCGGACTTACTATTTTCCTCAGCTACGCCAATCAGTACACTAAGCCATTCAATGAGATTTCCGGCGTAATCACAGAGCTTCAGAACGCACTTGCATGTGCAGAGAGAGTATTTGAACTGATTGAGGAAAATCCTGAAAAGCCTGAATTTGAAGGGGCTCCGGAGAACTTTGTGGCAGAGGGCGATGCTATTCTCGAGGATGTGGCTTTTTCCTATGATAAGAGCAAATCTCTTATTGAGAACCTGAACCTGGATATCAAAAAGGGACAGAGAGTTGCTATTGTCGGACCTACCGGAAGCGGTAAGACAACACTTATCAACTTGTTGATGCGTTTCTATGATGTGGATAAGGGAAGCATAAAGGTAGATGGAAAAGACATTCGCGATCTTAAGAGGAGAAGCCTTAGGGATAACTTCGGAATGGTGCTGCAGGAGACATGGCTCCGGGCAGGAACCGTCAGGGATAACATTACACTGGGACGTGAGGGCTTTACAGATGAGGAGATAATTCTTGCGGCCAAGGCTGCTCATGCCCACAGCTTTATCAAGAGGCTGGCTTCAGGGTATGATACCGTGATCTCTGAAAACGGAGGAAGTCTGTCACAGGGGCAGAAGCAGCTTCTTTGCATCACAAGGGTAATGCTTCACATTCCGCCGATGCTGATACTTGATGAAGCGACATCTTCAATAGATACCAGGACAGAAATAAGGATACAGAAGGCCTTCAATAAGATGATGCAGGGCAGGACCAGCTTTATTGTGGCTCACAGACTTTCTACCATCAGAGAGGCGGATGTGATCCTGGTAATGAAGGACGGACATATCATAGAACAGGGCAATCACAGAGAGCTTCTGGATAAGAACGGCTTCTATGCAGAACTGTACAACAGTCAGTTTGCATGATGACATGTCCGGAGAAATGCGATAATATTTTATAAGACGAACAAAAAAGAGACATCATTTTCCGGATACATATGATGAGGAGTAAATAATGAGTGAAAAAGATATAAACCAGAGACCGGTGTTTGTCACAGGCCACAAGAATCCTGACACGGATTCGATATGTGCGGCAATAACCTATGCCAATTTAAAGAACAAGGTCTTTGGCGGTAACTATATAGCATGCAGGGCAGGACACCTCAACGAGGAGACCCAGTTTGTGTTGTCACATTTTGGAGTTGATGTGCCGGCATATATCAAGGATGTCAGGACCCAGGTCAGGGACATGGAGATCAGAAGGCTGGACGGCGTGTCCGGCAAGCTCTCTTTGAAGAACGCCTGGGCTAAAATGAGAGATGCCGGGGTTGTAACACTCTGTGCCACAGAGGGTGATATGCTCTCGGGTATCGTTACAACCAATGACATTGTTGAGACATATATGGACGTGATAGATCCAAGGATTCTGTCACTTGCCAGGACGTCATACAGAAATATTGTGGAGACACTTGACGGAGAGCTGATCGAGGGTGACCTTAACGAAGAACTGGCAATGGGTAAGGTTGTTATTGCTGCCGCCAGTCCTGAGATGATGGAGAATGTGATCGAAAAGGGCGACATCGTCATTCTGGGTAACAGATATGAGACCCAGCTATGCGCCATCGAGCTTGACGCTGCATGCATAATCGTATGCGAGGGAGCAGAGGTTGCCAGGACCATCAAGGCTCAGGCTGCAGACCACGGCACCAAAATCATAACAACACCTCATGACACCTTCGTTGTGGCAAGGCTCATCAATCAGAGTATGCCCATCGATCACATCATGAAAAAAGACAATCTGGTGACCTTCCACATGGATGACTTCATCGAGGACATTCAGGAAGTTATGGCTTCCATGAGACACAGATATTTCCCGGTTCTTGATAAGAACGACCACTACATCGGTATGATCAGCCGAAGGAATTTCCTGGGCGCTCATAAGAAGCAGCTTATTCTGGTGGATCATAATGAAAAGAACCAGGCTGTCAACGGAGCTGATGCAGCTGAGATCCTTGAGATCATCGATCACCACAGACTTCGCACCATCGAGACAGCGGGACCTGTGTTCTTCAGGAACCAGCCTCTTGGCTCTACATGCACAATTATCTATCTCATGTATAGGGAATATGGTGTAGAAATTGATAAGACTACAGCAGGTCTTTTGCTGGCAGCTATTCTGTCTGATACATTGATGTTCCGATCACCCACCTGCACACTTGTTGACAGGAATGCGGGAGAGGAACTCGCGAAGCTCGCCGACATCAACTATGAGGAATTTGCAAAAGAAATGTTCCACGCCGGATCAAACCTTGGCGGCAAGTCAGCCAATGAGATCCTGCATCAGGACTTCAAGAAGTTTACTGTTGACGATATGACCATAGGAATCGGGCAGATAAATTCCATGAGTGCAGAAGAGCTGGTGGAGATAAAAGACAAGATCATGCCACAGCTTAAAGAGGTGGCTACAGAGGACGGCCTTGATATGCTGTTCTTTATGCTGACCAACATCATCGAGGAATCCTCGGAGGTGGTATTTGCGGGAAGCAAAGCTCTTCACACAATAAATCACGCTTTCGGACTGAGCGGAGAAGGGGACTCAGTAAAACTTTCCGGAGTTGTTTCCAGAAAGAAACAGCTTTTGCCTTCTATTGTTGAGGCTATTCAGCAATAAAAATGAAACTATTATTTTGGGGGTTTTAGAAATGGAGGAACTTAGAAAAACTCTTTTACATGAAGTTATCGGGGTGTATGGACCACTTCAGGGACAGGGGATAGGAGCAATCATCATCCCGGCATTTATCGGAGATTTCAAGAAGGTATTGGAGAAGTCTGAAACCAGCGACGAGATCTATGAGGATTATATGACCGAGGACAAGAAGATGCATATTGTCCTGGAGGGCAGAAAGAGCCTTGGTGCCAAGGGCGTAAGGCTTGAGATAACAGGGTGCGTTGTAAACGACAAGAGGCTGGAACTGACTAAGAGCCATTGCTATGTATAATGCGGAGATATTCGGAAGAACAGAATTACTGATAGGTAAAAAAGCACTGGAGAAACTGGCGACGTCCAGGGTATGTGTCTTTGGCGTTGGTGGAGTTGGAAGCTACGTGGTGGAAGCTCTGGCAAGGAGTGGTATTGGTTCAATTGATGTTGTTGACAATGACCAGGTTGTACCCTCCAATATCAACAGACAGATTATTGCTCTTCACAGTACCGTGGGCAAAGATAAGGTTGACGTTATCAGGGAACGTATCCTTGATATCAATCCAGACTGCAAGGTAAAAGCTGTTAAAGCGTTTTATCTGCCGGAGAATGCAAGTGATTTTGATTTTTCTGTCTATGACTATGTTGTTGATGCCATCGACACTGTTACTGCCAAAATCGATATAATTGTAAGATGCAAAGAACTGGGGATGCCTGTCATCAGCTCTATGGGTACCGGCTTTAAGCTTGATCCTACTAAAGTGGAAGTGACGGATATATATAAGACAAGTACGGATCCTTTGGCAAGGGTCATGAGAAGAGAGCTGAAAAACAGGGGGATTAAGGACCTGAAGGTGGTATATTCCAGCGAAGCACCGATAAAGCCTGAACAAGTGGAATCTGACTATCTAGAGGACGGTGTTAAGAAGCGGAGAGGAACTACAGCTAGTATAGCCTTTGTGCCCTCTGTGGCAGGACTTATTATCGCATCAGAAGTCATTAAGGATCTGGTTGCGAAAGCCTAAGTCGAGAGAAATTTGCCTGCCATAAGATTTACGATTTTTATAAAATTTTTGAGAATAGAGATATTAGAAATACAGGGAGTTTTGCATGGACGATTTGCGTTGGAAGCTGCTTGAGAGACAGCATCTGGCTCAGGATCAGTGGATAGATTTCAGAAAGAACATATACGAATTGCCGGACGGGACCACAATTGAGCCGGTATATAATTACTCAAAACACAGCTTTTCCCTCATAGTACCCAAAACTGCAGACGGGAGATACATCTGCGTCAGACAGTATAGACATGGCATCGATGAAGTTACAACAGAGTTTCCCGCCGGTGCCATTGAATACAAGGATAAAGACAGCGACGAGGCCATAACCTATGAGAAGATAATAGCCACAGAAGAGGAGGCCTTCCTTGCTGCCAAGAGAGAACTCGCTGAAGAGACAGGGTATGTTTCTGATGAGTGGAGACACATTTTTACAACACCTGCCAACCCAACACTTTCCAATAGTGAAATGCATATTTACGTTGCATCAAACTGCAGAAAGGAAGTCGACCAGGAATTGGATATCTCTGAGTTTTTAAATGTTGAACTGCTCACAGAAGATGAACTAAGAAAAAGGATATTTGAGGGAGATTTCAAGCAGCCCCATCATGTACTGGCATGGTATCTGTCAAAGGATGATAAACTGTAGGATTTAACACTATAGGATTTTTTCCTTGAATAAGAATTTTTCCTATGGTAAACTGTAATAGTTGTACGCCGGCATGTCGGAATGGCAGACGATGCAGACTCAAAATCTGTTGTGGGTAACCACGTGTGGGTTCAAGTCCCACTGCCGGCACTAAAAAAACCGCACTTTTTACGGCAGTGTTCATAAGACAGTAACGCAAAATGAGCACTGTCGCGGTGGATTGGCAAAATAAGAAGTCTGAAAGGAACATACCTTCCAGACTTCTTTTTTTATTAAAATAATGAGACGGTTTATGCTTTTCTGTTCATCTGGAATGCGCTTTGATATATTGTCCGTCGTGACGAATCAAGGCACACTTATAAAAGCTACGCATGTTGTTTTGACGAAACTCCTTAAGAAAAGAATGGATATACATTGACGTGAGAAATTGATACAATAAAATTAACTGTACTTATGTGCGGTTTAACGTCATTTTGTGAGGAGACGGCAGATGTATACAGCGGTACTGGACGAGAATAATATAGATGATTATGCAGCATATATCGGAGAAGATGCGGCTGATGATATAGGGCGTACCTTTTTCCGGGGATTGATTCTTCTTGAAGAAGGTCGAAATGCCCCCCTTGGATGGATGATCTGGGAACTTCTAAATCTGGAGGCAAAGCAGCATGTGGAGAGCTATATCCGCTGGTTTGAAGTAGAGGATCAGGATGAAGCCGAAGTACTTTTTCTGCGCTACAACGAAATGACAGCGGAAGATGGCGTGGAGAAATCCCACGTATGCATCCCGGCCACCAGGGAGAGTGCAAAGACAAGACAGATACTCGCCGGGCAGGGCTTTGATATGCTGCTTATGGAGGGAGATGATGTGGCTGTAGGATTGTCTGAGATCCTGAATATGCCTATCTTTAAGAAGAGCAGAGGCCAATCCGACTTTGTTCATCCCCTGGAGGACATGCCTCTTCGCAATTACCGGAAGATCATTGCCAAACTGGAAATGCTGGGACAGAAGGGGACTTGTGAAGATTTAGGACATCTGCCCAAGAGCTATTTTGAGAAGAACGTCTCCTGCTACTATGAGGATGACAGCGGGATAGGGGGTGTGCTCCTGTTCCACAGATCTCCATCCGGGAGCATCCGTCTGAAGGTTATGAGAGCCGTGACAGGAGATCATAAGGAGGCAACGCGGATCCTTATGCAGCTGCTTTTTTACGCAGTGGGTTATATGGGAGAGAACTGTCCTGATGATACCCGGGTAATTGCGGACAGGCATAATGATTCGGCCTTTCTTCTGGCGGAGAAACTGTTTCCAAGAGCTTTTGGAAAGCCGGTCTACAGCGGGAGCCGCATGGAGAAGCAGGCGTAACTGTCAGAGCTTATTTGGATACCGGTTCATAGAGGATGAAGGAATTAAGAGTAGAAGCAGATCACAAATATATGCAGACGGTCCAGGACTTTGTAAAGGAAGCTCTTGAAAAAAATCCGGAGTGCAGCAGGAAAGATATGCTGGAGATCCATATGGTAGTTGACGAGATCTTTGGCAATATAGCTGACTATGCATATGATGATAAACCGGGGCCCGTTGTTATTTCTGTTGACGCAGATGAAGAGGGCGGGATAGAGCTTATATTTTCGGATGAAGGAAAGCCATACGATCCGTTGAGCAATGAAGAACCTGATGTATCCCTTCCCGCAAGAGAGCGAAGCCTTGGGGGACTGGGGATATTTATGGTTAAAAACGTTATGGATGTACTTGGCTACGAGTATAAGAACGGCAGGAATATATTTACGATGAGAAAGCGGATAGGAGGAAAGCATGCTTAATATCAAAACCGATCTGAATGGAGAGACGATCATCATCACGCTTGAGGGACTTCTGGATTCACAGACGAATCCGAAACTGAACGCTGTTCTGGAGGAAAAACTGGGAAGAGTGCAGGAAGTGATCTTCGATCTTGCAGATCTTGAATATCTTACCAGTGCCGGACTGAGATCGATCCTCAAGGCACAGCAGGCCATGGAAAAAAAGACCGGCGTTATGACGGTCAGGAATGTTCCTAAAGACATTATGGCTATCTTCGATTCAACCGGCTTTTCAGCAATTTTGAATATAGAATAGGAGCTAAAGCATGAATATTTTTCGACTTACCAAAGAGGATGCGAACCTTTTTGCCCGTCTGGATCCATATGGATGGCTTTCACTTCTGGAATGTCCCGGTGCTTTTGCTCTGGGGTGCCTGCAGGAGGAGACTGAAGCCCCTCAGCCGGATGCAGGACTCTTGATAGCATCAGCGACAAAGAGTGATATCACTATCCACTGGCTTGCTGTGGGAAAAGCTGCAGAAGGGATGGCCATCGGCGGCGCACTTTTAAAACGCATGTTTGAAACTGCCGCATCTGCGGGGATACCAAGACTTGGAGTTATGATGGCTCCGTTATATGAAAAAGAAACCTTTTCTGCCGGATCAGAGAGTTTTTTTGCAGAGCGCTTTTTCACAGACAGGGCAGTCCTTCCGGGAGTCTGGCAGGGGACACTTTTTCAACTGATGCAGAGCAAGGCTTTTCAGAATCTGCCTGCAAAACTTCCGGAGGCTGTACCGCTTTCGAAATATCCGTATAATATTCAGGCTGATATGATCAGACAACTCTTAGACCTGGATGGTCATCTGAATTCTTTTGACATTACAGCTGGACCTGCCGCTTACGATCCGCAGCTCTCATACGTGATCCAGGATGAGGGGGAGGCATGGGGAGGACTTATTGTCAGGAGACTTTCCGAGAGTCTGCTGCCTGTGTATTTCTATGCGGATTCCATGCCGGAAGCCCAGGCTCTGGCCCTTGGCGCAGCAAAAAAAGCAGTTTCGCTCTTTGGTGAAGAAATGTCCGTAGACATTATTCTGACCGGCAGATCTTCCAAGGATGACTACATATGGAAGAAGAACGGCAGCAAAAATAAGTCAGAGGCTTGGGAGAATGCCGTGGGATACGCATCAGGACTTCTTCCGGAGAGCGCAAAGGGCGGTGTTATCTTAGGCGCCCGGACTAAGCAGTATCAGGAGTTCCAGGACGAGATCCTCAGGAACATTTAAGAGGCGTTTTAGGGTAGAGCAGAAGTTTATCATTCAAACTGACAGACAATAGTTAAGGAGAGGCAAATATGCCACATGATGAATTACAGGTTAAAAGGAATCTTTCACAGAAAGAGGAGGCAAAGATAAATGCCTTAATAAAGGAGAGCGAGTCCTTTGTTCCGGTTAATTTAGAGCTTCAGGAAAACTCGGCATATGCAGGTAAAAGGGGATATGATGTTGATAAGACCTCTGAACGGGTTCGCTTCATAGATGAGATGCTTGGCAGTGTGCAGAATGGAACACTTACCATGGAACCTGAGCAGAGGGCTTTTCTTACCATGCAAAACAGCCGCTACAAGTCCTTTATGCAGCTTAACGACGGCAAATTCTCAGGTGATTCCAAGGAGATGACGCTTGTCAAGACGCAGTTGGGCGTTTTGGAGCAGGTACTCAGTCAGAATGTGACATTTGATGACAGAACCTTCCTTGCCATAGAGACCCAGTACACCAATGTTATCAAGGCATGCACGTATTATGTCAATAACAAGAATCCCTGGTTTTCAACGGGTATCGCCAGAAAGCAGATGGTTCAGGGCACCCTTGAGCGCATGGAGGAAGAAAAGAAAACCTTCATGGCAGCCAAAGAAGCCTATCTGAAAGGATACTTTGGGAAGGCGTCTATTTCATCGGCAGAAAAACTGATGGAGGCTCATCTGGCAGCGGGGTTTGCGCATGATGACAGGAAAGAAGCCTATGACAAAACGACGGCGCAGGAGATAGAAGAAAACGCAGCCTGGTTTGCTGACCTCAAGAAGGAGCAATCCTTCTATTTCTTCTTTGAGGTTTTGAAGTCAAAAAATCCTTATGTTACCGAAAAGGATGCCGAGTACCAGTTTTTGTATGATGTGTCTACCAAACTTCAGTCATACGATGAAGAATCGAATGAGCAGCTGCCTCCTATCCTGAGCGGCATGGGGGAAGCTCACGCGCTTGTGAAGCAGGCAAAAGAAAAAGGTGTGGCAACAATGGGAAATCTCAGCAGGAGAGTAGCTCCCGGCCTGTACCTGGTAAAGCGGGATAAGAACGGTCAGCCAAGAAACGAGTCTGAGCGCCTCAAAGAGCAGGCAAACAATGAGTTTCTTGATAACTTCAGGGCTTATTATGATGCAAAGGCTCTTAAGAAGCAGGCGGGGGATGCACCTTCTGAGGAAGTTCTGAGCGGTTTTGAAAATGCCAGAAAGAACCTCTGGGATTGCTGCATCAAGCGAATGGAGAATATCGTGTCAAGAATTCGGATCCCCACTCCGGAGGAGTTTAAGAAGAATCCGTATTTTATGGAGGAACTGATCTTCAAAGACTTTGCCTTTTTTTCTGATCTTCACGGTCTGAGTGGATGGTGGTCTGAATTGAAAGAAGAGGGTCTTGGTGATTTTGAGGAAGCATATCTGGAGCAGCATCCTGAATTAGATATGATCACCGATATGCTGACGGATATAAAGATGGTAGAGACTTCCTATAACCGGACATTACATCATATGGATGCCCACAACAAACTGGTAGTAAAGGGTGATCCACTGCTTAGATATATGAATGTCATGAATGATCCTGAAGCTACCGACGAACAGAAG
>JAEEGL016992081.1_pt1 | contig 29357 bp, 29 predicted proteins | sample 9134231 | NCBI WGS metagenome assembly JAEEGL01 (sample SAMN16246548, study PRJNA631951) | gut metagenome | biome: gut microbiome; feature: rumen; material: fiber-attached | host: Bos | place: Iran: Karaj | collected 2018-10 | reverse complement strand
TTCAAGTGGTGGAGAGACATGGATTCGAACCATGGAACCCGAAGGAACAGATTTACAGTCTGCCGCGTTTAGCCACTTCGCTATCTCTCCATTTTGTAATATAAAATATTACAAATTTATAACAAAATTTACAAAAAATGTAAACATTATTATATAAAAATGGTGCCGAAAACAGGAATCGAACCCGTAACCTACTGATTACAAGTCAGTTGCTCTACCAATTGAGCTATTTCGGCATATCAACATATTAATGGTGGGCGATGAGAGACTCGAACTCCCGACCCCCTGCTTGTAAGGCAGATGCTCTAACCAACTGAGCTAATCGCCCAAAATTCCTGTTGACGCTATTAAATATAACATTTATTGTATTTTATGTCAAGTTAAATATGAAATTTTTTTAATTTGTTAGTCTTTTTTTGACAATTCATTTATTTTTTCATCAATCCAAATAGGCAGCCTGTCTTTTAGAGGCTTAAAGCCTTCTCCAGACTCCATAATTGCATTCTTATTTTTATAATTAGTCTTAATCTTTTTTATAGATAATTTTACTTGCAATTTATTCTCATCTATTGAAAGTATTTTAACTTTTAATAAGTCTCCTATTTTAAATTTATGTTCTAAATCACTAACAAACTTATTTGACACTTCAGAAATGTGAACCATGCCCACATAATTATCCTCTAGACTTACAAAAACACCATATTTAGTAATACCCGTTATTTGTCCTTCTACAACTTTTCCGACCATAATATTGCTCATATACATCCCCTAAATATTTTATCACATTTTCAGTTTTCAATCCATTTTATTTCTTCGATTTCACTTAAATTGTGTAAACTATTTTTAATATATAACAATAATTTTTTATAATCATTTATTCTATTTATATATTTATATAATCTTTTTTCGTCTGATTTATTTAATAAGATTTTCTTAACTTCATCGAAATACTCTTTTTGATACATCATTGAGCAGAATAAATATATTAAATCTTCTTTCGTATTGTTTCTTAATACCATATACAATTCATCATAATCTACAAAATTATTATAAAAATTATACTTAAAATATAGTGACAAATCATGCATTTTATTTGATTTAATTAAATTCAACGGATTATTTATTTCATAATTATTAAAATTGTCTATTGCTATATTATGCCCAATAGAGTTTTCTTCATATTTAATACTTTTTAACATCTGAATGGCATTTTCAGAAATACCAATAAAATAATTGATACTTTCTTGAACAATAGGAAACTCTTTATTATACTCCGACAATTCTTCTTCTAGAGTATCGATTGTTTCTTCCCACTCTTTCACTATATCTATTTTATTTATTGGTAATGACATAGCATTGTAATTAACATACTTAAAAATTGAATCTATTGTTACCGATTCACCACTATAATCATTATATTTTAGCAAAGCTATGTAATAATCATCTTTAGAAGTATAATATTCACCATTTATATTTAATAAAAATGTGCTAATATTATTATCTGTACTTAATATATTTGAAGATTGAACAACGTCATCAAGTTCTTTTTTATTTTTTTTAATTTTTACAATATATACCTTTTCATCATTACTATAAAAATAAAAAATATCATTTTCTTTATATATTTTTGATGGACACATATTATAATTTTTTTTAATAAATTGAATCATATTAAATTATATGTTTCAAAAAAATTTATATCATTAAAAAAGCCTCATCATAAGAGGCTGATTTTTATTATTTTCTAAATAATGCTGAATAATCATATCCAACGCCTGGAACATAAGTTGCTTTTGGTCCATCATCTACAGCAGGTGCAGCAGGTTGTTCAGCAGCAGGTGCTGCAGGAGTAATATCCAAATCATCTATTGAAGGCATTGTTGGAGTTGTTGGCTCTGCAGGTGCAAAATCTTCAAATTTTGGAACAACAGGAGCAACTGGATCCTCAGGGACCATAGAAACTGGTTCTTCAGTCACTGGTGCAGCTGGAACTACTGTCTCTGTTGGCATTGCAGCAACTGGTTCTGGTGCCACTGGTGCAACAGGTTCTACTGGCACTGCAGCAACTTCTTCCATAAATGGCATTGCTGGTACTTCTGGCATTTCAACAGCTGGTGTTTCTACTACAGGCGCAACAGGTTCTACTGGTACAGCAGCAGCTGGTGTTTCAGATGCCACGTTTAGAGTAGTTGTATCCTCCTTTTCCATAGTTTCAGTAACAAACTTACATATTTCTTCTTTTAAATTTTCAAATTTATCTGAGATAAATTTGTTAATTATTTCATTTTTTGACATATCCTCTACCGGTACGGCTATTGGTTCTTCTGGCATTGCAGCAACTGGTTCTGGTGCTACTGGTGCAACAGGTTCTACTGGCACTGCAGCAACTTCTTCCATAGCTGGCATTGCTGGTACTTCTGGTGCAGTAACCATATTTGAAGCAAATGGATCAGTAGGTACAGCTGGTGCAATTTCTTGATTAGGTGCTGGAATATCTTCCATAAACTCTTTTGCTTGTTCATAAATTCCAGAATATGGATCTTGGGCAGTACTAGCATTTAAATTCATTTCAGGATTTGCTGTTGTTAAAGCAGGTTCCATTAAAAAGCTATTTTGCTTGCTTAACATACCACCTTTAACTGTACTATCACCCATTCCAATTTTTTTCACATCGTTTAGTGATCCTTGAAATACACCATTGATTTTAAATGAATATAATTCTAACTTTTCCATACTCACACCTAACTTTCCACAATTTGTTGCATTGCCTGTTTAACCATGTTCCATGTGCTTTCATCAGAAATTCCCAACAAATTATACACTCCAGGTTGAGATTCAACAAACTCAGATATATATATCTTACTCATTCCCTCACCTGCAGATTCTCCCTTAGATAGAATAATAAAGTTTTTGTTAATATTTCCAATTTTAAAAACATTAACAACATCAGCTTCTTCTGTAGTACCATCTACATTTTTTATTGAAACCCTTTCCATACCATCATTCCTCTCTATCTTTATAATTAATTTTATCATATTAAAAAAATAATATCAATAATTTGACATTACTTTAACTTGAATTTACACAAAACTTATTCTTTAATCTTTTCTAGTATAAAATATTTACAGTCATAAGCACAATTTTCTTTTATATACTTATCAACATTGCTATAGTCATTTATTTTATTAAATAATTTATTACCTTTAACAGCAAAGCCTTTTAATCTTAATTTTGAATACGCTATATCACCCACAATATAGTCATACATTTCAAAAAAAGAAGTATACTTTTGCAAAAATTCTTCTTTATCAAAAGCTTCTCTATAATTTTTTATTAATTTATATTTTGAATTTTCAACTTCGATAATCAACTTAATCACCAAAATAAGTATATCATTTTTAAAAAATGTTATCAATTATTATTTAGTTGGTTTTTATTCCACCATAATATAAAGGAACTTTCCCTTCTATGATTTTAGTATCTAACGGAATATCTTTATTAATATTAATATTTTTAGATGTAAAAGGTAAAATAACACGAATATTTAGATTAATATTTAACATTACTTCTATTATAGAATTATTTATACCATAATCTTTAATATTGGTGTATACACTGTTGTTAATATTTCCAATAACATCTAATTTAAATGGAATCCTAGGCCCTATCCCTATCAATACTGGTATATCATAAATAACCCCTATTGGTACATAAAAAATAAAATCTTCTTTATCTAAATATTCTACATTTAAATAAGTATATTCTCCGTTTTGAAGTTTATTTATATTATTAATGATGTTTTCATTTACTTGAAACAATAATTCATTTACCATCTTATTATCTAAACTAATATCAATAAAATCTTCACTATTAAAACTTGTTTTAATTAAATTACCATATTCGTTTTTATAAGTTACTTCATAAATTGCTTTATTAATCAAAATAGATGCCACTATCATTGATTGATTATTTGCATATTCTAATAGTACATTTTTACTCTTGATTGTAAAAGCCTTAATCATAATATATGTTATAAACAAAACTAATATAGATAATATGATTATTTTATCTGTAGTTGTAATAAATATTTTATTTCTAAATCTATTCATATTAAATTATATAAAAAAAGAAGCAATTAATGCTTCTATATAATATTCCAATCAAATACAGAATTTAGTATTAAAAATACAGTTATTAATAATAATACAATAGCTAATGATATTCCAACTTTTATAAATACACTTGTTCTAGTACTTTTTTCCAAATCTTCAAATCCTTCGAAGTCTGTCTTAGAAAATGACATTGAATTAGTATAAAATGATTTATCAATAGATGATAATCTAGAAGTTCCAGTAGTGTTTTCTAATGTCCTACCAGTTTGTTCCTGCTCTAAAGACATTTTTATTCTTTCTTTTTCTAATAATAATTCTTGTGTTTCATCACTTACTGGTTCTTTTATCATTTCTAAATCAGTTGTAATATTTGCAAGTGTTTCTTTCATATTCTGCTTGTTGATTTCTGTTTCACTAATCGGAGCCATAACAACTGTATTCTCATTATCCCCCATTAAATCTTTAAATAAATCTCCAACGTTTGTTTTTCTTTCTAATGAATTATTTTGAATATTATTTATTAAATCAACAACAGTTTTTTCTTCAGTATTAAATTCATCATCTTCATTTAATTCTTCAGTATCATTATGTATTTTAATTTTTTTCAATATATCATATTGTGTATTATTTAATTTTCTATGTCTTTGATCTTCATAGTCTGTTTCTTTACTCTCCCTAGCACTTTCTAATACTGAATTAATATCATAATTTCTAAATTCTTGTCTTTCAACAACTTCGTCCTCTTCATCTGGAATATCTAAATTTAATCTTCTTCTTTTCTCTTCTTTTAATTCTTTTGAATTTATATAATCTTTTATTTTATTAATATCTATATCATCAGATATATTGGAAATAACACTTACATTATTAGCAACTTTAAATCTAGATAATTCATTCATATCATTTGAATTATATTTATCTTGATTTCTCTTAACTCTACTCATAACTTCAGTAGAATTAATATCTTGATTATTGTCATACCTTGCCATTCGTGTGTTCATATTATTCACCAGTTTAATAATAACATAAATGACTAACAATTTCAATAAACTCTCTTTACACAAATATACTTTTTAAGATATAATAATTTATAGAGGAGAAAAATAAAATGGAAAAATTGAATGTAAATGATACTTGCATAGGATGTGGATTATGTGTAAGTCAAATGGAAAAATATTTTGAATTTAACGATGAAGGATTAAGTAGTGTAAAACAAGAAGAAGTTGAAGAGGAAGATAAAAAAGAATTACTTAATATCGTAGATAGTTGCCCAGTTGGCGCTATAGTTATTGAAGAAGAAAAAGAAGCATAATTAATATAAAAGAACAAGTAATAAACTTGTTCTTTTATTCTTCAACTTTTTCTTCGTCATCAGCTAATTTTTTAAAGTCCTCGTTGTCTTTAAATACTTCTTTTGCTTTTTCCATATCTTTAAAAATATTAACATACTCAATAATTGTTTCATTATTTTTTAACGATAATATTTGCTCTTTAATTTTGTTATTCATACTTATTACCACCCATACATATTATTTTTAAATTATTTTCGCTTACTGTTCTTAATATCTCCGGTGTCACTTTATCCTTAACAAATATAAAGTTTGGAATTAATTTTTTTGCATTGTATTTTCCTTTTAGAGTCTTAATCAATTCATCTTCACCAAAAGATGTAAATTTAAAGGAAATATCATTTGTGATTGAATCATATCCATAACAATTTCTTTCTAATTGTGATATATATAGAAAATCATAATGATAACCATCATTTGTATATGAAGATAGTATTTTAAAGTCTTGATCGTAAAATTCATATATTTCTACATCTTCTTCAATTCTTTTTGAAACAGCACTTTTATTAGATTCATAAAGCATTTCAATATCATTTATATTTACTATTTGTCTATTTACAACATCACATGCATATTTTTCTAATTTATTAAAGAAATTTAATATTGAAACATAATTTATATTTATTTTTTTTGCCATGTAATTTTCAATAAATGAAAGTAATAATTCTGAATTATCAACTGAGAATAACAATTTTAATGTTATAAGTAATTCAATTTCTTCCTTAGAAAACATTTCTAATTCATTAATTAAATCACTATTATAAACATTGCACAAACTCTTAATATTTGATACATATTCTTTTTCATCATATGATTTATTAAAGAAATAATTACAAAATATATTTTTATGATATCTATCAGATTTACTTTCAGAAAAATCCTTTATAAGTTTTTTTAATATATTTATATCATAGCTTAATAATTCATCTTTTTTACATACATTCAAAGGATTCTTTTTTGACAATACTAATCTTAATAAATTGTTTATTTCTTCTTCATTTAAATCTTTTCCATCAATATCCATTAGTATATCTTTATAATACATGTAATTGTCTAATGCATGCATTAAAGCAGTAACATCAGAATCAAATATACTAGACAAAATATCGTAATAATTAATAAATGATTTTCTATACTTTTCATTTTTAATAATATATAACAATAGAGATAACCTTATACCATTTAATTGAGAGATTTGCATTATAGTTTCTTCTGATATAAATGACAATCTACTATCAAATAATTCAAGTGAATTAATATTATACAAATCTGTCCATAATTTTACTTGTTTGCCATAAGCAGAATATAACATATCATTTAATAATTTACCTGCAGCATTCTGAGAATCTGTATTTTCTTTTCCTTTATATAGAAGTGAAATACCAACAAAAACACTAATCTTTTCTGAATTATTATTTTCAACTATTTTTCTATTAAACAATACTTTAAATAATTCAAACATACAATTAAAATCTGTTGAATAATTATATTTTTCAATATTAGAAATAAATTCATTATATATTTTATTAATTATTTTATAATATTTTGAATATAATTTATCACCATAATATGCGTTAAATAGATTTAAACATCTAGAGTTTGATTCTAGTGCCTCATTTTCTTTTGTTTTTCTATCATCTTTATCACTATAAAAAGGAACTACATAAGGAAGAACATAATTCACATCAATATCAATTAATGATATTATTTGTTCAACTGATAAATTTTGAATTATTTTAATTAACCTTTTAGTATATTGGTAACTAAAGTTTCCACTACTTGGATCAAATCTATATAATTTACCTTTAGCATTTAGTAATCCCTTGGCTATAAAAATATTTATTATTTCACTTATATTTTTACTTGTAGTATTTTCAAGTATATCATATAAAATGTCTTTATTTTTAAATTTTCCAATATCAATATATTTTATTAAATCTATATCATATTTTAATAAATTAGTTAAAGACTCATCATTTAAAGAATCTACAATATATGGATTATTAATAATGTATTCCCGTTGTACATCAGTTGTCATTTCATTTATTAAATCTTCATTATCTTTAATTTTTTCAATTTGTTTTTTATTGTAATTATCTCTTGCAGAACCGCTTAAATATAAACTGAATGCTTCATTTTCAGAATACTTATTTTGAACTTCTTGATTCGCATATTTAATAAATATTGGATTCGCTTTTAAAACAAAATCCCATTGTCTTTCTGTTAAACTATCTTTTATACTATTTACCAAATCTTCAGTTCTTTTTAAATCTTGTTTTGACAATATGTCAATTACTCTATACAAATCATCCATATATAGCTTAGAAACATCTTCTACCTGATTAAAATACATACATATATAACTAACGAATTCTTCATTATCTAAGTCTAAATTTTTAACATTCATAAAGAATTTATTATCTTTTAACCAAGCACTAACAAGTGATTTTTTTGCTTCAGATGATCCGTGCTTAAACATAGATAAATTACTATTAATCATCTTCTTTTGAAATTCTACTGGGAGCATACTAATTAATCCTACAAAATTGAAAAATAAATATCTCAAAACTATTTCATTATTATAGAATTCTTTATTATCTAAAAAAGCTTGCTTAACTTCATTTTCACTTTTCTGTGCTATTTTTTTGATAAATGATTCAGCTTTTCTCTGGTTGCTTCTATTTTTCATATCTTGTATAAATGACATATCTAACACTCCTCTACTATAAATGATTATATCATAATAATGCGAATGTTAAACAACTTTTTTTCTACTTTACTTTTGTTAGATACTTGTGATTGATGGCAATTGTTTTAACACCAATTCCATATTCAAATGCTATAGAAGCTATTCCATTATCAACTTTAATTACAATTCCTTCACCAAATATAGTATGTTTAACTTTATCTCCTTCTTTAATACTAACATTTTCACTACTATTATACATTGAATTAAGTTGTATTCTTTTTTCTTCTCTATTAACATTTGACAAATTTACTTTATTAATTACATCTTTATCAATTTCTTTAACAAATCTACTTTCTATAGTACTATTAGTGCTACCATAAAGAGTTCTTTTTGCTGCACTTAATAAATATAATTTTTGCTTAGCTCTAGTTATACCAACATAACATAATCTTCGTTCTTCTTCTAGTTCACTCAAACTTTCAAAGCTTCTTGAATGTGGAAATATTCCTTCTTCCATTCCTAGAATGAATACAACTTTAAATTCTAACCCTTTTGCAGAATGCAAAGTCATAATATTTACTTTATCAGTATCATCCTTATATTGGCCAGCATCACTAACTAATAAAATGTTTTCTAAAAACACTCCCAAATCATATATACCATTTTCTTCAAAACTTAAAGCAACACTCTTAAATTCATTTAAACTTTCTATCTTAGATTCATTTTCTAATGAACTGTTTATTTCATATTCTCTTCTCAATCCCGTTTTAATAAGAACATCTTCTATTAACTCAGATAGACTTAAACTTTTAGAATCTTCTATTAACTCTAAAATAATATTTTTAAATTCTAACTCTTTTCCATTTTCTATCGCATCAAATAGACTAATATTTTTTTCAATAGAATTGTTTCTTATGTTCTCAATTGTTTTACTACCTATACCTCTTCGTGGAGTATTAATAATTCTTTCCAAACTAATTGAATCATTAGTATTATATATTAAATTTAAATATGCTATTAAATCTTTAATTTCTTTTCTACTATAAAAATAATAACTACCTATAATATTATATGGAATGTTTTCTCTCAAAAATGCTTCTTCAACTGTTCTACTTTGCGCATTTGTTCTATAAAGAACAGCAAAATCATTATAATTATATCCCAGTGTTATTAAATCTTTAATTTTATTAACGACAAATTCGCTTTCTTTTATTTCGTCTGCAACTCTAATATAATCTACTTTTTCTCCCTCTCCTTGAGAAGTCCATAGTTTCAATACTTTACCTTCAGTATTATTTTTAATAACAGAATTTGCTGCATTCAAAATATTAGATGTACTTCTATAATTTTCTTCAAGCAAAACAACTTTAGTATTCTGGTAATCATGTTCAAAATTTAATATATTTTTATAATCAGCATTTCTCCATGAATATATAGATTGTGAAGAATCACCCACTACAAAAATATTATTATATTTTTTAGATAATAATTTACACAATTCATATTGAATACTATTGGTATCTTGATATTCATCAACCAAAATGTACCTAAATCTTTCTTGATATTTTTCTAAAATATCTTTGTTCTTTTTAAACAATTCTACAGGTTTTAACAACAAGTCATCAAAATCAACTGAATTATTTTCTTTTAATAATTTTAGATATTTTTCATATACAAAAGATATTACCTTGTCATCTTCTCTTAAAAACAATCTTGCATATTCAGATGGTGTTACTCCATCATTTTTAGATGAACTAATCCTATTAACAATATACTTAATGTCATAATTATCTATATTATATCCATTATCTTTTAGTATTCTTTTTATCAATGCCTTAACATCATCTGTATCAAGAATAGTAATGTTAGACGTATAACCTATCTCGCGATAGTTTTCTCTTAATATTCTAAGGCCAAATGAATGAAAGGTCCCAATAAATATTGAATCTGCAGTTGTTCCAAGTTCATTTTCTATTCTTGTTCTCATTTCATGTGCAGCTTTATTGGTAAATGTTATAGCTAAAATATTATAAGGGCTAACTCCATCATCAATAAGTTTAATTATTCTTTGAGTTAAAACTCTGGTTTTACCAGATCCTGCCCCTGCTAAGACTAAACATGGCCCCTCTTTATGGTTTACCGCTTGTAATTGTTTATCATTTAAAGTCATAAAAATACCTCTTAATAATTATATAATGGTATTACTTTTATATCAAATGTTTTTTCTCTATATTCGTAATAAAATGATTTTAAACATTAAAAAAACCAACTATTGTTGGTTTTAAATTGCATTTCCCGCTAGAGATAAAGTTTCTCCATTTAGTATTACAGTATAATTATTTGGTCTTTCATTAAATGTTATAGTAGCACATGGATATGTGGTCATTTGAATAACTTCATTTGTTCCTGGTGAAGTACTTGATACATTTATCGTTACACTGCTACTGCTTATGTCAACACTATCAATTGTAACTGTATACCCACCTTTATTCATTTGACCCAAGCCAATAGATATCTTATATCCATTTGCAGTTGTACTTGGCCAATATCCTTTAGTTGTTATATTTGGACAGCTAGTAGAGTTTTCATATGTATATGTTAAATTGCTATTATCACCAGGCTCTGTTGGTGTATCATTTCCAGGCTCTGTTGGTGTTTCCTCCTCAGGTTCTATTTCGACAAATACCCATGGGTCATTATATGATCCTGATCCATTTATTTCTATATCATATTTAATATACTCAGTTATTCTAACGCCATATGTATCTGTTTTAGGCTTTAATTCAGCAGCATAAGATGTAATTGCATTTGCATTACTACCACTTTCAGTCATAGTCCAATATTGTTGACCATTAAACAAATATGTTTGACCATCTATTTTTGATATATTAAACTCACTCAAATTTAAAAATCCGCCTTTTGTAAAACTTGAATTATTACTTAGTGTACTCCCATCATATTTAAATTTAATATTATCATCAGATACAATATATTCTGCATAATCATTAAATTTTTCAATATAATTATTAGCAACATTAATAGAATTGCCATAATCATTTAAAATTGATGCTTTTACAGTTACCACTAACATTAAAGCTAATATCATTGTTAATATTTTTTTCATTTTTATTTCTCCTATTATTCATAGTATCTTTACTAAAGATTATAGCATAAAAAACAATTAAGTTAAATATTATTTAAAATACTTTACAAGTGCTGGCTATATAAATCACCTTTAATGATTACATGAATATAATAATATGAGGTGATTTTATGAAAAAAATAATTACAATAATTATTTCTCTTATTATAATTTTTACGCTTATACTTGCATTTAAAGAAAATAAGAATAATAGTAATAATGAGAAAGTAATTGTATCTGAAGTAACTCATTCTGTCTTCTATACCCCTTGGTATGTTGCTTTAGAAAATGGATATTTTAATGATGAAGGATTAGACATAGAAGTAATTTTAACTCCTGGAGCAGATAAAGTGGCTTCATCAGTGTTATCAGGAGATGCTAATGTTGGATTTTCTGGGCCAGAAGCAACTGTTTACGTATACAACAATTCAAAAGAAAAACTAATTACTTTTGCTTCTTTAACTAAAAGAGATGGGCAATTTATCGTTGGACCATGTAGTTTGAAAAACAATTTTAAATTAGAAGATTTAGAAGGAAAAACCATGCTTGCGGGAAGAAGTGGAGGAATGCCACTATTAATGTTTAAATATGCATTAAAAGAATCAAATATTAGTGAAAACAAGGTAACCATTGACACTTCTGTTGAATTTGCAGCTTTAAGTGGTGCATTTATATCAAAACAAGGAGAATTTGTTAATTTGTTTGAACCTAATGCATTAAAAATTGAAAAGGAAAACTATGGATGTGTTTTAGCATCTTTAGGTAATATTTCGGGAATTGTTCCATATACAACTTTTTATGCCAAAGAAGAATATATTAACAATAATAAAAAAACAATTACAAAATTTAATAAAGCGCTTAATAAAGGACTTGAGTTTGTTAAAAAAAACGATGAATTAACAATAGCAAACGCAATAAAAAATCAATTTGTTGATCTAAGCATAGAAGACTTAAGTAAAATAATAAAAAGATATAAAGATGCTGACTCGTGGTATGATACGACATACATTAATATTAAAGATTATGATAGATTATTAGACATTATGATTTATGGTAAAACTATTGAAAAGAAAGTAGATATTAATTTACTCATAACAAATGAATTCAACTAGTTTACTTAGTATTAATAATTTATCTAAAACTTACCATTCAATTTTAGGTGAAACTACTGCTATCGAAAATATTAATTTAAATATTTATAGTGAGGAATTTGTTGGAATTGTTGGCCCATCAGGATGCGGCAAAAGTTCAATACTTAACATTATTAGCAAACTAGACAAAGAATATAAAGGCCAAATAAAAATTAATAAAAATATTAAAATAGCATATATGTTACAAGAAGATGCATTATTTCCTTGGTTAACCATAGAAAATAATGTTCTTCTTGGACTTAAAATTGAAAATAAACTAAATAAAGAAAATAAATTATATGCTTTAAATTTACTTAAAAAATATGGTCTTTATGATTTTAAGAATATGTATCCAACATCTTTATCAGGAGGGATGAAACAAAGAGTAGCATTAATTAGAACTCTGGCAATTAAACCTGATATTTTACTTTTAGATGAACCATTTTCAGCTTTAGATTATCAAACAAGATTAAAAGTATCAAATGATGTTTATGAAATAATTAAAAAAGAAAGAAAAACAGTTTTGATTGTAACTCATGACATCGCGGAAGCAATATCAATGTGTGATAGAATAATAGTTTTATCTAAAAGACCAGCCACAGTCAAAAAAATATATAATATCAATTTAGATAAAAAAAGTACCCCCATTAATAATAGAGAATCATCAAATTTTACCTACTATTATAAAACCATTTGGAAGGAAATTGATGATAATGTCTAAAGAACAGTTAGTATATTTAAAAAAACTTAAAAGAAATAATTTTTTAATACATTTCACACAATTATTTATTTTTATAATCTTTATATTTTTATGGCAATTTTTATCGAGTAATAATTACATTAATTCATTTATAACAAGTAGCCCATATAGAATTATAAAAATGATTAAAGAATTATACATAAATAATAATTTGTTTATACATATTTATATAACTTTAAAAGAATGCATCATTTCATTTATTTTAACCACACTAATCTCTTTTATAATAGCTACAATAATGTATTACAACAATTTTATTTCTAAAGTAATAGAGCCATATTTAATAGCGCTTAATTCTCTTCCTAAGGTTGCACTTGGTCCAATAATAATTATATGGATAGGTGCAAATAACAAAGGAATAATTACCATGGCAATATTGATATCTTTAATTGTTAGTATTCAAAATCTTTATAATGGATTTATATCAACGGACAAATTAAAAATTAAACTTTTAAAAACATTTAATGCATCAAAAAAAGATATACTATTAAATGTTGTTATACCATACAATAAAGACACAATATATAATACATTAAAAATTAATCTATCCATGTGTTTAATTGGTGTTATTATGGGCGAATTTTTAACTTCTAAAGCAGGTATAGGATATTTAATACTTTATGGTTCTCAAGTATTTAATTTAGATTTAGTTATGATGGGAGTATTTATCTTAACTATCATTTCAACACTACTTTATTTAATAATAAATTATATTAAAAAAATTCTTTGATCTTTCAAAGAATTTTTTAAATGTTTCCATGCTTATTTTCCATTTCTTTTAATTTTCTTTTATAATCAAGATATTTTATTAATTTAAATATATCATATGCTATTACCGCAAAAGCAGGAATCAATATTGCAATAAACCATCCACCTTTAGATGCAATAAAGAATTGTAATTTACCAGCTTGTGGTATCCTAAGGATTACTTTTCCGACTATGTTTTCTGAATAAACAGGTTCAATATCGGCATCTTCATTTGCATCTCCCATTAATATATAGCCACCATCACTAGTCACATCTATAATTCTATGTGTTATAGGTGTATTACCATATAATAAAACAGTAGAGTAATATGTAATAATATCTCCAACTTTAAGGTTATCTGTTTTTTTAACAACTACAACATCATACATATTAATTGTAGGCTCCATACTTGGACTAATAATAGTATATAATCCAATTTTTGGATATGCTCCCTTTTTGTTAGAAATGGAAGCTTGAATAGAAAAGAATAACACAAGCAAAATAATAATTACTAAAAAAGCAATTATTGCAAAGCATATACCCTTGTATATATTTCTAAATACTTTCTTAATTTTTACTTCTTTACTATCTTCCATATATTCTTATAATAACAAAAAAGTAAGTTTATATTCAATAAACTTACTTTTATTTAACATTTTATTTACTATTATATGTCATTTCTACTTAGTATTCTTGCAGGAGTCTTCCTTAATGTCTTATAAACCGGAAATAATCCCACCAATATATTAAATAGATACACAAATAATACCGTAAAAATAAACACTTTAATATTTATCATAAATTTATCACTAATATATTCAATACTAGACAATTCATATAGTATATATGTCATAAATGTTATTCCTAAAATACTCGCAACAGATGTAATTGCAATAATTTCTCCCATGAACATTTTATAAATATCTTTTTTCTTAACTCCAATTGCCCGATAAATTCCTATTTCTTTAATTCTAGATAAAAATGAGGATCTAATCATTAAATATATTTCTAGAAGTGAAATAGACATGATAATTATTCCTAATATTAAACTACTATTTAACATATCTAATCTTTCTTGAACATATCGCTCTTTATTATATTCATAAGAATCTTTAATATTTAAATTTAGTTCTCTATACTTTGATAATGTTTTATCCTTGTTTTTAGAATAAAAAATTAAATTACTGCCTTTTTCTATTGATTCAAATTTTACAGTGTTATTATTAGTAAAGTATAAATCATATTTATTTTTACTTGTATAATATCCCACAACCTTAAGTTTTTTATTATTAACTTTATAATCAATAGTTTTATTCATCTTTAAATTATTAATATAATTATAATTAACTATCACTTCATAATCATTTTTTGGTAATCTTCCTTTTTTTACTTTTATGTCATTTATATATAAATTATAATCATATACTCTATTTCTATCCGTTTTATCATCATTGCCATATAAATAAGTATGTGTCTCAACATTATTATTTGAAATAATATTAACGAATTCACTTTCATTTATATAGATTGATGGGCTTGATTTATCTACATAACCAACTATTTTATACCCACGAAGTGAACCTATATATAATTCTCTATCAAATAAACTGTTGATGTTGTTTATACCAATATATTTACCTTTGCCATTTTTATAATATTCATCAAAAACTCTTTTATCAATTAATATTTCTTTACTATTTTCTGGCATTCTTCCTTCTATGACATCATCTACATTAACCATTTTTAAGCTTGATAGTGAACCGCCTATTTCATCGATATCTTGTTGAGCCTGATAGTAATCATCATATTTAAACATGAATTTTACTATACTATCTCCTACTAAAATATAGTTTATTTCTTCATCTTTTTCGTATTTTAAATAATCATCAACCCTTATATTACTCGTGTTCACAATTAAATATTCTCTATTTATATTTACAAAATTATCATCGTTTATTTTATATATTCCAGCAATAGAAGAAATTGAATAAGTTATAAACATAGCAGATATAAAAAAGCCAATTAACAATAATTTTTTTATTAAAGAATAATCTCTTATCTTCCTAAATCCATTAATAATCATGGAAAAGACATTAAATATTGATGAATATTTTTTCTTAATGGTTTTATTTTCTATTTTTTTAAAATCAAAATTGTATTCTTTATAAATAGACTTTGTCATTTTTTTATAATGATCATTTACTACTTCAATATTAGAATTATTATCAATTACTTCAATTTTTTCATTATTTTTACTTTCAACGTAAATATTACCATTAATAACAATTAAATTAATATCTATTTTTTTATTATCATCTGAATAATAATTTATTACATTATCTGTATTACCATACAAATTATGATTTTTTAAATCTTTTAAATAGATTTTATTATCTATTTTATAATCTAAATCATCTGTATGTTCATTAATTTCATTTTTTATAATTCTTCCATCTTCTAAACTAATAATTCTTGATGCATAGAATTCAGCCAATTCTACTTCATGTGTCACAAGAATTACTAATCTGTTTTTTGAAATTGCCTTTATAATATTCATAATCTCAATAGTATTTTTACTATCCAAATTACCAGTTGGTTCATCCGCAATTATTATGCTGGGATCTTTAACTATGGCTCTAGCGATGCTCACCCTTTGTCTTTCACCACCAGATAGCATTCCAGCAAATCTGTTTCTATACCTATACATTCCCACTTTTTCTAAAACATAATCCACTCTCTTTTTAATATCATTTTTATTTTTAATACCATTAATTTTTAATGAAAGAGCGACATTATCAAAAACAGTCATATCATCAATAAGTAGATAATCTTGAAATATATATCCAATATTTAAATTCCTTATTTTATCCACTTTATATATGCTTCTTTTAGTAATCTTTTTCCCATTAATATAAATATTGCCGTTGTTAACTTTATCCAAACCACCGATTACATTTAATAAGGTTGTCTTCCCACATCCAGAAGGGCCAAGGAGTGCTACTAAACCATTATCTCCGAGTGTAATAGATGTATCATTAATTACATGTATTTGATTCTTTTTGTGTCTATAAAAGTATTTATTAACATGCTCTAACTTAATCATATTACACCTCTTCCTTATAAGTATTCATTACTGTATCTTTAAATAATTTTCTAGAATAACGATTAGTTATTAAAAATGTCATTATTACCAAAGTAATATACATAAGTATATATTCTTTAATAGATACAAACGATAATAGCTCATTTATATAAGATATTTTAAGTATAGAGTATTTAACCAATAACATAAAAATTATAAATATTAAATATGCTATATGAGACATAGTAAGAAGTTCAATATTTAATAAATCTTTTGTAGTTTTAAATGTTGACCCTAATATTCTTAGTATTGAATAATATTTATTTCTAGACTTTAATACCAATTTAATAATGAAATAAGATATAAAGAATAATGCAACAAGTAATATTACAATTAATACAAGTAAAACTATTTTAATTATTTTACTAATGCTTTCGCTTATAGGAAAAATAACATTCTTAATATATAATGGTTTAATACCCAATTTTTCTAATGAATCAATGGTATCTGCCGATAAATTGACATCTTTTATATATATGCTACTTTGGTATATTCCTTTGTCATATAAATTATTGTAATCGCTAGTATTAATAAATATTGCACCATTACATTTATTGTAGTTATAACCTGTTAGTTTGTTAAAATTCTTTTTTGTGTATGTATTACTAACATTAAAACTTTTATTGTATTCAAAATATATATTTTTTACATTTACATTTACTTTTTTATTTTTACACTTCATATTTTTACAAAAATAAGACCACTCATCTGGAATTACTATCGTACCTTTTTTTACTCTATCACTTGGAAGTATTTCATTAATAATACTATTAACATATGAGATGTTTTCTATATCATAAAATTTATAATTAATAGTCGTATTATTCTTATTAACATATTTTGAGACATCTTCAGAGATCTTGTTACTAATATAAAATCTATTATTATAATCATCTATATATACAATACCGACAACTCTAACTTGATACTTCAATCCACGTGCTACATCTTCAAGTTCATATATATTAAAATCTTTATTTAAAAGTTCATCTGCATCATAATAAACATTTTTGTTTATAGAAACTACAATTTCATTTTCTTTTTCAGGAAGTCTACCCATATCAATTTTAGTTATTTCATCAATATTATATATATTACCATATAAGAAAAAAGTATCATTTACTATTTGAAGTCCGTTATCCAATAATATATCATTTTTAATTATTTTATCTACATTTGATATTTTTTCTATTTGTTTATAATCATTTTCAGTAAAAGATGTATTATCATTTTTCTTAATAACAATTCTTTTATCACTTATATTAGTAAAATAAATATTTTCTCCTATAATAGAACTATCATAATCATTTTGAGAATATGATGAATATGCAAAAAAAATAGAAAATGCCATAAATAAATAAACAAATGTAATCAGCAAAAATTTGGATAACACATTAAATGTATTTCTAAAGCCAACCCTAATTTTACTTGTAGTTTTTATATTTCTATTGTAAGATTCAGCTATTTTTTCAACTTTTTCATATTCTCTAATTTTTTTGTCTTCAAGCACTCTTCCATCATGCATGGTTATCTTTCTTGTAACATATTTTTCTATTTGATCATAATTATGAGTTACAACTATAACCAATTTATTCTTAGATATTTCATGTAATAATCTAAGTACACTTTCAGAAGATTTTTTATCTAAATTTCCTGTTGGTTCATCTGCTAATATTATAGTCGCATCTGATGCTAAAGCTCTAGCGATTGCTACTCTTTGCTTTTGACCACCAGAAAGTTTAGAAACTTTTTTGTTTCTATATCTATACATTTCGACTTCTTTTAATAAATCTAATACTTTGCCTTTAACCTCATTTTTTCTATACCCGTTTAATAATAAAATCAATTCCACATTTTGATAAACTGTATAACTATTTACTAAATTAAAATTTTGAAAAATATTTCCTATATATTTTCTTCTATATTCTTCATAGTCCTTTTCAGTATAGTGACTTGTCTCGAGACCATTAATATACATTTCCCCTTCTTCATAGGAATCCAGACCTGATATTACATTTAATAAAGTGGATTTACCACTTCCACTTTCACCAGTTATAGCAATAAACTCACCAATTTCAAAATTTAATGATACTTTAGTAAATCCAGAAGAAACAATGCCTTTATTGTAATAGAACTTAGAAACACTTTTAAGACTTAGCATTCTTTCTCCTTTCAATTCTTAATGATTTTAAATATGTTTTTTTATCTTCATTAATTTTATAACTTTCAATTGCTTTTTGTATAGATTTATTATGAATCCATTCATTTTTAATTTCTTTTCTCTCAAATACTTTAATTGTTTCATTATATTGTTTAACAATAGCAAAACTAAAGTACCATGCTATTGCCATATCAATATAATATGTACTTTTTTTAATAGATAATACTAATTTATTAATCTTTTTTATATATTTAGAATCATTTAGATAAAATTGCAATAAAGATACTACTCCAAATCTAATTTTATATTCTTCATCACTATTTATCCAATTAACTATATATGGATAAACTATATCCAAATTCTTTTTAAATATTTTAGGACTAATAGTATCACATACAGCCCAATTATTAACATATGGTAAAAATAATTCTAACTCTTTTAATACTTCATTCAAATCTTTATTCATAGATATCAAAGCACCATGAATAATATTCTCTTCATGGTATTTATGAGGAAGTATATTTAGAAAATCGCCCTTATTATTAATTTCTTTAGCAATTTTTCTAAGAATAGGAATACGTACTCCAATTATAGAATTTACATCAATATTAGGTATACTTCTACTGGTAAATTCCTTGTACTTAATATCTTGATTATTAAACAATTCTTTTTCAATAACATTCATATATTTTATTATAAAACAAACTAATAAAAAGTAAATAATAAATATCACTTTATAATTATTGTTTATACCTCCTATTATTATAATTAGTAATTTTTATAAAAAACACTTCTTTTTTTTAAAAAAAATAGGTTTCAACAACCTATTTTAATGTAATAGAAATATCCATTTCTTTATTATCTCTTTCTATTTTTATTGTTATTTTATCCCCTGCTTTATATTTATATAAATTATATCTAAAATTTGTTGAACTTGTTATTTTAACATCATTTATACTAATTATCCTATCTCCTGCTTTTAATCCAGATTGTTCAGCTAAAGATCCTTTTTCAACATAATTAATATATACATAAACATTTCTTGTAAATCTTTCGGTAGCATCAAATAGGCTTACACCTAAATATGGTCTATTAATTTTTTCACCACTAATTAGCGCATTAGCGACTTCCATAGCATTTTCTATTGGTATTGCAAATCCAATTCCTTCAATTGAGTAACTTGCAATTTTCATATTAGTTATACCAATAACTTCACCATTTATATTACAAAGAGGGCCACCACTATTCCCTGAATTAATAGCTGCATCAGTTTGTAACACTTCCATTATACTACTATCTGTTTCAACTGTTCTATTTTTACCACTTAATATTCCTCTTGTAACACTCCATGAATATACTGTTGAATCTAATGGAGCACCAACTGCAAAAGCAGTATCTCCAACTCTCATATTTTCACTATTTCCAATTTCTGCTATTAAAACAATGCTTTCTTTTGGAACAGACAATACTGCAATATCAGAATATTCGTCACTACCAACAATTGTTGCAGAAACAGTTTTATTGTTAGTAAATGTTACTCTAGTATCTTGAGAATTACTTATTACGTGATGATTTGTAAGAATGTATCCATATTTATCGTCAACTTTAAATACGAATCCACTTCCACTAGAAACTAAAGTATCACGAGATGAATAGTTTTCGATTATAACTACTGCATCATATACTTTCTCTACCGCATCAGCTAGTCCAGTTTCAGTAATTGTAATTTTTTTGTTTTCCGCACTTCTGTTAACATAAGTATTTGTGTTACTTGATGATCCATCATCTGATGAATTTGCATTTAAATAGAAAATATAACCCGCTCCGAATAGTACTAAACATAATAATACTATATTAAATATACATAATGTTGAGACGTTTTTGTTACATCCTTTGCATTTACATTCACACTTTTCCACTACTTCTTTATGTTCCTCCTTTTCATTAACTTTTGAAACCTTCCTTTTAACATTTTTGTTTTCTTTTTCTAAATTTTTTAATTCATTTGTGTCTTTATCTGCCATTACTTTCACCTCTTACTATAACAATTCTATTACTCAATTGTTAAAGATTTGTGAAAAAATCTTTATAATTTTGTAAATATTTTTAATTGTATATTATTTAAATAATTGATATAATTGTTTTGTAAAAAGGAAGTTGATTTTATGAATTATAAAATGTTAAATTGGAATAATAAGATTAATGCATTTATATTTTTATTTCTTGGATTACTATTATTAATTTTTCCAATTGAATCTATGAGTATTGGAGGCTATTTAATAGCTAGCATCTTAATGTTAGGAGGAATAGGATATTTAATAAAATTATATACAAATAAGCCTAACCTTACAAATGGTGATATTATATATTTAATAATTAGCCTTGCTGCTATAGCATTAAGTGTATCAATATTTATTGATCCAACATGGATAATAAGAATGATTAATATATTAGTAGGTGTTCTACTTATTATTAGCGGAATTATGAATTTAAACAACTTATTAAAATTTAAAGATAGCAGAACTAAATCATGGTGGACTTATGTAGGAATTATTATTTTTATTTTATTGTTAGGAGTATTAATATTAATAAATCCATTATGGCTACCAAGTTGGATTATTAGAGTTGAAGGATTATTTTTAATATTTGATACAATAATAAGTATATTGTTAACAAAAAAAATAAATAAAAAATTAATGATTGAAGAAAAAAGTAGTTTAAATAAAGAATAAACTACTTTTTATTTGCTTGTCTAATTGTATTTTTCCAACTAATATTTGCAGCATACACATATAGTCTTTTATTTAATGAGAGTGTAATATTCATATCTACATTTTTATTATTCTGAATTTTTTCTTTAAATTCATTTATTTTATTATCATACGATTTAGTCAATATCCTATATATTAATTTACTATCTCTTATTCCAATAATTGGCCCCGCCCCAATAGATAATCCTCCTTTAAAATTTATTTTGTTATTTTCACAGAAACATCTTACAATATCAATTGCTGTATTGTTTTGTTGGGGCTCATAAAATCCACAATTAACTATATAATATAAATTTTTATCACTTAAATCTATTGTATTATTTTTAATATATTCCAAAAAATCTAAAACACCACTTGTCGGACTATCAGCATAAAGCGGAAAAGAAAGTACAATTGTATATGAATTAATAATATTATCTATAATATCTTCGTAATTATTCATGTATATATATTGTATTTTATCTTCTGCACTTTTAATATCATTTAAAAACTTATTTGATGCACTATTATTTAATTTTGGACTTCCATTAATATATGTGATCATATTATATTAATCTCCTTATAATCATTGTAAAAGTATACTTCAGGATCTTTAGTATTTAAATTCAATGCATTTCTTTTAACTAAAGTTTCAGCTACTTCTTTCTCTTCATCAGTAGTGTTACCATAAAAATGTACTCTAAAGTTTAATTTTTTTGGCGTTTTTGTTTTATGATGAATTTCTTTATTTCGAAATGTGAAATATGGTTCTAGTAAAGAAATACTTCTTTCTAATACTCTCTTTACTTTACTACTGTAACATCCGTTATTACATTTACTGATTATTATCAATTCATCACTATTTAATAGTTTTTCACCATTATTATAATACTTATCTTTTATTACACATATTTTACCATGTGTCCAACACTTAAAACACCCCACGCAATGATTACACTCGTTACCATCTAAAATATTAGACCCATTTAATTCTAAAAAATCAACATTTTCTAAATCATGTATTATCGTTTTCATAATAAAGTATATTATGAATAATATTTAATATGAAAAAAAACAATAATATTTAATAATTTTCCATTTTCTATACCCATAATAGTAATTATAGGTATATTTTTTTACATTTTTGTATACTTGATCATATCCATATACATCCCACACAGTTTATTGATTTCAATATTATTGCTTTTAATTACTTATATAATTTGTCATTCAATAAGTTATTACATTTTAACATCAATGCACTCAAATATGGTAATTTAATAGGGATATCATTATTATTAATATTAACTCCAATTGATATGGCATTAAAAAAGAAATTCAATTAGAATGAATTTCTTTTTTGTATATTAATTGTTTTTTTCATTTGGAATTACTAAATTTAATAATATTCCAACAATTGCCGCTAAAGACATTCCTGATATTGAGACAGATATATTTTTTGTAACAATTGATATAGCTGCTCCTCCAAGACCTAAAACTAACATAGAAGAAGCCACAATTACATTTTTTGTATTACCAAAATCAACTTGATTTTGAATTAATATTTTAAGACCATTTACTGAAATAAATCCATATAATAATATTGCAACTCCTCCCAATACTGGAGATGGTATAGAAGAAATTACTGATGTTAACTGTCCTAAGAAACCAAATATTATTGCTATGATTGCTGCAAGTCCAGTTACCCATACAGATGCCACTTTTGTCATACCGACAACAGATGTGTTTTCTCCATAAGTTGTATTTGCAGGGCCTCCAATTAATCCAGCAGCAAAAGTTGCAACACCATCACCCATTAATGTTCTATCCAATCCTGGATCTTCAATTAAATCTTTGTTAATAATTGAACCTAATACCTTATGGTCACCAATATGTTCAGAAATAGTTACAAGAGCTAGTGGAAGTATTGTTAATATAGCTCCAAAATTTAATTTATAATGTATAAATGGAATATAGAAATCCGGCATATTGATTATTTTAGCACTAGCAATTCCACTATAATCAACGATACCAAATATCATAGAAGCAATATATCCGGCTCCTATACCTATTAAAAATGGTATAACTTTGAAGAATCCTTTTCCTCTTACTGCAACTAAAGCTGTAGTAAAGAAAGCTACTAACGCAACTACAATGTTTTTCCAAGGAATAGTTGCTGAATTTAATCCTATTTCTTCTACTGCAGTAGGGGCTAAACCAAGTCCTATAATCATTATCATTGGTCCAACAATAATAGGTGGTAACAATTTATTAATCCACTTTTTTCCTACAAATTTTATGATTAGTGCAACTAAAACATATAATAAGCCTACAGCCATAATTGCTGTAAATACACTTGCTTTTCCACTTTTAGCAAATGCAACTGCCATTGGTGTAATAAACGCAAAAGAACTTCCTAGATAGACTGGACTTTTACCTTTTGTACACAAGATATAAATTAAAGTACCTATCCCTGATGAAATAAGAGCAACTGGTATTGATAACACTTCACTCCCCGCTGCCTTGTTTACTAGTATTGGCACCAAAATAGTAGCACCAAACATTGCAAATACATGCTGCAACGATAATAAAATCCATTTTAATAATGGCGGTCTGTCATTAACATCAAGTATCATTTTACTGTTTTTACTATTCTTTTTCATTTTTCCTCCCTTTTAAAAACAATAATTCTGAGCAAAAAAAATCTCACCAATAAATGATGAGATTAAATAACTAAAAAATTAAAAACTTGAAAACTATATCCATTTGCCCCCAGTGTTATGTAATTTTTATTCTTTAGTTTTTCCATAACTTTTTTCCTCTTGTATAAAGATATCATAACTAATTAATAAAATCAACTATTTTTAATAATTTTATATCTTTCTTACTCTTTTCTTTACAATCATATCATGTTCATTTTGGAATGATTCATTACTTTTTAAACTATCTGATTGTATTTTATACATTTGTAAAGCTTGTAAATACTTTAATTTAATTTCGTTAATTTTATTTAAATATGCTGTGAGTTCTTCATCTGTTAAATTACCTAAATATTCTAACATGTCATTTACAGATACTTCTTCATACTTTTCTATTATTAATTTTCTTCTTTTAATAATGTGATCTAAAGCAGCATCTTTTAAATTACTTGGCATCATAGAAGGCAAAATTGTATATAATTGCGTCCCAGTCAAAACTTCTTTTCCTACAATCACATTATATTTTCCATACTCATCTTCTCTAAAAATATTTTTATATTCAAAATAGCATTCGAAATTAGGTTCTCCTAAAACACTACACTTACCACAATGCTTTTCCATAATATCGTCTCCTTTATAACTATTTAATTACAATTGAAATAGTTGCATCAAGCAACTAATCAATACAAATATAATAACACTTTTTTAATAAAAGTCAAAATCCTTTTTTTAGTATTATAACACCTTAATTTTTTTTATTTGAACAATATTCAAATAATTCTTCATGCATGTAATTTCTATTTCTTACTATATTGAACTTATCGTCACACTTAATTACGTCATAGAATAGCGTATCATAATAAAGAAGTTCCTCATCACCACCAAGATACATTGAAGATATTCTAAACATTGGAGCAACATTATTTCTTTTAACATTTACATAATCTGTAAAAAATAACATTCCTAATGCCCCTAAAAATATTAATAACACTAATAATAATCTTTTCCACATTTTAATTTTATTAATTAATTTAAAAATACCAAATACAAATATTATAACTCCCAAAACTGAATAAATTGATCCCCAACTACTTTCACTTGGAAACATCATAATTGCTGACATTGATATAAACAACCCAAAAACAACAAATAATATTCCTATTACGTTACTATATTTATTTATTCTTTTAGTTGAATAATCAATTGTATTAACAATATTTTCTTCAAATTTTTCTTGATACTTATCTTTACTTATTTTTTCTCCACTTAGTAAATCATTAATATTTATTCCCAATTCATCACACAATGGTTTAAATAAAGATAAATCAGGCATATTCCTACCATTTTCCCAATTCCCAATTGACTTGTCAGTAACTCCTAACTTTTCTGCTAATTCTGATTGTGTCATTTTTCTATCTTTACGACACTTAGCTATAAATTTTCCAATTTTTTCTTGATTCATATTTTTCTCCCTTCACACTAAAATCATATAATTATAATTATTTATTTAACAGGAAATGATTCTAGGGTTAATCAAATTAATAAATAAGAAATCAAATTTCTACTTAATTTTTTTTATCTTCTTTTATAAATAATTATTTCTGGATTATTTCCATAATGGTTCATACTTACTCATTATTTCCTCCATTTTATATCACTTTATTTTATATATTGCTACTAAATTATTTTCGTTTTCATGGTTTTCTTCTACATATAATTCTTTATTATAAGAAATATTATTATTTTCTAAACATAGTTCTAAAAAACATAAGAATATACCAATATCAATTTGATTATAGTATATTACCACATCTTTAGGCATTATTCCTCTTTTTCCTTCTTTTCTATATCTATATATTTTTAATTCATTATCAGATGAAAGAACTTTCCAAGGTTGGGTATTACATGCACTTGGAGTAAATCTCACAATATTTCCTATATTCAAGAAACTATTACCTTCCCATATTTCAGATAATTCTTTTCTTTTACTCTTGTACATATCTTTTCTGAATTTATCTTTATTATCTACTTTTGCAATAGCAATCATTATGACAAAATCTAAACCATCTAATTCTTTTTCTTCAACTTTACCTATTCCAAACCATAAAGTACCTATATTTTTAGATACTAGATAAAGATCTAACTGTTCACCTAAATAACCTATATTTTGTAAGTAATTATCTTTCTTCTCTGAATAGAACAATATACAATATTCTTGACCTCTTTTACAAGTAACCCCATCCTTAACTATTTTTATTTTAACTTTAATATCATTTACTAGTGGTTTTAAGTTATTGAATTTATTCTCTATATCTTTTAATTCTTCATCATTGATTTTTTCATTTCCGATGTTTCTAAATAAGCGGAAAGACTTTCTTTTAAATATCATTTCATAAAGTTTATTATCCATTAGCCACCTCTCTAACATTATATCATAAATTTTTATAATCAAAGAGTTCATAATATCGTAATATTATGAGAAGTTTGATACATTTTCTCATAAAAAAAGTTGCATTAAGCAACTATTTTTTATAATGGGGCGCAACGTGGGAATCGAACCCACGCATAACGGGACCACAATCCGCCGTGTTAACCACTTCACCAGTTGCGCCATTTCCCATAAGCAAAAGTATTATAACAAATTAAGCCGTGCTTTTCAAGTGTTTAATACATTAAAATACAATTAATTATGAGTTCTTGAGTTCATACCCATATTCTAATAAATCATATAACATTGATTTTATACCATTATTATAATATTCAGTTTTAAATTTACTACTATCCCTATATGTATCATTTAAAGTTTCAACTACTATCGCAGGAACTTTATATTTTAATTTCACATTATTGTTCTTATATGAAGATGTAGATAATCTTCCAGTTTCACTACTAAATACTAAGCCATTTGCTAATTCAGCCATGAAATCTGATGCTGTGCCATCATTCCCTTCTCCTACTTCTTCTCTGTCTAATCCATGAACTTTATATCCCGTAATTTTACCGATCCTATTACACAAATTAATTGTTAATTCATTGTATTCATCAGATAAATTTGGTTTACCACTATATATTACTCTTCCTTGACTGTGAATATTAATATATGCATACGCATTTTTGTAATGAGTTAGCATTTGATACATAACTGCTCTTGTTTCAGGTTCACTTCCCAAAACTTCTCCTCCAAAGTATGTATATCTTTTTGTTGTTTTATTTAGTGACACACTACTTCTAAGCTTTTTATCATTATGATATAATCCAGCACTTTGAGTAGGAAAATTTCTATTAATATCCACTCCATTTGCATTATATTTAAAATGATCTATATTAACAGTATCTTTGTTTTGATAAATCCATAAAGCCTTATTTCGAATAGATTCTATTCCAAAATTATATACTTCATATCCATCGGGATTTATACATGGAATAGCGGCTATTTTAACGTCATTTAATAGTTCTTTGACTCTTTTATCGTTTGACTCATAATCATTTAAAATATCAATTAAAAATTTGATTAAAAGAGGTGTATTACCAGATTCGGCAGAATGCATATTAGCATCTAACATTAATACCTTATTTCCATTACCAATCTCGATGTTATATATGTTCCTGTCATCATGAGACTTGCCTATTATATATACATCTACTATGTCACTTTTGTTCATTTCTTTAATATATTCTTCAATTTCACTATAATGTAGTGACTTTTCAAATTCATAATTAATTTTATTATATTTTCCATTAGAATTTATCTTTTCTGGAACAAACTCAAATAATTTTTTATAATCATTTACATTCATTCCTTCAGCAAATATTGTATCAATTATTTCTTTATCACTTTCAGATTCATTTGTTATTTCATAATTTACTTCTTGAATTACAACTGATTTTTCTTTTTTAAAAATAATTATTAAAGAAATTATACAAACAATTATCAAAAGCAACTTAATTTCTTTTTTTAATTTTTTCTTACTTTTCTTTTTCATTTAAACTCCTTATATATATTTTATCATAATTTGTTGAAAAAAAAGTAAAATTATAATATACTTTAAATGGTGAAAAAATGAAAAAGAAATTATTATTTTTATTAATATTTTTTGGAATAATCGTAACAGGCTGCAAAACACAAGAAGAAATCGAACAAGAAAAAGAAAAACAAAGAATTGATGAAATTACAAAAGAAGTAGAGAAAAATGAAGAAATACCAGATGAAACAAAAGATTGGATGATAGATAATAAATCAAAAACAGTTTTGACAATATTGTGTTTAAAAACTTCTAACAGATGTAAAAATATAGAAAGCAATTTATCAACAATTGAAAAAGATATTAAGGTATACTATATAGAGTTAGATGATTTAGAAGAAAATGTTAAAAACATCTATAAAACAACATATAATCTAGAAGACTACACAGGTTATTTACCATATGTATATATAGTAAGTAATAACAAATTATTAGCAACTAAAAGTGATGTAAAAAATATAGATGATATTCAAAATCTTATAAAAGAAAATAGTAAGTAATAAATACTTACTATTTTTTTGCAAATAAAAAACCCGCAACTTGCTATCTTCGCTTACACTATTTTCGCCGTTAAAGTGCTTAACTTCTCTGTTCGGTATGGGAAGAGGTGTATCCACTTTGCTATCGTCACGGATTAAATGTATTATACCATAA